>Ga0153980_1000376_pt1 | contig 20295 bp, 10 predicted proteins | sample TSGA064MetaG_FD_104722 | JGI IMG/M metagenome (GOLD analysis project Ga0153980, IMG submission 104722) | Attine ant fungus gardens microbial communities from Georgia, USA - TSGA064 MetaG | ecosystem: Host-associated > Fungi > Mycelium > Unclassified | place: USA: Georgia, Magnolia Springs State... | reverse complement strand
CATGGGACTCTAGGGTACAGCCACTGTAGTAATAGTATAAGTAGGGCTGCAATCCAACGAAGAACTCCATCGAGTTCTTCCTGAACATCCACCTAGGGTGACCACTAAGAACATTCACTGTTCATTGGTAACAAGTTTGCTATGAGTTACATAGCTCAGGAAGATGTAGTTTCCTGTAGTGTTTGACTCAAGAATAAACTCGTGTATCAGGAACATGATTAGAAAAATGATAAGATCCAATCCTCAACACAAGCATGGTATATCTGAGCCTTTATGCAAATATTGGATGAATCACTTCCCATAGGAGTCTGGAAGAATGTAGGAGTATGGTAAATCTTGGATGTGACATCTTGTGTTCCATGCTGTTTTTTTTCTAAATTTAGTATTCTGCAATAAGCAAACTAGTACTAAGATGTAGAGAGCCCCAATAAGGCCCAATGTCAGAAGTGTGTCTACAGGAGGCATATGGTCTAAGGTATAAGGTGTAGGTGAAGTTTAATAGTAGAGAGGTAGAATATTGGTGTGTTTAAAGGGGCATGACATTGTCATAAATAGCAGTAGTGACTAATAAAAAGCAAAGAAAAGAAGAGGAAAACAGCATAGAAGTATTAGTATTCAGGTCTCCAATCTAATCAGACAGGCCCTTCTCCCATACCAGTGAGCTATAGAAACTCAGTACAGTCGTGATAGCGTAGTATTCCTACAGTCACTTCTCCTCCATAAGATATCTCTTTCCAATCCTACATTGGGTTTTGCTATCAGTGCATCGCAGTTCTATGGTTGGTGAAGATTCATAGTTAGAAGTTGGTACTGAAGGTAGTTATATCATCATTAGAAAGCAACTAGATGTTGCTAGTGGTGGAACAACAAGGTATAGGACTGTAGGGTGGACAATGGGTGGATGCTAGTTAACAGTTTTTGTAACACAGAACTAGGTGTTAAGCTAGTCTGGTTGATTAGCAGGGCAAGATCAACCTAATAAAGGAAAGCGAGGGCTTTCTGTTTGTGTTTTGTGTTGTGACATAGCATAACCTTGATAAAACCAACATCTCTCTACTTGATAGTAATTCTTTTTCTAACTTGTTGGTGTGTCTTATAATGAGATGCTTTATTAGTAGTCTCATTCAAAGCTTCCTCATTTGTTAGGAGCTACTAAAAGACATTATAAGCCTATATTTGTCTTATGGTTGATGTCAAATTGCCACTTCAGCTAGATCACCTGATGGTATGGTGTCATCATATAGTTGTCTAGACTTGTCACAGTCACTCTCCACTACTATTTTTTTGATCAGCAATTTGTAATACAGTGTAGATATAGTCTTTTTTTTTTAGATCATCAATTTGTTATATGGTACTCAGTCACAGTCCATAGTAGAGATATCTACTCAAATAGCAGTATATATATACACTATAAAGGAGAGAAAGAAGAGAGGAGAAAAAGGAAATAATATTATCCAACTCAAGTTGAGATGACTTTAGAGAATAGACTCTTTAAGGGTTACAAAGAAAACTTAATGGAATTCTTTGATTGATTGAGCTATCTACTTGTACATGTATACTATTTATACTGATTCTATCTTACACTGTTCAAGAGATTACTAGTTTGATTCCCTTATTTGTCATTTTTGTAGTTATAGCTGTTGTGGCTTATAACAGCATCTTTCTCTTAAAGGTCCTCATCCTAGGGACTTTTTCTCATAAATTGTTGTATGGGTCCTGTAGATTGCCTATCTTATTTTTTTCATCCTACTCTTCAATTTTTGCCCCTTTATCTAATCTCTTTCTCTTTCTCCTAAATTATTTTCAATTTTTCTTTTCTTTTCACTATCTCTAATTTCTTTCCAACTTTTCCAAGTATTTTCTTATCAAACTTCTTATTATCCCATCTATATAAAACCTTAGCTGTATATTTCTCTAGTAACTACTTTTTGCTAAATGTCTTGTAGTTATCTTTTTTTGTTTTTTTACTTATTCTTTATACTCTTTCCTGAATTCTTTAACTAACTTCTATACATTTCCTAAGTTTTCCTTTTATTCAAGATTTTCTCTACTTTATATTCTTCCTCTCCACTGATAGTTACCAAAGGAGAGGTTTTTTTTCTGTCTCTTAACTTGATCTTTGTATCTCTATACTTCAGTAATATTTTGTTATACAACTCAAGTCGAGTTGACTCAGCAGCTAAGTCTTTGAGGGTTACAAAAAGAACTCAATGGGGTTCTTGCTCAATTATACTAGCTACTTATACAAGTATGCTATTTGTTCTTATTTACATTGATAGTATTCTATAACTAGCTAAGAGGCTGCCAGTTCAATTCTCTTGTCTATCATTCTATAAATACATATCCTTGGTTATAGTCAAGGTAACTCATGACACATTTACCACTAGGTATATCTTTACCATTTAATTATATTTGTTAAAATAATCTTTCTTACCCTGTATGGTCTTATAAATTATTTCATCAGCTTTTCTAATCATTGTTCTCTAATTTAAAACTTGAGATCCTTTGTACTCAGTAGTACTCAGTTATATACTTTGTATTCTTCTGGCTTATTCCTTCTTCTGTTTGTATTATAAATAGTATCACAAACTTTATTCAGACCATAACTCTAGGAATACTTGACTAATTTTGATGATCTTAATAGTCACTAAAAGCCCTTAAGAAAACCTTTCCAATAATACCAAAAACATCTCAAAGTGATCAGTATTTACTGAGTTATCAGTAGATCAGTTTGCAATCATTAAATTACCAAACACTAAATTGCTAATATCTTGGAAACTACTAGATATAACTATTTGCTTCAATATTCATCATAAAGCTCTCTTCAATGTGCTTTTTTTGGCTATAAATAGACCCTGAGGTGATAAGATCCTATAGAGATACAAGGTCCTCAATATTTGTACATAATACTAATCTATCATCCATAGATTATCATCTGTCCTTAAATAGAACAAAAGACTGCTCTAAGATAGCTAGGTTATCTTTATTTCAAGAACAATAGCACTTCTATATGTAGAATAATAGATAGTGATCATATAGTAGGCTGTTCTAATATACAGACTATACAATCATATATTTAAGAACTCTATGTCTAAGGATAAATCTTAAACTTAACAATATCTTTTGTTACTTGTCTAAAGCTTGTATTAGTAGATCTATTCTTACTTGAATATCACTCTAGCTTTTGGAACTCTTACCAAGCTTATTAGTATAACCTCTGGTCTTTTGCTTGACATTGCTCTTATATATGTCTGCTGTTACCAACAAACAGTGAATGTTCTTAGTGGTCACCCTAGGTGGATGTTTAGGAAGAACTCAATGGAGTTCTTCGTTGGATTGCAGCCCTACTTATACTATTACTACAGTGGCTGTACCCTAGAGTCCCATGGTCACATGTCCTTTCCAGAATGTTCTTATGGTCACTTGACCTTATCACATGACTTGGCTTACTAAGTCCCTATCCTGTTTATGTCTTTACTCCATTGTGTGCTTGGAGGTTTTAGTTTGAGTGTTCAGATGTGTGGGAAACCTTTTCCTGCTTGAGGTTCTCATAACATCTGCTATCAGAAAAAACAGCAATATTGTTACCTTTACAAATACTAAAACTAGTGTTAGAGAAACACTTTATCTTACTCCAGAAAGTCATAGAAAGTTCAAAGATATTGAAAAAAGAAGAAAAATAATTATACCTATGTCTATTCCACCTTCTAAACCTTGCATTCTGTTGAAAGAAAAATTAAGGATATTAGTAAAAAAATATAAAAAACATGCTGCTAGACAAGTATTGTTATATCAATTACTTAAGGTAAAGGGAACTTTTTGACAAGATTTCTAATCCTCTACTACTATTACTACTCAAACTGTATATAGAACTCTACTTTTCTTCACTATTCCAATTAAACAACTCTTTTACCAAAACAAGAGACTTCAAAGAAATTTTGAAACCAACCCTAGACTATATATTACCATTTTTCAATAAAATAAGAAAAAGAGTTAGGAAAGAGAATCAATAGTATAGTTCTGTATGGGACTGGTTGAGAAGGTTAGAGGATAAAGTATCTAGTATATATACAAGACCAATGTGGGAAGATGGCTGCTTAGGCAATGCTAAGCCAATGCTTTACAAGCATTTGTTAGCATATATTCTCTTTTTTTCTCTAAAAATTCTACAAAATTAATTAAAAATTAAAATAAATTTAGGAAAAATCAGAAAAAAGTATAGAAAATTAAGCAAAGTATTGGAGGAAGGAAGTATAGTATACTGTAGACAATACTAAGACTATTGGAGGAAAGGAGCACAGCAATCTGACAGATAATACTGTACACTATTATATAAACTATTGGAGACAGAGAGTATAGTGATCTGACAAACAACACAATATCAACTCTACTTAGAATTAGTAGAGGGTTCAAGTTGGACCAGAGGCCTAGATAAAAACCTTGTTAAAAGTAGAAAAGAAGGATTACATAATAACCACCAAAGAATAGAGACTACTAAAAGGTACTTGCAAGTATCTACAAAATATAGATTTATTAGAACCAATAACTAAAGTGCTAGAAATTTGTCAAACTCTCTTAGAGTTGAATATCTATATTTCTTATATATAAATCTAGAATGGTACTGCTCTATAACTATGGCATTAAAAGGCTAAAATTGGGCATTTTTTTCTTTTATACTCTTGAAAACATACTCAAGAACTGTAATTAATTACTTAAGTAGATATATTAACTTTCACTAACTTCACTACCACTATTTCCTTCACCAATTTCAGTGCTGAGAACTGGAACATACTCATCAGGAATAGCATAAGCTCTGAGTACATGTTTTAGAATAAGACTGAAGTACAAATGTTATAAAATATACATTAAGGAACCTTTCTCCTTCTCAAGACCTATATTGATTAGATACTCAATAGAGCAATTAATCATTATAACAGTACCTTAATAGCTACATATAATACAATTTGTTATGAGAGCCCCAAAAGAAAAATAGTTTTCCAAGCATTTGAACACTTGATCTAAAACCTCAAGACATATAATGGGGTTGAGATATAAATAGTGTGGGAACTAAGATCATGTGACAAGGTCAGGTGATCACAGAACATTCTGGAAGAATATGTGATTATAGATTAATAAAGTATAGCCACTGTAAAAAGTAGTATAAGTAGGAGTCCAATTCAACAAAGAACTCCATTGAGTTCTTCTTGAACATCCACCTAGGGTGATCACTAAGAATATTCACTGTCTATTGATAACACAATTGTAACTTTAGAGGCAAAAGTTGCCCATCTTTAGAAAGAGCTAACAAGGCTCTTTAAAAGGAACATCACCTCCAAAACCAAGATACTAAAGCTACCAATATTTGCAAACTCTAAAAATAAAATATATCTGTATAATTAGTTGAGCCAAATTGCTTTATATTATTTGGTATCTAGCATAATGTCAGATGACCAGAAAATTGTATATGCTTTTATTTGCTTATATGCTTCTTGTAAAGACTTGGACTGAGATACCTTAAAACTACTCCTAGTCCAAGTTGACAAGAAGAATTCAATAGAGTTCTCGTTCAATTTCTGTATACTACTTATATAACTACTATATGGTCTATGTACTACTTTTTTACACTCATCATATGACTCTATTCATGTGATATCACCTAACTTGTAACTTGTGACATATCATATAATACTTTCCCATACTCTTTCCTTATGTAGTAAGTCCAAATAATAAAATAAAATAAATACAAATAATAACTTAGCTATTTTGATCATATTATAATACTCCTACTAGCATATATATAAAATCATACTATAACAAGATTCAGGCAGGATTAAGTATTGGTTCTTAGAGTGACTTTGCCCAAGAACTCAAAAATATTTATAAACAAAGAGATGACAAGAAGAAAGTAAAGAAAGAATTAACAGTGCTCTGGATCAACAGAAACCTAGCAAAAAAGAACTTTGTCAAGTATATAGAATACTATAGAATATTGGCAAGGATTGTTAACTATAGTAACAAAGTTCACATCAATAAAATAAAGAAAGTATCTCTAATAAGCTGCAAAATGCACTCATTATCTATAAAATTACAAATCAATCTCCAAAAACATGAGATAACTATTTAAAAAGTTGTTAATGCAAGTATATAAGATCTTATATCCAGACAAGGCCCAAGATGCAATATTTGGTCCAGAGGCAATTGAAAAGAAAAGTAACAGAAAGAAGAACCTGAATGCAATAGAAATAGATAAGATTCAGAAAAAGAAAGAGAAGAGCTTACAATACTATTAGATATGTGCTGGAAAAGACTTTAAAAATAAGACAAAGATATATAATACTATAGACTGTTATGACAAGCCTAGTGATAAAAACAAGCATCCTCAAAAAACCTCTTCCTAGAAACTATCTCTACTAGATCTGTAAGAGAATAGTATAGTCTTTAAAATCCAAGAACTCCAATCAATGTTAGGGTAAGATATTCTACCATATATCTACTAGTATATAAGACTATACTAAATAGTCTGTGTACATTGCCATTTGATCACATGCCCCACATATTAATAACTAAATTATCTTATAAGGTAATCTAGTACTTGTTACAAAAAAGTGATTACTAAATAGTGACATGGAGGTATAACAAAATACCTGTTCAAAGAACTACATAAATAGCTGGACCTTCATTAGCAAGTAGCCTTGCTAATGTTGCCCTTTTGGTGTAGTAGTAAACCATACAGTATATGACTACTGGTCCATAGTACAACTATGACAGTACTGATAAAAAGATAAAAACTAGGAAAAAGAGATATAAAGAAAGCAACTGTATAGATCACAGAGCAAGCTAGATAATACTCACCTATACTAATGTATACTAAGCTCTCCTAGATACAACTACTAAGTATCCCCTTACAGGATCCAAGCAAAAATAAAAATCAGTCATTCAAAGTATAATTGATAAAAATATTGAAAGAAGATAGTAATAATCTAGATTTTTCTTCTAAGAACATTAAGATAAATAACACATCAATTGAGAAAATCTCTGATCCTGTTTCTTCAAGTAAAAAGGAAAAAAGAATGCTCAAATTGGATTTTCCCTTGGGACTATAGAGTATAATATCTGTAATCTACAGTTAGAGGAAAGTATACTCTTTATTAGCTTGCAAAAGTCAAAAGTAGTACTATGATAATATAGTATACAACAAGACTATTTTCTTTAAAATTCCAGTTATACTTTGGGTATATGGAAAGAAAGTACAGACCAAGACTTGAGTTAATTCAGAAGCTATTATAAACTTTATTAACAGAGTTATTATGGAAAATAATAACCTGGTAATATATAAACTGGCAAATCCATATTGTATACTCAATACAGATGGTACTCCCAACAAGGTGGAAAAAATAACTGAGTATATTTGAGCTTATATAGAAATTAAATCACATAAAACAACCCAGTATCTCTTAAGTTACTAACCTAGAGAATAAGAAGATGATGATTGGATACCTATACTTGTATAAGCATAATCTAATATTGATTGGCAAAAAGGTCAATAGGAGTTCACCAGATGCCCAGATATATATACTAGTAAAGTTTATAAAACATGAGATGTAAAAGCAGAAGCTAATGAACTTTATCTTAAACTAGATATCAGCAGATCTCCCTCATTGGACAATATAGAAGATGAAGACTCTAACAACTATATTCTTAGCTGGACAGACATAACTGATCTAGGCAGTCATTAACAGGTGATGATAATTATAGCTATACTCAACAATTGAGACCAATATAGGGACTTAGATTGCAAAAACACAAAGATCTAGAAAACTCATGTGCTAAAGTGACTACACAAGTATGGGAATGTATTTTCAAAGAATAAGTCAGAGAGAATACCATTACAGAAACTGTATGACTATGTAATTGACTTTGTGGAAGACACAATATTTTCCAAACTAGCCAAGGTCTATCTACTTTCTCTAGTGGAAAAAAACTCTTTTAATACATGGATCAATGAGAAACTCAAAAAAGGTTATATCTGACCATCTACTAGCCTAATAGTAGCTTCATTCTTCTTTGTAAAAAAAAATAATGGAAGTTTACAATATAAAAACTTAGACTGAGATGTCTTAGAACTATTTCTAGTCTAAGTTGACAAGGAAAACTCAATAAAGTTCTTGTTCAATTTTTGTACACTACTTATACACCTACTACATAGTCTGTGCACTACTTTCCTATACTTATCATATGACATATTATGTGATACTTTCCTATACTCCTTTCTTATATAGTAAGTCCAAATAAGAAAATAAAATAAAATAAAATAATAACTTAGCTATTTTACCAAGTCATAATATACAACCTATTATAGACTATAGAGCCCTCAATGGAATCACTATCAAAAATTGCTATTCAATCTCTAAAATAGCTGATTTAATTGAATTACTCAACAAAGCCTCAATCTTTACCAAAATTGACTTGAGGTAAGGGTACAACAATATTTGTATTAAAGAAGAAGATGAATGAAAGACAGTATTTATTATAAGACAAGGCCTTTTTGAGACAACTATCATATGTTTCAGTTTTTCTAATGTACTAGTAACTTTCTAAAGTATGATAAATAATATATTAGAAGACTTGATTTGCATATGACTAGTAATAGTGTATTTAGATAATATTCTAATATTTGGAACATATTTGAAGGAACACAGATAGTTGGTTAGGAAAGTACTGAAAAGGCTTTAATTTAACAACCTCTATACTAAAGTAGAAAAATGTTTCTTTGAGTAAAGTAGTATTAAGTATTTGGGTATAATAATTTTAGAAAATAAAGTACAAATAGATAAAAAGAAACTTTTAGAGGTTCTAGAGTGGCTAGTATTAACTAAAGTCAAACAAGTATAAGTATTCTTAGACTTTGTGAATTTCTATTGTAGGTTTATTGAGAACTTTACCAAAATGTTAAAGTTACTCTTCAACTTAACCAAGAAGGATAGTATCTGGACTTAGGGCATAGAGCAACAAAATGCTTTTGAGATGCTAAAAAAAGTCTTTACTATGGCTCTAGTCCTGAGAATGCCAAATAACAAAAATCTCTTTAGGTTATCAACTAATACCAGCAACTTTGCAACAGAAGTTGTTTTATCACAAAAGAATATGTATACTAACCTATAATACCCAGTATGTAAGGGTGACCAAAGCAAAGTAACTCTAAGTGCCCTTACAACAGTTTAGAATCTCTTAACGGAGCCTTGGAAGAACACAACAAACAGCCTTTCTTAAATTGCCCTCTCTTGCTCTTAGCCAACTCTCTAAAAGTATTCCACTCTATACAGATGTTACATATAGATATATCCCAGGCTATAGCTAATACTCTAGCCTATTTGCAATACTATTTGTAAAAAGTTACCAAGAGATAAAACCACTTAGAAACTAATATAAACAATCAGCTACAACAACTTATATAGCTAGTCTCCAGTTCTCAGTCTCTGGCTCTAGTAATAGCCCTTTCTCTAGTATTTATACTACCAATTCCCTCTTTGGCAGCTATAAGATCTTAAGCTTACCCCAAACTCTCATTTCTTTCTAACTTCTATAAAAAGCAGAACTCTGGTCAGGCATTTCTTAACTCCTATACTCTATATATATACTTAGCCCTAGAGCAATTTAGCTGCAAGAAAGAAAAAGTTCTATAGGCCCTAATATTTTTCAAAGGAGGTCAGGCTACAAAGTAGTCTGAGAATCTCTTTCAACAGGAAGCAAACACCTGTGTATTTCCTTTGCAGACTTGGACTGACTTTGATCAATACTTCTGGACTCAATTTTTTCTGGTCAATATGAAGGCCAATACTATAAATACCTTGGAGGGAATATTCTACTACCAAGGAAACTAGATGGTAAACAACTATTTAGATAGCTTCTAGACCTTGGTCTCCGATACTAGTTATATGGACCCCTAGACTTTAGTAGTAAAGTTTAAATAAGGTTTTAGGACAAACATATAGAGTTAAATTGCTACTATGCTATATGGAAGACCTATAGACACTAACCCTAAGGCATGGTATTACATAGCCTAGAGAATTAACCAGGCTTGGCTTGTTAATAAGACTTTCTAGTTCTTGCAATGCTCGGTACTCTTCTTTCTATCTAGAATCTTTATATCTTATCCAGCCCCTCTGTCTGTGATATATATCTCTCTAGTTTTCTCTATATCTATTTTTTCAAGATTTCCACCTCTACCTTTGTTCCAATCTCTTGGAGTTCCCATAGATGTTGATATAGCATGAAAGTCAAGGTCTCTCTTTCTATATAGCTATTACTACTATAGAAAGACTGGTTACCTCGTCAAGGACTATCTGTACTGCCTTGATATACAATAACTAACAATAGAGTAAAGAGAGAAGTTAACCAAAGACTTGATGGCCTTTAAGAATGCAGTTGTCACAAAAAGAGCAGAACTTCCTTTGGAAGAGAATTTTGCATAGAGTAACTGGTAAAAGATGTGCTCCAACTGCTTCTTGTAAATAAGTTTACTATACTTGAAATAGAAGATGATAATACAAGTAACAGTAAATCCAAAGATACATTCCCTCCCTCTACTCTAACTATTGACATATCTTTCTAGAGACTAAAGTAAGAAAAACAACTGCCCAAACAGCTCTCTACTAATCCCCTTGATATATATAGAACATCCTTGATCCTCACAGTAGAGCTCAGTATGACTAATACGAGTAAACTCCACTTTGTCAATGTACTTTTAGACTATAAAACAACCAGTAGCTTCATAGACTATAACTTTGTCTACTTTAAGAAAATCTACACTTGGACCATCTCTCACTCCATACTAGTTTTCAATGTTGATAGCTTCTTCAATAAAGCAGGACAAATAACCAAGGCAGTCAATATAGTTCTCTGCTATAAGACATACTTAGAATAGATACTTCTAGATATCTTCAATTTGCTGAAGCAAAAGCAGATCCTCAGTTATACCTGGTTCAAGAACTATAATCCAGAGATCAACTGGGAAAAAGAAAAAGTCTATATGACCCAATGCCCATTTAGGTACAAAGGATATTGTACATTACAGAAGAAACAAACTCTATAAAAGAAACAAGAGGTCTAAGCTATACAATATTGTTAAACTAGATCTCTTTCTCTCTTGGACAGCAATGAAAAGAAACTGGAAACTCTCTATAGAACCAATGGATGTGACTAGAAGCTAGGAAACTAGTTGTTCATAACTAGACTGCTCTTCAAGCCCTCTGAAAAAGACATATAGACCTCTGCTACCATCTTCCAATATCTAGCCAAAAGAACTCAATAGAGTGCAGAGGCACAAGCTACTGTAGCTCTTCTACCCTCTTGTAAGGGAACACCCTAGGAGTATGCTTAGTGAATGTTAATGAATCTATTCTTATCTAGGATCTGGATCTTTTAGCATATATCTATTCTTTTCTATTTTTCTTTGGTCTAGTTTATACTTGGACAATAGCCTATAACTATATTAGGAATGTTTGGTATTGTTGTATTAGTGCTCATGTGATTGTGCACAGACCACCTCTAGTAGTATATATAGAAGTCTGTATTGGTAGATCTACTCTTACTTAAATATTACTCTAGTTTCTAGAACTTTTACTAGCTTTCTAATGTGATCTCTGGCCTTGAGTTTGATATTGCCCTTATACCCCTTATGCTAAAGGTTTTGAGTTTATGTTCACTAAGAATAACTTCAATATTCTTCCAGAGCACCACTACTGGAATTACACTATTGAACTTCTACCTGGTTCTAAACTAAAGTTTACTAAAGTCTACTCCCTGTCTCTAGTTGAACAGAGAGAGTTGGATGCCTTCCTGGAGGAAAACTTGTATACTGGATAGATTTACCCATCTAAATTGTCTATGGTAGCTCTAGGATTCTTTATCAAGAAGAACAGCTTTCTCTGGTTAGTATAAGACTATTGGGCTCTAAACTCTATGATGGTGAAGAATAAGTACCACTTGCTATTGATCTCTAAACTTGTAGCTCAACTTTGTGGAGCCAAATACTTCACTAAGTTGAATGTCCACTGGGGTTTCAATAACATATAAATCAAGCCCAGAGACAAATAGAAGGCTGTCTTCTATACCAACTATAGATTGTTTAAGCCTTTAGTAATGTTTTTTGGAATGACAAATAGTCTGGCCATCTTCCAAACAATAATAAATAACATCTTCCAAGATCTTATTATAGAAGAAATCATAGTGGTCTACTTGGATGATATTCTCATTTTCACTAGAATAGTAAAAGAATATACCAAGGCTGTTTGGAAAGTGTTGGAGATCCTAGCAGAACACAAGCTATGTCTTTACCCTGAGAAGTACAAGTTCCAAAAAGAGTAGATCAAGTACTTGGGACTAGTAATATCCAAAAATGAGGTTTCTATGGATCTAGTCAAGGTTACAAAAGTCCAAGAATAGCCAATTCCAGAGTCATAGACTCATGTTCAGGCCTGAAGAATTTACAGTATCATCTACTATACATTATTGCTTTTGTTACCATGCTTGATCACAAATTTACTACACTGTTTGGCAATATTTATAATAACTTTACTGTACATTGCTATAACTTAATTGTATATTACTGCTACTTGGCTGCTACCTGTTATTTTGCTACACTAACTCAGTAATAGTAATTGATAATAGTAATTAGTGATAATCCTAAGTGGCCAATAGATTAACTAGTTAATTAAACTCATAAAATGGCTAAGTTTATTGGCTAACAAGCTGTAATCACTAGCTCAGTAATCATTTAACGACAGTACAGTACCAAAAAGCTAGTAAAAAATAAATTATATGACTTAGTTCTGTAATACAGTTAATAATTTGAGAAGAGACTTATCACAACTACTATAGTAACTTTACTATACTTTCTGGTTTCTTAACTTCCACTAGATTACTTTACTGGATTTTTGGTTCCTAGACTTTCCAGTAGTCTTGGATAGCCTTATGTTAATGCTAAGTTATGAAGACTCAAGGTTCATCCAAGGTAGATGTTCAAGAAGAACTTAATAGAGTCCTTTATTGGATTATGCTGCTACTTATATAAAGGTCTGTTGGTCTGTACACCTATCTCCTACAATCACATAATCCTGACTAATAACTGTATATATCTTACATAAGTCTTCCCATGCTATTTATATCCCTCTAGTATTGTAGTCCTAGATGTTATCCACTAAGTTAAAGAATATACAGAAAATAGTTTCTTTTCTAAGAACTATTTCATAACATGGCTTTCTCTTTAAGTTTTCTCATTCCAAGAAATATTTCTATTGATTCCAATTTTCTTTCTATCTTCTCTTTCTCTACCTCTTGTACTCTTTATTTGACCATCCCCATAATACTTTTGCTGTAAATCTTTTAGGTAATTCTTTTGAGAATACCTTTTTATTATCTTCTTCTTCCTGTTTTCTTATTTTTTTGGCCTCTTTCCCATACTCTCTTTCAAACTCTTCTACTAACTCTTTTGAATTTTTCAAATTTTCTCTTCTTTTCCATGTATTTTCTTCTACTATATATCCTTTCCATTGTACCAAAAACTTCTCTTTTCCTTTCACCACCCTTTTGTTTAGTATTTTCTCCACTTTGAACTCTTCTTCCCCTTCTGTAATAACTGGCTTTGGTGACATCCTTTTTTATTCTTCTATCTAGAGCTTGTACAGGTATACTCGACTTATGTTAACTACAGGATAGATCTTAATAGAACTAGGTAGTTCTAATTCTATAGCATTACTTGAGACAATTCCTTTCATCTTATAAGGCTCTACAAAGCACTTTGTTAGCTTTTTCAACCTTCTTCCCTTTATTTGCTACTTTAAATTTTTGGTACTTAGCAATACTAAGTCCTCTACTCTATACTCTTCTCCTTTGCTCTATTTTCTATTTGTGAATCTTTTTATTTCTTTCTGTGCTTTATTCAGTACTGCTTTTGCCTTCTCCTGGATCCTCTTCATTCTCTCTATAAACCTTCCTACTGCTTTGTACTTCCTCTTCCTTTTCCCTTCAAATCCATTCTTGGATTTTGACTGTAATTAACCTTAAATAGAGATACCTTTGTAACTGAATGTATTTTGTTATTATAGGTAAATTCAGCTGTCTCCAACTAGTCCAGCCACTATTCTTGTTTATGGTCAATAAAGACTTTCAAATACTGCTCCAATTCCTGATTTACTCTCTCTGTCTGTCTATCTATCTGGAGATGGTAAGCCATTAACAGCTTTGTCTATATACCTAACAACTCATTTAACTCTTTCATTATCCCTACTGTAAATTGCACCCCTCTGTCTAATATAATGCTTTTTGGAAGTCTATAGAGCTTCTAGACATGATCTCTAAACAACCTGGCAAGTTCTTCCACTGATGTTTTCTCTATAGTTGCTATAAAGTGTGCCATTTTGCTAAACTGGTCATACACTACTAAGATTGCATTATAGTCTTGTACTAAAGGTAATTTCATAATGAAGTCCACTGACATATGACTCTATAGTTTCTCCGTAATTGCATTTAGTATAAGTTTCCCTGCTGGGGCTTCACTCTTGTTCTTATATCATTGATAGGTATTGTATCTATTTATATATCTCCTTACTTCTTTCATAACTCCTGGCCACTAGTAATTTCTTGTGACTAACTCTATTGTTTTCCATCTTCCCTTGTGTTCTTCTACTGGTATATTATAGTGTAGATGTACTATCTCTCCTCTCAGTTTCCCTTCTGGAACATATATTCATCCTTCCTTTATAACTACTCCTTTCTTTATCAACCACTTCTCATCTTGAAGGCTTTTCATTCCCATTTTCTTTAGCTCCTCTACTACTTTTACTACTTTTTTGTTCTCTTTCTATACCTTTTGAATTCTCTCTCTTAAGTTCCTATCTTTTACTAGCATTTCTACTCCCCTTACCTACCCTGGCTTGATCAATATTCTGTCCTCATTATCCTTCTCCACCCCTTCCTGCCAATTTGCCTTTCAACTCAGTCCATTGGCTTTGTCTATGCTTTTTCCAGGAATGTATTTCAAAGTGAAGTTAAAGCATAACAAGTATAAGGCCCACTGGACTTGCCTTCAGTTTAACTTTTGACTTGTCATGAAATACTGGAGGTTTTTATGGTCTGTCTAGATCTTAAACTTCATTTTTGCTCCTTCTAGATAGTATCTTCATGTCTCTAGACATCAAATTACTGCCAATATCTCTTTATTGTGAATCTTGTAGTTTTGTTCTGTTACATTTAGCAACTTAGAGATAAAGCATTGCATAATCTGAGACATCTGCTTCTATTCTCATTTTTCTATCTAAGTCTAGTACTGCCAAAACTAGTTCCATTGTAAACACCTCCTTTAACTTTCTAAATGCTTCCTCTTGCTCCTTTTTCCACTTCTATTTCTCTTCCTTCCTAACTAGTGCATGTAATAGTGCTGCAAGCTTTGCAAAGTCTTTGATGAATTGTCTATAGTAATTGGCAAGTCCTAGGAAATTCTGTATCTCCTTTATGTTTCTTGGTGCTGGTCAGTTCAGAATGCCCTCTACTTTCTTCTTTTGCATCTCCACTCCCTTTAGTTCTATCACTACTTCTAGGAACTCCACTTTTTTCATCTTCTATCAACATTTCTTGGGTTTTATGAAGAGATCATTCTCTTTGAGTCATTTTAGTACTTCCTCTACTATCTTGCCATATCTCTTCTCCGTCTCTGTTGCTACAATAATATCATCAATAAAGGTTGCTGTATTCTCTTGGTTTACCATATCATGGAATAGGTTATTCATCATTGTTTGGAAAGTGGCTGGAGAATTTGTAAGTCCAAAGTACATAACTGTTAGCTCATATACTCCAATATGTGTTGTGAACGCTATCTTCTATTTGTCTTCCTCTTTGATTTTAATATTGTTGTACCTCCACCTTAGGTCTAGCTTTGTAAAGACCTTTTTACTACCTACTCCATCCAGGATGTTGGTAATCAGTGGTAATGGATACCTATTCTTGATAGTCCACTGGTTTATATGTCTATAATTCTATACCATCTGTCACTTTCTATTCTTTTTAGCTACAAAGTGGACAGAAGATGTTTGCAGTAACTTTGATGGTCAGATATATCCTTTATGTTGCTGGTTTTCCATAAATACTTGTACCTCTTTCCTTTCTTTCCTTGATAATAAATACACCTTCTCTTTTTTAGATATAAAGCTCTATTATGAGACAAACAAGAAGGAAACTATTTCTTGTACATTCATCAACTTAATAGGAAATATCCAAGAATACAATGTGGGAAAGATATAAATAGTATAGGAAGAATTATATAAGATATAGACAGTTCTTAGTAAGAGTCATGTGATTATGGGAGATAGGTGTACAGACCACCTAAATATTTGTATAAATACCTAGGAAAATCCAATAAGGGACTTTATTGAGTTCTTCCTAAACAACCATCTTGGTTGGACTCTAAGTCTTCATGACTTCATGCTAATGGTATCCTATTATTGACCTTGCATTTTACAACCTCAATACCTCATTCTTCACTTACTCTCTTATTGTTCTTACTAATGAGTACAGTACTCAGAAGTTTCTTGAAAAGCAGGCCCTAGCTGTAAAAAGGACTTTACTGTCAGTTAGAGATAGTAGGTAGACAGTCTAAACAAAACTTGTGTTCCTGCCTAAGACCTAATCTCCATATTAAGTAAGCTTGTACTTAGTCTTTCACTATCAGCTCTATGCTACTGGTCTATTATGATCAGTTTACACAGGGGAACAACAGTAATCTCCTAAAGGTCTGTCTAGCTTAGAGATTCCCTTCTTAGGAATAATATTGTTTTACTCTTCTTAGTTGGTAGCTAGCTATAAGTTCAGATGAAGAAGACTGCTCGTCCTCTTATAAGGAATCATCACCATCACTACCATCACATATATCTCACTAATACCAACAACAACAACAGCAACCTATAGGGCAATCTACTGCCCTTGCATTACAGGTTCCACCCACCAGAGAAGAGCAACTTCTTACTCTTATTGTTGGTCTGCAGCAGTAGATGGTTACCCTATTATAACAAAATGGAAGAGCCAGAGTATAGGTGGTCAAGCCTCTTTTATTCAGTGAAAAGATAGAGGAAGTAAGTACATTCATCAATGCAGCTTGTTTGTATTTGAGTATGAAGATGACAGGGGGGTCAGAAGCAACAAGAATAGCTTGGGTGCTGTCCTATGTACAAGGAGGGGTAGCAGAGGCATGAAAGAACAATTTTCTGGATGAGTTATTGAAAGGAGAATCAGAGGTGGAAACAGTAGAAGAATTGTTCTGTAAAATGAGGAATGAGTTTGGAAAGACAAAAAAAAAAGAAAGAAAAATAGAGCAGTTAAGGATAATTGAACAGGAAGGGAAAACCTACAATGAGTATGTCCAAGAGTTTAAAAAGGTAGCAAGAGGAAGTGGTTACAAGAGGCAGCCCCTCATTGAGGAATTTAAGAGAGGATTAAGTGGGGTACTAAAAAGGAAGTTGGCAAAGGTAAAGACTTTTCCTAGTATAATAGAAGAATAGCAGGAGAAAGTAGTAAGGTTAGATAGAAATTAGAGATATAGAAAAGAATGTTGGGGAGGAATACAGCATGCTCACAGAAAAATGCATAGTCCAAGGGAAGTTTTAGAGGAGAATTATATAGAGGTAGAGAGAAATAAATTATATAAAGGGCAGGGGGTCAGAACTTTAGAGGAGAATAGAGACTAGAAAGAGACCCTCACACAATAGATGTTGATAGGGGAAAAGGGAAGGATAAGACATGCTATATATATAGAAAATAGGACCATATAGCCAAAAACTGTTGGTAGAGAAAAGGAAGAGAGAGGAGGGTAGTAGAAATACCATAAGAGTTGGCAAAAGACAATGGAGAACAGTGAGCTCTTGGCTAGCCTCCTCAAATATATACAGTATATTGTGTCTAGAGAAATTGAAAAATAAAGTTTCTTATCAAAGCAATACTGAGAGAGTAAGAGATATATGGTGCATACTATGGCCACTAAGAGAAGTGTGGATAAAGATAGGACTAGAAAAGTTAGAAAACCATAAGGAAGTGGTAGTTAAGGCACTATTCAATAGTGGTACAACTGGGTTATTTATGGACACCCAATTTGCAAAAAGGAGAGTTTAAACTGGAAAAGCTAAAAAACCCTCTATTGGTGAGAAATGTAGATGGGACAGTAAACATGGGAGGAGCAATTATATACCAAGTTGAGTACAATATGTTCTTCAAGAGACATATAGAAAGAATGAGAATGGATGTATATAACCTAGGGAAGATAAAAGTAATATTGGAGATGCTGTGGCTAGCTGCCTATAATCCAGAGATAGATTGGAAAAAAGGGGAAGTAGAAATGATAAAGTGTCCACTCATATGTAAAAGAAAGAAACAGGGAAAAAAGAGAAAAGAAGTTAGAAGAACAGAAAAGGAGAAGGTAGTAGAAGAACTGGTACCAAAGAGATTTTGGAAGTGGAAGAAAGTATTCAGGAAAGCAGAGTCAGAAAGAATGCCAGTGCAAAAGGCCTGGAACTATGCAATAGAGCTAAAGAAGGGCTTTATACCTAAGAAATGGAAAATGTATTCATTGTCAAGGAAAGTGCAAGAGGAAGTACAAGCATTTGTAGAAGATCAACTGTGAAAGGGGTATATCCAACCATCAAAATCACTACAGACATCACCAGTGCATTTTGTAGTCAAGAAAGATAGCAAGTGACAGATGGTACAGGATTATAGATATATGAACTGGTGGACCATCAAGAACAGATACCCATTACTACTGATTGCCAATATCTTGGACAGAATAGGTAGTAAGAAGGTTTTTATGAAGCTAGACCTAAGGTAGGGGTATAATAATGTTAGAATCAAAGAGGGAGATAAATGGAAGATGGTGTTCATGATATACATTGGAGTCTATAAGCCAACTGTAACATACTTTGGACTCACAAGCTCCTTTGCTACCTTTTAGACAATGATAAATGACCTGTTCTGGGATATGATAAATCAAGGGAATATAGCCACCTTCATAAATGACATTATTGTAGCAACAGAGATAAAGGAGGAACATGACGAGGTAGTAGAGAAAGTGTTGAAGCAACTTGAGGAGAATGACCTCTTTGTAAAACCAGAGAAGTATCGATGGAAGGTAAAGGAAGTGGAATTTTTAGGAGTAGTAATAGAGCCAAAGGGGGTAGAAATACAGAAGGAGAAGGTAGAAGAAGTCTTAAACTGGCCAACACTGAAGAACGTAAAAGAGGTGCAAAAGTTTCTAGGACTTGCCAACTACTATAGGCAATTCATTAAAGACTTTGCAAAACTTGCAGTGCCACTACATGTGTTAGTTAGAAAGGAGGAAAAGTGGAGATAGAAGAAGAAATAGGAAAAGGCATTCAAAAAATTGAAAAAAGTATTTATAACAGAACTGGTTCTGGCAATACCAGATCTGGACAAGGAGATACAAGTAGAAGCAGATGTGTCAGACTATGCAACAGAGGAAGTGCTGTCAACAAAGTGTAAGAATGGAAAGTAGAGGTTAGTAGCCTTTATCTCTAAGTCACTAAACATAACGGAACAAAACTATGAGATTCACAACAAAGAGATGTTGGTAGTAATCCAATGCCTAAAAATATAGAAGCATTACCTAAAAGGGGCAAAAATGGAGTTTGAGATCTAGACAGACTATAAAAATCTCCAGTATTTTATGATGAGTCAAAAGCTGAACTGGAGACAAGTCCAGTAGGCCTTATACTTGTTACATTTCAACTTTATCTTGAAGTATGTCCCTGGAAAAAGCATGGGTAAAGCCAATAGACTAAGTCAAAGAGTAGACTGGCAGGAGGGAGTAGAGAGCAATAACAAGGATAGGACATTAATTAGGCCGAAGTGTCACAAACTTCATTCGGACTATAACTCCAGAAATACTTGACCGATTTCGACGATCTAAATGGCCACCAAAAGCCCTTAAGAAGACCTTTCAAACGGTACCAAAAACGTCTCAAAGCAATCAGTATTCACTGAGTTATCAGCAGATCAGTCAGTCACCAGACACTAAATTGCTGATATCTCAGGAACCGCTTAACGTAATCATTTGCTTCAATGACCATCGTGAAGCTCTCTTTAATGCGCTTCTTTCGGCCATAAATAGATCCTGAGGCAATAAGATCCCATGGAGATACAAGGTCCTCAATGTTTGCACATGATACTGATCTTTACCCATAGATTATCATCTGTCCTTGAATAGAACAAAGGACTGCCCTAAGATGGTTAGGATAT
>Ga0153980_1000375_pt1 | contig 20326 bp, 20 predicted proteins | sample TSGA064MetaG_FD_104722 | JGI IMG/M metagenome (GOLD analysis project Ga0153980, IMG submission 104722) | Attine ant fungus gardens microbial communities from Georgia, USA - TSGA064 MetaG | ecosystem: Host-associated > Fungi > Mycelium > Unclassified | place: USA: Georgia, Magnolia Springs State... | reverse complement strand
TCCGACCGCGCCAATGAAAGTATAAAGAAAAAGATCAATAAGATTGAGAACATCCGGCTTGTACCCATAGGAAGCGATGACAATCTGCACCGTCTTTTTGAAAATGCCCATGCCAATATTCTTCTTTCTTACCAAAATTCAGGGACGAAAGTGAAGTTATTCAATGCACTTTACAACAGCAGGTTTGTGATTATTAATCCTAATATTACAGACGATAAAGATTTAATCAATTTATGCAGCTACGGCTTTAACATTGAAGAAATTCGTGCGCATATTATGACTGTAGTACAACAGGATTATAATTTAACTGCAGAAAGAAAAGAAATTTTACAACACAACTATTCGGATGAAGCTAAGGCAAAGGAAATAGCCGCTGTTATTTTTAAAGATTAACGGCCTGAACAATTTTTTGGATATTAAGTTCTTCCAGACATGCCCAGTCTCCTCTGTAGCATTCTTTATCACCAAATACCGAACAGGGTCTGCACGTCAAATCCGTAACTTGTACTGCATCATCCTCACTCTGCCCAAAACCAAGAAAGCCGGCATAAGGATGAGTAGATCCCCAAACAGAAACACATCTGGTTCCCATAAGGCTTGCCAGGTGCATGTTGGCAGAATCCATTGAAATCATTAATTCCAATTCAGATATTTTATGAAGTTCCTCAGTAAGGCTTAATTTTCCGGAAAGACTTTTTGTATTTGGGATCTCCGTTTCCCATTTTTCAAGGGTTTCAGTTTCTTTTTTACCGCCTCCAAAAAAATAAATGGTATGCTTCTTAGAAAGAATTTTCGCCAGTTCGTATGATTTTTCCAAAGGAAGCATTTTTCCTTTGTGCTGGGCAAAAGGAGCAAAGCCTATTCCTGATTTCTGGTTGCAAGTAGGTCTTAACTGATGCGAAAGCTCAACTTTAAATCCCATTTCACGAAATACATCCGCGTAACGCTCAACTGTTTTTTTAAGCTGCACTTTATCCAGATTCCAGATATCGGTTAACCGCTCTTTTTCTTCTTTTCCCTTATTGATCTTGAATACTTTAAGGCCTTTTTGTCTGTAAATTTTATCTAAAATTTTAGTCCTGATCACATCATGAAGATTCGCAATATAATCCGGATTAAATTCTTTAATAAGCTCACTGGCTAGCCTTCTTAATCCAAAGAATCCTTTATAATCATCAAGATCAATCCCTTTGAATATGACATTGGGAATATCGGTGAACAGCCCCTCGAAATTTTTTCTGGAAACCATAATGATCTCAAGATCCGGGTTTTGTTCCAAAAACTCCCTAAAGACAGGCGCTGTCATTGCGACATCGCCAAAAGCGGAGAAACGATATGCTAAAACTCTTGTCACGACTACGATTTCAGTTGATAGGCAACTGCGTAAAATTTAATCTGCTTGGTCATGGCCATCAATCCGTTGGCTCTGGATGGAGAAAGAAATTCCTGCAGTCCGATTTCAGAAATAAATTCAAAATCAGAGTCTAAAATTTCCTGCATAGAATGGCCGCTGTAAATGCTTACCAGTAAAGAAACAATTCCTTTCGGAAGAATTCCGTCAGAGTCGGCATTGAAAAAAAGTTTCCCATCTTTGAACTCAGCATCGATCCACACCTTGCTCTGGCATCCTTTAATCAGGTTTTCGTCTACCTTCTTGTCTTCAGAAAGCCCTTTCAATTCTTTTCCAAGGTCAATGATGTATTCGTATTTTTGCTCCCAATCATCAAGAAATGCAAATTCGTCGATTATTTCCTGCTGTTTTTCTTTAATGGTCATTTCTATACTTTCTGCAAAGATACTAAATTATGCTTTAGACTTAAAGTGGTAAACGGCACGCAAATATAATAATGTGAACATTATCTTACTGAATCAGATGCTTTTTCAAAAACTTTCAGAAGTTTCGGTTCTTCATTTTCCCAGCAAAGAGCATTTGAAGCTTTTTCCAGTTCCTTCTGATAGCTTTTTCTCCCCTTATCTAAAATTTTTTTTACTGCTTCAGCAATGTTTTCCGGTTGATGATCTTTTATAATCACTCCTACATCAAACTGCTTTTTAATATTTTCCATTTCCGGAAGACTTGCCATAATCAAGGGAAGTCGTGCCTGGATACAATCCAGAACTTTATTTGGCAGTGAGTAAAGATAACTGTCACCCCCGTTTTCTTCAATGCTCATCCCGACATCAGCAGACATCGTAACTTTCCGTAAAGAGTCGGGTAATAACTTTCCAAGAAACCGTACTTTATCCTGAAGATTCTCCTGAATTACTAATTCCTCATACTCTTTTTTCCTTGGGCCATCACCCGCAATGGTAAACATAACATGATCCAGATGATGCATTGCCAAAATGGCCTTATCGATTCCCCGGAAAGGATTTATGGCACCCTGGTAAAGAAGTATCTTTGGATTATTTTCCGGAATCTCTGTCTGAAAATCTATTTTTCTGGGTGCATTTTGAACAACAATCGGATCTGCGCCATATTTTTTTTGAAACCATTTCGCATAGCTTCCACTGGCTGTTATCATGAATTCAAGCTTTGGAACTACGGTTTTTTCCAGATAACGCCATAATTTTTGTGACATTTTGCCCTGAATTGCCGGCATTTCAGAAAAAATCTCATGACTGTCAAAAACGAGGGGAATATTTAATTTTTTTGCGATCAGATAATTAGGCAGCAGCGCATCAATATCATTCGCATGGAGAATCGTGTTGTGGTCTGCTTTTTTCTTTAATTCATGGTACAGTTTCCAGTTAAATTCGAAGTAAGCGGTCTTCAGGCTCTTTGAAAATAACCGTATTCTTGAAAACGGATAAGGACGCGTTATTTCTTCTGATCCTTTCCAGTTATTTCCTATCAGTTCTACCTCATAGCCGTTCTCATGCAGTGTACGGCAGATTTTTTCAATACGCTGGTCTGTATATAAATTACTAAAAGCGGAGGTAATTATTTTTTTCCTTTTCATTTTCCGTTCTTTCCTGTGATCAAATGGTACACCTGCACAAAACAAAGCAAACCATTAGGAATAATAACCGGCCACAACATTCCGCTGTAGATGCCATATACCACAAAACAGGCACATCCGATTAAATTAACAATTCTGATTTTCCGTAAATTTCTTAAAGCAAAGCTTAGTACGATAAAAAGCGAAGCGGCATATCCGATATAGTTAGCAAATTCGGGAGTCATAAGAGGAATTTAAGGGAAACAAACTTAATCATTTTCAATAAGATAATAAAATTTTTTCTGCCATAAAGTCATTTATTGGTTTTTGGTAAAATATTTGTAATTTAGATAATAGATAAATGGTAATGTTGCCATTATTCTAATGAGATATATTATGGATTATAAGTTTTCACAAGGTTTGAGCCAAGTGTTCAAACAGAGCAAAAATGAAGCAAAAAGGCTGAAAAGTGAATTTCTTAATACAGAACATCTACTTTTAGGTATTATAAAAACGGAAAACTCTGCTAAAGAAATCCTTAACAACCTTAATGCGGATTTAACACAAATCAGAAGAAAAATTGAAACTCTAAATACAGCAAGTCTTAATCCTATTTCTGAGGAGGTTACCAATATTTCTTTCACGAAGATGGCAGATCATGCCATTAAGCGTGCAGAACTGGAATGCAGACAATATAAAAGCAATGAAATTAATACCGTTCATCTGCTTCTCGGCATCCTTTACAAATATGAAGATCCTACCTCAAGTATATTAGGTGCTTACGATATAGATTATGAAGGTGTTTCAAGGGAATATCAAACCATGCTTAAAAACTCCGGACAGGCACCTCAAATGAGTGCATATGACGATGATGATGAAAGAGAAGATTTTGAGCAAATGAGAAAACCTTCAGGAAATTTAGGTTCTGCAAAAAGCAAAACACCTACCCTGGATAATTTCGGAAGAGACCTTACTTCACTGGCAAGAGACGGAAAATTAGATCCCGTAATCGGTCGTGAAAAAGAAATTGAGAGAGTTTCTCAAATCTTATCCAGAAGAAAGAAAAACAATCCACTGCTTATCGGGGAACCGGGAGTGGGTAAATCTGCCATTGCAGAAGGATTGGCTTTAAGAATTCAGCAGAAGAAAGTTTCAAGAGTTCTGTATGGTAAAAGAGTGATCACGCTGGATCTTGCAAGTTTAGTTGCAGGAACCAAATACCGTGGACAGTTCGAAGAAAGAATGAAGGCCATCATGACGGAATTAGAGAAAAACCGTGATGTAATCTTATTCATCGATGAGCTTCACACCATTGTAGGCGCAGGAAGTTCTACAGGAAGTCTTGATGCCTCCAATATGTTCAAACCTGCTTTGGCAAGGGGCGAAATTCAATGTATTGGTGCCACTACTCTGGATGAATACCGTCAGTACATCGAAAAAGACGGAGCACTGGAGAGAAGATTCCAAAAAGTGATGGTAGAGCCTACTTCTATTGATGAAACCATTCAGATTCTGAATCAGATCAAAGATAAATATGAAGAACATCACAATGTAGTATATACTCCGGAAGCTATTCTGGCTTGTGTCAATTTGACTGCAAGATATATTACAGACCGTTTCTTACCTGACAAAGCAATTGATGCAATGGATGAAGCGGGTTCCCGTGTTTATATTAAAAACATGAAAGTTCCAACCGAAATCATTGATTTTGAACAAAAAATTGAAGAGATTAAGGACCTGAAACAGAAAGCTGTAAAAGCTCAGGATTATCTTGAGGCCAGAAAGCTTAAGGATGAAGAGGAACGTCTTCAAATGGAACTGAATGTAGCCCAGGAAAAATGGGATAAAGATGTAAAAGAGAAAAAAGAAACCGTTACGGATGAAAATGTAGCTGAAGTTGTTTCTATGATGAGCGGTATTCCGGTAACTAAAGTCGGTAAGAATGAGCTTGACAAACTTGCTCAGATGGATGAAAAACTGAATGGAAAAGTAATCGGTCAGGAAGATGCTGTGAAAAAAGTCGTTAAAGCGATTCAAAGAAACAGAGCCGGCCTGAAAGATCCTAACCGCCCTATCGGAACATTTATCTTCTTAGGAACTACCGGTGTAGGGAAAACAGAGCTTGCTAAAGTAATGGCAAGAGAACTCTTTGATTCCGATGAATCACTGATCAGAATTGACATGAGTGAGTATATGGAGAAATTCGCAGTTTCAAGATTGGTTGGAGCGCCTCCGGGGTACGTTGGATACGAAGAAGGTGGTCAGCTGACTGAAGCCGTAAGAAGAAAACCTTATGCAGTCGTTTTGTTGGATGAGATTGAGAAAGCTCACCCGGATGTGTTCAATATTCTGTTACAGATTTTGGATGAAGGATTCGTAACTGATAGTTTAGGCAGAAAAATTGATTTTAGAAATACAATCATTATCCTTACCTCAAACATTGGTACCAGAGATATTAAAGATTTTGGAGACGGTGTAGGATTCGGAACTTCTGCTAAAAAGTCGAATTCCGATACAAGAGCCAGAAGTACAATTGAAAATGCTCTTAAAAAAGCATTTGCTCCTGAGTTCCTGAACAGAATTGATGACATTGTGATCTTCAACTCTCTTGAAAAAACCGATATCAAGAAAATTATTGATCTTGAATTGAACAAACTATACAGCAGACTTGAAAAATTAGGCTACAAAGTTGATCTTACGGAAGAAGCCAAAGATTTCATTTCTGAAAAAGGATGGGATAAAGATTTCGGAGCAAGACCATTGAAAAGAGCGATCCAGAAGTACATTGAGGATTTATTAGCTGAAATGCTGGTAAATAAACAATTGAACGAAGGTGAAACTATTACACTGGATGTAAACGAAGCGAAAGATGGATTAGCCGGAAAACCACAGAAAACAAAGAAATCGGCTGAGAAATCTTCTCAATAATACATTAATTACTTAATAATAAAAAAGCATCGAGATAACTCGATGCTTTTTGTATTTAGATAGATTTCACAAAGTAAATCCCAGAATATTTTTATTAACCGAATGAATGACAATTCACTATTTACATTCATTTAAAGTCCGACTACAAAACCAATATTGGGCACCAATCCACTGGAAAACGCACTGGATTGTTCTTTCCAAAGTACATTATACATCAATCCCAGCTGCATAAAAGAGTTCCCTCCTATTCGCTGCATATAGCCACCGCCAAGGTATAAAGCGGTTTCCTCACCATTAACTTTATATTCGTAAAACTTATCTCTATAGTTAATAAAATAATGCTGAAGATTCGCGCCTACGTAAAAAGATCTCGCAAAATAATAATTGACAAACGGACCTACTCCAAACATGGTTGATTTATATGAGTTTGAAGTCTGCCAGGATACACTTCCTACAACACCTCCTTCAAGATCGTCGGTAAGCCTATATCCTACCCTTGGAGAAGCCTGAAGATAGAATGCGCTGTTGCTCCCGAAGCCAAGACCAATTCCTCCACCGAAAGTCCATTTATTCATTTCCTGTGGTGTTGTACCGACCGAAACCTGGCAAAAAACAGATCCTGAAAGTATCAGCATCATTGCAATTGTAATTTTTTTCATAGTATATCGTTTTTATCAATCTCTAAAATTATCATTTTTTTGCGAATCTTTTTAATCGTATTTTTGCCGCGTCAAACTAAGAGCTCCCGTTAAGAGTTTCGTAAAATTGAAATAACATGAAAGTAGTTGTAGGATTATCCGGAGGAGTGGATTCCAGTGTTACAGCATATCTGCTGCAGCAACAGGGTCACGAAGTCGTGGCTTTATTTATGAGAAACTGGAACGATGCTTCGGTAACGTTAGAAGATGAGTGTCCTTGGATTGAGGACAGCAATGATGCCTTAATGGTGGCCCAGAAGCTTGGAATCCCGTTTCAGGTAATTGATATGAGTGATCTTTATAAAGAACGTATCGTAGATTATATGTTTGATGAATATCAGAAAGGAAGAACTCCGAATCCTGATGTTTTGTGCAACAGAGAGGTTAAATTTGATGTTTTCATGAAAACAGCGATGTCTTTGGGTGCCGATAAGGTGGCTACAGGTCATTATGCAAGAGTAAATTCTACTTTTGATGAAAACGGAAAGGAAATTTTCCACCTTTTGGCCGGAAAAGATAATAATAAAGACCAGTCTTATTTTCTCTGCCAGCTGAACCAGGATCAATTGTCAAAAGCATTATTCCCTATTGGAGAGCTTACAAAGCCGCAAGTGAGAGAAATTGCAAAAGAAATAGGATTGGTCACTGCTGATAAAAAGGATTCTCAGGGATTATGCTTTATCGGTAAAGTAAGTCTGCCCCAATTTTTACAGCAGCAATTGGTTCCTAAAGAAGGTGAAATTGTAGAAATTTTCAAAGATTCTCCAATTTTTTCTCAGGAAAAACCGGAATTTTCTTCAAAAGAAGAAGAGCTGGAATTCCTGTCTCAAAAAATCAATTATAAAAAAACTGACGGGAAAGTAATCGGAAAGCATCAGGGCGCTCAATTTTTCACGATTGGTCAAAGTAAGGGGCTTGGAATAGGAGGCCATAAAGAAAGCTGTTTTATCATATCCCGAGATATGGAAAACAACATTATTTTTGTGGGCGAAGGACACAGCTTCCCTGGGTTACATAAAAAAGCACTGAAAGTAGATCTTTCAGAAATTCACTGGGTTCGTGACGATTTAAAACTGAAATCCGGAGAATCTATGGAAGTAATGGCAAGATTCCGTTACAGACAGGAGCTGCAAAAAGCAACAATTTACCAGTTTGATAATGCATTGTATATGGAATTTGACGATGAGCAATCAGCGATCGCTGAGGGACAATTTGCTTCGTGGTATATGGGTGATGAGCTTTTAGGAAGCGGTGTGATTTCGTAAAATTTTTTTAAATTTTCTATCCCGTCTGTTGGATGGGTAGATCTACTATATAAAGCCCGAAGAAATCTCTTCGGGTTTATTTCGTGAAAAATTCAAAGAATAAATTATTTAATTTTGTGATTTAATTGGAATAATTTAATTAACATTATTACAATACTTTCTGTAATTAAAATTATGATCAAAAATCCTACGGGCTTTCCTAAATAAACTCCTCTTATCAATTTTATCAGTCCCAAAACAACAATAAAAATCATAAAATATAAAGTCGTTTTGGATATATGCTCTCTAAATGATTTTAAAAGTATAACAGAAGCATAAAATCCAAATAAAAAAATCAAATAGAAGCTAAGAAAGTCTGGTCCTTTCAAAGAAATGGGATTAAAGGTATGTTTGTGTATAACAAGCCAGATAAAACTTATTATAGCCGGAATTGAGTGAATAATCATTGTTTTCATCGTTCTTTATTTATTAGTTTAACTACCACATCCTCCACAACCGCTACCGCATCCTACTCCGCAGCTTCCACCTCCACCACAGCTGTTTCCAGAACTGCAACCGGAACTGCAAGTTCCTCCTCCATTGCCATCGTTTTGATTATAGTCATTATTTTGGAATGAATACATTACAATTCCTATTATAATAATGATAGCTATTGCCAAGAAAACTGACATTATCGTTCCCATAGCCTCTCCCAGACAAGAGGTCAGCATCAGGAAAAACACAAAAGACAGAATTAATCTGAATTTTTTAAATCTATTATTCTTTTTCCGCTGGACTTTATCCTGATCTCCCCAAATCTCAGCCGGTGCGTCTTGCTGAAAAACTTTTTTGTAATTTACCAACGTTTCCGAAAGCCAGTTCTCGTGTTTATTTTTTTCTTTAAAACCACCCTTTGAAGGATAATGATGCAATTTTCTTTGTAAGATATCGGGACAGAATTCTTCCCAGTGATTTTGAGTGTATATCAGATGCATGTGCCAGACTTTATCCACTGTTTCACTCGGAGAGGCTCCATTAGGAATTATACAGCACAGATAAATAAATTTTTTATACTCTATGATCGCCTTTTGAGTAAAATCATGACTCCACCTTTCTTCTTTAGCCAGTTTCTTTGAGAAAGAAAAATCAGCATCTGGCTCATCCAGTGAAAAATGCAGAATCCTGTTCCAAAGATTATCGTTTTGCAGGGCCTTTTTTGCTTCCATCGTTTTAATTTTTATTTCTAGTTAAAACTGTATTATTTCTAAAATATAAAAGTCTTTTAAAGATCTTTTTTAGTCCTAAAAAAATCTTAAATTAGTCTTATGAAAAAAGAAGACCTTGAACACCTGGAGAAATTAATGAATTTCTTAAGTCTGCATTTTTTAAAGAAAAACACATGGGAGGATGTTACAAAAACGGAATGGTCTTATATTGCTGATGAGCTGAATGAACTCATCAGCAGTGACTTGAAAAAAAAAAACATCACGAAGAATCGGGATCTTCTCGGTTCAAATTATCTCTATGAACATCTGATCATCAATAAATTAAAGAAATACAATCAAAACGAAGCTGCTGTTATCAGTAAACCCAACCTGGCAAAGCTAAGCCAGATTGTCCGGGTTTTAGGATATACCAATTATATTGATTTTATCAATTCGCACACCGGATCATTTAACTTTAATGATCTTAGGATTGACATGAATAATACAAAACAGAATACGGTACTTTTAGACCGTTTAATCGGCTGTTGGTATTCGTATAACAGAAATCTGCCGGAAAGTCCTTTACAGGCCAAAGATAATCGAATCTGGCGCTCTGCGATGGAGATTTACAAGTCTGAGACTTCCGGTGAATATTTAATCGAAAGAAGTGGCGGAGACCATCATAAGTATTTTGGAAAATTAACGGCTTACTCGGATTATGTTTTTATAATTATGAACAGCAATACCTTTATCAGGCAAAGACATTTTATATCAAGGATAAAAGATATCCATGAAAAGCTTAAGAATCCAGAATATAAACTCCATGAGATGCATTTTATAAGTACATGTATTAGTTTTAATCAAGAGCCGATCGCTCTGTTTGAAATCTTTCAGAAAGCAGACAGAAAAAGTTTTGTACCGGATTCTATAAGCTTTCCGATTGACAGCAATGAAATTCCCCCCTCTATTCTAAAACAGCTTGAAGACACAGAATCTAACCGAATAGATTATAAGTAATTATAGGTTGAAGGTTACGGCAGGCTGTATAACCAATTGTATTATTTTTTCTTTCAGATCAACACACCAGCCAGTCTTTAAAATCCTTTACCCGGTCTCTGCTTACTGTGATTTCTTCCTGCGGCTGAAATTCTAAATCTACTTTATAATTGGGCGAAGTGTGAATATTTTTAATGAAATCTGAATTGATAATAAACTGTCGGTTTACCCTGAAAAATTTCTTCTCATCCAGTACTTCTTCAAGTTCATCAAGGGTGAAATCTGAGGGATAATTTCTTTCCTGCGTCTGCAGATACACAATCTTGTTCTCGCTGTAAAAGCAGGAAACTTCATGCGTCTGAACAATTTTCAAATTGTAGCCGATTTTCACCAAAATTCGTGAAAGGGTGCTTTTATCCTTTTTTATTAACTGCTTAATTTCCTGTGAGCTGACCGCATTATCTGAAGGAATAAATGATTTATATTTCTCAATTGCACCTGCCAGATCTTCGTCTAAAATAGGTTTCAACAGATAATCGATGCTGTTTAGCTTAAAAGCTTTCAACGTGTATTGATCAAAAGCTGTTGTATAAATGATAAAACTTTTTGTAGGAATTTTTTCAAAAATGTCAAATGACAGACCGTCACCCAAAACAATGTCCGAAAAAATAAGCTGCGGGTGTTCATTTTCAGAAAACCAGGCAATTCCTTCTTCTACGGATTCTATTTTTGCAACCAACTGAATTTCAGGAAAAATGCTTAACATTCTTTCTAATTTTCTTGAAGCTGGCTTTTCGTCCTCAATAATGACAGTTCTGATCATTGACCTGCGGTTTTTAGTTTTAAAATTTAAGTCCTAAAAGTAAATAAAACTTATGGCTTTTAGAAATGTATTGGTGTTTTATCCTTCTTAAACTCTTCTTCCAGGATTCTTTTTTCCCAGTCTGAGTTGAAAATAAAAAGCTTTACAGCCTTCATCGCTAAAACAGCTCCCCAAATAAACAACAGGATTGAACCATTGAACAGACTTAAATGAAAGCTTCCGTGCCCTGAATAATTATTAATGAATGAAATTCCAGCAATGATAGCAAACCAAGCCAGATGCTTATAGAATTTCTTTAATTCATTCACTCTTTTATGTGCATTATTATAGTCCATGATATTCGTTTAAAAAGTTTTTTTAAATGGCTGGGTATCTTTCTTCATCAATTCTTTGATCTTTTTCTCTTCCCATGCTTTTCCGATTCCGAAGACATTCACACCATGAGCAAAAAGTCCCATTCCCCATCCCAGCATTGGCCAGAAAAACCATAAATGTTCCGGAGACGTTACAAGATTTAATACGGTTAAAAACGGAATTACCAAACAGTAGGAGGTAAGATTTCCGTAAAATCCTTTCAGTTCTTTTACTCTTCTTGATGCTTTTCTGTAAGCTATCGTTTCTTTGTTTGCTGATATTGTTTCCATATGTTTTTGTTTTAAAGTTTCTGTTTGTTTTGTTGGGTCAAATGTAAGATGTAAATCCATCTTCATCAATTTTATCTTACCGAACTGTAGAATTTCGGATCTGAGCTGTAAAAAGGAACATTTTTATGAAAAAGAATTCTGCTTTCTTAAATCTACCCTGTAACTTGAGGTGCCTTAATAGATAAAAGGAATTAATTTCTTTGTCTTTTTTCTGTATTCAATATATTCTTCTCCAAATTGCTCTATAAGCGCCTGCTCTTCAATAACAATCCGGTAGCTAAAGGCGAGAAAGGGAGGAATAAATGCTAAAAGTAATGACAGCCAGTTATTTAAATAAAGTCCGAGTCCCAACGATGTCAGCAGAGAAAAAGCATAAGAAGGATGGCGGAGATATTTATAGAAGCCTTCTTTTTTAATTTTATGGTCCTGCTTTATTGTAACGTCTACAGTAAAATATTTTCCCAAAGACCTGATAATGATAAATCTTAAGATTAGCCCAATAAGAATAAGGGCTTCTCCTACATAATAGATGGATTCTTCATCCGTAATCGGAAATCTCGTCATATTGGAGGCTATCAAAGAAGTCGCAATGGAAAAAGGAATGGCAGTCCATAAGATATTCAGGGTCGATTTATCTTTGTTTTGTTTGTCTGATTCTCCTGATTTCAGCATATTCTTATACAAAAATTCACTGATAAACCATGCTGCCATGGACAGGTAAAATATGATTTGTAAAGGGTTCATTATTTGATATTTTATGGTTAAAATGAATGATTAATCCGGTAAGTCTTTTACCGTTCTTTATCCATGAGTTCTTTGATTTTCCTTTCTTCCCATTTACTTCCCAGCATAAATCCCGAAAAATAGACTGATATTCCATACAGCAGTAACACTGCGCCCCAAATCAAGGGAAGAATAAAATATTCAATATGCCAGATCGTCGCATTGGGACCTAAATCACTGTAATTAAGGTATAAAATAAAGAGGTTTACCGCCACATAAATGAAAACAGACACATAGAAATTTTTGATTCTTTTTACTTTACGTGCTGCTTCTCTGTATTGGATATCATTTTCATCGATACTTTTCATGGCTATAGATTTATTGTTTATTTTGCTTTTCTAAAATTTTTCTGATCTTTCTTTCTTCCCAGTTTTTACCGATTGCAAAAACATTCATTGCATGGGCTGCAAGACCAATTCCCCATCCCAGCATCGGAAAGAAAAACCAAATATTCTTCGGGCTCGTTACCAGGTTTACAATAATTAGAAACGGAATAACAATACAGTATGAAATGAGATTTCCATAAAACCCTTTTATTTCTTTCACCCGTTTCTGAGCTTTTTCATAAGCCTTATCTTTATTATCTATTTTTGTACTGATCGTATTGGGTTTAACAGATAGTACCGGAAGTTTTACTTTAAAATAATCTTCAGACTTTTCAATAAAGACATTTCTCTTGGTAAGCAGTGAATACCGCTGTACAATATTGGCAAGACCAATTCCTGCACTTTCTTTCATCTGTTCTCTTTCCTGGAGATTATTTTCAATGCACAGGATGTCATTTTCTGAAAAGATTTTAATAATTAAAGGTTTTGAAGAAGTGGCAAAATTATGTTTGATACAGTTTTCCAGCAGCAGCTGAAGGGAAAGCGGTACGACATATCGTCGGTAATCTTCTTTATTAACTTCGAAGATAAAATCTACACTATCCTCAAACCTTGTTTTTAAAAGATCGCAATAGGTTTTTGCAAATTCTATTTCATCTTCTACGGTCACAAGTTCTTTATCTTTCTGTTCCAATACATATCGGTAAATCTTTGACATTGAAGCAGTAAAATTCTGAGCCTGCTTCGGATTTTCATCAATTAATGAACTTAAAACATTCAAAGAATTAAACAGGAAATGAGGATCCAGCTGGTTTTTTAAGCTTTCAAACTGTGCATTTGCCGATGTGGCTATCAATTTTTGCTCAACCACTTCTTTTTTGGAAGTCTTTTTAAGCTCTTCCATAAAGCCTTTAGCGTGGAGGAAAGCAGAAATAAGCAAGGCAATATTCACCATAAACCAATTCATGAAATTGTATTTTCCGGAGAAGAACTCTGCGGGTGTAGCCGCTTTCTGAAAAATCACAAAATTGATGTAGTTACACAGATACACTAAAATAAAATTGGCGACAAGGATAGAAATAATGCTTATTACAGCTCTTTTCGTAGTGGCTTCAGACCATGGAATCTTTTTATTGAGAAAATCGTTTAAAAGCCCGTTTCCAATGCCTAAAAAGAAAGAATACAATGCTGATATCGCAAAGGAAAGGATAAAATTATGGAGAGTCTTTTCATCTGTAAAGAATAAAAAGAAAAATAGTGCTGTTCCGATGGATACCCAAAGCAGTACAATCAGGTTCTTGCGTTTCATTGTCGTTTTTCTTGGTTCAAAAATAGTTCATATTAAAGGTATCAAAAATAATTTCTTACCGAAGGGTTGATTTTGTATTCCGAACGGCATAAAAAAACCTTCCTGATTCGGAAGGTTTGATTGTTGTATTATTTTACCGGCTGGCTGATGAAATATTCAGCTTCTGCCTTACCCCAGTTAGGATCTAATGCAGTTTTAGGCTTATATGCATTGAATTTTGCCAAAGCATCTTTAAACATTTCCAGGCCTTTGGTTTTGCTTCCCCCGAACTGTTCAGGAGTAAAGTAAACGTCTTCGGCCTTGATCAGTGCAATTCTCGGATTATCCGGTTCCAGTTTTTCTGCTGTATTCATTTCTTCGGTTGCTCTGGCTCCATCTGTCATATAACGCTGTTGCGGGTTCACCATCATTCTTAGTGAATAGGACATTTTTTTCAGAAGACGGATCTCGGCATTATCAGCTCCTGCAAGATTCTGAGCAGTGGCAAGGTATTTTTCTGCTTCGTCAGCAACACCATCCAACGCCTGCGTATTTCCGTTTCTCATCATTACCCTTCCCTTCTGTATGGTAGAGAATGCGGCATAATATGCGGGCAGCCACTTACTGCTTTCTTTGCTTCCAATCCTTTGAAAATCGTTGGCTAACGTCTGAAAATCTTCAGGAGTTTTGCAGGTTTCTATTTTTGCGATTTTGTCAGACATAATTTTGTCATAATCTGCCTGAGCAAAAGCTGTTAAGCTTACGAAAGCTAAAGCAAAGCTTAATAAGTATTTTTTCATTTTTCTAATTTTTTGAGGTTTTTATTTTTGTTCTAAGATATGTATTCCGTGGTTTGCATTCCTGTTTTGGATGCTTATATTTTATAAATTATTGTTGATGGCATCCTGTGTTCTGTCGACCCCGAAGCTGATAAAAGCTCCTACAAAAACAAAACTATTCACCGGAGGCACGACTGCCGAACTTCTGGCGCCGTCCATAGAAAAATTATACCCATATACATTTTTTGCTCCCAGCACATTGGAAATGCTTAATACGAATACCGTAAAGAATTTTGAATCTTTTTTTCCAAGGTTGGGCAGGTAATTAAAGCTTATATTCAAGGCGTTATAGTCTTTCAGGGAGCCTTCATGGCGGATGATATTCGTATTATTCTGAGTCAGGATATCATAATACGGTCTTCCTTTTGAATAGGTGTAGGAAAGATTGACTCCTAGCTTCCATTCCGGGATAAATCTTTTAGCTACTGCGGAAAGCGTGTGTGCAGAGGCGAAATTAGGTTTTAAACTAACCGGATAATTCATGAAATCCCTTTTTGAATCCAGAAATGAATAACTGATCCAGTAATCGATATTATCAAAGGTCTTTTTATCCCTCCAGAAAAGTTCCAGCCCTTTTGCGTAACCATAACCATCATTATTGAAGGCACTTTGAATCTGTTGATTCTGATTGACATTCGGTGTGATATTGATGGTTTTGACCAGCTGATCGTATTTTTTATAAAAAGCTTCCAACCGAAGGCTTCTTCCTTCCGAAGCTCTTTGAATCTGTAAAATATAATGTTGAGATTTTTGAAAATCTAAATCCGCAGGTCCGTTGATATATTTACTTTCCGGATTTTGGAAAAACAATCCGTAAGCCAGAGATGTTGTCCAGTTTGTTGCTAAACGATATGCCAGTGCCAAACGCGGTGCGATATTGCTTTTGTCCAGGAAAGAAGAATGTTCTGCCCTCACTCCTATTTTTGCGGATAACGCATTGCTGAATCCTAAATCTGTTTCTGCAAATACGGAAGAAATCAAATCTTTGTAATCTTTGTTTACTGCTTCAAAATTGAGTTTTTCATCGGTATTATTGAGTTCAAAACCTCCTCTTAATGCACTAATTTTATTGATTTTCCTTTCTAAAACAGTTTTGAAGTTGAAATAATTTCCATCTGTTAAAAGCTTTGTCCTTTCCGATTCAACATCATTTGTCTGTGTTGAAAAATTAAGGTCCGACTGATTGTATGAATAGGAAGCTCCTGCATTTAACAGATATTTTCCGAATTTCTGCCTGAAAGAAAGGTTGTGATAGGTATTTTTTCCTTTCAATCTGATCATGTTAAAATCATAACCTGGCTCCAGGCTTTCTGACTTTACTCCCATTTTATTGCTGTCGTACATTCCGTAATATTTAAAAAAACCTCCGGATTTTGTTTTAATTCTGACATTAAAATCGCCGTTAAGCCCTTGCGGAGCATCAATAAAATCAGTGTTAAAATTAAGCACCTTCTGCATCAGGCTCAGGATAGAATACCCTAAAGTAGCTCCATAAGAATAGTTTTTATTGTCGCCTAATTTCTGAAATCCGGCACTTAAAAATACCGGAGAAATTCCAACATCATAAGAGCTCTGATCCGGAAGATCTACACTTTCCAGCATCAGGGCTCCTGAAAGTGCCTGCCCGTACAGCGCAGAATATCCACCACTTGAAAAGATATTTCCTTTAAAGAGTGAGGTATTAAAACGATCCCGGCCCGCAATCCCCGGAACGGAATTGGAAAAATAATTATTGATCAAACTGCCATCCATAAAAATTTTAGCTTCTGTTCCGGTACCTCCTCTGATGAAAAGTCCTTCTGATTCTCCTACTTTCTGAACGCCCGGAAGATAATTTAATGCTGAAGAAATCTGTCCGTCTGCTCCTGCCGTTGTATAAATATCAATGGGAGTAAGTAATGCTGTGGCTCTTTTTTTATCACTTGCTTCAATGGAACCTGCAGAAACTACAACGGCATCAATTTCACTGATCTGCTCTTTAAGATCTGTACTTACTGAAAGATCCTGATTTTCAATCAATACTGGTTTTTCAACTGTTTCATATTTGGGATGGGTAAAAGTCAGGATATGATTTCCTTTTTCTGAAGTTTCAAAGGTGAAATTTCCCTGTGCATCCGTGGTGGCCCCATCATAAGTATCTTTTAAAGTGACATTTACATCAGCTACGCCTTTATTTCTGAATGCTACTTTTCCGGAAACCTTCACCTGAGCATATCCCAGAAAGAAGGATAAAAAAGTAATCAGAAGTAATAATCGATGTCCTTGTGTTTTCATTGTTATTAATTTTCGATTCAAAAATACGTGCGGAAATGCCTTCGTCGGAAAAAAAACTTACTGAAAGGTATTCTTTCGTTACTGAACAGCATATTATGGAATAATCATAAAAAATAAGGGTTGGTCTGGATGACAATTTCTTTTTAACCGGTTAGTTTTTTTCTCAAAATGCTGTCTTTATTGTGTTAAAAGAGGTCTTCAAGCTTCACATGCACATACATGCTATTTTCTTCTTTAATATTGATGTCTGCTGATGCAATACAACTTTGATATTTTTTATCGATAAAAAGTTCTTTCACATAAAATTTTTCATTTTTAATGCTGCATTCATTTTCTGTGATTTCAAAAGATTCTAAAGGAATCATCATGCCGTCTCCATGGGCTTTCAATACGGCTTCTTTACTCGTCCAATAGGTAAAAAAGCTTTTGATTTTGGAGTTGGAATGGTGTATTCTATGAAATTCATCAGGTGTCATCTGAGATTTAAAATCCAGATAAATAATCTGTGGATCTAAAAACTCAACATCGATACCTATCGGAGCCTCAGCAATAGCGCAAACCACCAGATCTTTGGAATGAGAGATATTAAAATGTATACCATGCCCCTTCAAAATGGGTTTCTTATTGGCCAATATATCTATTTCAACATCTTGCAGATTGTAATATACTCTTAGTCCATGTTCTAAAAGAACCTTTCCCAGTAAAGACAGCTGTGCATCCTGCCATCTCTGGTATTTAAGGATATCTTCCCTGAATTTTCCGGAAAAAACCGACAAGTATCTATCCAGCAGATCCTGATGTTTCTCTTCGTGTATAAATGCATATAAGATGATCATTCACTATTATTTATCCTTTCAAAAATACTACTAAAAATGTTTTCCTGCATAATTCCACAGAAAGACATAGATTCAGATTAGTAGACCGGAATACAGAAGTCGACCAGCATTTTACCTTCCGGATGTTCTTTAAAATTAGAATGATAGATCTCAAAAGGGAAAGCCTTTCTCATGGAATATCTATTTTCATTCATCCATAGGAAAAGGGATACCCAGCATTGCTCAAAGTCATTCAATGTCATCTCCCCACTTCCAATAATACATTTTCCGGCGGAAATGATTTCAGGGAAAATTTTCCCTTCCGGTTTGCTCATCTTTTTATTCAAAAGCATGGAGGCGTGAATCCTAACCTTTTCAGGAGGAGTTACTTTGAAGCTGTCATGGTATACGGAGATCATTTTAACGTGCTCTGCGGGAAAGAGGTTTTTCTTTTTCGCCCAATCTATGAGAATGGTATAGGAAGGCTCTACATTCGCAATTCCAAGGCTCATTACAGAGGCCAGATTCATTTCCGGCAGTTCTTTTACTTCGATTTTTAAATTCATGGCTGACCAATTTAGCAGGTTTTCTATTTTACAAATGTAAGGGTCGAAAACCGGAGCTATTTGCCCGTTCTTGCGTTCTTTCTGTATAATTTTATGAAAGGTTTCCGGTGCTGATTTTCGGAACGCAGACGGTGATATTCCATAGTATTTTTTAAATGTTTTACAGAATACTGAATGACTAGAAAATCCCAGATCAAGATAGATTTCTTTTATTTCAATCCCTTTCCGAACAGCCAGGTAAAAGGCACTCTTTTCTATTTTCTTTCTTACAATATAGACCTGGAGCGTCTCTCCCGTTATGAGCTTAAATATTCTATGAAAATGAAATGGAGAATAGGCACCGATCTTTGCAATTTTCTCTAAAGAAAGATCGGCATCAAGATGATCATCAATATATTGGATGGTTTTTACAATCCTTTTGGTATATTCTTCCACTTCGAAGGGTTTATCGGTAAAGGTATTAAGATAGCCTCAATTGAAGTTGTCTTTTATTGCTGCTTTTTGAAAAAGAACTGCAATCATAAAGTCTTTTAAAAATAATCTCTACATTTATATAATTATTAAATCACTTAAAATTATATACAATGAAAGTACAAAAATTAGCATTATTGGCGGGATGCGCATTATTTGCTGTTTCTTGCGGAACAATGAAAACCTATCCTGTAAACGCTAAAAGCGGAACACAGACAGGAGGAACTGCTAAGTTTACCCAAAAAGGAAATGAGGTGGTAATGAAGCTTGATATCACAAATCTTACTCCGGGAATTCACGCGGTACATATTCATGAAAAAGGTGACTGCTCTGCAGCAGACGGAACCTCAACAGGTGGACACTGGAATCCTGCTAAGGACGACCACGGAAAATGGGGTGCCGAGCATTTCCACATGGGAGATATCGGTAATTTGGTAGCAGACCAGAGCGGTAATGCTACGCTGACTTTCAAGACGGACAAATGGTGCCTTGGGTGTACAGATGAGTCGAAAAACATCATCGGAAAAGGTCTTATCGTGCACGCAGCAGCTGATGACTTCCATACTCAGCCAACAGGGAATGCAGGCGGAAGAGTAGGTTGTGTAGAAATTAAATAATTAAGTATTTGAAATAAAAAATCCGCTGATTTTTCATCAGCGGATTTTTTATGTTTATGATTTTGTCCCCATGTCTGCAACGATATTCATTGCTTCCTGAAGGTATGGATCCTTTTTAAGGTTTTTGATCCACATATCAGATTTTTTCTTGAAGGCTTCATCTTTTTTCTCTCTTTCCATTTCTCCCGGATACATCGTGAATTGAAGGCCGTTTTCAAATTTGGTTAACGCCTTGAATTTTTCAATCTGAGCTTTTCTCTGCTTCATCAATTCATTGAATTTATTGATATTAAGCGTAATGGTTTCTTCTTTATCCAGTTTTTCTCTCCACTGAGCAGATTCTAATAACAGCTGATAATTGCTGTTTTTAGCCATTCTTTCTGCACTTGATTTCTCAAGCGCTACTGCATTGAAGTAGTTTAATTTTTTAAAGCTTGTTCCTGGAATTTTATCCCATGCCAATGCATAATCATCATATCGCTCTCCTACTTCAGCATAAGTAAAGAAGTCTTTCATCTGAATATCAGAAACAATACCTTTTCTCTGGGTAGATTCTCCTGTAATTCTGTAAAACTTCTGAATAGTCAGTTTTAAAGATCCGAAATCATCTTCTGTATTCAAGAATCTGTTTAAATCAACAAAGGTCTGTACAGTTCCTTTTCCAAATGACTGCGGAGAACCGATAATCATTGCTCTTCCATAATCCTGCATTACTCCTGCCAAAATCTCTGATGCCGATGCTGAAAGCTCATTCTGCATGATTACCAATGGCCCTGTCCAGATCGGAGTTTCATTTTTATTTTTTAAGGTCTGAATTTTACCGTTTCCGTCTTTCACCTGAACATAAGGTCCTGCTTCCATGAAAAG
>Ga0153980_1000373_pt1 | contig 20427 bp, 16 predicted proteins | sample TSGA064MetaG_FD_104722 | JGI IMG/M metagenome (GOLD analysis project Ga0153980, IMG submission 104722) | Attine ant fungus gardens microbial communities from Georgia, USA - TSGA064 MetaG | ecosystem: Host-associated > Fungi > Mycelium > Unclassified | place: USA: Georgia, Magnolia Springs State... | reverse complement strand
CTCTGATAGACCGTCAGAGGGCAGATGAACTGCTTCCGGTAGATATGTATATCGGCGGTGTAGAGCATGCAGTATTGCACCTGCTGTATTCCCGTTTCTATACAAAGTTCTTGTGCGATCTTGGTGTAATTGGCTTCGATGAGCCCTTTACCAAGCTGTTCAATCAGGGAATGATCACGGGTAAAAATGGCATTAAGATGAGCAAGTCCAAGGGCAACGTGGTATCGCCGGACGATCTGGTAAGGGATTATGGTTGCGATTCTCTGCGGCTTTATGAGTTGTTCGTAGGACCGCCGGAGCTGGATTCCGAATGGGATGAGCGGGGAATTGAAGGTGTATACCGTTTTATCACCCGCTTCTGGAACCTGGTGCAGGACAGCTGCGGTAAGAGCATTGTCCCTGCTAAGGAAATGCTTAAGCTTCGCCATAAGATGATTTATGACATTACCCACCGTTTGGAAAGCTTCAGCCTGAACACAGTGATCAGCGGATTCATGGAATACAATAATAAAATGATTGAGCTTGCCAAGAAGGAGGGCGGTATCGATCGTGAGACGCTGGAAGTGGCCGTTACCATGCTGGCACCCTTTGCCCCCCATATTGGCGAAGAACTTTGGGAGAGGCTTGGAAACAGCACCAGTGTTTTCCATGGAAACGGATGGCCGGCATATGATTCCGAATTGATGAAGGATGAGGAGATTGAAATTGCCATTCAGATTAACGGCAAGACCAGAGGCCTCGTTATGATTGCGGCAGAGGCTTCTAAGGAAGAGGCAATTGCGGCCGCTAAGGCCGTAATTGCAGATCGTTTTACCGGTACGATTATCAAAGAGATTTATGTGCCGGGGAAAATTGTAAATATTGTAATGAAATAATGCGTCAGTACAAGCGGAAAATCCGAACAGCTATTTCCTATGCAGAATAGTGGTTCGGATTTTTTATTGGCAAAAATCCCTTGTTTACTCTGGCAATACTACAAATGATAATGTCATAATATGAAATTTTTTTAGGATTTTGATTGACAAACAAAAAAGAAATTGTTAAAATAAACTAAAGTATAATACGCAGTCTAGAATAAAGTATAAACTTTCTAAACTCCTAAATTGTTAAAATAAACTAAAGGATAAATTTTCTAAACTCTTAAATTGTTAAAACAGGCTAAAGCATAAACTTTCTAAACTCTTAAATTATTAAAATAAACTAAAATATAAATTTCATAAACTCTTTAGCTGCTATAATAAACTAAAATATAAAATATCTTAAACTATTATTTAGTGAATATAAAAATAGAATAAACAGTGACTCTTAGCAGCTTAGCAACAAACCATCATGCCCCAAATAACCCTACGGAAAATAATCGCAGAAGGCGCACTGCAATTATGTAATAATTTATTAAAATCTTAAGGATGGAGGAAAAAAATGGGAGAACAAGCAGAAGTAAAAAGAGGTTTTGCTTCTAGGTGGGGGTTAATTGCAACCCTGATTGGTCTCGCAGTGGGAACCGGTAATATCTGGCGTTTCCCCCGAGAAGCAGCAAAGAATGGTGGTGGAGCATTTATTGTCGCATGGACGGTGATGCTGATAATTGCAGCGATTCCGCTGGCAATTGCCGAAATGGGTATCGGCCGTTCGGCCCGCCGGGCATGCCCTGGTGCCTTTAAGGACATTTTAGGGAAGAAATATACTTGGATGGGTGTTTTCATGACGATCACGGTGGTCTGCATTGCCGCTTACTATACCGTGACCATGTCCTGGGTACTGCGTTACCTGTGGATGTCTATTACCGGTGCCTTTATCGGGGTAGAGGATAAGATGGCGCTGTTCGACAGTGTTTCGAACGGAGATCCGGTACAGCTAGTATTCTTCGTGATCAGCCTGCTGATCACCTGGTTCATTACTTCAGGAGGCATCCAGAACAGTATTGAGAAATTTATGAAGGTTTGTATTCCGTTTCTGTTTGTGCTGCTGGTCGGCGTGGTAATTCGTGCATTGACCCTGGGCGACACGGGTATCGAAGGAGCGGCAGGATCTGCAGCCGGAATGGAATTTCTGTATCACATTGATCCGGAATACCTGCTAAATGGTAAGACATGGATCAGTGCATTGATTCAGATACTCTGGTCCGTAGGAGTAGGCTGGGGGCTGGTTATCTGCTATGGTGCTTTTACCCAGGCCAAGTCGGATGTGGCTTTGAACGGCTTTATCCAGGGATTTGGCAATAATCTTGCTTCTCTGCTGGCCGGTACGGCAGTAATCCCTACTTTGTTTGCGTTTAATTCACAGGAAATGTCACTGGCGATCTGCCAGTCCGGAGCGAATGGACTGACCTTTGGTGCAATGTGCCAAATCTTTGAATCCATGACGGGAGGCCGGATTGTTGCAGTGCTGTTCTTCCTGGCATTGGTATTGGCAGCATTGTCCAGTAATCTTGGACACTTCCTGGTAGGCTCCCTGCCCCTGCAGGATATGGGCTGGAGTAAGAAGAAAGCAAACTTAGCCATGATGGTTGTATGCTTTATCTGGGGACTTCCCTCTGCATGGAACATTAAGTTCCATGGCAATCAGGATTTCGTATCCGGTTTTGCCCTGGTAATCGGCATTCTGTTCACCTGTTTCCTGATAAGGAAGGTAGGGGCCGACCGCTTCCGCAAGAACTTTATTAACATTCCGGAGAATGACCTACACGCAGGTAAGTGGTGGAATGTGGCTGTAAAGTACCTGGCGCCCGGCGTATCAATTATTCTGATTGTCTGGTGTCTGGCACCCTTTGGATGGGGGTACATTGGCGCCGCGGATATGTGGGACTTCTTTGCACAGGAGACCTTCGCTACGTTAGCAGGGCAGCTGCTGATATACCTGACTGTTGCAATTATACTGGCCGGAGTTGTGAACCGCTCGAATCAGAAGGTTTACTATAATGGTAGCACCTTCCCGGAAATTCCGGAAGAATACGAATAGTGAGAGGAGATCTTCTATGACAACCAATGGAATTATTTCTATGATCTGTATTTTAGGCTTCTATGGAGGCTCTCTGGTAGGAGTTGTGTATAAAATTCTTCGTTCTAAGGGAATGTAGTTGTATTGAGAAAGGCTGTTGTAATCTTACGATTCATTGAGTGCGCCGGAATAAATATTGATGAGGCTGTTGCAGAATTGCAACAGCTTTTCTTTTGGTCTGCGTAAAGCGTGACGCCTTTGGTCTGACAAAATATGCAACTAAGCAGGTAAATTTTGTTAAAGTGGAATCAGTTATGAAGGAGAGGTGAACACATGGAACCTTTGTTGGAATATCTGGAATTGCACCATTTAGATGCGATATTGATCAGCCGGCCGGAGAATGTGCGCTATATCAGTCACTACACCGGTGATGATACGTTTCTTCTCATTACAAAGATCCGAAAATTTTGTATTTCCGATCCTCGGTATACGGAACAGATTTCCAATGAGTGTCCGGATTATCACATCGTGGATTGGCGCCAATACGGTTCGCTGGCAGCGGCCCTGAAGGAAGTGGCCGAATAGCACAAGCTAAAGACGATTGGGTTTGAGAGTACCCATTTGGCTTATGCAGTATATCAGGCGGTACAGAAAGCAATTCCGGCAGAACTGGTTCCGACGGAGGGCGTCGTGGAAGAATTCCGCCGGATTAAAAGACCGGAGGAGGTGGCATGTCTTCGTGCCGCCTGTGAGATTTCTTCACGGGCCTTTGAGAAGATACTGAATTGATTTTTATCCGTATCCAGCGTTGCAATCGATTTAATTAAACCGGCCGTATAGGGGTGAGCGGTCTCGTAGAAAATTTCCTCCGCCGTTCCCTTCTCCATAATTTTTCCGCCATACATTACGATGACACGGTCACACATCTTCGCAATAACGCCAAGATCATGGGTTATCATAATAATGGAGGTATGCGTTTTCTGCTGCAGCTCTTTTAACAGATCCAGAATCTGCGCTTCAATGGTCACATCCAAAGAAGTCGTCGGTTCATCCGCAATAATAATGCTGGGCCTTCCCACCAGTGCAATGGCAATCATCACACGCTGCTTCATGCCGCCGCTAAGCTCATGGGGATATTGGTTATAGCGCCGCTCCGGTTCATTGATTCCTACCAGCTGCAGGATCTTGCATTGTCGGTGAATCCGGAGTTTATTGTCTGCGATATTCGGATGCGGAAGAGCTTTATCGGAATCCTTTGCATCCTTATACACAGGTGCTGCTGTCCTCTATTCCCGTAGCGGATCCCAAGGCCGTTAAGGAGAAGCAGAGGATTATGGTAAAAGAGGAAATCCCGAGCCCGATTAACCCGCCGGACTGCTGCCGTTTTGCAGAGCGGTGTCCCTACACGACGGATATTTGCCGGAAGGAAATTCCTACTCTAAGAGAGGTTTCATCCTGCCATTTTGTGGCTTGCCATAGGATTTCTTAATCTTTGCATCGCGTCGTTCTAAACACAGTGAAGGATCTCATGTCGTTACATGAGATCCTTCACTGTGTTTAGAACGATGTTTTTTTATTTCATAATAACCAAGGCACATTCATTCTTAATTAATGGAAGCTTTGTTCGGTTCTTTCAATAATTTCATCCTGCAGCGCTTTGCTTAAGTTACGGAAATGGTCGCTGTATCCGGCTACCCGGACAATCAGATCCTTATATTCCTCCGGATTCTGCTGTGCCTTAATGAGGGTGGCACGGTCAATGACATTAAACTGAATGTGATGACCATCCATGTTAAAGTATGTACGGATCAGATTGGCCATCTGGGTGAGTCCTTCTTCTCCGGCAACGACCGCGGGCGTAAACTTCTGATTTAGTAAGGTTCCGCCGGTCTGCAGATGATCCATCTTAGCGCAGGACTTGATTACGGCAGTGGGGCCGCAGATATCCGCGCCTTTCTCAGGCGAAATTCCCTCCGATACCGGCTTGTGTGCCAGACGTCCGTTCGGGCTGGCAATCATGACATCTCCAAAGTAAACATGGCATGTGGTCGGCAGCATATTGATGCGGTAAGTGCCGCCTTTCATATTGGGGCGTCCTGTTACACCAGTCCGGTAGAATTCAAACACCTCTCTCATGATAGAATCGGCGTATTCATCATCGTTGCCATACTTTGGCGTTTTGTTGCGAACCAGATTGAGAATCTGCGGTTCCTTCTCGAAATCGTCCTGCAATGCCGTCAGCAGTTCTTCCATGGTAAAGCGCTTTTCGTCATAGACGTTGTACTTAATCGCTGCCAGGCTGTCGGTAATGGTACCAATTCCCACGCCCTGCAGATAATTGGTATTGTAGCGTGCACCGCCGGCATTATAATCCTTACCCTTGGAAATACAGTCGTTCGTAATGATGGAGAGAAAAGGGGCTGGCATATATTTTGCATAAATCACTTCAATGATATTACTGCCTTCAATCTTGATGTCCAGGAAATAGCGAATCTGAGCTTTGTAAGCGTCCCATAATTCCTCATAGCTCTTGAAACTTCTAGGATCGCCGGTTTTAATCCCCAGCTGCCTGCCGGTGGCAGGATCCACGCCGTTAAACAGTGTCAGTTCAAAAACCTTCGGCAGGTTAAAATATCCGGTAAGAATATAAGCTTCGTTGCCAAATGCACCGGTCTCCACACAGCCGCTGGTACCGCCGCGCCTGGCGTCCTCCAGGCTTTTGCCTGCATTTAACAGCTCCTGCACGATGGCTTCCGTATTGTAGAATGCCGGCTGTCCCCAGCCTTTTCTGGAAATTTCACAGGCGCGCTTTGTGAAGCGAGCCGGCGTCTTGCGGCTGATTTGTACGTTGGAGCTAGGCTGCAGCAGCTCCATATCGTCCATGCAGTCCAGAATCAGATAACTCACATCGTTCACGCCGTCCTGTCCGTCCGGGGTGATACCGCCCGTGTTAATGTTGGCAAAGTCTGTATAGGTGCTGCTTTCCTTCAGTGTAATACCTACCTTAGGCGGAGCCGGCTGGTTATTAAATTTGATCCACAGGCATTCGAGCAGTTCCAGAGCTTTCGTGTCGTCCAGAATACCATCTGCGGTATCCTGCAGATAGAAGGAATTCAGGTGCTGGTCCAGACGGCCGGGACTGTAGGCATCCCAGGGGTTGAGCTCGCTGGTAACTCCCAGATGTGTAAACCAGTACATCTGGATGGCCTGGTGGAAGGTCTGAGGCTTATGAGCCGGTACTACGTCGCAATTTGCCGCAACTAAAAGTAAATCGGCCTTGCACTGAGGATCATCGGTCTGCTCTGCCAGCTCTCTGGCATAAGCGGCATAGCGGGCACCCAAAAGCATGATGGCATCACAACAGATGCTCATGGCAGAGAGCTCTGCCCTTTTCTCCAGTGCTTCCGAATCATTCATGTAGTCCAGGCGTTCCAGTGCCGCCTTAATATCCTGCTGATAGTCCAGGTACCCTTTCTGGTAAATCTTAATCGAACCAACCGTGTGTCCAGGTCCCCGCTGCTCCATGAATTCTGTGAAGATCCCGGCCTCATACGCCGCTTTCCACTCAGGCTTCATATTCTCCAAAATCTTATGACGGATCGAGCGTTTTTCCCAATAGGGAATAACTTCCTCTCTCTGAATCTCCATTGCTTCGGGGGAGACTTTAAAGCTAATCAGATCACGGTCATTCATAACCTGCATATCTTGCAGTGTGTGGCAGCAGAGTTCGGGGAAGGAGGGGGAACCTTGGGGGGAATCTCCTTTTTCACCTACGATTAATTCGCCTTCATTGATGCACAGAGTCTTATGCTCAAAATAGTACTTGAGCGCCAGCGCACGCATCTCCGGAATAGATACGGAGCCATCGTATTTCTTGTAGGCATCGGTCATCAGCTTTGCCCGTTCAATATCCAGATGAGCCGTGGCGCTTATACTTTGTTTGCGCAGCTTGTGTATCCTTTCATTCATTCCATGTTTTGCCATTTTCTTATCCTCCTATTCTTGTTTTGGAAAAACCGCTTTGCTTCAGCATATCTTGTAACAGCTCCATTGTCTGCGGAGTGGGGACTCCCATCCCGCTGCGCTCAAAGGATCTGTCCAGGTTCTCATATTTGCTTTGACCGGTGTGATGGTAGGGAAGAATATTAATGCCGGTAGTGCGGATCTTATGGTTCCGAAGAAAATGAATCACTTCTTCCAGAAATACAGAAGTGGCATTTACGCCTTCGATAACCGGAATTCGAATATTAATTCTGGCGCCGTCTTCATTTAAACGAATCAGATTTTCCAGAATCAGCCGGTTGTCAGCTCCGATGTAGGTAAGATGTTTATTGGGATCCATGAGTTTAATATCATAGAGAAATGTATCTGTATAGGGCAGTACCCGCTGAAAATTTTCGTAAGGTGCATAACCGCAGGTATCAATGTTAATGCTGTATCCTTTTCTGTACAGGCGCCGTAGGAATTCTTCCAGGAAATCCATGTCCTGTACCATTACCTCACCGCCGGACAGGGTGATGCCGCCGCCAGATTCTTCATAGAACATTCGATCCTTTTCTGCTTCATGGATCAGCTCCGAAAGAGAGTAGGTCTTGCCGGTTACTTCTCTGGCTCCCGCCACGCAGAAATCGGAGCAGACGCCGCAGGCAGTACAGCGGCTGCGGTCCACCAGGACCGGACCGTTTTCAAAAGAATTTGCCTGCTGGGGACAGACGGAAATACAGGTGCCGCAGGCAGTGCAGCGCTCATGATAATACATCAGCTCAGGGCCGAAGCGCTGGCTCTCAGGATTGTGGCACCAGCGACAGGAAAGCGGGCAGCCTTTGAAGAAGAGCGTCGTGCGGATTCCGTTACCGTCATGGATGCAATACTTTTGAATATTAAAAATACATGGCTGCCTCATAAAATTTCCCTCCCCTTAAACAAGAACTAGACTGTGTTCTAGTCTTGAGTCTATTTTACCGCAGGATTCAAAAATATTCAATACCAAAACAAAATTTTTCTACCAAAATAACTTTACTTCGTAAAGTATCAGTGCTATATTTATTACAATTGGAGAGTGAGGGTTGAAACATGGCCAAAAAAGGAAGTACAAAAAGTAAAATCGCAGTAGTGGCCTGGAAGCTGTTCCGTGAAAAAGGTTATGAAAACACGACGATCGATGAAATTATTACGCATTCGGGAACGTCGAAGGGAAGCTTTTACCACTACTATAGCAGCAAAGATGAGCTGCTGGCATCTCTGTCGGAAGTGTTTGATGCCAAATACGAAGAGATCATTCAAACATTGGATCCGGATATGAATAGCTATGATAAGTTACTGTATCTTTGCGTTTGTGTTCATCAGATGATTGAAGACGAGATTCCGGTGGATCTTTTATCGTCCCTATATGCTTCGCAAGTGACGACGAAGGGCGATAAGCATCTGGTGAATCAGAATCGTTTTTACTATCAGGTCGTTAATCAGCTGGTGGACGAAGGACAGCGGCGCGGACAGATTACAAGAGAGCTTCCCTATTATGAGGTGGCACACCTGTATACGATCTGTGAACGGGCATTGATTTATGATTACTGCATTTCGGGAGGAAACTATCCCCTGGGAGAATACACCCGAAAGACAATGCCGCTATTATTTGGTACAATGCGTACAATAAATTCGTGAGGTGACACAAATGGAAGCTACCGTATTCAGAATACCGATTCCGCCTTCTACATTAGCGGCAATCTTAAAGCCCTTATTGTTGGTAACAGTGATTGTTTATGGAATTATGACGTATTATAATTCTTATATGATTGTGGCAGTCGTGCTGGTTGTACTGGTATTTATTTGGCTACAATTCTTTTATGGACGGGCAGAGTTCGAGTACCGCCTGGGACCGGAGGGTCTTCAGATTGACTTGGTCAGCCGTAAGGGCCGCAGAAAGCAGGGCCGCGCGTATGATTGGAATCAGATGCTGCTTCTGGACCGTACAAAAGCCCCTTCCTTATCAGAGTACGTGGGGAAGGGAAAGCAAATACAAATGAAAGATTTTGCATCCAGAAGAAATCAGGATCTGGAATATGCATTGATTTGCAGAAAAGAACAGCAGACGGATCTGCTGCTGCTGGAGTTGGATTCTGACATGCTGGATATCTTTCGGCAGCAGATTCCTGAACAGTGCAGGAATCTGCTGTAGCAAAAGATTTGGAGGTGTTAGGCGTGGAGAAAGTGTATCAATCAATGAAATCCGTTGGCATATTTAATTTGATCATTGGAATTGCACTGATTGTGTTTGGAGCAGTAGCGGGCAGTTTCGTAATTGTAAATGGAGCTAAGCTTCTGCACCGTAAGAACGATGTTATTTTTTAGTTCTGCCGGAACGGGAAATCATGTGTGACATGTTTCGCAGCATATCAATACGGGAACGTTCTTCGGGTGCCATGCGCTGCTGCAGCACCTGAAGAATCAAATCCGTTTCTTTATCATCAAAGTCCATACCGTTATTGTCTGTTTTATTTGCAAGTCCCATCAGAAATGGCAGCATTGCATTTGCGTCTTTGCCTTGCACCTGCGAGAGCATGTCGGACATGTATTTCATTTTCTCATTGCTGACCCCTTTTAGGGATGGATCCTCCTGCCAATTTTTTTCTTCACTCATGAAAAGACCTCCTTTGACTTTTATAAATAGTATATGCGAGGACCCTGGCCGTTCATTCCGCATAAGATAGTATTGTATCGCAAGATTGGTACCAGAAAGAGGAGGAGTCTATGAGACAGAAATTAATTATCGAGGGCAATGCGGTCTATGAGGTCGATGAAAATTGCCTGAAGAGTAAAAGCGGACAGAATCAGCGTCCGGCAGGTGGAATGAACTCCGGCAATTCTACCGGCCGGAATTTGAATATAAAGAGAGGCCGATCCTGATTAACAAACTCCCGCCATTGTGCGGGAGTTTGTTATATGATGGAATCAAAAAAAGGGAACTGTCTTAGACAGTTCCCCACTTTTGTAAGTCTAAAGGTTAAGACTAGCATCCACCACAGCAGCACAGGATCAGGACCAGAAGTACCACAGTATCACAACCGCAGTTGTCATTTCCGCCCAGAATACCATTATTTCCACCACAGCAGCACAGAATCAGAATAATAAAGATAATATTGTTTCCAGCTAAACCATTGTTGCATCCACAGTTCGTTGCAGCTAAATCACTCATAGTTGTAAAACCTCCAAGTAGGATAATTTTTATAATGTATCCTATGAATGGGGCTTGACTTTGTTTCCGAAACTTTTAAAAGGTTTTTTCCGTGTTGTAAATCATAGGCAATTATTGCATAATAGAGAGGAAAGAGTGCCGGAACGAAATTGCTTCCGGTTTGATTGCGGGAGGAAGCAAAGCATGATGCGTAAATGGATAAGAGATCTTCAGGCCCAGTTGGAGGAAAATCTGACAGACCGTTCGTTTCTAAAAAAAATAGGCCGATCCAAGAGAGAGATGCAGGCGGAACTGCGGGATGCAGATTTTCGCCATGGCCTCCGGGATTTATATCCGCTGGAATGCTTTACTTGCAGACAGATACTGGATATCAGCCGTAAGATGATGGAACACTTTTCACCGGAACCGGAAGAGGGGTGGCTTGCGTATCTCTATCTGGATCGAAAGCATCAGTTATATCCGGAGAATTTTATAGATGTCGCGGAAGACCGGTATGAGAAGGGCGGTCTTCTCTATTTGGAGATTCTGCATGTTCTTCTGGAGGTGGAAGAGCAGACCAAAGGGTTTTCGCCCACCAGACATTTCCGCTTTGCCGGTCCGGAGGAGAGGAAGAGCGGTGTAGAAGAATATAGCCGCTTTCTAAATTTTTGCCGGAATAATTACCTGGTGGAGTTTATGCGCATTGCGTCAGAGATCACACCCTTTAATACGCTGGGACATATTGCCGGGGTCCACTATGTGGCAATGTTTGTAGCCAGGCAGCTGGTACAGATGGGTATCCAGGTAGACTTGGGCTTGATGTCCGGTGCTGCAATCGGTCACGATATCGGCAAATATGGCTGCAAGGATTCCGAATCCAAGCGGGTGCCTTATCTTCACTATTATTATACGGATCAGTGCTTTAAACGTAATAATATGCCTGGAATCGGTTATATTGCCGCAAATCATTCCACCTGGGATCTGGAGCTTGAGAACCTGTCCGTAGAATCCTTGCTCTTAATCTATGCAGACTTCCGGGTGAAAAGTGTCTGGGGATCCGATAAACAGGAAATCATCCAATTCTATACGCTGGCCGATTCCTTCCAGGTGATTTTGAGTAAGCTGGATAATGTGGATGATGCCAAGCGGGAACGTTACCGCCAGGTTTATGAGAAGTTGAAGGATTTTGAGGATTTTATGATTAATCTGGGCGTGAACCCTTCGGAGCCGAAGGAGAATCCAGTGAAGAATCCGGTGACCGATTCGGCCCTTCTCTATGGAAACCAGGTAGTGGATGCCTATAAGCATCAGGCGATTTCCCATAATATCGGGTTGATGCATATTTTAAATAATGAGACCTCCTTTGGCAATATCCTGGAGACAGCCCGCAGTGAAAAAGAATGGAAGAACACCCGCTCCTTTCTGAATATTTTCCGGGAATATTGTACTTATATGAACCAGAAGCAGAAGCTTTTGACCATCAGCTTCCTCTATGAGCTCCTGATGCACCGGGAAGGGGATATCCGACTGGAAGCAGCGAGACTGATGGGGCAGATGATCGTGGATTACGATACGGAGTATCGAAAGGAAATTCCGGAGGGCTGGATTCCCTTTCTGCAGGAAAGCTCCAGTATTGAACTGTACCAGCGCTTCCTAAAGCAGATTCTGACTCCGGACCATAAAATTATGGAAAAGCACCGCGAATGGGTCGGCTATATGTTGGAACATTACGTGGATGCGGTGCTGACCCATTGCAAAGCCGGTAAGAGAACCGAGTATCTGAAGGAAACGATTAAGATTTATCGGAAGACCGACTGGGATGAATTTCCTGCTTTTCTGCTAATGACTACGTTGTTAAGGCTTCCGCTGGAGCTGTGTAATGCAGAGGACTATACGATTTTACTGGAATTTCTTAAGACGTATGCGACTCATCCGGGAATACGTCTGCCGGTGGCTTCCTTGCGCTTTTTAAATCATTGTCTGACGGTATTTCCCGAAAAAGAAGCGGTTAGATGCTATTGCCGGGAGGTGTTCTTTCAGCTGCCGGAGCATAAAATTATCAGTATTCAGTTTTTAAAGCACCAGGTGGCAGTCCGTCTGGAGCTGGAACCGGAAGTGCTGCGAAAGATGGAATCCTTGTATCTGGAACAAGGCGTAATTTCTGCTGCTTTCCTGGAGAATCTAAAGACAGCGACACCCTGGATCTGTAAGCAGGTGAATGTGGAGTTTCTGCTCTATATGATGGAGCATGGCTATAATCAGCATCCGGTGCATACGGCTACCCATCTGGCAAACCTCTTGATGGTCAGTGAATTTGGAGATGTACGGAGACAGGCGGGAGAAGTGCTGCTCCGGCTGGCGGATTACACGACACCGGATCAATGCAACGAGGTTACGGTAGAGCTTACCAAGGGCCTGGAGTTAGGCGGCAGTGAATTCTCCAAGTACATACCGGAATATCTGGGTGCGTTGATCCTGCGTTTGCATCCGGAGGAGGTAGATGAATTTATCCAGACGATGGAGACCATGATGATCCATGGCAATCAGCAGGTGGCCTGTTTGATATTAAATACACTGGGAGTGCTGGTACAGAATTACTCATCCTACCGCAGCCGTTATGAAGAGCCGGAGAAGATCTATAAGAAGCGGCTGAGGAGGATTTTGGGGCTTTTGATGCGGGGGCTGGCAAATTTCCACGAGAAAATTGCACAGGAGGCTTTCTACGTAATTGGCGAATATATTTTTGCCTCCAAACGATTGTCCTTGGAAGAGAAATATGAAATTTTCCGGTTTATCGGGAAAAAGACCCTGCACATTTTGTTGGATCAATCGGAACGCTCTTTAAGCTTCCTGATTAATGCAGCTTCCCTGAATCATATTTATCGGTTTGTGCATGACTACTATTTTGCCTTTGGAGATTTTTGCTTCCCGATGGATGGTAAGGTAGCATTTTTTCCAGGAACCTTCGATCCGTTTTCACTGAGTCACAAAGGAATTGTACAGGAGATCCGCCGCCATGGGTTTGAAGTATATCTGGCGATTGATGAATTCTCCTGGTCTAAGAAGACACAGCCGCGGCTGATCCGAAGGAAGATTGCCGCCATGTCGGTGGCAGATGACAGTGAGGTCTTTCTTTTTCCGGATGAACAGCCGGTGAATATTGCCAATAATCAGGATCTGAAGATTCTTAAAGAGCTGTTTCCCACAAAGGATGTTTACATTGTGGTAGGAAGTGATGTGCTGGCATATGCTTCCGCATACCGTAAGGAGGTCTCGGAATATTCGATTCATCAGTTTAACCATATTGTATTCCGCCGGAACAGCGAGGATAAGGAGGAAGAAGACAGCCTGCGGGAGCCCTATGCAGCGATTCGGGGCCGTATGATCGATCTGTCCCTGCCCATGTATCTGGAGGATATCAGTTCTACCAGGATCCGGGAAAATGTCGATTTGAACCGGGATATTTCTAATTTGATTGATCCGATTGTCCAGAATTTTATTTATCAGAACAATTTATACCTTCGGGAGCCGCAGTATAAACCGATCCTGGCCACAAGGTCCCTGAATTGTGAATTTATCAGCCGTGTTACGGAGGAGACCCTGACAGAGCTGGCGCAGACCGTATTAAAGGGCAAGCGGGTAGCCCCGGCGGTTCTTAAGGAGCTGCAGCTGCCAGGAATCCAGCTCCTGGTACTGCGGGATGATGAACATGATCATGTACCGCTGGCATTCTCCGTATTTCGGCCTTTGGCGGGACGGGAGCTGCTGCAGGAATTCGGAGATTTGGAGCTGACGAATGAGATCCGAGGCCGGGCCACAGGTAAGATGGTACTGATGCTGGGGGGATATGTCTCATCAGGGCTGGTAATGCCGGGTCTGGGCCTCCGTCAGTTAATTCTGACAGAGACGCTGGCACATTGTCTGGCAGAGGAGTATACCTATTGCCTGTTTCATGGCATTCCGGAGCTGGAGGAGCACCGGGCTATGGTCCAGGAGATTTTAGAGCGTCAGGGATTCTTGAAAATTTCCGGGGCAGCCAGTGAAGATCTGGTTATGGTCGTGGATATGCGTTTCCCCACTACGCTGAGTAAAAATCTGGAGCAGGTTATTAAAGAACCGTTTAATACGAATACACGTGTTTTGCGGGTACTTAACCGGTCTCATAAGAAGCTGCAGTCTGCTCTGACGCAGTTTCGCCCGGGGAATCTGATACTTTCCTTTGACCAGACAATTATGCACCACCGTCTGGTGGATAAAATTACCAATGAAAATGGGGTGCAGAATAAGACCGTAGCTCCCCGTAAGCTGGGCAAGAAGATGTGTGTGCCTTTTGGCAAGATGATCCGTGGATCTGTGGTGCCGAATACCGTGACGAAGGCGCTTCATACCGAGAGGGTTTTTCATTCGGATATGACGGGCTTTACCATTCAGGAGTACCCCAATTATTCGCCGTTGAAAACACAGATCCGGACGATTAAGTCCTTTGACAAGGAAGTAATCCTCGTGGACGATTTGCTGCATAAGGGATACCGGGTACGGGATACTTACCATATGTTTGAGGCTCAGGGGATTACCGTAAGGAAAATTATTCTGGGAATCCTGTCTGGGCGGGGCCGGGATCTGATTGAGACTTTTGGCGGGGAAACGGACTGTGTCTATTTCCTGCCCAATATTCATTCCTGGTACGTAGAGTCTACCATGTACCCCTTCATCGGAGGGGACAGTGTGGATGGAGGAACGAAGACACCGGGCCTTCTGACTTCTGTAAATCTGGTGCTGCCTTATGTGGCGCCGACCTTTATGATGCGGGAGTCCAGAGAGGCTGCTTATAATCTTTCGATGGTCTGTCTGAAAAATGCCAGGGATATTTTGCAGGTACTGGAGGAAGAATACCAGCGAGAATTTGAACGGAATCTGACACTGGAACGTTTGTCAGAGGCAATTTATTCTCCTACCTGTCCGGATAAAGGACAGCATATGAGCTATGATGTGAATTTACCGGCTTCTATGTACGTGGAGAATGATATTAACCGCCTGATCCGTTTAAAAAATATTACAATGGAGTAAAAGGAGCACTTTGCCATGAAACAATACCGCCTGACAGACCTTTTTCTGGAGGGATATCAAAAGAATTCTTACCTGGCAGGCTGCCCGCAGGATATGGAGTGGTTTTCCGGGAAGAAATTGCGCCTGCATATTTTTGCGCTGGGAGATGTGGGAAGTACACTGCTGACAGGACTTCGCCTGATGGGAGAAGATGTAATTTCTTCGATTGGGATTTATGACGTCCGGGAGCCGGTATTAAAACGATGGGAGTTTGAAATGAACCAGGTGGAAGGCCCCTGGAAATATGACCACCTTCCATCGGTGGCGATTGTAACGCCGGAGAGACTGTTTGACTGCGATGTTTTTGTGTTCTGTGCTTCCTTAGGCATCCCTCCGGTGACCCAAAGGAATGTGGATGTACGAATGGCCCAGTATGAGGCTAATGCAGGTCTGGTGTCGGAATATGCGGCTAAGGCAGTCGCTGCCGGCTTTAGCGGTTTATTCGCCCTGGTATCGGATCCGGTAGACCCACTGTGTAACGCAGCAGTAAAAGCAGGACTTCCGGAAGCGCGGGTTAAAGGCTTCGGGCTTGGAGTTATGAATGCACGGGCAGCATATTTTGCACGGAAGGATTCCCGGTTTGCCTCCTTTTTGGCAGAAGGTGCTGCTTTTGGTCCCCATGGACAGGATCTGGTCATTGCCAATAGCCTTATGGTCTATGACGATGAATTATCGCGGGAACTGACAGAACTGACCGTAACCGCGAATCTCCGGATGAGGGAGCTTGGGTTTAAGCCTTACATTGCCCCGGCTCTGTCTTCCGGAGCCTTATCACTGCTGGCCGTTCTTAAAGGGGAATGGCATTATAGTTCCACCTGTCTGGGAGGAGTCTTCTTCGGAGCGAAGAACAGGGTAACGCCTCAGGGAATCGAGGTGGAGAATCCGTCACTTCCGGAAACATTGTATTACCGGTTAGAAAATGCATATCAAAATTTAAAGGAGATTGGATGAATCTGACGAGGCTAATTTGTCCGCTGGAGTCCGGCGGCTTTCTGCCGGAGCGGCTGGAGAGCGTGTTAAGACACGCAGTGACAGCCGGGGAGCGGACACAGATGATTACAACAACAGAGGAATTTGTGCCGATCAAGGGAGAACGGATTCTCTTCTTAGTGGGCTTGGGAGAAGACGGCCTGAATCTGGAACATTACAGGATGATGCAAAAAATGCGCCAGCCAGGTTTCCTGCAAGATTGCATTGGAGGCGTCATTATCGATGGCTCCGGTGAACTGTACACGAAATCTACTGCCAGAGAGCTGGTACTGACGGCTAATATGGCTGGCTGTACCTTCCCCGGTAAGCCCCTTGTGGAGGCCACCGGCTCCCTCCGGAATTTTCAGGTACAGGCAAGACTACTGAACACCGACCGGATGGGGGCTTATCAGGCTGCGGCAGCTGATCTGGCAGAACGGGTCCGGCGCTTTGTGGGCCCTTATAAGAAAAATCCTCGTTTGCTAGCACTGCATGCCAGTGATTTTCATGTGTCCAATACATGGAATTTATGGGAGATGGTAAAGCCTTATTTGACAGGGGTGGAAGTAGAAGAGCTGTCCCTTCGGAACGGAGAAATTTCGGATTGCACCGGCTGTCCTTACACCATGTGTATGCATTTTAGCGACAAGGGGAAATGTTACTATGGCGGTACAATGATTGAGCACGTAAATCCGGCAGTAGAACGTTGTGATGGACTAATTCTGCTATGCCCAAATTATAACGATGCCGTAAGTGCAAATATTTCCGCCTTTATTAATCGTTTGACGGCATTGTATCGGAAAACGCCCTTCTACGATAAATACCTGTTTGGAATTGTCGTATCTGGCTACAGCGGCGGCGATCTGGTAGCGATGCAGCTAATTAGCAGCCTGAACTTAAATAAAGCCTTTATTCTGCCGGCAGACTTCGCGATGATAGAGACCGCAAATGATCCAGGAAGCATTCGGGCGGTTCCTGCGATCGAAGAAAGGGCAGCGATCTTTGGTAATCATATCCGAAATACCTTAACAGGCAAAATTCTTGGGACTTCCAATTGACTTTTTTGAAAGAAACGCCTATAATATTCATAGGTCTAAAGCCTAACGTCTGTATACAGTACAAGGGGTTGTACTGGTTTCGACGGGGGTCTGGAAGCCTGAGCAGCCATCCGCGGACCGTGACCGCGTATTAAAACGGAAACTTAATTTAAACGCAGACGAAAATTTAGCGTACGCAGCATAATTGCTGCTGTCGACCTTAAGTTGCTCACAGCTTAAGTCATCGGCATCATGGATTGTGAGGCACTTTTTCTCCAAAGCTTTGAGGGGATAAAAGATTTTATGAAGCTACTGAAACGGGAAGCCGGTTGCCGGGCGGTCCGCAGAGGGAATGTCAAAACGGTAACTGTGATGGGAGAAACTTAAGTGAAAAGGTCTTCGGACAGGGGTTCGATTCCCCTCAGCTCCATTTAAAAACCCGCGTTTTTACGTGGGTTTTTGAATTTTATAACACATTTTTTAACAGATCCGAAGCATAAAGAAAGGATTAGACAGAACAGGGTTTGTGCATTATAATATATACGTGTTCGCCTGGAAAAATGTCTGGGCTCTAATACGGAAGATCGAATAAGGAGCTGTCATGAGAAAGGTAATACTATTTGAAAAACTGTCGGAACTTGCAGAATATCTTCCGGCAGATATGATCCTGCACCTGCAGGAGGGACATGCAGAGGTATTTGAAAGCTGGGAGGGGATCGACCTTCTATCCTTCGACTGGTGTGATAAAGGGAGTTTATCCGCACCTCCGACTCAAGTAATTCTGGTGCTTACCGGGCAGGAACTGTTTCTTATTTGTGAAAATGAGCAATGCCTTCAGAATGTGGAAGGGATTATGCCGGGCATTCAATATAAGGAAGCCGCCAATGACCGGATCCTGTATTTGTTCTTTGTCAATCTGATCCGGGGAGATATGAAGTATCTGGATCGACTGGAGGAGCAGATTACGGATGCGGAGGATGCTCTGATTCTGTCGCCGGCGGCGGCATACCGTAACCAAATTATTTCTTTCCGGCGGGAGCTGCTTCGATACCGAAAGTATTACAAGCAGCTGGATGTGATTTTTCACGGCTTGATTGAGAACGATAATGAATTAATGGATGCTTTTACGGTGCGCCAGTTTCATATCCTGCATAACCGGGGAGAATGCATGTATGCACATGTACAGATGCTGCGGGATTATATCACCCAGGTGCGGGAAGCCTATCAGGCCCAGGTAGATATTGAACAGAACAGTATTATGAAGACCTTTACGGTAATAACGGCCATATTTCTTCCCCTCACCCTGATTGTAGGGTGGTATGGAATGAACGTAAGAATGCCGGAGACCGAATGGCAATTTGGCTATCCTTTTGTAATCCTGTTAAGTTTGGTAGTTTGCGGGATTTGTATTGCCTTCTTTAAGAAGAAACAATGGTTCTAGAATGATGTACGGATCCGGGAGGTAGGAATGAATAAATGGCGTTTTATTTATGGGCTGGGAGTTCTGTTTTTTCTGGCGTTATCCGGCTGCAGCCGGATATGGGTTACCGGCAGCGAAGATCCTAGTACCATGCCAATACCGGCAACCAGTGAATATCCAAGTGAAGAGGCCAGCAGTGCAGCGGAAGAGCCCTCTTCTTCTGTACCAATTCTGAAGGATTTGATCTATAGCGGGACTGTGAAAAGCCTGTCCCTGCCTGCCTCGTACGACCTGGACGGAGACGGCGAAATGGAGTCCATCTCCTTTGAATGTGCGGATAATCGTAAGTCCTGCATTCTACGGATAGAAGAAGTAGCCATACAATTGGACTATTGCCATAACCTGTCCAAAGAGCTTTTTGCATTCAGTTTGGATGGAAAAACCATTCAATTACTGGTGCTGGACTGTGGATTTATGGGGACACCGGCAGTCACATACGTGTATACTTACGAAAAAGATCAAATATACCGGGCTGGTAAACTTCCGGGGGAACCGGATACCATGGAGGTGTATCCGGAAGAAAATTATGTTACTGCTTCCGGACCCAGTGAAATTTTCCAGAGTTTTTCCATTAGGCGGGATTATACCATTGAAAAAAACGTACTGGTGGAAATTCAGCGGGAATTCTATGCAATGGGAAATACTGTGACGGTTCAGAAATCTCTGACGCTGTATGAGACAGAGGAAGGGCTGGTAGAGGGGATTACCCTGCAGATGGGCAGTGAAGTGATTATACTTGGTACGGATAATGTCCGGTGGGTTTGTATCCGCGATCTGAACGGCGGAGAGGAAGGCTGGCTGCAGGTGTCCCAGAACGACAAAACGAAGATCCTGGTAAATGGTGTCGCCAGAAAGGCATCCGATTATTTCAGCGGTTTGCGAGGCTTTGATAGCGAGACAGAATAGGGGGAGTGGATTTTGAAGAAATGGAAAGCGTTAATGGCGCTGCTGCTTTGTGCCGTCTGCCTGCCGGCAAACAGTCTGCCGACCTTTGCTGCTACAGAAACGGATATTTGGATCCAGAATGAAACCGGTGTGGCAGAGCCACCGGAGGTTGCCTCAGCGGCAGCAATTTTGATCGAAGCCAAAACAGGAACGGTCTTGTATGCAAAAGATGCGGATACGGCCTATTATCCGGCCAGTATCACAAAGGTAATGACCGCGCTTTTGACAGTAGAGAATTGCACAATGGATGAGACGGTCGTCTTTTCTTACCGTGCGACCCATGAGCTGGAGAGCAATGCTTCTAATATCGGGCGGGATACAAACGAAGAATTAGTGGTGAAAGACTGTTTGTATGCCCTGCTTTTGGCATCGGCCAATGAAGTGGCTCAGGCGCTGGGAGAGCATATATCCGGCAGTCTGGAGGATTTTGGCGTATTAATGACGGAACGGGCGAAGGAGCTGGGGTGTACAAGCACCAATTTCACGAACCCTTCCGGGCTGCATAATGACGAGCATTATACGACTGCCCGGGATATGGCGAAAATTATGGCGGCAGCCGTCGCTAATCCGGATTTCATGGAAGTGGATTCCACCCGCTCCTTTACGATTCCGGCCACGAATATTCATGCAGACCCCACGCCGGTGGCGACCAAGCACCCGCTCCTGTACGGTGAAACCCGCTACGAATATGCAGTGGCAGGTAAGACCGGATATACCAGCATGGCCGGAAATACGCTGGTTACTTATGCGGAAAAGGACGGGATGGGATTGATTTGTGTGAT
>Ga0153980_1000372_pt1 | contig 20433 bp, 1 predicted proteins | sample TSGA064MetaG_FD_104722 | JGI IMG/M metagenome (GOLD analysis project Ga0153980, IMG submission 104722) | Attine ant fungus gardens microbial communities from Georgia, USA - TSGA064 MetaG | ecosystem: Host-associated > Fungi > Mycelium > Unclassified | place: USA: Georgia, Magnolia Springs State... | reverse complement strand
GCGATGGCAAGGTTTGGCCGCTGGTGGCTTCACGATCGATGCCCATAATATCCAGCAGATTGTCGACGGCGGCGGCATAGCGCACGGTGGCGTCCCAGCCGTCGTAAAGCGCGGTCAGACGGCTGCTGTCAGCCTGAAAGACGTCCTGTTCAACGCTCAGCAGATCGTTGAGGCTGCGCTTGTTAAGTTTGTACTCGTCGGCATAAACCGAACGGGTATGCTCGGCGCTGCTGAGCTGCTGCTCTCCGGCCGCCTGGCGCTGCTGCGCGCCGATCATGTCGGCATAGGCGGTAGAAGCGTGCTGGTTGATATCCAGCTTCGACTGATCAATAGCGGCTTCGGCCGCTTCGCGGTCACCTTCCGCCGCGCGGGTTTTGGCGTTGACCAGCCCGCCCTGATAAAGCGGGGCTTCAACCTGAAGCTGTAGCTCATTGTCCCAGTAGGAGTTGGTCGTGCTGTTGCCTTCGTAGCGGGTGCGTCCCGCCACTACCTTGATGGTCGGCCAGTGGTTAGACGAAGCCTGGCGAACACGTTCTCTTGCGGCTTCCTGCTTGGCCTGCGCGCTGCGAACGGCGGCGCTGTTCTCGTAGGAAATTTTATCGAGCGTGACCTGCTGCTTCAGTAGCGACTGCGGCAGATCGGGTAAGTCGCCGGAGACGACGCCGGTCAGCACTGTCAACTGCGCCTGCGCCGAGCGTTCCGAAGCACGGTACTGCTCCATTGTGGCGCGCATACCGGCGATGCGGGTTTCCGCCTGCAAGACGTCAGACTGCGAGCTAAGCCCGGCGTCGGCGCGATAGTGGGCGATTTCCTTAACGTGTTCCAGCGAGGCGACGTTATTACGCGCCGCTTCCACCAGCGTACGGTAACGCTTGACCTGCAGATAAGCCTGGAGCGTATCCTGCGCGACGGTGGTCATCGTGTCGTAAAGGGCAAAGCGATAGGCATCGGACAGCTGGTGCTGCTCGTCGATTGCGCCGCTGGTACGGCCAAAGTCCCACAGCAGCTGGCTGAGGGTAATGCCGCCGGAGCCTTTATTGTTCACCGTGCCGGAGGAGTAGGTTTGCTGTGAACTACCGCCGGTGGCATTAAGAGAGATTTGCGGATACCAGGCGCTTTCTGCGGCGTCCAGATCCGCTTCGCCTACGCGGATTTGCGCGGCGGCCTGAGAGATTTTTGGATTGCGGGCAAAGGCTCTTAAAATGGCCTCGCGTAACGTCAACGTGGAGACCTGCTCCTCGGTCGGTGCGGCTCGCCAGTTAAACTCGACCTTTTGCTGCTTTGCTGCGAGCGCGTGCTGTCCCGATGCGCTGCATGCCGCAGCCAGACACAGGGAAAGCCAGACTCTCTTCATCTTGGCACCACTTTCCATCTTCATCCTTTGTCAGAAAAATGGCCGGGGACGACAAGCCCGCCCCGGCCAGTCGGGTCAGGCGGTTTGTACCTGTAAGTTATGTTGGATCAGAACATCGGCCAGCGTGCCTTCATGGCTGGCGGATGAGTTGTGATAAAGATCGAAAAGCTGGCCATTGACCGTGCGCTGGCCCGCGTCGCTCCAGACGCCGCCTTCCGTCGTGCTTAGCGTGACCGCATTGCCGTCCGCGCCTTTAATGGTCAGCGCGTCGCTGGCGTTGTCGGTCAGCGCCAGGAGATCTTTCTGGCCCAGCGTAATGCTGTTGCTGCCGAGCGTGCCCAGGTCGATGGTTTCAATGCCGCTTGCTTTCAGGCCCAGCGAGGCAAAGTCCAGCGCCTCGTGCGAACCGCTTAACGCCAGCGTGTCGTGACCGCCGCCACCTGTCAGATTACTCAGGAAATTCAGCGAGCTGAGCGTAAAGGTGTCGTTGCTTTCCGTGCCGACGACCGTGGTTTCACCATCGATGTTCTGCACGTGGCTGCTGGTTGCGGCGCTGTCCGTAGAGGAAGTACTGCTGTCCGTAGAGGAGGTGCTACTGTCCGCGCTGATGGCGGCTGCGCTGATAGCTGCTGCTGCGCTGGCGTCGTCATGCGTAGCGCTGGTGTCAGTGCTGGAGTCGCCATCCGTTGGGTTATCGTCCGTCACGGGCGCGGGCGTTTCCGCGCTGCTGCCGCTAGTATCAACCGGCGTGGTCAGATCGACAGGCACATTAATATCCTGCTCGAACCAGTTTCCGGCACCGTCCGAGACGCCAAACGTCAGCGTGCTGGTGCCTTCGCGCAAATCTTCCGCGTTAACTTCAACGCTCCAGCTGCCGTCCGCATTAATCACCCCGTCATGCCAGGTCATCATTTCGGAACTTTGTATAGCAAACGATTTCACCGGTAGCGGCGTCTCTGCGGTGCCGCTAAGCGTGTACCAGGTGCTGCCATCGTCGTGCTGTACTGCATTGGCAAGCGTAACGGCGTTAACGGTGACCGTCGGATTACTGCTGTTGTAGTGGGTGATCAGCAGCAGATCCTGGCTGGCGCTGGTACCGTTGCCGTTTTCGTCGGTGGCGCTGACCGTCACTTTGTAAGTACCGTCTTTGATCGCAGCGACGTCGTCGTCGCCGATTTGTACCTGCCACTCCCCGCCCTCGCCACCTACGCTGCCGCCATAGGTTTTACCGTCTATGGTCAGCGTAATCGGCGTACCGTCCGGCAGATGTGCCGCGGTGCCGGTAAACAGAATGCCGTAAATCCCTTCCTGATAGCTAACGGCGTTGTCACCGGTAATGGGATCGATGGTCAGCTCGGGCAGCGCGTCGGTGGCAAAAATCTGTACCGTTGTTGAGTCAAAGTCGCTGTTTCCCGCCGCATCGGTTACTTTGGCAACAACGTTGTAGCTACCTTCATCCATGCTTTGCAGCGTTTCGGCCGGTACGCTGAACTGCCAGTGACCGTTCTCGTCGACGGTACCGCTAAGAGTAGTAGTGCCAAAAGTGACGACAACAGCACTGCCTGCCTCGCCCGTGCCGGAAATCACCAGTGGACTATTAATTTCCGTGGCGTCGATCAGGCCGTCGCCTGCCAGCGTGTTAATAGTAACGGACGGGGCCTGCGTATCGACGGCAAAGGTGCTGGTTACCGTCCCGGTTTGACCATAAACATCCGTAATGGTCACCGAAATGGTGTGGTCGCCCTGCGCCTGGTAAAACGCAGCGTTATACATGTCATCCGTTGACAGCGGTACGCTCCAGTTGCCGTCGCTGTCTACCGTACCTGCGTAGCTTACGCCGTCGATAGTTAAGGCAATTTTCTGGCCTGCCCCGGTGATGCCAGTATTGCCGGTCAGCGTATAGGCCTGAGAATCCTCTTGCTCATTGATGATGCCGTCGACAAAGGGTGTATCGATAGTCGGATGGGGCTGCGGGGCGTCCGCTGGCGGAGCGGAAGCCTCGACGGTAATGGCTTGACTTAGCGTGGTAGTGCCGCCCGCGCTATTGTCAAAACTGACGCTGATACGGTTGCTGCCCACCGGCAGAACCTGTAAATCTGCCGCCGGAATCGCTACGCTCCAGCTGCCGTCCGCCGCCAGCGTCGTGGTATAGGTTTTCTCATTCAGCGTAACGGTCAGCGTACTGTCCGCCGCCAGGTTTTGTGTGGTGCCGCTCAGCGTCTGCGCGGTCTGTTTTTCATCGGCGGTGATAATGCCATCGCCGGTCAGGCTGTTGATGGTCAGTGAAGGCGAACCGGTCGGCGTCGGCGTTTCGCCAGGCGTAGCGGTGCCCGGATCGCTATTATCGCCGTCCGTTGGGTTATCTTCCGTCACCGGCGGCGTCACTTCGCTGCCGCCACCGGCCGCCACTGGCGTACTCAGGTCGGCGTTCACGCTAATACTTTGCTCAAACCAGTTGCCCGCGCCGTCCTGCACGCCAAACGTCAGGTTATTAAAACCGTCTCGCAGATCGTCCGCGCTGACTTCTACGCTCCAGCTGCCGTCCGCATTAATCACACCGTCGCGCCAGCTCATCGTCTCAGAACTTTGTACCGCGAACGATTTCAGCGGGAGAGGCGTTTCCATTGTGCCGCTGAGCGTATACCAGGTAGTGCCGTCGGCGTGCTGTACGGCATTGGCAAGCGTAATGTCGTTTGGCGTGACCGTCGGATTACTGCTGTCATAATGGGTTATCAGCAGCAGATCCTGGCTAATGCTGGTGCCGTTGCCGCTTGCGTCGGTCGCGCTGACCGTGATTTTGTAGCTGCCGTCTTTAATGGCGGCAACTTCATCGTCAAGGATTTGTACCTGCCACTGGCCGTTATAGACGCTGCCTGTCCAGGTTTTGCCGTCCAGGGTGACCTGAACCAGCGTATCGTTCGGCAGGTTTGTCGCCGTACCGGTCAGCTCAATGCCGTAAATCCCCTCTTTATAATTTACCGCGTTGTCACCGGTAACGGGATCGAGGGTCAGTTCCGGTAGCGTGGAAGCCGTAGCCGGAGCCTCTACCACGGCGCTGCTGCCGGATATGCTGCTGTCGCCGGTTGTTGCCGTTGTTGTGGTTGTTGCAGCGGTTGGATCGGTCGTCGCTGCGGTTAAGGTTGAAGCGGCGGTCGTTTCGCTAACGGGAACCGCTGCTTCTGACGCTGCCGCATTCTCAGTGGTGGCGGTTTGCGCTGTAGAGGAAGATTTATGTCCGCCTCCTCCGCTATTGGCTGCGGCCACGCCCGCGCCTGCGCCCAGCAGGCCAAGCAGTCCGATACCGACGGCAGTCGTGGAATCGCTGGCCTCGGCCGCGGGGGCGGATACCGACGCCGTGGTTAAAGAGGCCGCATCGTCAAGCGCATGCCAGGCTGGCGTTAATGATGTGATGGCCTGCGGATCGCTTTGCAGCGCTTCTGAAAAAAGCGCCTGCTGCAGCGAATGCTCTTCCTGAAACAGTAGCTCGCTCTGTTTTCCGTCTACCGCCGTGAAAAAATGTTTATAGCTTACAACACGGCCATCCTGCATTCGCAGGATAAGATCCTCACCCTGCTTCTGATAAGAAGAGACCTGAGACGGCGCGCCTTGCAGCGTAATAATCGCGGGTTCGCTAAGCGTCAAAGATGAACTGTCCGTGGCAGGCTGACTCAATGGTTTACCGCTTGCCAGCGATAGAATAGTGACGTGGCCTGTGCCTGAATACGCCATGATCTTCCCCTTGTACACCAGATAATGAGTAAAGCAATGCCGCAAAAAAGTAAAGAAAATCTTTACTTATTACAGGCATGCAGCGGCCAGCGGCCCAAAAAGGCGCTGAGCCTGACCCGGTGCTCATCGGATTGAATTTCATCCGCAACAAGGATAATGGTTAAAATTAAAAGCCAAATATAACGCTCAGTGCTAAACGCAGATTTTGTCTGTCGGCAAGATAAAACAGGACCACCCTTTGCCAGAGCCCGAGCGCCGGCTCAATATACCACCATTAACCTCAATGACTTACCCGTCAAAGAAAAGTGAACAGTCGACGCTGGATAGGCATAAGCTAATCTTCGGCTGCACACTTTACTACTGGCGTAAATCTGGAAAGTTGCCTAAAAAGACAACTTTTTCTTATTAGTGCCGTTTACATCACTTTACTCAAAGATAACTAAATCTTTACATTGTAATTTTTTGTATATGACGCCCTGCCAGCATAAAGCATAATTCCTTCTTAACTGTAGACGCCCTGCGCAAGAACAACCGCCCTTGCGCAGGGAAACCTTTGTTACACAACGTGTACCTGGAGATTATGCTGCACCAGCACATCACCCAGCGTGTTGGTCGAGGCCAGCGCGGAGTTGTGGTAAACGTCGAAAACCTGACCGTCAACCGTACGCTGCGCCGTGGCTGCCCAGGTGCCGCCGTCGCCGTTAGCCAGCGTAACCTGATCGCCCGTTACCCCTTTGATCATCAGATCGTCAGTCTGTTTGTCGGTAATATTCAGCGCCTCGTTAAGGTTAAGCTTGACGCTGTTGGTGCCGCTACTGCCAAGGTTGATGATTTCGATATGCTCTACTTTCAGGCCCAGGGTAGTGAGATCCAGCGTCATGTTATCGCCGCTGAGCACCAGCGTATCGGTGCCCGCCCCGCCGTCGATATGGGTAAAGTTCAGCGTGTTCAGCGTGACCGTGTCGTTGCCGCTGCCGCCTGTCACCGAAGCGCCCTCCTCGGTATGGCCATCCGCCAGCGTCACCACCAGGCCGCCGATGGTGTAGCTGCTGTCATCGGCGACGGCAGTAGCCGTAGTCGTATCTTCTGACGTCGTCGTGGTTGCGGTGCTGTCTGTACTGCTGGCGGTCGCGGTGGCGCTATCGGTATGGCTGGTGTCGGTGCTCGCGGCGGCTACGGCAACTTTTGCCGTGACCGTGGCCGCCGTAGCCGTCGTTGAGTCGCTGGTATCCGTTGCGGCAACGGCGGTGGAGTCATCCGCCGCGACGGCCAGCAGCGTCGTGGCTGCCGTTGCGGTTGCGGTCGAGGTAGTACTGGCTGGCAGCAGAGAACCCAGCAGCAGCGTATTACTGGTCGACGCCGGGTTGCCTGCCGCATCCACGGCGGTCACGGTAACAATCGAATTCAGACTCAGCGCGGTTAACACCGTACCGGTGAACTTCGCGCTGTAACGACCAGTTGCGTCGGTAACAACGTTTAGCGTGGTGCCGTTCAGCGTGACGTGTAGCGTGGTGCCCGCCGCCAGGTTCAGCGTGCCGCCCGTGACGGTTAAACCAGACACTAAGACGTTAACCAGGCTGAGCACCGGATCGACGCCAATCGCCGGCAGGTTATGCGTGACTGCGGTAAAGGTATCGCTGCCGGTTGAAGTGTTGCCTACGGCATCGGTGACGGTCGCGGTGATAGTGTAATTGCCGTCGGCAATGCCTTTTAAGGTAGCGGAAGGAATGGAGACGCTCCACGCGCCGCCCGTGCCCACCGTAGTGGTATAGGTATTACCCGCAATGCTGACCGTTACCGTACTGCCGACCGCATTGGTTGATGTGCCGCTGATGGTTTCTGCAACGTTGGCTTCGCTAAGGTTTAGATAGTGGTCGCCACCAAATACCGTACTGTTGGTAATGGTAATAGTGGGCAGCGAGTGGGTTTTAACCACTGCCGTATCCGTACCTGAACCCGTATTGCCTACGGCGTTGGTAACGCTCGCAGTCACGGTAGTCGTGCCATCCGCCAGCGCGGCCAGCACCGTAGCCGGAACCGATACGCTCCACGTACCGTTGGCACTGATAGTGGTAGTTAAGGTAGTCGAAGTCCCTACGCGAACGGTCAGGATCGACCCCTCGGCGTTGGTTGACGAACCGGTAATAGTTTGCGCAGACTGCGCATCCACCGCGCTTAACAAGCCATCGCCAAAGATGGAAGAGATAGTCACCGATGGCGGCGTCTGGGCGATAACGACCAGCGTTCCGGTACTGGTGGCGGTGTTGCCATAGGCGCTGTCGGTCACCGAGGCGTTGACCGTCAGCACGCCGTTAGGCAATGCGCTGAGATCGGCTTTCGGCACGTTGAGCGTCCAGCCGCCGCTGCTGTTAACCGTGGCGGTATAGGTTTTACTGTTCAGCGTTACGGTAACAATCGATCCGGTCGCGGCGTTGCGGGCCGTACCGCTGATGGTCTGCACGGTGTTGATATCGTTCGCGCTGAGTACGCTATCCCCAAACACGGTGTTGACCGTCAGGGTTGGCGTGGTATGAATACCTACCTTAACGCCAGTGCTGACGCTGGCAACGTTGCCAACCGCATCGGTAACCGACACGCCAACGGTAAGGTTGCCGTCCAGCAGCGTACTCAGAATAGCTGGCGTGACCTGGGCGCTATAAGCGCCGTTCGCGCCGACCGTTGCCGTGACAACGGTATCGCCCAGATTAATGGTGACCGTTGACCCTTGCGCAACGTTGCTGACCGTCCCGCTAATGGTTTGCGTTGACAGCGATTCGACCAGGTTCAGCACGCCATCGCCGCCGAACACCGGGTTCAGCGTAATTGTCGGCAGCGCGTTAATGCCCACGACCGCGCCAGCGGTGGCGGAACTGGTATTGCCCGCGCTGTCCGTAACGCTGACGCCTACCGTTAAATTACCGTCTGCCAGACCTTGCAGTATTGCTGGCGTCAGCGTCACGCTAAACGCACCGTTTGCCGCAGTAGTGGTAACAAGCTGTGTCCCACCCACGGTCACTACCACGCGATCGCCCGCTTCGGCATTAGCAATGGTGCCGCTCACCGTTTGTCCAAGCGCCGCGTCCGCCACGTTCAGCAGGCCGTCGCCAAACAGTTCGGCGATATTGATTACCGGCGCGGTCAGTTTCGCCACCAGGTTACCGGTTGTGGTCGCGGTGTTGCCTGCCGCATCGGTAACGCTGGCACCCACGGTAAGGTTACCGCTGGTCAGCGTACCCAGAATGTCCGGCGTAACCGTCGCGGTAAAGGTGCCGTTTTGCCCTACGGTCGCCTGAATGGTAGAGCTGCCCAGCGTCAGGTTAATAGTCGAGCCTGCCGCTACGTTACTCACCGTACCGCTGATGGTCTGGTTAACCAGCGCATCGGCAATATTCAGGACGCCGTCGCCGAAAACAGGGTTAAGCGTGATAGTCGGCTGCGCGGTGAAGATACCAATAGTGGTTGAGGTAGAAGCCGTATTCCCCGCCGCATCGGTGACCGAAACGCCCAGCGTCTGGTTGCCGGTGGTTAACGCAGCCAGATCCAGCGCCGGAATGCTGACGCTCCAGGCACCGTTAGCCTGTAAGGTGGTCTGATAGGATTTACTGCCCAGCGTGACGGTGACGGCGGAGCCAGCCGTGCCGTTAATCGTCCCGCCGACCGTCTGCGCCACGGCGGCTTCCGCAATATTCAGCAGATTATCGCCGCCAAACAGTCCGGTGAGCGCGCTAATCGTTGGCGTTTCCAGAATCGCGGTGACCGTTTCGCCCACGGTACGCGTGTTGCCCGCCGCATCGGTCAGCGTCAGGTTTAACGTGGTGTCGCCGTCGCTCAGTAAACCAAGCAGGCTCGGCGGCACGACCAGCGCAAAGCGGCCATCCTGACCTACGTTAGCGGTGAGCGTGGTGCCGCCCAGCGTCAGCGAAACCGTGGCGCCCGTACCGGCAGAAGAAGCCAGGCCGGTGATAGTTTGCGCCACCGTAGTATCCGTCGCGTTCAGGAAGCCATCGCCGAAGACAGAATCCACCACCAGGTTTAGCGCGGCGTTGACAACTTTGTTAACCGTCAGCGTGGCGTCGGTGGCGTTACCCGCCGCATCGCTAACGCGCAGGCCGAAGACCAGCGCGCCGTCCGCCAGACTGCCAAGGACTTCTGGCGTGAGGTTAAGGCTGAAGGTGCCGTCAGCGTTAACCACGGCCGTCGCAATTGGCGAGCCGTCGCCAAGATAGAGGCCAATCGTCTGGCCTTCGGCTCCGGTCGCTGTCCCGGTCACGGTCTGGGTAGCAAGAATATCCGTGGCGTTAAGCAGATTGTCGCCCAGCAGCGCGTTCACCTGAATCAACGGCGCGGCGGTATCTACCGCAAAATTGAGCGCCGCCGTGCCGGTGTTGCCCGCCGCATCGGTCAGGCTGGCGCTGATGGTCTGGCTGCTTTGGGCCAGCGCCTGCAAATCGCCCGACGCTACCGTGGTTGACCAGCTGCCGTCCGCCTGCACTACTGCGCTGTAGGTTTTGTCATTCAGCGTCAGCGTGATTGCCCTGCCCGCCTCGCTGGCAGAAGCCGTACCGCTGATGGTCTGGGTGGTCGCCGCTTCCGCACTGTTAAGCACATTGTCATCGGCAAAGGCGTTAATGGTCACCGTTGGTACAATGCGGTCGACCAGCACCTGGCTGGTGCTGTTCAGCGTGGTACCCTGATCGGTGGTCAGCGTCGCCGTGACGGTAGCCGTGCCCTCGGCAATATTGGCCGTGGTATTCGGCACCGTCAGCGTCCAGGTGCCATCCTGACTGTTGACCGTTGCCGTGCCGGTTTGCGCCACGCCGTTGATGCTGACGGTTACCGTTCCCGCCACCGCACCGCCCGTGGTCGGCAGATTGGCGAAGCTGCCGGTCAGCGTCAGCGTCGCGCCGTCGGTACTGTTAATAATGTTGTCACCGGAAATCGGATCCAGTATCAGCAGCGGCGTGGCTGGCGGCGTCAGATCGACCGCCACGCTGGCGGTTGCCGTGCCGGTATTACCCGCCACATCCGCTACCGAGGCGGTAATCGTACCGGTATCGCCAGTGGTGCCGAGCTGCGCCAGGATTTCCGGCGTCAGGTTGACCGACCAGCTGCCGTTTGCGGCGACCACGCCGTTAACAGTGGCCGTGCCGATAGTTACCGTCACCAGCTGACCTTCCTGTGCGCCGGTAGTGGTCCCGCTCAGCGTCTGCGTGGTCAGGCTTTCCTGGTAATCCAGCGCGCCGTCGCCCGTTAATGCGGCAATAGTGACGGTCGGGATATCGGTATCCACCGTGAAGCTGCCCGCCGCCGTAGCGGTATTACCGCCCACGTCCGCCGCGACCACCGTATAGTTCTGCAAGCCCTGGCCCAGGGCAGTCAGCTGCGCCGTCGTTAGCGCCAGCGTCCAGTTGCCGTCCGTGTCTACCGCAGCAGCATAATTGTTGCCGCCCAGCGTGACCGTGACCGTCTGGCCGTCGCCCGTTAAGCCGGTTGCGCCAGTCAGCGCCGCCCCTGCCGCTACGTCAGCCGCGCTGAGATAGCTGTTGTCAAAAGGTACATCCAGCGTTGGCGTCGGTGCGGTCAGCGCCGCGGTAAAGTCAAGCGTACTGGTATTGGTGTTGCCTGCCGCGTCGATCACGGTGACGCTAACTGAATGAGTACCGTTATCCAGCGAGCTTAATGCGCCTGCCGGTAAAGCAACCGCCCAGTTACCGTTGGCGTCAACCGTGCCGGTATAGACGATGCCCGCCACGTCAATTTGCAGCTGTACGCCCTGGTTAGCCCCCGTTACGCCAGTCGTACCGGTCAGCGTGATCGCCGAGCCTGCCTCCGCGATATTCAAAATATCATCGGTAAACAACGGGGATCCGATGGTTGGCTGCGGCAATGCCAACAGCGCATTAACATCCAGCGTAGCCGTATCGGCGTTGCCCGCGCTGTCCGTCGCCGTTACCGCAAAGGTGTGCGTGCCGCTGCCCAGCGCCGTCAGCTGGGCAGAAGTGAGATCCAGCGTCCAGTTACCGTTGTCGTTTACCGTGGCCGTCAGTGGCGTACCGCCGTCAATGGCTACGGTCACGGTCTGGCCAGCCGCCGTCAGTCCCGTATTACCGCTTAGCGTCTGCGTGGTTGCCGCTTCGGCCACGTTGAGCTGACCGTCGGTAAACGGCAGATCGATGGTGACCGCAGGCAGCGTATTGACCACTACCACGGCTGAATCGGTGGCCGTGGCTACGTTACCTACCGCATCCGTCACCGTTACCGTTACCGGCAAAGTGCCGTCCGGCAGCGCGGTGAGTACGTCCGCGCCTAAAGGCAGCGTCCATGCTCCGGTAGCGGTATCGACCGTGGCCTGATAAGCCGTGCCGTTGATATCCACGGTGACCGTTTGCGCGCCGGTGATGCCCGTTGAGCCATCCAGCGTCTGTCCCGCCGCTGCTTCTGCCGCATTCAGGGTGCCGTCGACAAAAGGCTGCGTCAGCGTTGGCGCTGGTAGACCGGTGACGATAGCGGTATAGGTCAACGCGTTCGTTGCCGTGTTACCCGCCACATCGGCAGCGGTAACATTAATAGTATGCTCGCCATTACCCAGCGTGGCGGCCAGGGCTGGCGTCAGCGTCGCCGTCCAGTTGCCGCTGGCGTCTACGGTGGTTGCAACCGCATTGCCATCAATGGTTAAGGTTACGGTCTGGCCAGCGCCAGTGGTGCCGGTGGTGCCGCTGATAACCTGATCGACCCCCGCCTCGGTAGCATTCAGCAAACCATCCACAAACGGAGTGGCAATGGTGACGGCTGGCAGCGTGGTCGCCAGTACTTCGACGCTGGCCTGAGCCGTGGCCGGGTTGCCTGCAGCATCCGCACTGGCAACCGTTAGCTGATAAGTGCCATCGGCCAGCGCGGCCAGAGAACCCGCCGGGACGGTGGCGCTCCAGGTGCCGTCTGCCGCCACCGTGCCGTTAAAGGTCTGGTCTCCAACAGTCACCGTTACCGCCGAGCCTTCCGCCAGGTTGGTGGCTGTACCGGTTAGCGTTTGCTCTGTGGCCGCCTCGGTGGCGTTGACCAGACCGTCGACGAATGGCGTATCCAGGGTCAGCGTTGGCAGCACGTTAACGGCAACGGTGAGGTCGGTGATATTGGTCGCCACGTTGCCGCTGGCATCCGTCACTACCACGATAAGCAGGTTGGAACCATCGCTCAGCGCCTGCAGATCGCCGCTGGCAATCGTCGTGCTCCATGCACCGTTAGCATCTGCCGTCGCCGCATAGACTTTGTTATTTAACGTGATGCTGACCGGCAGACCTCCGTCAGTGGTGCCGCTTACCACCAGGCCAGCCGCCGCATCCGCCGCGTTCAATATATTGTCAGTGCCGGAGCTTAACGTGAGGTCCAGCAGCGGCGGCGTGGTATCAACGGTAAAGTCAGAAGAGGCCGTTGCCGTGTTGCCCGCCACGTCATTGCCGCTGGCGGTAACCGTATTGGTTCCCTGTGAAAGCGCCTGTATGGCCGCTGCCGGAACCGTGGCCGTCCAGTTGCCGTCCACGTCTACGGTGCCGATATAGGTGGCACCATTCAGCGTTACCGTCACGTTATCGCCTGCCGCAATACTCTGGCTGGTGCCGGTGATCTGCACGTCGTTTTGCGCTTCATCAAGGTTAACCGTGTCGTCACTGGTCACCGGATCGATGGTAATGGTCGGCAGATCGGCGGCCTGCGCCACCACGGTAAAGTCGGCGGAAGCGCTGCCCGTATTGCCCGCCACGTCGGCTACCGCTACGGTGAGCGTTTGCGCGCCGTCCGGCAGTGCGCTGACGTCCGCGGCCGGAACCGTGGCCGTCCAGCTACCGTCCGCCTGCACCAGCGCCGTATAGGTCAGGCTGTTAAGCGTGACGGTCACGGTCTGGCCTTCGGTAACGTTGGTGGTGGTGCCGGTCAAAGTAAGATCCTGCGCCGCCTCGGCCTGGTTGATATAGCTGTCGCCGCTGACGGGATCCAGCGCGATAGTCGGCTGGCTGGCGACGCTGGCGTCAACCGTTACCGTCAGGGCCTGGGTGGTGACGTTGCCAGCCGCATCGGTCAGGCTGACGCTGACCGGGTACGCGCCGTCGGCAATCCCTTGCGTCACGCTGGATGGCAGATTAACCGTCCAGCTACCGTCGTCCTGCACCGTCTGCTGATAGTTGACGCCGTTAAAGGTGACGGTAACCAGCTGGCCCGCTTCACTCGCCGAAGCGGTTCCCGTGATGGCCACTGGCCCGACACTTTCCGCCGCGTTGATAATGTTATCGCCCGCAACCGGAGCGATGACCAGCGTCGGTGCCGTAAAGTCGACGTTAACAGAAGTAGTAATCACCCCCGTATTGCCTTGCGCATCTGCGGCGGTGACGGTCACCGTCTGGATGCCTTCACCCAGCGCCTGTAGCGTGGCCGCCGTTACCGGCAGCGTCCAGCCACCGTTAGCATCCACGGTGGCCGTGTAATCCGTGCCGCCAAGGTTAACCGTGACCGTCTGGCCTGCACCGGTTACGCCAGTGGTACCGCTTAGCGTCTGATCGCTCTGCGATTCACCAATGTTCAGATAGTTATCGACAAACGGTGTATTGATGGTCGGCTGTAGCGCAACGGTCACCAGCGTGACGGTCGTCGCGGCCGTACCAACGTTGCCCGCCGCATCGGTCAGGCTGACGGTCAGCGGATAAGTCCCGTCTGGCGAAGCCTGCAGCAGCCCGGCAGGCAGAGCCAGGCTCCAGCTGCCGTCGGCCGCCACGGTGGTGGTATAGTTTTGCCCGCTCAGCGTTACGGTAACGAGCTGGCCCTCTTCCGCACCGGTGCTGCCGCCGCTGACGGTAATATCGGCCGCCGCCTCGGTAGCGTTCACCACGCCGTCGCCCGCTATGGTATTAAGCGTTACCGTTGGTGCAACGGTATCTACAGTGACCGGAACTGCCAGCGTACTGGTATTGCCAGCCGCATCTGCAACCGTGACCTGTAGCGTATTCGCGCCCTGCGGTAGTGCCTGAAGTTCGGCTGCCGGTACGCTGATGCTCCAGTTACCCGCCGCATCCACTATGCCGGTATAGGTTGTTGTCCCAACCACAACGGTCACGGTTTGGCCGTCGCCCGTAACGCCCGTTGTACCGGTCAGCGTCTGCGCGGTCGCCGCCTCGGTGCCGTTAAGCGTGCCATCGTTAAACGGCGCGTCGGCCGTGGCCGCCGGCAAGCTGTTAACCTGTACGTTTAGCGTTGCCGTGCTGGTGGTGGTCGCGCCCGCCGCGTCGGTGACGCTGGCGGTCAACGTATTAGCGCCATCCGCCAGTCCGGCCAGGCTCGCTGCCGGAATAACCGCATTCCATGCGCCGCCGGTTCCCACGACGCCGGTAAAGGTCTGGCCGTTAAAGGTGACCGTGACCGTCGCGCCCTGCGTTACGCCAGTGGTGGTGCCGGTAACAATTAATGAATCCTGCGCTTCCGCCGCGTTCAGATAGCCGTCGGTGCTCAGCGGATCGATGCTGACGCCCGCCGCAGTGGCATCGACGGTAACCTCGTGGCTGGTGGTGATGGCGTTGCCCGCCGCATCGCTGACCGCCACGCTGAAGGTAGCCGTGCCGTCAGCCAGCGAGGCCAGCGCCGAGGATGGAATGGCAATGCGCCATGCGCCGCTGGCGAGCACGCGGGTGAAGTACGCTACGCCGTTCAGCGTCGCGGTCACCTGCTGGCCCGCTTCCACATTGGTCGTGGTGCCGCTCAGATATTGCGTGGTTTGCTGGTCAGCGCCGTTTACCGTGTCGTTGCTGGCAAAAGCGTCAACGGTAATGGTCGGCTGTCCGGCAGGGCTCGCTTTGACGGTGAGCGGGCTGTCGGTGGTAGTGGTGTTGCCCGCCGCATCGGTGGCGGTGGTGGTGACGACGTAGCTACCGTCCGCCAGATTCCCCAGATCGGCGGACGGAATGCTCAACGTCCAGTTACCGTCTGTGCCAACCGTGGTGGTGTAGTTAACATTGTTAAGCGTGACGACGATGGCGGAATTCGCTTCGCCCGTACCGCTGACAGGCAGATCGCTGGCCTGCTCCGTCGCGTTAAGGACGCTGTCTCCGGCAATATCGTTAACGCTAACGGCGGGTGCCTGTGTGTCTACGCTCAACGTCAGACTGGACGATGCAATGTTGCCTGCCGCATCGCTGACCGTAACGATAGCGACAGTGTCGCCCTGCGGCAGCGTCTGCAAGACGTTTGCCGGAACAATAACGCTCCAGTTACCGTCGCCGTCGACCGTACCGGTATAGGTGACGCCATTAATCACTACGCTGGCATTCTGGCCGTCGCCGGTGACGCCAGTGGTGCCGGTCAGCGTTTGCGCCACGGCGGCCTCGTCGGCGTTCAGCGTGCCGTCGGTAAATGGCGTATCCGTGGTCACCGCTGGCAGCGTGGTAATGGCAACGTTTAGCGTGGCATTGCTGGTTACGGCATTGCCGTCAATATCGTTCACGCTGGCGCTGACGGTTGCAGCCCCTTCAGGCAACGCCGCCAGATCCGCCGCTGGCACCGTCAGCGTCCAGCTACCGTTGGCGACCTGCGTTGTATAGTCCACGCCGTTCAGCGTGACGGTCACGGTATTGCCTTCCGGGATGTTAGAAACGGCACCGCTGATGGTCAGATCGTTCTGCGCTTCGGCGGCATTCAGATAGCCGTCATCACTGATCGTATTGATAGCGACGGAACTGATGTCCGTATTGATATCAAAGCTGCCGGTAACGCTGGCGGAATTCCCTGCCGTATCACCAACGAAAACGCTATAGGTCTGCGTGCCCGTAGAGAGCTGTTCCAGCACGGATGAAGGAATGGTCACGCTCCAGGCGCCGCTGTCCTGCACGATGCCGCTATAAATCGTTCCGTTTAGCGTGACGGTGACCACCTGGCCCGCCTGAACGTTGGTCGTGGTGCCGCTAATCGTCTGGTTAACCTGCTGCTCTGCGCCATCAAGGATATTGTTGCCCGCAAAGTTGTCCAGCGTCAGCGTCGGCAACGTATCGGCATCCGCTACCACGGTCAGCGTACTCGCGCGGGAAGTGACGTTGCCCGCCGCATCGGCCACCGCTACGGTCAGCTGATAGTCACCGTTAGTGAGTCCGGCCAGGTCGGCAGAAGGAATATCCAGCGTCCACTGGCCGTTAGCGCCAACGGTGGTGGTGTAGTCGGTGCCTTCCAGCGTGACGGTAATGGCCGCGCCATTTTCCGCCGTCCCGCTGACGGTCAGCGGCTGGGTTTGCTCCACCGCGTTTAATATTCCGTCGCCGCTAAGCGGATTAACGGTCAGCGCTGGCGCGCTCAGATCGACCGCAAGCGTGCTGGTTTGCGTGGTGATATTGCCCGCCGGGTCGCTGGCGCTGACGGCCACCGGATAGCTGCCGTTGGTTAACGCAAGGGTATCCGTGGCCGGAACGGTGACCGTCCAGCTGCCGTCGTTGGCCACGGTGGCAGTATAAACGATGCCGTTCAGCGTCACGCGCACGCTGTCGCCCGCTTCGCCCGTTCCCGTGATATCCAGCGGCTGCACCTGTTCGGCAGCGTTCAGGAAATTATCGTCGGCAATGGCGTTGACGGTTAAGGCTGGCGCGGTGGTATCCAGGGTAAGGGTATAAGGCTGGGCAAGACTGCCGCCGCTGGCTGGTGTTGCCGTCACGGTCAGCTGATAATCGCCGTCCGCCACGCCTGCCAGCGCCGTCGCCGGAATCGCCGCGCTCCATAAACCGTTGGCGGCGACGGTGGCAGGATAATCCGTGCCGTTGAAGGTTACGACGACGGCGGTAGTATCGTCCGGCACGCTGCCGGTCACGTTGAAGCCCTGCGCGGCTTCGGTAGCGTTGATAAGGTCGTCGCCGGTAATCGGATTAACGATCAGCGTGGTAGCTACCGCCGTATCCAGCGTGATAGTCGTATCCTGGGTGGTGGCATTGCCCGCTGGCGATGTCGCCGTAACGGTTAGCGTATTGTCGCCTTCCGTCAGGTTTGCCAGCGTGCTGGCCGGTACGCTTACCGTCCACTGGCCGCCTGCACCAACCGTCGTCGTATAGGTATCGCCGCCCAGCGTTACCGCGATGGTGTCGCCTTCGCTGCCCGTCCCGGTAATATTTTGCGCCTGGGTCTGCTCGGCGCGATCGATGGTGTCATCGCCCGTTACCGGATCGACCGTAAAGGTCGGCACGGCGGTATCAACGGCAAGCCCTACGTTTTGCGTAGAAGTGTTGCCATAGGCATCGCTGGCGCTAACCTGTAGCGCATATGAGCCATCGGCAAGCGCCGCCAGAGCGGTGGCCGGAACGGTCACGCTCCAGCTGCCGTCCGTCGCCACCGTGGTGGTATAGGTTTCGCCATTGAGCGCAACGGTAATGCTGTCGCCTGCCGCGCCCGTTCCGCTGACGTCCAGCGGATTGCCTTGCTCATCGGCATTAATAACATTATCACCGCCCGCCAGCGGATTTAGCGTCAGCGTTGGCAGCGCCGTCGCGACGGTAATGACTGGCGCAGGCGTAATAGTCGAAGTGTTGCCCGCCACATCAGTAACGGTCACCGTAACTTCCGACTGCCCTTGCGGCAGCGCCTGTAGCTCGGCTGGCGTCAGGTTCAGCGTCCAGTTGCCGGCGCTGTTAACGGTGGCGGTATAGTCCGTGCCGCCCAGAGTCACGGTCACGGTCTGGCCATCGCCCTGTTCACCCGTAGCGCCCGATAGCGTCTGCGCTACCGCCGCTTCATCGTTAGTCAACACGCCGTCGGTAAATGGCGTTTGCAGCGAAGGATCCGGAACGCGATCGATATAGACGCTCAGCGTATTTTCGCTGGTAACCGTGTCGCCATTTGCTGCCAGCACGCTGGCCGTGGCCGTTTGTGGCCCTTCGCCCAGCGCCTGCAATGCCGTGGCCGGAACGGTGACCGTCCAGCTACCGTTAGCGGCAACGGTGCCCGTATAGTCCTGTCCGCCAAGCGTGAAGGTAACCGTGCTGCCTTCCGCTACGTTGGCTGTGGAACCGGTCACCGTCAGGTCGGTCTGCGCTTCGGTGGCGTTCAGATAACCGTCCGTGCTGAGCGGATCGAAGGCGACGCTGCTAAGCGTATTATCAACGGTAAAGGTTTTGGTGGTGGTGGCGGCGTTACCTGCCACATCCGTGATGGTGACGCTGAGCGTTTGCGTCCCGTTTGCCAGTCCAACCAGATCCGTGGAAGGAATGGTAACCTGCCAGGCGCCGCCGCTTTGTAGCGTGGTGGTGTATTCCACGCCGTTTAGCGTGACCGTCAGCGGCTGTCCCGCCTCCGCATTCGCTACCGTACCGGTGAGCAGCTGATCGGTCTGCTGTTCGGCACCATCAATAATGTTGTTGCTGGTAACGTTGTTGACGGTGATGGTCGGCGCGCTGGTATCTACTATCAGCGACGTGCTGGTGGCTGTCGTATTGCCGGCCGGATCGGCAGCGGTCACGTTCAGCGTATAGTTTCCGTCTGCCAGCGCGTTAACGGCCGTATTAGGAACGGTAAGCGTCCACTGGCCGTTCGCGCCAACTACCACGTTATAGGTGGTGTCATTCAGTTCGACGTTAATCGTGTTGCCGGTTTCGCCCGTCCCGCTAATGACCAGCGGCTGGCTGGCATCGGCAGCGTTCAGGTAACCATTGGTGGCGACCGTATTTACCGTTACCGCTGGCGGCGTCAGATCGACGTCCAGAGTGCGCACCAGTGAGGAAACGTTGCCTACAGCATCCGTGATGCTGACCGATACGTTGTAGCTACCGTCGGTTAGCGCCAGCAGCGCTGAGGTTGGCAGGTCGATGCTCCAGGTGCCGGTGCCATCGGCCGTCGCGGTATAGGTGATGTTATTCAGCACCAGCGTGACCACGTCGCCCTCTGCGCCATTGCCGGTCAGGGTGACGCCCTGGCTCTGCTCCGCCAGATTCAGGCGATTATCATCTGCGATAGGATCCAAAGTCAGCGTTGGTGTAGAAGTATCAACGGTAAAGGTGTTGGTCAGTGAAGAAGTATTGCCTGCGGGATCGGTAGCGGTAACGGTCAGCGTGTTATCGCCCTGCGGCAGCCCCTGCAATACCGCAGTTGGCAGCTGCACTGACCAGTTGCCGTTTGCGTCAACGGTAGCGGCGTAGGTGACCCCGTTCAGTACAACGCTAACCGCCTGGCCGCTGCCGGTGATACCCGTGGTGCCGGTGAGCTGCTGATCGACCGCCGCTTCACTGCCGTTCAGCGCGCCGTCCGTAAATGGCTCATTCAGCGTGACGGTAAAATCAGGATTAACGGCGGAATCCAGGCTCTGCGTGGTGGTGACCTGATTGCCGTTCTCATCGGTTGCCGTTGCCGTTACCGTCTGGTTACCGTTGGTCAGAGTACTCAGCGCGCTGGCAGGAACGGTAACGCTCCAGCTGCCGTCGCTGTTGGCGGTAGTTTCATAATTCGTATTGTTAAAACGCACCAGAATACGCGCGCCGAAAGAGACAAAGCGCGTGCTGCCGTGGATCACCAGCGGGCTTTGCGCTTCGGTAGCGTTAATCGCATTGTCATCGCTGATCACGCCAATAGCGATGGCGCTGAAGGTGTTATCAATGGTGAAACCGCTGGCGGCCGTGGCGGTATTTCCGGCGGTATCGGCCACGCTTACGGTAAAGGTTTGCGCGCCGTTAGCCACGCCATAATAGGCCGTGGCGGGAACCAGTATGCTATAGGTGCCGTCCGCCTGTACCGCGCCGGTATATTGCGCGCCGTTCAGCGTCATCGTCACAATTTGCCCGGCCTGCACGTTGGTCGTGGTGCCGGTAACCAGCTGGTTAAGGTCCTGTTCGGCACCGTCCAGTACGCCGTCGCCGGTAAAGGCATCAACGGTGATCGTAGGCTGCGCGGACGCTGAGGCAACAACCGTTAACGGCTGCTGAGCAGAAGCGACGTTGCCTGCGCTGTCCGTCGCCTGCACGGTGACGCTGTAATTTCCGTCCGTCAGCGCGCTGACGTCGCTGGCCGGTACGCTGACGCTCCAGCTGCCGTTAGCGTCCGCCGTCCCGTTATAGGTTACGCCGTTTAGCAATACCGCAACGGCAGAGCCCGCTTCGGCCGTGCCCGTTACGTCAAGCGCGGCGGCGTGCTCTGCCGCATTGAGATAACCGTCGCCGGAAATCGGCGCAACCGCCAGGGCAGGCGCGGTGGTATCAATGATCAGCGGCGTCAGCGAGGTGGTCTGATTGCCGCCTGCGTCCGTCGCGGTTACGGTGATATCGTATTTGCCGTCGTCCAGCGTTTGCAGCGTGGACGGCGCGATATTTACGCTCCAGGCACCGTTAGCATCGGCCGCCGTCACATAAGAGACG
>Ga0153980_1000370_pt1 | contig 20464 bp, 22 predicted proteins | sample TSGA064MetaG_FD_104722 | JGI IMG/M metagenome (GOLD analysis project Ga0153980, IMG submission 104722) | Attine ant fungus gardens microbial communities from Georgia, USA - TSGA064 MetaG | ecosystem: Host-associated > Fungi > Mycelium > Unclassified | place: USA: Georgia, Magnolia Springs State... | reverse complement strand
CTACGAAAAAGTACCGCTTTGTTGATGGCGCCAGGGGATCATTATGAAGCTGAAAAAGAGCGAATTCAAAAAATTGTTACTCAAGTTGAGACGATTCATTTGCAAAACTTTAACATCATGGAAATCCAACAAAAGCTTAAAAGTGAAAATGTGTCTCTTATTGTTTTTGGCTTTGAAAAAGCTGAATCAGGAATGAATAAAGAATTAGCAACTTTAATTAAAACTTTAAAGAAGCTGTCATTAAATATCGGTTTGGTGATCTATACTAAAGAAAAAGTTGCAGGTGAGGATTTGGAAGCCGTTAATTCATATCCTTTTGCAGTAATAGCAAATATGCCAGCCACCTTATCGAGTCAGCTGTTTCATATAGCTAATCTTTTGTCCTATTACAAAAACTAAAAAGATACATTCTTTAAGAACAAGTTATGTAAAAGTAAAAATAGTCATCGCTTATGTGGAGGTTTTTATGGACATCGCTGTAATTGGAGTTCATCATCGGTTGGCATCCATCGAGATTCGAGAAGCCGTCTCGTTTACTGACCGACAAAAAATGGAGACCATTAGCCATTTTTTAGATCATGGAATTAGAGAAGTTGTCATTTTATCTACGTGTAACCGAAGTGAAATCTATATTCTTACGGATCAACTTGAAGTAAAAATCAATTTGATTAAAATTTTTTTTCAAACTTTTTCGGGTATAGATCAGATGGAAAGATATCTGTTTGTCAAAATAAACGAGGAAGCTATTGAACACTTATTTAAGGTTAGTGCGGGTCTGGATTCTCTTGTTTTAGGAGAAGATCAGATTTTGGGTCAAGTCAAAACAGCTCATGAGTTTGCCATGAAAATGGGGTCTAGTCAAAAGATTTTTAATCAGCTGTTTCGACAAGGGATCACGACTGCTAAAAACATTAAAACGACTACAAAAATGTCTGAGCAGCCCTTGTCTATTAGCTATATTGCCATCAAATTTTTAAAACAGAAAGTTGGCGCGTTAACGGAGAAAGCAATTTTAGTGGTGGGAACAGGAGAAATGAGCCGATTAGCCTTGAATTATTTAAAAGAAGAAGAAGTTAAGACTATTTATTTAGCTAATCGTGATGCTTCAAAGAGTTATGACCTTAGGCAGCAGTGTGAGAAAATAGTGGTGCTAGCTTATGAACAACGATATGACATCTTACCGAAAGTAGATTTTGTTTTAAGTGCAACGGCAGCGCCCCATTTCATTTTTAAAGCAGATTCAATCCCTAAAATCAAAAAACAGCTCATCATGATGGATTTGGCGTTGCCTAGAGATATTGATCCAGTGTTGAGTAAATGGGAGCAGATTGAATTATATGATCTGGATGGGTTACAAACCATTCAAGATCACCACGCACACAAAAGAAAAGAACTAACAAAATCAGCATTTACTATGATTCAAAACAAATGAAAGATCAAGGCCAGCGAGAAGATTATGTTAAAGCCATTGAAGAATTGTTTGAACTTTAGTTTAATAAAAAGGGTGAGCTGAAATGGAGAAATGATTAACTTAAGCTGTAAAAAATTATAAGGTCCATATGCTTTTAAAGTGAGAGATTTAATTTCTAACAACACGATATAAAACAAAACCATATAGAGTCGTCCAGGGAGTTCGATAAAATGTTATAATAAGGTGATTATAGTGCTTAAGAGATGAGCGTCTTTAAGCAGGTGCAGTAACTCATTGTAAATTCTGCTAGTAATTAAAGGAAGTGTAGGCCTCTTTTTTAGCTTATACAATTAAAACCTCGATTCCCACTACAGACTAGAGACTTTTACATATTTTAAAAGTGTCTAACAAAGTATCTGGAGTCCATCAACCCATATACCATCTTGACGATTGTTTTGTATGGTGACAAGTCTAACATCTCTAGCAATCTCTAGTAACCTTTGTTTTATTACCCTGTACATAACGTTTCGATTGGATGCTTGATAACTTATTGATAAATCAATGGTTTTAACTAGTAATGGGTCACGATAATTGAGACATCAACGTCTAAAGTGAGCTAAACATGCTCAAAGAGAATAAACCATGATGATGAGTTGTATATGTAAAGTGAGGGTAGTTAGAGTCATCATAGAGAGCCCATAAGGAGCAACTTTTAATGATGAGGTCATTGTTATCTTTCTTTAATCGCTTATTTTTGCACCATGACTAGCGTCATAAAGGTTTTTTATATCTTTTCCTATAATTATGAATAAAGTTGTTTAGATGGCTTGCGCTTCTTTATTTACTTGCTAATGTCTTATAAACGTGATCATCGCAAGTGTTTGCTTACCATTGCTTGACAATTAAATGAAAGATCTTATAAAATACAGGTAGACAAGGTGGGAAAAAGATGAAACGTGAACATTCGGAAGCTATTTATGAGCAAGCACTAAAATATATCCCTGGCGGTGTGAACAGTCCTGTCAGAGCTTTTAAATCCGTGGGATTAAATCCTATTTTTATCGATCATGCCAAAGGAAGCCGCATTTACGATGTTGATGGAAATGCTTATCTAGATTATATTTGTTCATGGGGTCCTTTAATGCTCGGCCACAGCCCAGAAGAAATCGTATCTGGAGTAGAAGAAGCCGTTAGAAAAGGGACCAGCTACGGGATTCCCACTGCCATTGAAGTTGAAGTGGCGCAACTGATTGTGGAGGCTTATCCAGCTATTGACCAAGTGCGCATGGTCAATTCTGGGACCGAGGCGACCATGAGCGCCTTACGAGTGGCCAGGGCCTATACGAAGCGGAACAAAATTTTAAAATTTGAAGGCTGCTATCACGGTCACTCCGATGCTTTACTAGTAAAATCCGGATCAGGGACGCTTACTTATGGAGTGCCAACGAGTCCAGGTGTTCCAGCTGATGTGGTAAAGGATACCCTTGTGGCTCCCTATAATGATTTGGAAGCTTTGGAGACGATCTTTAAGAAACAAGGACATGAAATTGCAGCTGTCATCGTAGAAACGGTTGCGGGTAATATGGGAGTTATCGCTGGAACGCAACCCTTTTTACAACTCATGCGCGAGCTTACTGCTAGATACGGTGCTGTTTTAATCTTTGATGAAGTCATTACCGGTTTTAGATTAGATTATCAAAGTTCTGTAGGTTACTTTGGGATTGAACCTGATATGGCGTGTTTTGGAAAAATTATTGGAGCAGGTCTGCCCGTTGGGGCTTATGGCGGCAAAAAACAAATCATGGAGTTAGTTTCTCCTGTTGGACCCGTTTATCAAGCAGGCACTTTATCAGGAAATCCGTTAGCGATGACCCTGGGAAAAAAGCATTTAGAAATTTTGCGCGACTGTCCCGAAATTTATCAGGATCTAGAACGAAAAGCAAATAAGCTAGCAAAAGGATTACGTCTCACTCTTGAAAAATTGAATTTGGACTACACCGTGAATCAAGTGGGTTCTTTAGTCTGTCTGTTTTTTGCCAAAGGGCCAATTAAAAATTATGACGATGTGGTGAAGTGTAACATTTCGCTATTTAATAAGTACTTTCAATGCTTATTAGAAAAAGGAATTTTGTTAGCTCCCACTCAATTTGAAGCTATGTTTTTATCTCATGCTCACTCAGATGAAGACATTGATTTTACAATTAAATGTTGTGCAGAAGCTTTAAGAGAAGCACATGGTCTTTAATCCTGTGTAGCTCATGGAGAAGAGGAAGGTTTATGCTACAAGCTGCAACATTACAAAAAATTGAACTATTTGCAACAGCTTCTATTGAATCTTTAGACTTTTTAGGTCGTCACATGAGCGTATTTCATTATGCAAAAGGAGATCATGTTTTTCAAGATAAGGAGCTACTTGATAATGTTTACATTGTGTTGACGGGGAAATTCAATCTTTATAAAATCAGTGATTCCAGCGATAAGCGAATTATTTTTATGCTAGGAGCGGGACAATTGTTAAACGATCATTTGACTCAACACTTACCTAGTGCTATTTATTGTGAAAGTTTTCAGGATTCATCGGCATTAGTGATTGCCAAACAGCAGTTTCTAAAAATCATGTCTCAAGATTTTAACTTAACTCAAGCAGTGATTCAACAATACTCTAATAAATTAAGAAGAACGTATCGCCAGTTGAAAAATGCCCCTACTAATATTGTCATTGAAAAAAAATTAGCAGCTAAGCTGTATGCCTTAAGTCGCGATTACGGGATTTCAACAGCCGATGGAATATTAATCGATGTTCCCTTAACGGTGACAAATTTATCGGAAATGTTAGGAGCTCAACGAGAAACTATTTCCAGATCATTAAAAAAACTGATTCAAGAAGAGTTAATTGTTTATGAACATAAAAAGATTCTCATTCGTAGTTTAGAAGTTCTGGTGAATTTTTATAGAAAGAAGAAAAATTCATAAAATGCCTGATTCTGTGCTTTTAATTGTGGTTTTTTGGGAGAGTGACAGCAGGGCTCGAAAATTGGAGTGGGTGTCTCCTACTAACTTGACAGTAGGAACTAGGCAATGTTATCATGTTTATATTTCTGAAGTGTCAGACTTATAAGAGGTTTCATCACTAAATTTTTGATGAAGCTGGTTTTGCAGCAAGCAAAGATGTTGACTCATGTTTGCTTTGTCTTCAGTAATCGCTTCGTAAAGTTAAATTTTGTGAAAAAGCAAAGATAAGATGCAGTCTATGAGAGGAGATGGTTCCGTGTTAACGATAGCTTTAAATTTTAAGGGAACGGCATTACAGGCATTAGAATTTTATGGAGATGTTTTTGGAGTTGCTTCAGCAGATAGTCACGTTTATCAAGACGAAAAGAACGGAAGGGTAGCTCATGCAGAAATTAAACTATATAATCAAAAAATATTTATAAGTGATAGTGATGAAGACCAGGCTTATGGGGGCTTTTCTTTAAGTATTAATTTGACAGATAAAGTGGAATTAGAAAGAGCTTATCAAGCTTTAAGTAAAGGTGCTAACATCATCTTACCGCTTCAAAAAGTAACTTGGTCGGAGTCTTATGGTGTGTTAAAAGATAAATTCGGGATAACTTGGCAATTTAATTTGGATTAATCTATAATTTACGTCTAATTTAAACTCGTCAATTAACGCAGACAGAAAAAAAAATTTCATGCTAAGTTTAGAGGATCTTGTCGTTTTTTATAGAAAGAAAAAAATTCACTAAGTTTTTGAATCTGTGATTTTAATCACAGATTTTTTTTATGAAAAAGATTACAATAGAAAAAAACCATTAGAAATGGGGTTAGAGAATGGGAGTTCAACTCAATCAATTCAGCTTTAATCAAATATTAACACAATGGTCACAAGAATATGTTATCTATGGGCCGAAACTTTTTAAAGGAGCCGGAACCTACTCGGATACCGATCAAGTCCGTTACGGTGAGATCTCCAAAATGGAAGAGGTCGTGTGGGATAAAAAGTCTCTTTTCTCATTTAAAGAAACGCTATTGCCCATTACGCAAACCCTCTTTTTCTTTACTGAAGATGAAGTGAAAGAAGCTAAGATGAACGAGCTGCAATTAATGGTTATTTTGCGTAGTTGTGATTTTCATGCTCTGCGTCGCTTAGATGAAATCTATTTACGCAATGGATTTGAAGATATTTATTATCAAACATTTCGCCAAAATACTTTATTTGTCGTAATGGGATGTGAAGAAAGCTTTGACAGCTGTTTTTGCGTCAGTATGAAAACCAATATTTGCACCGAGTATGATGCCTATTTGCATCTAGAAAAAGAATTTATTGAATTAGATATTAAAAATACTCAACTCTTAAAGGGGATAGATTTGGAAGCTTACGAAGCGGTTGCAGTCAAGCCAAAGTTTGTAACCGAAAATGAAACATCTGTTAATATCCCTAAAAAATTAGACTTGCGTATTATTTATTCTGATCTGTGGGAACAATACAGCGCTCGCTGTATTGGCTGTGGTCGCTGTAATTTTGTGTGTCCCACTTGTACTTGCTTTACCATGCAAGATATTTTTTACCAAGATAATCCCAACTGTGGTGAGCGCCGCCGGGTTTGGGCATCTTGTCAAGTTGACGGTTATACTGAAATGGCAGGAGGACATCAATTTCGGGGAAACAAAGGCCAACGAATGCGTTTCAAGGTGATGCATAAAGTTTATGATTTTAAAAAGCGTAATGGCTATCACATGTGTGTAGGGTGTGGTCGTTGCGATGATGTTTGTCCCGAGTACATATCATTCTCTAATTGTGTCAATCAATTAAGTCAAGCAATGGATGAGGTGGATTAAATGGCGAGAAATGAATATATCCCTTTTTTATCAGAGATCAAGGAGGTCAGGCAACAGACGAATATTGAGTCCACTTTTCGCATGGCTTTTAAGGGAGCGGTCAAGCCCGGACAGTTTTTTGAAGTTTCCATTCCTAAATATGGGGAAGCTCCTATTTCAGTTAGCGGAATCGGACCCGATTATGTTGACTTAACCATTAGGAGCGTGGGACGCGTGACAAATGAAATCTTTAACCGTCATCAAGGTGATCCCTTATTTTTACGAGGTCCTTATGGCAATGGCTTTGATGTTGAGAAGTATCTAGGGAAAGAATTAATCATTGTGGCTGGAGGAACGGGAATGGCCCCCGTTAAAGGTGTAGTGGATTACTTTATGGCTCATTTAGAAAAATTAAAGGGATTTACTTTAATCGCTGGGTTTAAGTCACCTGCTAATATGCTATTTAAAAAAGAGCTGAAAAACTGGCAAACGAAAGGGAATGTTCTTTTAACTGTGGATCAAGCCGATGAAACTTATGAGGGCCATCTTGGGTTAGTCACCGATTTTATACCCAAATTAGCGATTCAAGCAGTGACCGATGTACAAGTGATCGTGGTGGGACCACCTATGATGATGCATTTTACGGTTCAGGAATTTTTAAAGCGTCAAGTTCGTGAGGATCACATTTGGATTTCACAAGAACGAAAGATGTGTTGTGGGATTGGCAAATGTGGGCATTGTAAAATTGATAATGTTTATATTTGCTTAGAGGGTCCCGTCTTTAATTATCAGAAAGGTAAACATTTAATTGACTAGGAGGATGACCATGGATATCAATACGAAAAAACTTAAAAAAAATGCCTTTCGAGTCACTAAAGAGCGTGGAATAACAGCTTCAAGAATTAGGGTTCCAGGAGGTGCTTTAAAATCGGAACACTTGCTCCAACTTTACGAAATTGCCAATACTTATGGAAATGGAATGCTGCACATCACCACTAGGCAAGGGTTTGAAATACCAGGCATTAAGTTTGCCGACATTCCGAAAGTCAAAGAATTATTACAACCGCTGATTGAAGGATTAGAGATCAACCAAGAAATTCCCGGTCAAGGTTACACCGCTGCTGGAACTCGAAATGTTTCTGCTTGTATCGGGAATATGGTGTGTCCTTATGCCAATTATGAAACCACGGGTTTTGCTAAGCGCATCGAACAAGGGATTTTTCCTAATGATCTCCATTTTAAAATTGCGTTAACAGGATGTCCTAACGATTGTATTAAATCGCGGATGCATGATTTTGGCATCATCGGCATGACGTGGCCGCAGTATGAAAGCAATCGTTGTATTTCTTGTGGTGCTTGTGTGCGGATGTGTCAGAAAAAGGCGACTGGCGCTTTAAGTTTTGTTAATTATAAAGTGGAACGCGATCATGCCAAATGTATTGGCTGTGGGGAATGTGTGATGAATTGTCCTACCAGCGCGTGGACTCGCAGCCAGAAAAAATATTATCGCTTAGCCATTATGGGTCGAACGGGTAAGAAAAATCCACGCTTAGGAGAAGACTTTATCATTTGGGTGGATGAAGTCAGCATTATTAAAATCATTCAAAATACGTATCGCTATGTCAACGAATACATCGATCGCCGTGCGCCTGGAGGTAAAGAACATATTGGTTACATTGTGGATCGGACTGGGTTTATGGAATTTAAAAAATGGGTGCTTCAAGGTGTTGAGCTAGAAGATGAAGCCATTTTAAAAGAAAATATTTATTGGAGCGGGATTCATTATTAAAAAAAAGTGCTAAAATGAAATAAAAGACTAACGTGAAAGGAGCAAGATGATGAAAAAAATTCAGTCAACTTGTAATTACTGTTCACTAGCTTGTAATTTAGATTTTATGGTGTCAGGGGAAAAAGTTGTGAAAGTGATTCCCACTGCCACTTATCCCGTTAATAAAGGGTTCGCTTGCATCAAAGGATTAAATTTAGATAAACAGCATCAAGTCCACCTTCCTAATCCGTTGCCACGCCTCAAAAGAGCGGACGGATCTTTTGAATATATTAGTTGGGATCAGGCATTTACTGAAACAGCAGAAAAGTTGTTAGTAATTAGAGAAAAACACGGCCCGGAAAGTGTAGCAGCCCTTAGTACCGGGCAAATTCCTCTTGAAGAAATGGCCTTGCTTGGACATGTGTTGCGCAATTATTTGAAAGCTAATTTGGATGGAAATACTCGATTATGTATGGCGACTAGTGTCGTTGCTCATAAACAAAGTTTTGGTTTTGATGCGCCTCCTTACACGTTAAATGATTTTGAGTTATCAGACACCATTATATTAATTGGCGCTAATCCAGTGGTGGCTCATCCGATTATTTGGGATCGAATTCGCAAAAATAACATCCCAGGCAAAAAAGTGATTGTCATCGATCCTCGTTGTTCGGAAACGGCTCAATGTGCCGATTACTACTATCCTTTAAAAGCCAAATCTGATTTAACATTATTTTATTTATTAGCCCAGGTTCTAATCGAAAAAGGGTGGATTGAAGAAACCTATATTCAGCATTACACCGAAAACTTTGAAGCTTTTAAAGCCTTTTTAACTGATTACACGTTAGACCGAGCTGAAGCTGAAACAAACTTGACGAAAGCACAAATTCTGGAGTTAGCAACGTTGATTCACGAAGGAAAAAATGTTTCATTTTGGTGGACTATGGGCATTAATCAAGGATACGAAGCTGTGCGCAGTGCCCAAGGGATTATTAATCTCGCTTTAATGACGGGAAATATAGGACGTCCGGGGACAGGAGCCAATTCGATTACGGGTCAAAGCAATGCAATGGGTTCCCGTCTATTTAGTCATACGGCGGGCTTATATGGCGGTGGTGATTATGACAATGCTGTTCGTCGTCAAAGGGTGGCAAGTGCTTTAGGAATTGAGGAGTCTTGGTTGCCGACTAAGCCGACTCTACCTTATAACGCAATTATCGAAAAAGTTAATTCCGGGGAAATCAAGGCATTATGGGTTATTTCGACAAATCCCCGCCATTCGTGGACGAATAATAGGACCTTTCAAGTAGCCATGGATAAATTAGATCTATTAATCGTGCAAGATCTATATGATGATACAGACAGCTCTGCTCACTGTGATGTGTTTTTTCCAGTGGTACCAGGGATTAAAAAAGAAGGAACTTACATCAATACGGAGCGCCGCTTATCAGCTTTGCGACCCGTCTTAAGAAAAGCTGCACAAGAGCGGTCTGACTTTGAAGTTTTTTACGGAATGGGACAAGCGTTAGGCATGGGTTCGTTGTTAGATAATTGGCAAACACCGAGAGCCGTTTTTAATTTAATGAAAGAGTGCTCTAAAGGAATGCCTTGCGATATAACAGGTGTTGACTATGATGCGTTGCCAAATTCCAAAGGCATTCAGTGGCCTTTTAAAGCTGGTGAGGAGCTAAAAGATGATGAGCGTCGCTTATTTGCAGACGGAAAGTTTTACACGCCTACGAAAAAAGCGAAGTTTATTTTTGAAACCCCTCTTGAAAATCCATTACCTTTGAGTGAGGCTTATCCTTATGTGTTAAACACCGGTCGCGGAACGGTTGGTCAATGGCACACTCAAACGCGGACGCGAGAAATTCAACAAGTGGATAGAGCAGTCTCTCCAACAGCTTACGTTTATTTGAGCGAAAAGCTAGCAAAAGAGTTGGAGATTAACCATTTGGACTTAGTGGAAATCAGCTCAATTAATGGAGCTAGCTCGACATTTGAAGCGCGGATTTCTAATCACGTTTCTGATGAGGAAATTTACGCTCCCATCCATTATATTGAAACCAACGCGTTAACACCTTCCATATACGATGCCTATTCTAAAGAACCATCTTATAAAACGACACCTGTCAACATTGTAAAGGTCAATAAGGGGGCTTGATTTTAAGATGAAGCGAATTAAAATTGATCGCAGTAAATGTATTAGCTGTTTAACCTGCATCACGGCTTGTTCTGTTGCTCACGAAGGTGAGGATGCTCGTAACCGCGTGGTAATCAGCAGTAAAGGTATCAGTACACCGATTTTTTGTCGCCACTGCGATTTACCAGAATGCACGTTTACTTGTATGACGGGAGCGATGGCAAAAGACCTGACAACCGGTTATGTGGGTTATGATAAAACTCGCTGCGCCAGCTGTTATATGTGCTTAATGGCTTGTCCATACGGCGTGTTAAAAGCAGATACCATCAGTCAGAAATACATCATGAAATGTGATATGTGCAGCTCACACTCAACCAAAAAGCCTCAATGTGTGGCCAAATGTCCCATGGAGGCCATCACTCTTGTAGAAGTCATATAGTCGTCAAAATCCTAGAAAATAAAATGAGTGAGGTGAGGTAACAATGAATTACGTGGTCGTTGGAGCATCAGCTGCTGGAATTAATGGCGTTAAGACGCTGCGGCAACTGGATCCAAATGGGAAAATAACGTTGATTTCTAAAGATGAACAGCTGTATTCCCGCTGTATTTTACATCACTATATCGCAGGAAGCCGAGATCTTAAAGCGTTGGAATTTGTCGAAGATGGTTTTATTAAAAAATATCAAGTGGATTGGTTGAAAGGCGTGAGTCTAGAGAACATTAATTCTAGCCGTCAAGAACTTTTATTGTCAAACAGATCACTTGTTCCTTATGACAAAGTGTTGTTGGCATCGGGAGCTGCTACTTTCTTCCCAACTGTTAAAAACCTACAACAAGCTAAAAATGTGGTGGGTCTCAGAAATTTGGCTGATGCTGCTCTCATAAAAGAAAAAGCTCAAGGAGCGGAAGCGATTGTGGTGATGGGAGCTGGATTAGTGGGAATTGATGCATTAACAGGATTGCTTCATTACGGAAAAAGCTTGACTCTTGTGGAATTTAAAAGCCATCTGTTATCGATGCAATTAGATAAGAAAGCAGCTTTTGCTTATCAATTGGCTCTTGCAGAGCAAGGAGTCAAGCAATATTATGAAACCGTTATTCAAGAAGTCCTTTTAGATGAACAAGGAGCCGTTAAAGCGTTGAGTTTAGTAGATGGTTCCACGATTCCATGTGACTTGTTAATTGTTGCGGTTGGCGTTCGTCCAAATATTGATTTCTTAAGGGGGAGCGAGATTAAACAGGATCAGTGGGGCTTATTGTTTAATGAATACGGTGAAACGAATGTGCCTCATGTTTATGGAGCTGGCGATATTTCAGGACGAAATCTCATTTGGCCAGCAGCGGTAAAAGAGGGGATAATCGCTGCTGCTAATATGACTGGAACGAAGCGGAAATTAACCGATTTTTTCGCGAGTAAAGCAACGATGAATTTTTTGGGGATTGGGACTTTAGCTGTTGGCGTTCCGGAGCCTAAAGACGAAACTTATCAAGTGGAGGTTCTAAGCGATGATCGCGGAAATTATAAAAAAATCATTCATAAAGATGGCATTATTACTGGCGCTATTATTCAAGGTGATTTAGCTTATGCGGGGATATTAACTCAATTAATCAAGGAAGAGATTAACATTAGCCAAGTACAGAAATCAATTTTTGCCATCGATTACTCAGATTTTTTCTATTTGACGGATCAGTTAGAATTTGAATACCATTGAGTCAGTTTAAGAGTTAAACATGTATAAATTTTAATGGTGTAAAAATTGAACGGGTGGTTAATTTATAAAAATAGATGACCGTTTCCATTCATTTAATATTAAACAAGAATAGTTTACCTTTTAGATTATTTTACGTCAAAGAAAAGATCAGCCATAATGATTAGTTCAATGAGTTCATTCATCAATGAGCTACATGACACTAATCAGTATATGTATTGGGGGTTTTAACGCATGAAAAGCTTTATCCATAAAAGTTCAGGATTACCTGTTGGAGCTGTTGCCACAACAGTAGGATTAGCGACGCTGGCCAATGCTTATTTAGCTGTGGGAGGTTATACGCTCATTAGGCATCTCACCATGATCGGTGCTGTTTTTATTTGGCTGGCTGCCACAATCAAAATAACGGTCTATTTTTCAACCTTTAAAGGTGAATATACAAATGTGATTCCTAGTAGCTTGTACGGAACCTTCTCCATGTTGACGATGATTTTAGGAAGTTATTTTTTCGATTTTCATGAGGGAGTAGGACGCTTCGTTTGGTTAACAGGAATTGGGTTACATCTCCTTCATATTTTAATTTTTACTTATCAATTTTCCCTTAAAGGAATTAAAAAAGAAACGTTTATTCCCACTTGGTTTGTGACTTATGTGGGTCTTCTCGTTTCAGCAGTGGTGGGAGTGCCAATGGGCATGCCCCAATTAATAACGGTCATTGTTTATTATGGGTTTGGGATTATGGCTGTAATGTTGCCGTTTATGTTGTATCGATTAATCAAAAACCCGTTGCCAAAACAACATCAGTTAACAGCAACCATTGTGGTAGCTCCTTGTAGCCTTTGTTTAATCGGTTATTTAAATATAAGTCCCGAGCCTGTGCCGGCTATTGTTTTTATATGGTACTTGTTTATTATTTTGGCTCTTATTTATATTGGATCTAGGTTACCTCGCTTTTTAAAGATGAAGTTTAATCCTGGATTTGCATCCTTAACGTTCCCATTGGCCATTAGCTTGGTTGCTTCCATTAGGATGTCAGGATTTTTAATGATGAATGGAATGGAGACGTTAGGCGCTATAGTTCGAGAGTTTTCAGGGGTTCAGCTTTATATGAGTACGGGAGTCATTGGCTATGTAGCTTATCATTTTTTAAGGTTAGGTGTGTTAGCTTTTCAAAAGAAAGAGTAAGAGAGATAGAGAATTTTAAGGCATAACAAATCCTAAGATTAATTTGGATAGAGTTGAAATAAATTATTGTAAGTATTAGCAAAAAAAGATTTATCAAAATATATTTGCCGTAAGCCTCTCTATGGTTAAATAGTCTTATTAAGGTATAATATCAATGCTAAAATCGTCTTTTAATAAATTTTTTTAAATGGATTAGACAACTTTGAGACAAAGTCTATGTTCAACACTTTTTTCAGTTTTTTAGCGACTTCAAAATGGAAATTTATATAAAGATGACCGTATGTTCTTAGTGTAATTTGAACATCTGAATGACCCGGTCTGTCTTTAATAATCAATGGATTTTCTCCTTAGTTAATTTATAAAGAAGCCTGTGAATGTCACAATCCATGAATGGTAATGTGAATTTTAGCCATGTTGGAATACTTCTAATGGCAAAGTTTGTGAGTGATATTATAAACTTCCTGGATAATTTAGCAAAACAAAAGGATAATACGGAAAACCCCTTTCCCCGATTTTAAGTGAAAAGAAAAAGCAAGTAAAATTTTTGCTAATACCGCTCTTTAGATAGAAAATTATATAAATTCTGGTAGAATTTAAATAATGATAATTGCAACATAGTCAGGAATTGATATAAATGCATGAATTTTTAACAGGCGGTAACTTATGGGTTGCTATATCTACAATTGCAACTGTGACTTACAATATATATCTATCAAGAAAAAACAATCAAGGACTTAAAAAAAAAGGACAAGAAATACATCTTAAAAATAGCGGATATGTGGAGCATAAAGCAAAGGCAGGTGATAGCATTGCAGGACGAGTCATTAAAAAATAAAAATAGTGGATGGATAAGTAGGAGATAATGCATAAGCAAGTGGTAATATCGCGGGGAGAGATATTAAACATAAAAGTGTCAACATTTTCGGATTCTTTAGGTTATTGAATTCCTTAAACAATCAATGGATAAAAATTTCGAAAATGGAAATAAGCAGTGATGATAAATATAACCGAATCAAAGATAAGACTATCGTCGAAAAAGGAAAATCTCATACAATTAGTGAAGAGTCTAAAGAAGACGGTGTATTTCTCACTATGTATTGGGCATTTACTATATGTCAAATATTGGAGAACCCACCACAGGAGGATAAATCATGATTTTAGTTGACTACGGATTACGACCATAACAAACTATTTTATATATTCTGGGCAGATATTAATCAATTAAAAGAGAAAACCTCTATTAGAAGAAGAACTTTTAGATAATTTATTTGAAGAAAATCCTAAGGAATACTAAGTATATAGATTTCAACAAGCAGTATGTTTGTTGCTATTGCTAGAAAAGATAGATTATTTAAGCCAAGGGGGTGATTTGTTTTATGTATATCGAACAGTTGATTATCAAAAATAACGCTGGTATTATTCGAGACATTCCACTTAAAAAAGGTGTGAACCTCATTACTACCCTCCTAATAATGAAACAAAGCAAAACGGTGTAGGAAAATGTACTGTCCTAGATTTCATGATATTCTAATGGGGGCTAAAGTAGCAGATAAAAGAAAAAAATTTTCAAATGTAGTAAAAGAAATAATTGATGATAATGGATTAATAATACAGCTCAAGCTAAAGAATGACAAAAACGATTAGTTACACTCTAGCCTACGATTTTAAAAAGAGCAGAAATAAATATGCTATTAATCTCACTGATATGGGATATGATGAGTATAGATAGAGAGTTAAGGTGATTTTAATTCCAGATGCACCATAAGAGCTGAAATTAAGGCAGTTAATAAAATTGTTTTTTTCTTTCAATTTAACTGATAACGAAGTAGATACAATACGTTATCTTGATAAAAAAATAAGAGAGAAGCTAGAAAATTCTGAACCTCTCTACATTTATTTTTGATTAAGGGAATTCAAAATCAAAAATTTTCTCAATTAATGTTATACCGAACAAAACAGCGAGAAGAGCAGAAAAATCTTGATGACAAAAAAATTAAAATCATTGAAGTCCCTTCTATTTTTAAGGAATATAGAAAATTTAGAAGGTTACGATACAACCAATTATTTATCGAATATCAGAAAGCTGTTGATCATTACCAAGAATACAATCTTGAACTGAATTTGATTGATGAAGAATATGAAAAGCAAAGTGATGAATTAGATGAAGAAGTAAATTTAATCATAAATGAGCTTGGAGATTCTATTCCAAAAGTAACAGTAGCATTTGATAAAATCATTCAATTTAATAAAGTTAGAAGATAATAGAAAAGCTCAATAACAGAGAAAAAGAGAACAATTGATTCAGAAACTAGAATCACTTAAGATGCTAATAGAAGTCAAAGATAACAAAATGGTTGATTTTATCAATTTTCAAAAAGATGAAAATATTTTTAATTTTAATACATACAATACCATCTTACAAGATAAATTTGCCGTCAAGCTAAATGAAAAGTTCTCAAAACCAATTGAGATAGATCCACCTGTTACTAATATTGATGATTTAATTCCAGAGGAAAATATTACTAAGTTTAATGATATTTTTAAAAAGCTGAGTAAAGATATCATGGATTTAGAAATTCATTGAAAGTAATTTGTAGTGGACGATAAAAGAAGCCAATATACCTATCTTATTTAGTCAAAATCATGGTAGTGCTACAGGTGAGTTACATCAGCTTGTTTTTTGTTTTGCGTTCACTATTATTACAATAAACAGAGAAAAATAATTTCCTGAATTTATATTGCAGGATATTAATGAAGTTAACGACACCGTGTTATTTGATAAAATGCTCAAATTAGCAACCACAAATAACATCCAGTTAATCATACCTATTTTAGGAAGCAAATTACCAGAAAAATGTCGACAAAGATATCATATCGCATTACAACTAGCAACAGATAATAAACTTCTTGAACCTAAAACTGAAATATAATAAAATAGCAAACACTTAATTTTTTATACGAGACTAACTATTAATTGTCAACAGAGAAAATGAAGAAAAATAAATTAGTTTGGTTTGAAGCCCAAATTTCATTTTTTTAGAAAATGAAATAAAAAAAAACGCATGACAAAAAGACAACACGAGGTTGCCGAAATTTTGTATGATAAAACCTTACGCCATTGGAATGTAAACCTGTCTAGATTAATAAAGGCAAAGATTAATCGAATGAGTTTCTTGGTAACATGAGACAAAGCGACACTATAGTGCTTTCCTTCTGCTCGTTTCTTCGTAAGATACACCTTAAACGTCGGATCCCAATTAGAAACGAATCTAGCCGCATTAAACAAGGCATATCGCAGATATCTGGATCCACGTTTTTCCATCTTGGCATAAATTGATTCTAACTTACCAGATTGATAGGTAGACGGTGAAAGACCAGCGTATGCAAGGATTTTATCGGGGGTATCGAACCTGTCCATATCACCAATTTCAGAGATAATAATCGCACCTTGAGTATGATTAATTCCTGGACTTGAAAGAATGGTTGAATCGACCTTTTTAAGAACTAATTTGATTTCCATGTCAGTTTCTTTTACCAAAACATCCATTTCTTGAATTCTTGAAATGGTATGCCTATGTTCAAAAGACTTGGCAGGGATATTAGAACCGATAGAATTCTGTGTTGTCTCACGTAGTTTAATGGCAGAGTCTTTTGAGAAATGCCCTTTGGAACTTTGTTAGATGAGCAGTGGCAATCTGATTAACGCTAGGATACTTGCTTAAGAGTGCGTATCTGCTTTCAGGTGTAAGCCTGATACTAAGGATTGTAATTCTGGGAACATAATAATATTGACCAATCTGGCGATTGAATTCTTAGGTTTCGCTCGCTGTGCTACTAAGTCTCTAAGTCTAATCTATATCTAGTTAATGACTTTAAGTTCTCGTTGTGGTATGATACGTTTGAATAGGACTTTAAGAACTGTTTAGATGTTATTATAATTGCAATAGTCGATTCATCAACTTTATCGGTTTTAGTTTTACGCAAGCTAATGCCTTTACGATAAAGATTAGTGTGTAGTGGGTTGAGAACATAGGTGGTGAGACCTTTCTCAGTGAGAAATCCCATAATGTTGTAGCTATAATGTCTAGTTGCTTCGAGTCCTATTTTCACGTTTTCAAGATGGTCAGTAACAGAATTAATCTTTTCAAGTAAAAGATTAAATCCAACCAGATTATTTGAAAAAGTAAAATTATCTACTAGAACAACACCGTCAGAGTCAATGATGGCACAATCGTACTTATCCTTGGCAACGTCAATACCAACGTAAATCATGAGCACTCTTTGCGAATGTAACCTCGTTGTAAATAAACCGCCAGGCGGTATCTAACTAATTAACAATAAACAAAGAGACTGTGATTAGAGCCTTATAAAAACCATCGAGTGGTAGGAGGTGATCACTAATCCACAGTATCTTAAATATAGTATCATACTATCCCAATTTGGGATGAATCTATTATACGAGGAGTGAATAAATGTTAGGTCTAGGCATTGATATAGGAACCCTTTCCATAAGCGTCCTTTTGTATAATTATCATACAAGAAAATTATGAGAATTAAGAGTGCCAAAAATTATTTTCTTGAAGGAAAAATTATCGCCAAGATTCCACAATGATTGTAGATGTGGGTTTTCAACTTTTTGAAACATTTGTAATTTGAAGAAGTGGGTATTACAAGATTGTTAAATAATATAAAATATGTTGATTTTTGTATAAATAAAAATTTCCCTTGAAATTTAAACCTATAATCTGTCATAGTAGCGACCCTTGAAAGTTGAACTTTAAAGTCAACGATCGGAGGTCTCTTTTTATAGGTAAAAAAATAAAGATGAACTTTGATATTGTTACAGAATAATGTTGGGAAACGAGAGTCAGGCTAGTTTAAAATATATGAAAATAATTGGAAAGTGCGATAAGGCTCGGGTTAAGAATTAGGTGAATGTATCTCAACAATTTTGAGAAGAAGGACTTTAAAGAAAGGAAAAAATGAATCATGTACAGTTCAAATTCTAATTAGATGCAATAAAATGTATCTATTATTTGAATTTCCATCTTAGAAGGGAGGAAGGGTTTTATTAAGAAGTACTTGACCTGGGGATTGCCTCATTCATTCATTCATTAAAGTTGCCAAATTGTGAGAAAAAGATAACAAAAAAAAACCTGAAAATTAAGATATAGTAAAGCGAAGGAGGTAAAAAATCGAGATATTCTAATAAGTTACTTTTCTGTTTACGGTGGGGATTAGGGTTATTTAAGGTATGACCTAATGATCCAAAACAAAACGTCATCTGCAACATCAATATTTTTGTATTAATTGCAAAGGAGGATTTTATTATGACAATAACAAAAATTAATGCTGATATATATCGGCTAGGAGACGATAAGCTGACTACCTTGCTGCATCAATCAGGTTACGACACGATCTTTGATATTTCGTGTGCAGGTCTTTCAGATTTTACGAAAAAGAATCCTAAGATACCTGCCATGGACTGCCAAGAAATTTATCAGTTAGCCGTTGAAAGACAAGAAAATTTACACCTGCTTTTTAAGGCATGGCAATTACATCGTGATCCTGTTGTTCAAGGAATTTCCAAATTGTCTTCAAATACTGGTTTAGAAGGAATCCAATCGGCGCTAGGTCGCAGTTTAGGTGAAGGGGCCGATTTCGATGATTTAATTCCTGAGCGTTCTCTTGAAGGTTATGCTGAAGCGACATCTATTCAGTCACTTTTCTCACCAGGGCGTTATTTAACGATCTTATATAAAATTGCTAAACCATTACTTCATACTGATAATTTGCTTCATATTAAAAACAGACGTCCCGATTTACCAGGGTTGCGACTGACTACCGATAATATGAACAAAGAAGTTTCTTCTCTAGATGTTTTAACAGATGTTTTGCAAGCAGGAAATCCCGACCTACTTACTACTTTAAAAGATTTATACTACCCCATGAATCTGCCTTATGATGATCATTTAACGCAAGTCAACGCTGTTTGTGAATCGTATTCAACAAATCTTACAAAAATTTGGGAGACTTTATTGGACAAGCAAAGAGATTGTTTTTTTCAAAGTTCTTCCTCCGCTCTTCAAGAAAAGCGAGCACTCACCTCAAAATTTAAGCAGCTGTCGAGAAATACTACAGCGCCACTGCCTTCGGCAAGAGAGCTACTCTCTTTAACCCCAAACATTTTTCAACTGATGATTAATCATCATTTAACAGTGAGCGATCTAGCTAGTCATTATCATGTGACGGTTTCGCAAAGTCGACCTAATAAGAACTTGGCAACTACTTTAAATGATGTCGATGATTTCTGCGAAAAAACAGATTTAAGCTTTAACGATTTATTAAGTCTCACAGCACAGAATGATTATACGACAGCTAGTTCAGAGTACAAAAGTCGATTTAAAAAATTTGGGGAAGATGAGTTTGTCCCTGTAACCGCATATGGTGCTGTTTTTTTAACAGAGTTGGAAACGCCACTATGGATCAAACAGTATGAAAATACAGGTATCTTAACAAAAAGACGGGCTCCTGAAGATGATGCATTTGTTCGCGATGGAATGTATGCAAACAGCAATTTTGGATTAGAAACTGATTTGGTTGTAAAAACCGATGGAAATTCACATCATCGAGATGCTTATTTAAAATTTGATTTAAGTGATTTTTCTTATCCAGTAACGAGCGCTAAAATATCCTTAACGGTTACTGGAGTAGGAAGATCAGGTATGACACATGTAGCCCGGTTAGTTGATGACAACAATTGGAGCGAGAAATCCATTACTTGGAATAATAGACCATCGGGAGGAGAAATTTTTGCCACTTGGGACGTTCCACCAGTTGAAGAATTTATAGAAATTGAAATGACTAAGCAAGTGAATGATGCTTTGGCAAGGGGAAGGCGATTTATATCATTAGTCATAAGCGCCAGTCAAAATTTTGGTTCAACTGGTGATGTGATCTTCGCTTCAAAAGACCATGCTAATCAGTTTATCACTCCTTATATTGACTTAAGAACAGGTCCCACTTTAAATTTTACTGATAATAATGTTGTTGAGTTGGCAGGTAGAGCAGAAAAGCTTGTGAGACTGTCCCAGAAAACAGGTCTTTCATTTGAAGAGTTAGATTGGTTAATAGTGAACGCTAACATAGGAGCTAGAAATACATAGTAGTCAGAAAGAAAAAGCAAAGAGGAGGAATATTGTAACATGAAAACAAAAAAAATTATTGATCTCTTTCCAGATGCGAAGTTAGCTCAATTAATTGCAAAGATGCTTGACAAACAAGTAGATGATCTAATCTCTGAAACTGATTTACAGAGTGTGACAAGTTTAGATATCGTAAATAGTGTGATTGATGGTTTAGCAGGATTAGAAACTCTAACAGGTTGGGATAGTTTACCATTAGGCGAACATGAAACAAGGGATCTATTAAGT
>Ga0153980_1000369_pt1 | contig 20468 bp, 24 predicted proteins | sample TSGA064MetaG_FD_104722 | JGI IMG/M metagenome (GOLD analysis project Ga0153980, IMG submission 104722) | Attine ant fungus gardens microbial communities from Georgia, USA - TSGA064 MetaG | ecosystem: Host-associated > Fungi > Mycelium > Unclassified | place: USA: Georgia, Magnolia Springs State... | reverse complement strand
CTTTCCCAGTCGGAAACCACTTCGGTGTGGCTTGAAAATATTCTGGAAAGACTTAAGTTTCTGAATTTAATGGTGAAATTTTCATAGCCCTTTCCGGCACTTTCGAAAAATTCTTTGTTGATATTCGAGATAATATTTCCGAAATTATCAATATACGTAACTTCCCCAATAATCATTCTTTCGTTCTCATTATAAACAGGTTTTGGAAATAAAAGCTGTTTAACGCTGTCTATTTTTCTTCCGATTACTTCCGGTAGTCCACCGTTGGCAAGATGTACGGCTGCGGGCACGAAAACATCGGTTGACGTGAAATCTACAACATCATCAAACCTGCTGTTAAGGGTGATCTCATAAATTGCTTCGGGTTTTATATCGAAAAAGATCAGGCTTAAAAGACCATTATCAGCCGCCAGAAAATAAGATCCATCCGATTTATAAAGGATATTTTTTCTTGATTTATGGAAGAAGCTGTCAACCGATAAAATGTGAATAGCTCCTTTTGGAAAATATTTGTAAGCGTTTCTAACGATATAAGAGGTCTGTATGAGGTTGAATGCCTGGATGTCGTGGGTTATATCAACAATATCAACCTCAGGATTCAGCGACAGAATCTTGCCTTTTACAGCGGCAACTCTGTAGTCTAAATTTCCGAAATCTGAAGTAAGGGTAATAATCGACATTTGTAATTTGTAGAATGATAGAAATGCAAATTTATTTAAAATAAAGGGAAATAGGGAGGTTATGGTTCATAAAAAATTATAAAATCCTCTTCTGCTTCCGAATTTATGTCCTGAAAGCACATGCTTGAATTAATGACATTTTAATTAATATGCTTTATCTGAATGAGTTTTGTAAAAATTGGCGAATTATTAAAGACGTTTAATGCTTATTATTTTTACAAGTAATAATAAACAGCAGTGTGTTGTAAATATTGTGGATAAGAATTTGATATAAATCTGGAAAAAAAATTCTAAATTTAGATACTAATAAAAAATACCTGCATGTTTGAATTAACATATGATTTGGAAGATGTTGACGTAAAGATCTTCTACGGTGTAAACAACCAATTTTTCAATTTAATAAAATCAAGCTTCCCTACCATCAAAATTACTGGAAGAGACCATTATATTTTTGCAATGGGAAATCAGGAAGCGTTAGACATACTTAAACAAAAACTGAATGACATTATAGCATTTATTTCAAAAAACAATTCCATTGCCCTTAAAGATGTTGAAAACATTCTTAATATCAAGGATGAGAATGAGAAACAGCTGGTCTTTGATCAGGATATCATCGTAAAAGGGGTAAATGGTAAAATTATTAAAGCCAAAACCACCAACCTTAAGAAGCTCGTTAAAGAAACAGAGAAAAAAGACATGGTTTTTGCAATCGGACCTGCGGGAACCGGGAAAACCTATACCAGTGTGGCTTTGGCTGCAAGAGCTTTGAGGGATAAGGAAGTGAAAAGAATTGTTCTGACAAGACCTGCGGTAGAAGCGGGGGAGAGTCTGGGGTTTTTGCCGGGTGACCTTAAAGAAAAACTTGATCCGTATTTACAGCCTTTATATGATGCACTTCGGGATATGATTCCTCATGAAAAACTGGAAGGTTTTATGGAGAAGAAAGTTATTGAAGTAGCTCCGTTAGCGTTTATGAGAGGGCGTACCCTTGATGACGCTTTTGTAATCCTTGATGAAGCACAGAATACTACTCATGCGCAAATGAAAATGTTCCTTACGAGAATGGGGATGAACGCCAAATTCATCATTACCGGAGATCCAAGCCAGATTGACCTTCCAAAAAACCAGCAGTCCGGATTAAAAGAAGCCATGAGAATTCTGCATGGGGTAAAAGAGATCGGATTTGTGCATCTTACGGAAGAAGATGTGGTAAGACATCCGGTAGTAAGAAAGATTATTCTAGCTTACAATGAAGAAGACAAGAGACTGAAAAATGATTAAAAAACCATATTCATTTAACATAATATCATTGTTAGGTTAATGATTTGTTAACGCTTGTTAGTTTCTCAAATAATAATTAGTTTTGCGGTCGAATTTTAAAAAATAACCATGAAAAAACTATTATTAATCGGGGCTTTGGCTCTGTTGGGAGCAAATGTTAACGCACAGGAAAGTCATTTTAAAATAGGTGGCCACGTAGGACTGCCTGTAGGAGATGCCGGAGATACTTATGCATTTAATGCAGGAGTAGATGTGGCTTACACTTGGCAGATCGCAGATCGTTTTGAATTGGGGGCTACCACAGGATACTCACATTATTTCGGAAAAGAAATCAAGACTCCGGAATTAAACTTTATGGGATCGGTTATCATTCCTTCAATCTCTTACAAATCAAATGTTGGGTCAATCCCTGTTGCAGCAACTGCTCAATATACATTTGAGGGCGGATTCAATGTAGGGGCAGACCTTGGATATGCTTTCCTGACAGGAGATGCAGATGGCGGTGGTTTTTACTACCAGCCTAAAGTAGGATATACATTTGCAGAAAAACATACTGTTTTTGCAGGATACAAAGGAATCAGCAAAGACGGATATGAGCTTTCAACAGTAAGTATAGGATATGCTTATAAGTTTTAATTAACTTTATTATAAAGACAAGCCGCTTATTTTTAAGCGGCTTTTTTATGCCCCAATCTGAATATTTTTTTGACCTCTTGATGAAATATAAAATATTTATTAATTTTGTGAGCTCAATCAAAAACTATTAGAAAATATGAAAAAATTGTTACTATTAAGTGCTTTCGCCTTTTTAGGAGGGGCTGCACAGGCGCAGGAAGGTTTTAAACTTGGAGGACATATCGGTATTCCGGTTTCCGATGCAAGCAATGCATCATCATTTACATTAGGAGTGGATGCTGCTTATATGTGGAATATTGCAAAAGGGCTTGACCTGGGAGTTGCAACAGGGTATTCTCATTTCTTTGGAAAAGATAATTTTGATGATTTTGGATTTATTCCGGTAGCAGTTTCCGGTAAATACAGATTTTCGGGAGCTCCTATTTTTGTGGGATTAGATTTAGGATATGGAATTTCCACAAAAGATGGGGTAGACGGTGGATTCTATGCTCAGCCAAAATTCGGGTATCAGATGGCTAAAGGAGAATTATATCTGGGATATCAAACCATCAGCAACAAACGTGATTTCGGATGGTACAAGGCAAGCTGGAATGTTGGTGCAGTCAACATTGGCTATAACTTCTTCCTGAAATAAGAATGCAACATTAATAAATGAATAAACCGGCTCCAATTGAAAAATTGGAGCTTTTTAGTGATCTGCATGATTTTTATTGAAACTTGAAACAAATAATGAAGTGTTTACAGGGAACCGATTTTTATTCTGTCTGTATCTATTAACAGAACCAGATAAGCTTAAATCAATGGTAATTTAACATAATGCAAAATTTTATTTTAAGTTAAATTGGTTAATTAAAACCATTTTTATCCCAAAATTTTAAGAGATAAATGTCAGTTTTAACAATTTTGTCAAAAATGATAAAATTAAAATAACCAAACATATTTGGCTCTAATTGAAAAATTGTAGTTGTTTTATTCAAAATTTTGTGAATAAGTTAAAAGCCTTTATTGAATACATTTTATTATGGTAAATAGCGAATATGGGTGAATGATATTAATCACATTAACAAATTTTAATATTCGTGGTACCCAATGTAACTTTGCCCCCAGAAAGTATTAAAATTTTTTAAAATGAAAAAAATATTATTAGCGGGTGCTGTTGCACTTTTCGGATTATCTAATGCACAGATTGCTAAAGGTACTGCTTATTTATCAGGTCAAGTAAGTTATTCTCAACAAGAGAACAACAACAATGATTCTAAAATAGAAAGCTTCAGAGTTCTTCCAACTGCAGGATATTTCGTAGGGACTAACCTAGCTGTAGGTTTAGGTGTAGGTTATGCAAGTGACAAGACTACAACTACTACAAACAATGCTTTAGTTGTTTCTGAAATTAAAAATACTCAATCTGCATTTGTTGTAGCTCCTTTCGTAAGAAAATACTGGACTATTGCTGACAAATTATATATTTTCGGTCAATTAGAAGTTCCTATGGAATTTGGTCAAGTTAAAAGCGAAGGTACTTCTACTACAACTGTAGGAGGTTCTACTGCAACTTCTTCTACTTCAACAAAAGCTAACTATACTTCAATCGGAGTTAACATTAAGCCAGGTTTAGATTATTTCTTAAACAAAAACTGGAGCATTGAAGCTACTTTCGGAGAATTTGGATACAACACTTCTAAATTTGACGTTGATGGAGCTAAGAGCGTTAACAACTATAACTTCGGATTGAACTTATCAGCTGTAACTTTCGGAGTTAAATATGTATTTGCTAAATAATTAGTAAAACATACCCAACATAGAAGCCCTGAAATATTTCAGGGCTTTTTTTATGCTTCAGTATTATGATTAGATTCATTTATATTGTAACACACCAAAATGGTAATTCACAAGCACACTGAATGTGTATATAAATTAAGATGGGTACAGTCGTTACATCATTTCCTTTCGTTGCTAAGTAAGAAGATGAGTTATATACCAACAAAAAACTCTCAGAAAATTCTGAGAGTTTTATTTATATTTCTGAATGAATTATTTTCCCATTCCGCCCATTCCCGGCATATTAGGCATTTTACTCATCATCTGCATCATCTGCTTTCCTTGAGGTCCCTGCATCATCTTCATCATTTTACCCATCTGGTCAAACTGTTTCATCAGCTGGTTAACATCCTCAATTTTTCTTCCTGCTCCTCTGGCAATTCTCTGTTTTCTCTGAGAATTAATGATAGAAGGTCTTCTTCTCTCGTCCGGAGTCATAGAATAAATAATAGCTTCAATATGTTTGAATGCATCATCACTGATTTCAACATCCTTGATTGCTTTTCCAACTCCTGGAATCATCCCCATCAAATCCTTCATGTTACCCATCTTTTTGATCTGATTGATCTGCTTCAGGAAATCGTCGAAACCGAATTCATTCTTAGCAATTTTTTTGTGAAGTTTTTTAGCCTCCTCTTCATCAAATTGTTCCTGAGCTCTTTCTACTAAGGAAACAACGTCTCCCATTCCTAAGATTCTGTCGGCCATCCTTTCTGGGTAGAAAAGATCTAATGCTTCCATTTTCTCACCGGTAGAGATAAATTTAATAGGTTTTTCTACAACAGAACGAATTGTCAATGCAGCACCCCCACGGGTATCACCATCTAATTTCGTTAATACAACCCCGTCAAAATTTAAAGCATCATTAAACGCTTTTGCTGTGTTTACAGCATCCTGACCAGTCATTGAGTCAACAACGAATAATGTTTCGTTAGGTTTAATGAAATAATGAACAGATTTGATCTCATTCATCATCTGCTCGTCAATTGCCAAACGACCGGCAGTATCCACGATGACAACATCATGACCGTTTTGTTTTGCAAAATTAATTGCATTTTCAGCGATCGTTGATGGATTGGTAGCACCTTCTTCAGTGAAAACAGGAACACCAATCTGGCCACCCAATACTTTCAACTGTTCAATAGCAGCCGGACGGTAAACGTCACAAGCTACCAATAAAGGTTTTTTATTTTTCTTAGTTTTTAAATAATTAGCAAGTTTTCCAGAGAAGGTTGTCTTACCGGAACCCTGAAGACCTGCGATAAGAATTACAGACGGCTTACCGGAAAGATTGATTCCTTCCTGAGTTCCTCCCATTAACGCTACCAATTCGTCATGGACAATCTTCGTCATCAACTGTCCTGGAGTAAGGGAGGTAAGAACGTTTTCTCCTAAAGCTTTATCCTGAACTCTTTTAGTTAAGTCTTTTGCAACTTTATAGTTAACGTCGGCATCCACCAATGCTCTACGAATTTCTTTTACGGTTTCGGCAACATTGATCTCTGTAATTTTTCCGCGCCCGGAAATATTATGAAGCGCTTTGTCTAATTTATCCTGTAAACTATTAAACATATTAATTGTAAATTATAGTTTGCAAAAATAGGGAATTTTTACTATATCTGATGGTTAAAATCCAATAACTATTTATTGTGCCGGATATATCTGGCTAAAGTTTATGCATAAACAATGGGTTTGGCGGATAACAGTACATCAATTTATATGGAGTTTAATTATATTTAATAGTATTTTTTATTCTGTTTTTTTATTAAGTATTTCTAAACTTAAAAAATTCCTGTGCTATGATCATATATATTATAATATAGCAAGGGTAGTAAATACATTCAATCCTAGAACGGCAGGTTGATTCTGCTTTATGCAATACATATTTTTCAAAGAGTAGAGAATTTTTATCATCTGTGAAAATTGTTTGTTATAAGGTATTTTTATTATGTTTGCGTTCATAGTTAACTCAAGCTTAAAATTAGAGGATGATTTTCTTTACCATTATTTTTTTACTTGCTGTTTTTAATTTGACAGTATTTTTTGTTTTCAAGAAATTTTTATACAAAAAACCTGATGAAGGGATGAAATTTTTAGTAATAAATATTTCTAAAGACCTTATTTGGTTAGTTATTTCTTTGATAATGTTGGAAAAAACAAAAACCAATTTTCTTTTTATTGTGATAAGCTTTATTATAGGCTCACTCCTTATATATATACCCATAATAAAACTCATTAACAAGTCTTGATTTTTTTGATGATAAAAATCAATTTTTAATATTGGTAAAGTTTAATAAAATCAATATATTTGCACACGATTAAAAAAGAGATATGAACAGAAAGATTTCTTCATTATTTTTCGCATTTTTATTTGTGTTTATTAGCAGTTTAGCTACTGCACAACATGATTCTGAAGGTGAAAAATCCGCTGAAAAAGTAGAGCATAAAGAAGATGGCAACAAATTCAATGCTACCAAAATGATCATGGAACACATTGGTGATTCTAACGAGTGGCATTTATGGACTACCAAAGACGATAACGGTGAAGAGCACCATGTTTCTATTCCATTGCCTGTGATCATTAAAGATAACGAAGGATGGCATACTTTCCTTTCAAGCAGTATCGCTCACGGACATGAACATGATGGGTATACTTTAGAAGAAGGACAGGTAGTTTCTACTAAAGGAATCCAGAAAGCAACATTGTTTTCAATCATTAGTGGAAAACAAAAATCAAATGAAGTATTCTTTGATATGTCAATTACTAAGAATGCAGCTTCAATGTTTTTATCAGTAATTTTTATGGGAATCATCTTCATAGGAATGGCTAGAAACTATAAAAAATCTCAGTTACCAAAGGGTGCAGGGAAATTATTAGAGCCTGTGATTGTATTTATCAGAGATGAAGTGGCTATTCCAAACATCGGTTCTGTAAAATACAAAAGATATATGCCTTATCTTTTAACCGCATTCTTCTTTATCTGGTTCAACAACCTTTTTGGATTGATTCCTTTCTTTCCTGGAGGATCTAACCTTACCGGAAACATTGCAATTACTGCAGTACTGGCTATTATTACTTTATTAATTACTTTATTCAGCGCTAATAAAGATTACTGGAAGCACATTTTCATGCCGCCGGTTCCAATTTTATTATATCCGATCATGGTTCCGATTGAAATTATCGGAGTGTTCACAAAACCTTTTGCATTGATGATGCGACTTTTCGCAAACATAACTGCAGGACACATCATGATTCTGGCAATTATATCTTTGATTTTTATTTTTAAATCTCCGTTTTTAGGATTTGCATCTGTACCATTAGCACTATTTGTTTCGGTATTAGAGTTATTGGTTGCCGCATTACAGGCTTATATATTTACAGTATTATCTGCATTGTTTATCGGTATTGCAGTTGCAGAACACGAGCACGAACATGCTCATGCTCACCACGAAGAGCACGCTAACTAAGAAAAATAATTTTAACTAAATATTTATTTATTATGGACATCACAACTGGAGCAGGATTAATTTACGTAGGAATAGGTTTAGCAGTACTAGGAGTAGGTCTTGGTATCGGTAAAATCGGTGGGCATGCAATGGATGCTATCGCTAGACAGCCAGAACAAGCTGGTAAGATTCAAGGAGCAATGCTTATTGCTGCAGGTCTTATTGAAGGAGCTGGTCTTATTGCTATTATCTTTGGTGCTTTCATCAAGTAATAATTATCCTCAAAGAAAATATTCTTAGCAGTGAAGCGGTTGGCTGCTGCTAAGAATTTTAAAAAAATGATCCATAAATTACATTAAAAAAAAGAATTTACAGATATGGGAATTATTGAACCTGGAATTGGACTTTTGTTTTGGATGACGCTTACTTTTGTTATCCTGTTATTTATTCTAGCAAAATTCGCTTGGAAACCAATCGTTAATGCAGTTAATGATAGAGAAACTTCAATTGTTGATGCATTGAACCAAGCTAAACTGGCTAAAAAAGAAATGGAAGAGCTAAAAGCTGATAACGAAAGAATCATTCGTGAAGCTAAGATCGAAAGAGATGCGATCCTTAAAGAAGCCAGAGAAATTAAAGATAGAATCGTAGGTGAAGCTAAAGATATTGCTAAATCTGAAGGAGATAAATTAATCGAGGCGGCTAGACAAAGCATCCAATCCGAGAAAAATGCTGCTATGGCAGATATCAAGTCTCAAATTGGTAACTTGTCTGTAAATATTGCTGAATCTATCTTAAAGCAAAAATTAGACAACACTGAAGCTCAGAATGAGTTGGTTCAAAATTATTTAAACAAATCTAACCTTAACTAAGAATGCTTACATCTAAAGTAGCTAAAAGATACGCACAAGGTTTGCTTGATTTCACCAATGAATCAGGAGAAACAGCGGCTGTATTTTCTGAAATGAAAGATGTAGTAAAGCTGATGGCTCAATCTGTTGATCTGAACAAATTTTTCCAAACGCCTTACATTGATTCTAAAAAGAAGATAGAAGTAGCGCACGAAATTTTCAAAAGTTTATCATTAACTTCCCAGAATATGATCAAATTAGTGATCAGACAGGGGCGTGAAACACAGCTGAAAAATATCGCTCAGGAATATATCAATAAAGTAGAAGATGTGAACGGAGTACAGAGAATCACTTTGACTACTGCAACATCACTTTCAAAAGAAAATATTGACCAAATCCTTAGATCTACGGATTTAGTAAAAGCTGGTTCAAACTTTGACCTGAAAGTAAATGTAAACCCTGCTATTTTAGGAGGATATGTCCTAAGAGTAGGAGACCAGCAGATCGATGCATCTGTGAAAACTAAACTTACTCAAGTTAAAAAAGATTTTCAATTAAATTAAAGAAAAAAAAACCATACAATGGCAGAAATAAATCCGGCAGAAGTATCTGCGATCTTAAAACAGCAATTGGCCAACTTCGATACTCAATCAAATGTTGAGGAAGTAGGTACAGTTTTAACCATCGGTGATGGTATTGCTCGTGTATACGGGTTAGAAAACGTACAATACGGAGAGTTGGTGAAATTTTCTAGTGATGTAGAAGGTATTGTACTAAACCTTGAAGAAGACAACGTAGGGGTTGCTTTACTTGGGGAAAGTAAATTAGTAAGAGAAGGAGATACAGTAAGAAGAACAAACAGAATCTCTTCTATCAAAGTAGGAGAAGGAATGTTAGGAAGAGTAGTAGATACTCTTGGTAATCCTATCGATGGTAAAGGTCCTATCTCAGGAGAATTATACGAAATGCCATTGGAAAGAAAGGCTCCTGGAGTTATCTTCAGACAGCCGGTAACTGAACCTTTACAAACAGGTATCGTTGCTATCGACTCTATGATCCCTGTAGGAAGAGGACAAAGAGAATTGATCATCGGTGACAGACAGACAGGTAAAACTACTGTGGCTATCGATACGATCATCAACCAAAAAGAATTTTTTGATGCTGGTAACCCAGTATATTGTATATATGTTGCAATCGGACAGAAAGCATCTACAGTAGCTCAAATCGTTAAAACGCTTTCTGATAAAGGAGCTTTAGCTTATACTGTAATTGTTGCTGCGAATGCATCAGATCCGGTTCCAATGCAGGTATATTCTGCAATGGCAGGAGCTTCTATCGGTGAATTCTTCAGAGACACTGGTAGACCGGCATTAATCATCTATGATGATTTATCTAAACAAGCGGTTGCATACCGTGAGCTTTCACTTCTATTAAGAAGACCACCGGGCCGTGAAGCTTATCCTGGAGACGTTTTCTATCTTCACTCAAGATTATTGGAAAGAGCAGCAAAAGTAATTGCTGATGACAATATCGCAAGACAGATGAACGACTTACCTGATTCATTAAGACCAATCGTAAAAGGAGGCGGTTCATTAACTGCACTTCCAATTATCGAAACTCAGGCTGGTGACGTTTCTGCATATATTCCAACAAACGTAATCTCTATCACAGACGGACAGATCTTCTTGGAGTCTGATCTATTCAACTCTGGGGTTCGTCCTGCAATCAACGTGGGGATCTCTGTATCAAGAGTAGGAGGTAACGCGCAGATCAAATCAATGAAAAAAGTTTCTGGTACTCTTAAATTAGACCAGGCTCAATATAAAGAATTGGAAGCATTTGCTAAATTCGGTTCTGATCTTGATGCATCTACTTTAGCAGTAATCTCTAAAGGAGAAAGAAACGTTGAGCTTCTTAAGCAGCCGGTAAACTCTCCGCTTCCTGTAGATAGCCAGGTGGCAATGATCTATGCAGGAACAGAGAACTTAATGAGAAACGTTCCTATCAGAAAAGTAAAAGAATTCCAAAAAGAATATATCGAATTCCTAAGATCTAAGCACCCGGATACAATGGCTGCTCTTAAAGCTGGAAAAATCGATAACGATATTACAGCTGTTCTTAAGCAGGCGGCTAACGATTTGGCTTCTAAATATAACTAAAATTAGTTGATGATTGTTGGTTGATAGTTGACGGAATTTTCTAAAACTAGCAACCAACAACCGACAACCAACAACTAACCCAATATGGCAAACTTAAAAGAAATACGAGGAAGAATCAGTTCAATTTCATCTACGATGCAGATTACCCGTGCTATGAAAATGGTTTCTGCAGCGAAACTAAAAAAAGCGCAGGATGCCATCGTGATGTTAAGACCTTATTCTGAAAAACTACAAGAAATCATCCAGAATGTAAATTCTAGTTCAGATCCTGATCAGGTTTCTATTTATGCCCAGAAAAGAGAGGTTAAAAGAGTGCTTTTTATCGCTGTAACTTCAAACAGAGGTCTTGCAGGTGCTTTTAACTCATCCATCGTAAAAGAGCTTAATATTCAGTTTCAGAATAATTCTCAATATGAGATTGAAGTGCTTACTATCGGTAAAAAAGCATATGATGCTGTAAGAAGAAGCCGTAATGTATATGCAAACGGAAGTTCTGTTTTTGATAACCTGAACTTCGATGCAGTTTCTAACCTTACAGAAGCGGTAATGACCAGCTTCAAAGAAGGCAAGTTTGACGAAGTTTATGTTATTTATAATAAATTTGTAAATGCTGCTACTCAAGAAGTTACTGTAGAACAGTTACTTCCGATCTTAATGCCTGAAACTACAGAAGAACCTGGCGTAGAGGCTGATTATATCTTTGAACCTAACAAAAATGAAATTTTGGATAACTTAATTCCAAAATCGATCAAAACTCAGGTTTTCAAAGCCGTTTTAGATTCAGTAGCATCTGAGCACGGAGCGAGAATGACTGCCATGCATAAAGCAACAGACAACGCTCAGGCCATGAAGAATGATTTGGTGATCTATTACAACAAAGCAAGACAGGCTGCTATTACAAACGAAATCTTAGAAATTGTTTCAGGAGCAGAAGCTTTAAAGAATTCATAAAGAATCTCTTTAACAAAATATTACAAGCATCGAGTATATCGATGCTTTTTTTATTATTTTTATTTTGTATATCTTTGTACCAATAAAATTATACAACTTCTAAATGGATTCGGACATAGTCAGGCTTTTGCTAGCCTTATTTCTTGTTTTACTAAATGGTTTCTTCGTAGCCGCAGAATTTTCAATTGTTAAAGTACGCTATTCACAAATCCAGTTAAAAGCTGCAGAAGGGAATTCTATGGCTAAGCAGGCGGAGCACATCATCAAGCATCTTGATGAATATCTTTCTGCCACACAATTAGGTATTACTTTAGCATCCCTGGCCTTGGGTTGGGTAGGTGAAAGTGCTTTACATCACGTCGTTCAAAATATTTTCAGCTCCTTACGTATTGATCTGGCGGAAACAACCATTACCACCATTTCAGTGGTTACCAGCTTTGTATTAATTACCGTAATGCATATTGTATTCGGAGAACTTATACCTAAATCAATTGCAATCAGGAAATCGGAAGCCACTACCATGGCAACAGCCGTTCCTCTGAGAGTTTTTTATACCGTTTTTAAACCATTCATCTGGTTGATGAACATCATGTCCAATGGATTTTTACGACTTCTGAAAATTCATCCGGCTTCTGAACAGGAAATTCACTCCACAGAAGAATTACAGCTTTTGGTAAAACAAAGTGCAGACAGCGGTGAAATTGAAGAAGAGAACTATGAGATCATTAAAAATGCATTTGATTTTACAGATCATTCTGCCAAGCAGATCATGGTTCCAAGACAGAATATTACATCTATCGATTTCAAAGAAGATGTTAATGATATCATCAACGAAATCATGGACAGCGGATACTCACGTATTCCTGTGTATGTGGATTCCATTGATAATGTAATAGGTATTTTCTATACTAAGGAAATTATCAGGGAATTTGTTAAAAGAAAAGGAGATCTTACCCATGAAGATCTTAAAGACTTGATGCGTGATACCTTTTTCGTGGTAGGAAGTAAGAAAATTTCAGACCTGTTAAAGACCTTTCAGCAGAAAAAACAGCACCTTGCCATTGTTATTGACGAATTTGGAGGTACTGAAGGAATTGTTACCCTGGAAGATATTCTGGAAGAGTTAGTAGGTGAAATTCAGGATGAAGAGGATGATGAAGAAAAACTGGTGGATAAAATCGCTGACAATACCTATTGGGTTCAGGCTACACAGCCTTTGGATGAGATTAATGAACATTTACCTAAAAAATTACCCCTTTCTGAAGAAAGCGAATACAACTCACTTGCCGGCTTTATCCTTCATGAATTAGAAGATATTCCGGAAGAAAATCAGGAGTTTGATCTGGAAAACTATCATTTCAAGATTTTGAAAATGAATAATAAGAGTGTAGAACTCGTAGAATTGGTCTATGAAGCGCCAAACAGCATCAATGATTTGGCAGATAAATTAGGAGAAGTTTAAATAAGTAAGAATGATATTTTTTAACGCTATAAGAGATTACGAAGACCCAAAACGTAAATATGAAGAAGAAGTTCTCGTTTTGGACGAAACGGATGAAGTTTATAAATTAATTCTGCATAACGACGACATCCATACCTTTGATTATGTGATTGACTGTCTGATAGAAATCTGTAAACACACACCGGAGCAGGCCGAGCAATGTACCATGTTGATTCATTACAAAGGCAAATGCACCGTAAAAACAGGCTCATTAGATCTTTTGAAGCCTATGCATGAAAGATTGCTTTCAAGGGAATTAACAAGTGAAATAGTATAGAAAAAGCTCTGACCAATGTCAGAGCTTTTTTATGATAAAAAACGGATTTGGTCGGCAGCCTTGATGAAACGTATGACAAGATTGGTAAAGAAAAAGAAAGAAAAGTGATGGAGGCGAAGGTGAACAGCAACAGTACAATTGATGTATCAAACCCTCAGACCGGAAACTATATTCTAATCATAAAAGATATCAGCCTCTCAACGATATTTGTCAGAAAATAAATAGAAAAATCTTTCTAATCCGGTGTTTTGGCATCGGATTTTTTTTGAATGTCAATTTGTATAGGGATTACTTTACTTGCATTCAACTAAAATAGTATATTTGTAAAACTATAAAGAAACAAAAAAAGAATGCTTGTAATAGGAATTGCAGGGGGTACAGGCTCCGGCAAAACTACAGTTGTTGACAAAATACTTCAGCAGCTTGATATTGAAGGAATGAACATCCTTTCTCAGGATAATTATTATCACGATAACCCAAATCTTACACTCACGGAAAGAGAAGCGTTGAATTACGATCATCCCAAGTCCATAGATTTTGAATTGATGTTGAAACACGTAAAAGCTTTAAAAAATAATGAGTCTATAGAACAGCCCATTTACAGCTTTGTGACGCATTCCAGAACTGGTGATCATGTAACTGTAGAACCTAAAAATGTATTGGTAGTAGAAGGAATTTTGGTACTTACCAATAAAGAATTATTGAAAGAATTTGACTTGAAAGTATTCGTTCACGCAGATTCAGACGAAAGATTAATCAGGCGGATCAGGAGAGACACCCAGGAAAGGGGAAGAGACCTGAATGAAGTATTGCACCGTTATCAGACGACGCTGAAACCGATGCACCAGGAATTTATCGAGCCATCTAAAAATGATGCTGATCTTATTATTCCCAATATGAAGCAGAATTCCGTAGCGATTGATTTTTTAACTACCGTTATTAAAAACTCGTTAAGAAAACATTAAAATGAAAGAAAATAACCTTATCAAAGACATACAGCCAAAATCTGAAACGCTGAAAAAAATTCAAAAAATCTTTTTGAATAAGTATACCATTACGATATGCCTTTTCCTGGTCTGGATGACCTTTTTTGATAAGACCTCATTTTTGGTAATTAATGAACTCAACGGCGAAATCAACCGATATGAAGATCAGTTGACCTATTATAAAGCGGAATACGAAAAGAATGATACGTTTTATAAAAAACTGATGAACAATAAATCAGAAAAAGAAAAATACGCCAGAGAAAATTATTTTATGAAAAAACCGAATGAGGAAATTTTCATTTTAGTAGTAGACAGCACCAATATTGCGAAGAAAAAATAATTCATGGTGAATTATAGATAATTAATTTTAGAATGATTAATTCACTTGCTCAGCACAATTCACTCATTAACGCTCATAACTCTGAACTCAATGTCAAATACAGCTATACTTCCGGATTGGGAAAAACTCGTACAAAAGCAGCTTAAATCAGAAGATATTTACACGATTCTTAAGAAAGAAAACTTAGAAGGAATCGATGTTAAACCTTTTTACACCTCCGTTCAAAAACCATTGGCCAATCTGCCAAAAGTTGAAGAAAATACCCATTTGGTTGCCAGATATCATGAAAGTTTGGAAGACGATGTATTTGCATTTCTCTTAGATCAAAACGTAGAAAACCTTGAACAGAAAACAGTTTTCGTCAATAATAAAGATCTTGCAGGACATATCAGCCCGGCAGAAGAAGACCAGTATTTTTCATTAATTGACGTTTTTGATGAAGAAGGAGGAATTGATGATCAGCTGGCTAAAGAATTATTAGCAAAAAATTTTAAAAGAAATATCTGTGTAGACATTTCTTTTCATCAGAATGCAGGTGCTGCCATATACCAGCAGTTGGGTATTGCACTAGCCAAAGCCAAAGAACTCATAGAAGTTTATGGTCCTGAAATCTTACATAAATTGATTTTCAGAGTAGCTGTGGGAGGCAATTATTTCTTTGAAATGGCTAAACTGAGAGCCTTTAAAATTATTTTCAATCAATTTTCAAAAGAATATAACCAAAACGAAATCCCTTATATTTTTGCAGAAACTTCGTTGAGAAATAAAGCGGTTGTTGATAGCGAAAATAATCTTATCCGTTCCACACTGGAGCTTGCCGCAGCAATGATTGGTGGAGCTGATGCGGTTTTCAGCACCAATTACCGCGTAGGAAAAGGTACGGAGAACTCAGAAGAGATCTCGTTCAAGCAGCAGATCGTACTGGCCTATGAAAGCATTATCAATGTTTTTGAAGATGCTTCCAACGGAAGTTATTACGTAGAAGATATTACGAAACAGATCGCTGAGAAATCCTGGGCTTTATTTGTAGAAATCGAGGAAGCTGGAGGGTATCTGGAACTTTTAAAACAAGGTGTGATCCAGAAAAAAATCTTTGATCATGCTGTAGAAGAACAAAAATGGGTGGAAGAAGGCAAAATAAAGTTGATCGGAGTTAATTTATATCCAAAATTAGACATTAAAAAGTCTGTTGCAGAACTGTATAACGAAAAAGAAATAAAAGCTGTTCGTTGGGCAGAAATGTTTGAATAAATCACAATAAAAAGGCCTATTTTTTCTTTTCATACTAATACCCTAGAGCAATGAATGAAAAACTGATTGACTTGTTTGAATATACCCATCATTTCAATAAGCAAATGATTCAGTATATTTCAGAAAATAGATCGGCAGTTGATGGTAAAACGATCAGTTTAATCAACCATACGTTAAACGCCCAGCAAATCTGGAATTCCCGCATTCTTGGCGAAAAGACTTTTGAAGTATGGCAGATCAGTCCTTTTGAAAATTTGGATGAAATTAATGATAGAAACCATGCAAAAAGCATTGAAATTCTGAATCATTATGATCTGGACAAAAGAATTGAATATCAGAATTCCAAAGGGACAACGTTTGAAAACAGCATTTTTGAAATGTTGTTTCATGCGATCAACCATTCAACTTATCATAGAGGACAAATCAATTCTTTATTAAAACAAAACGGACTTACCCCTATATTGACAGACTATATTTTTTATAAGAGATAAAATATAAATTAGTATTCATTATATTTTGTTTTTTTAATCATATTTTGTTTATAAGTATTCTTTTTCTATTTGTTTGGTTTTAATTTATAACAAATATAATTTATCATTTTTTTTATCTCCACTAAGAGACTTATGGGTGATAATTTTTATATTGGCTTAATTAAAGCGGTATCCGAAAAGCTGGTACAGTAGGAAAATTAAAACTATTTAAAGATGAAAAATCTAAAAAAACTTTCGAGAGAAAATTTAGCTAATGTAAAAGGGAGCGAAGCAACTGCTTGTTATTGTACAGGTGATAGCGGAACTACATTTATGGATTATACAGCCAATGCGGAAGGATGTTATTATGCTTGCACAAAGAGTCTTAGTTTACAGCCTCAGCAATAAATACAAGATAAGTAAATTTGTATCTCTGGAAATTTCCAGAGATATTTTAATTATGGTATATGGTTAAATTATTTTTATTATTGTTTGTATCTTTTGTATCTGCACAGAATTACCGTTTTGTCTATGAATATAAAATGATACCCGATCATATCAAAAAGGATTCTTTAACTACTGATTATATGAATCTTGATAGTGACGGGAAAAAATCATATTTTTATAATGCTAGTAAGTATGAATCCGATTCAGCATATAATGCTAACAAAAAAATAGAATCTATACTTAATGTTAAAAAGTATAATCATAATCTTATATACGTAATTGAAAAAGATTACAGCACACAAAATATTAATTTTTACACAAAATTTGTAAGTGTTAATTTAGTTATACCTGAATCTGAAACCCCCAAATGGAAATTAGAAAATGACTATAAAGAGATTAACAATATGAAGTGCCAAAAAGCAACCACTCAATACAAAGGTAGAAGTTGGGAGGCATGGTTCACTTCGTACCCAATAAATGATGGTCCATATAAATTTAACGGATTACCTGGTCTTGTTGTAAAATTAAATGATACAAAAAAAGAACATAATTTTGATCTGATTGCAGTAAAAAAAATAAATACAATGTTTTCGCTTCTCCCTAAAAATAATAAAAAGATGAAACAGGAGGAATATGATGGAATTGTTAAAAACTATGTTGTAAATATTGCGAATGATGCTGAAAGCTTTATTGCAAATGTAAAGGCAGGAAAAGTAAGCGTACAGATGAAAGATGGTTATATGGCACAATTTGATTATAATGACTTAAAAAAGAATAGTAAAACAGGTGAGCTAAATGATGAAATAGCAAGGAGATTGCGAAGAACAAATAATCCCATAGAAATAAATAATCCTCAATAATACTTTGTAAAAAGCGAAGTATAGATTTATTGTGAAAGATATTATTAAAGAAGAAATCCAAAACTATATCAATGCAAATCTAACGACAGACTTGCATTCATTGCTATTAAAAAAATCACCATTTCCTGATGTCTCGATGCAGGAAATCGTTCAACAGATCAAAGGAAAGCAGACGGCACAGAAAAAATTCCCGTTTTTACTCCAAGAAGGAATCGTTTTTCCGCCACAGCTTAATCTGGAACAGGCTTCTTCTGAGAAAACCGCTCTCTATAAATCAAATATTCTGAAAGGAAAAACTTTTATAGATCTTACCAGCGGATTCGGGATTGATGCTTACTATCTTTCTCAAAATTTTGAAGAAATCACTTTGATAGAGCAAAATTCCGAACTTTTAGAAATTGTCGCACACAATTGGGGAGTTTTGGAAAAAAAAGCAAGATTTATCAACCAAAGACTCGAAGACTTTCTTGCTGAAAACCACAATATATTTGACGTTATTTATCTGGATCCTGCAAGAAGAGACCAAAACAAAAATAAAGTCTTTCTGTTGGAAGATCTGTCACCTAACATCATAGAAATTCAGAACAGGCTTCTTTCCATTTCAAATGAAGTGGTGATTAAACTATCGCCTTTAATTGATCTGAAGTATCTGATTTCTGTTTTGCCTAATATTTTCAGAATAGAAATTATTGCAGTAAAAAATGATGTAAAAGAAGTCGTTGTTTTTCTTTCCGGAAAAAGTTCAGGACAGATTATCTGTAAATGTGTGAACCTGGAAAGTGAAGAATCTGACCTTGAATATCAATTTGGAGACGAAGAAAATACCCAATCGGAATACTCAGATCCCGAAAAGTTCATTTATATTCCCAATAATTCAATTTTAAAGGCGGGAATTTTTAATATAATTTCAAAAAAATTCGGACTTAAAAAGCTGCATCCTAATACCCATATTTATACTTCCATGGATAGAATAAAAAATTTTCCGGGAAGAGTGATGGAGATGGAAGTTGTTGATGGTAAGCAGATTAAAAAGAAAGAGCAGTTTAATATCGTCTCAAAAAACTATCCTTTAAAACCTGAGGAAATCAAGAAGAAATATGGGTTAAAAGACGGTGGAGAAAGCTACCTTATTTTTACACAATCCAAAAAAGGTAAAATTATTTTAAAATCAGTATAAAAATGTTGCCTTAAAATGTAGGATTTCTTAATTTTGGGCAATCTAAAATTTAAGCATGAGAAAATTAATTATATGTTTAGCGGTGGCAACTGTAGCTGTAAGCTGTAAAAAAATACAAGCTGGAGGAAATAAGAATACACTGAAACTTGAAGAAGGGATGGAGAGATATTCTGATGATCATCAGGGAGGTGAGGTTCATGAAGCAGCAGCCGGTCATGCTGAAAAAAAAGCTCAGGTTTCTATTGATTTGAATGGTACAGCTTTAAAAGGTTTTGCTAACGGGATGGAAGAAAACATCATTACTTACCTGAAATCCGGACAATATGCAACAGCTACTGAAGATGGACTGAAAAATACATGGTATAATTTCGACAATGTTAATTTTAAAACAGGATCTGCCAATCAACTGGAAGCTGGTTCTCATGAGCAGTTGGATAACTTAGCTAAAATCTTAAAAGCGTATCCGGATGCAAAAATTAAAATTGGCGGGTATACTGATAAAACAGGTGATGAAGCTAAAAACTTGAAATTATCTCAGGATAGAGCTAATTTTATCAAAGCTGAACTTTCTAAGTTAGGAGTTACCGGACAAATCGTTTCTGCTGAAGGATACGGAAGCCAGTTTGCTCATGTAGATGCAAAAGCTTCTGATGCTGAAAGAGCTGCAGACAGAAAAATGTCTGTTAGATTTACAAAATAATAATCTGCAATAAAGAAAATATGAATGTCTTGCCTATGCAAGGCATTTTTTTTATTTTTAACAAAACAAATTTTTACAATGCAAGAGACATTAAATTACATTAACGAAAACAAACAGCGTTTCGTGGATGAATTATTTGAGTTATTGAGAATCCCTTCTATTTCTGCAGATCCTGCCTATAAAGATGACGTGTTGAAGTGTGCGGATGTATGTGCAGCATATCTTAAGGATGCAGGAGCGGATAATGTGGAAGTATGCAAAACCAGCGGGTATCCTATCGTTTTTGGAGAAAAACTTATAGATAAAAATCTGCCAACTGTATTGGTGTACGGACATTATGATGTTCAGCCGGCAGATCCATTAGAACTTTGGACAAAACCACCTTTTGAGCCCTATATTGAGAAAACCGAACTTCATCCTGACGGAGCTATTTTTGCAAGAGGCTCAGCAGATGATAAAGGACAGTTCTTCATGCATTTAAAAGCATTTGAAGCCATGATGAGAACCAATACACTTCCTTGTAATGTTAAATTTATTTTAGAAGGGGAAGAAGAAGTGGGATCTGTAAGCCTGGGAGACTTTGTTAATGAAAACAAAGAAAAACTGTCTTGCGACTGTATTCTGATTTCTGATACT
>Ga0153980_1000368_pt1 | contig 20520 bp, 34 predicted proteins | sample TSGA064MetaG_FD_104722 | JGI IMG/M metagenome (GOLD analysis project Ga0153980, IMG submission 104722) | Attine ant fungus gardens microbial communities from Georgia, USA - TSGA064 MetaG | ecosystem: Host-associated > Fungi > Mycelium > Unclassified | place: USA: Georgia, Magnolia Springs State... | reverse complement strand
CCGGCGATGTCCTGATTGGTGAGGTCAGCAATTCCGCCCCGGCCCGTATCGAATTTGACGGTTGACGGTCCAAGCCGCGCCATCAGCTCACGTTTGTTCCCCATGGCCTTTCCCCTTGTGCTCTCGTCGATTGATTTCACGGCGCAGCGCGCGTGCCCGGCGCAGTGCCTGCTCTGCCTCGCGGCGTACGGCTGGGGCGGTCCACGCCCTCGTCCATCGCATCGCGGCTATGTCTTGCTGGATGCTGCTCAGCAGCGCCAGCGCCTTGTCGTCGTAGCGGGTCAGGTCCATCCGTCCAGCTTCTTCCCAGTGCGTCGCACCGATCGCGACGCCGTCCCCTCTACCCCGGCCGTTCCCAGGCCGCAGTCAGGCGCTCGACCTTTCCGCCCCTCGCCTGCCACTGCTCGAACGTCTCGAAAACCGGCTTGGCCGTGGGAGCCGCCCGGACGGGCTTGGGAATCATTGCGGCTCGCAGCCCTACCGTCACACCTCGCGCAGCCCTGGCCCTCTCCACGCGCCGGCGGTTCTTTACCTTGGTGCGCTCTGCCCTCTGCGATTCGGTCAGACGGGGCCGAGCCATTGCCGTGCCACTCCTGCGGAACATCGCGTGTTCGCGCTCGCCGGCCCTGAGCAGATAGCCGCGCGCGACCAAGTAGCGCAACGAGCTGTTGATGCGGTCCTTGGCCTTGCCTGTATCCACGCCATCGGCTGCCAGCTTCTCGTACAGCCCCGCGTAGCTCAGCCCCTCGGCTGGGGCCTGGTCGAACGCCGCACGGACCTGATCGGCGCATGTCTTCTTGCTCTCACTCACGCAACTGCCCTCAACTCGATGATGTAGGTCTGTTGTTCAATCAGCTCGTCGTCGCTGCCATACGTTTCGTGGAAGGTGCGCGAGCCATCCATCAGGCTCGGCCCCCATCTCTCGCGCATCTGCGCGAACGTGTTGTTCCCGAAGGGGTGCCGGCGGTGGTGCCACACGCAAAGGCAGAACCCGAACCAGTGGCCACGCCGGATATTTCCGGACTTCGTGTGCTGGTAATCCCCGCCGACGAACACCTGCTCAATGTCCAGAAGCCCCTGCACCACCAGCGAAAGGCATGCCATGCACGGCCCGACTTTGGCGGCCTGGATACGGGCTGACTCCGCGGCGTTCGGCGGCGGCGCGCTGGACCACATCAGCGCGCGCCTCCCCTGCGCTTCTCGTCGCGGTCGGCGGTGCGCCAGCCGTGTTGCCAGGCCAGCGCCTTCTCGCCCAGCGGCTGCACCTTGCGCGGCTCCAGCTCGTCCTGCGTGTCCACCCACACCATGTGCGGGTTGGTGCTCAGCCCGTCACCGTTCAATCGGGCCGAGTACCCGTCATTGATCTGGGCGGCGTACTTGCTGCGCGTGCTGAAGGCGGTGAAGTCCATCAGAGCGCCCTCCGCATCAGGACCACCAGCAAGCCGCCGATAAGGCCAACCCACGCCGGAGCCCCCATGAGGTAGACAAGGAACAGGTAACCGGCGGCGCCCCAGAGCGTCTCTTGCCAGAGCTTGCCCATCACGCCCTCGCCAGTTCGTGGTCGCGCGGGACCGTGAACCCTGCAGCGCGCGCATGACCTCCACCGCCATACAGCTTTGCGACCTCGCTCACGTCCACGCCGTCATCGGCCGAGCGCAGGCTGAATACTCGGCCGGCAGCCGTGTCGTAGTACGAGGCGGCGAACGGTTTGCCCTTGCCCATCAGGTGCCCGGCCTCGCTGACCAGTGCCCGCGGCATGCTCGCCGCGGGCACACGGTAGTTGCCGATCACCAGCTCCCGGCGGGACAGCTCGACCTGCTCGGCGATGTCCTTCGCCCGAGCCCGCTCCAGCACCAGCCCCTGCTGGTAGAGCGAGAACGTCGGCTCGGCCGCCAGCGCGTCCCAGGCTTCGAACGTGTACGGATGGCTGTGCACCGCCGCGCATATCTCGCGCGTGTGCTGCAGCGCGAACCGCCACAGGTCACGGTCTTCCACGTGGTCCAGGAACAGCGGCCTGGCCTTGCCGGGATGGAAGAAGTCCCACGCGATCCCAGCGCCGCTGCGATTCTGATCGAAAAGCGCGTAGATCACCGTGTGCGGGATCCAGCCCTTGTCTGCCCTGGCGTATGCCAGCACCTTGTCCCAGTTGAAGCTGTGGGCGGACTGATCGATCCGCACGACGTGCTGATGCTCGGGCTGTAGGTATGCCTCGGCGCTCTTGTGGTGATCGAGCACCAGGATCGACGACGCCAGTTTCTGCAGGAGACGCATCACATCCGGCGCATAGCAGAAGTCCACCAGGATCACGTCCCTGCCAGTCGAATTCGGCGGCGGCGGGTCGCCATACACCCCAGGGTAGAAGTCGCAGTCCATGGCCTGACGGACGGCCCACGCCGCGGTGAACCCGTCGGCGCAGTTGGCGTGGTAGATGACCAGTGGTTTCATCGGGCTGTTGCTCCTGTCTGTGTGGCGGTGCGGCGGCGTCGGGCCGGCGCGCGATGGCATTGGCGGGCAAGCGCTTCAAGCCGAAGCGCCTCGCCCAGGTAGTAGTCGTGGCGCTCCTGGCGCTCGGTCTCGGTGAACTGCACGTCGATCAGCGCCGTCTCGGCGGCCACACGGTTGGCCTTGGCCAGCCGCGCCGGATCGTGTTCGAAGATGTCCAACTGGGTCCGCAGCGCGCGCATCAGGCAGCCTCCGCAGCGCCAGCCATGTTCAGCTCACGGGCGATCTCGGCCATGTGCTGCTGCACCTGTTCCCGGCTGGCCGGCACCTGCTCCCGGACCTCGTGTTCAATCTCGGCCACCGGTGCGTCCGGCAGCGTTCCGCCGCGCATCACGTGCTCGCGGGCTTGGTCATACGCTTCCCGCAGCAGGCGATCGGCCATGTCCGAGCTCGCCAGCCGGTAGCGGTGGCCATCGAGGTACTGCCAGACCAGCCGGGTGAAGCCGTCCCGCCTGCCAGCATCGGCACGCACCGCAGCGAAAGCCGGCACGCCCAGGCAGCGCAGGCGGAATTCAGGAAGCGTCGGCGGCCAAGGGTCCGCGCAGGCGATGCAGCCAGCGATGCCAGCGGCCAGCTGCTCGCCGGTCAGCCCAGCCAAACCCTTGGCCCAAGTCAGTGCCGCACCCGTATTCGGGTTGTCGCCATAGCCGGCCGTCCACTTAGGGCCATAGATCTCAGCCATGCGGACCCAGAGAGTGCGCGTCACCGTCGATGACAGGGCCGCGCTCGGCATCGGCGCGCTCGCCGTCGAGGGCAAGGCGCATGACGCGTTCGGCAGGAGATTCGCGACGGATTGCATGGGTGCCTCCAGTGGGACGATGGGTGGTGGTCAGCTCGCGTTCGAGCCAGGCAGCTTCGAAGCCCTGCCAGCTGCGGTTGCAGCACTTGCGGAGGCAGTCATCGACGGTGAATCCCAAGGCCTCGGCCAGATGCAGCTCGCGGCCGAAGCTGGCGAGCACGGTCGGGGTTACCGGGGCGCGGCGCTGGCGGCGAAGCTGCAGCCAGTCGGCCAGAACTTGGGGGGACGGCGGGGTTGGCCAGGACGAGAAATCCAGATCCGCCGGGTGGGCGGTCGGCGCGCTTGCGCGCTTCTTTCTGCTCTTGGGTTCTTTTCCTGGTTCTTTTCCTGGTTTATGTGCAACTGGTGCACCACCCTGGTGAACGACGTTCACCACCGGAGGAATCTCCTGCACTACCCCGTGGTGAACGTCGTTCACCACCAGATATGGATCATGGTCCGGCGCTTTCGGCTTCGCCTGGATGCCGAAATGGAAGTTGAGCAGGTACTGATTCGCCAGCTTCACGTTGCCGTTTGCTCGCGCGAGGATCGTGATGTAGCCGGCCTGAGCCAGCTTCTGGATCTGATCAATGACCGAACGCCGTGACAACCCGCAATCGTCCGCAAGCGTGTCGTGGCTCGGCCTGCACTGCCCGGTGTCCTTGTTGTGGCGCTCGGCCAACATCAGCAGTACCAGCTTCTGTGTGCTGGTGACGCGCTGGCGAGCAGCCCATGCGAACGCTTCAAAGCTCATGTCAGACCGCCAACACGTAGTTCTGCCCAGGGGCCACCGGCCACCAGGTACATGCGCTGCGGCCACTGACCTCGCACGGCTTCTTCGGGCCGCGCCACACCAGCCCGGCCTCTTCCAGCTCGGGGAGGCGGCGGGCGAGCATGTAGCGATCGAGCACGGTCCGCTGGGCCAGCTCGTTACTGGTGAGGCCAGGCGCTTCCTTGACCGCGGTCAGGGCAACAGCTTGCTGATCGAGCTGCACACCGCTCGCAACAATGTGGCGTGCAGCCTCGTGGCTGGTGCCTGGGTCGCATGCACGGGCCGGATGATTCATCGAGCTGCCCTCCCCTTCGCGGCTGCGCGAGCGATGTTGCGGATCAGGCGATACGCCATCGTGATAATCGATCGCGCCTCACGAATCATGAGTTGTGCTTCATCGCTATCAATGCGGCGGTCGGCCATCGCCTTCACAGCGGTGCCTGCGAGACGGCCCATGAAACTGTTGATCTCCAGCAGCTTTGTCTGGATTGCGCCGACTTCGTCAGCCCAGCCACCTTCCGGAGCCGGCGGCACCACTTCGACCGCCAGATCGAAGCGGCCGGCGAAGGCCTGCAGCCAGTCCAGCGCGCGCTCCTTACTCGCGGTCTGCTCCTGCATCCACTCCGTCAGCAGTTCGGCAATCTCGATGGTCACCGATTCGCCCTCAAGGCCGCGCAACTTCGCGCGGAGCGTCTCCGGGTGCATCGATTTGCCGCGGCGCTGCGCCAGGTACGCGGCAGCCGCCTGTACGCCGCCGGGCGTTTCGCGCACGGAGTTGTACAGGACGTCGATCCAGTTGAGAGCGGAGGTGCGGCAGGTCATGGGTTCACCTTGGGAAGACGGGTGTTTCAAGGTTTCGAGCTGGCCCGTCATGGCGCACGATCGGCGTCATGGACGAATTCAATTCAGGGACGATGGCCAAGGACGGCCAATCAGGCGGCGTGGATGCCGAGGTCGATACGGTCGGCGTCCGGATCCTCCGGCGCCGAAGCGACCGGAGGCGGCTGTTCCTGCACACCGAGCAGCTGCAGCACCTGCGGCAAGGCCGGAACGCGGTCATCTTCTGGCCAGGCCTCAACCTCGGCCGCGGGCAGCTTCAACACTTTGGCCAGATGCCCATCGCTGCTCAGGCACAGCCGTGCGCGCAACGCAGCCTTCGTGATTGGCGCTCGGGCTACTGGCTCAGCGAGCGCGGTGGCGTTGCCACACGGCGCAGCGCCGAACACGTCCGGACAGAGTTCATGGCGAGATACCCCAGTGGTGCGCTCGATCGAGAGCACATGCTCCGCGGGCACCCGGCGGCGCTTGCGCCAGTTGCTCACGGCGCTCTGCGATACCCCGAGGGAGAAAGCCAGCGCGGTAACCCCGCCGGCGCCTTTCACAGCTTTGTCGAGTGCGTCCATGCAGAAAGCATCACATATCGTGATCCTCCATGCAACACATATTGTGTTGGCCTTGCATCACAAAGCGTGAAGAATTGACGGATGGCATTTTCCGACAATCTCCGTGCTGCCCGACTCCGCGCTGGCCTGACCCAGGAAGCCCTTGCGCTCGCCTGCGGCTGGTCCGGGCAGAGCCGAATCGCCAACTATGAGTCCTCGGCGCCCACCGCACGCGAGCCCAAGGTGTCGGAAGTGCCAGCGTTGGCCAAAGCACTTGGCGTATCCGTTGCCTCGCTGTTTGGCGAATCTCCCGCGTCTCAGGTTTCGCGACCCGATCCTGACATCCTCGCTTCCAGCTACCGCTTTCTAGTCGCTGCGTTCGCAACATTGGGCAAGGCCGTTGATTTTGAGGCCGAAGCTGATCTGTTTGCTGACGTGTACGAGTGGATTGCGGCAGACGACCGCCCGGCCGAACAACGGAACCTGGTGGATTTCGCAAAGTGGCGTGAAAAGCGCGATATGGAGAGGGGTAAACGGATTGATGAGCAAGACGGACGCACTGCTGCACAAGCTGGTGGAGCGAATCAACGCAGCGCCTAATGCGCGCCCTGCACTTTCACTGGTGGTGCCAGGGGTTCGCACAGGCTTTGATTCCGTAGTGCGGGAAAGCCACCTACGCATGATCCGTAGCCTCGCCAGGACGTACCAACAGTTCGGCGTTCAACTGATCGTAGATCAGGCCACGTTGGGCAAGGTCGGCATCGAAGAACTCTCCGACGAAGAGTTGATAGCGCTCCACAGAGATCTCGACCGTGCGCGCGAGTGCATCCGCGACGACGTGTCCTTTGAGGACGCTGGATTGATCCGCCACAGCTTCGACTGAAAGTGCGCCCCTGCCCCGCAGGCTGAACGCTTGCGGGGCCTGTTCATAATTCGCACGGGCAAGCATCACATTTTGTGTTGACAGAAGGATCACGTTTTGTGATTCTAGTTCCGTCGCCCCAGTAACAGCCCATCCGGGCCGGGGCACGGAGACTTCCATGGCTTCCATCATCGTCAGCGCGCGCGCCATCCCCGTCGTGGAAGCGCGCCCACGTAGCAATTCCGTCGCCATCAAGATTGGCGAGGCACTGATCTCGCTGGAGGCTGGCGAGGCCGCCAAGCTCGGCGAACGCCTGATGGCAACAGCTGCCCCGAGCTGCCTGGATTGCATTTCCGGCCCGGTCACGGTGACCCCTGACCACGCCAACGACGCTGTGGTGATCGCCGTCGCCGGCCGCACCCTGCTGGAGCTCTCCCCAAGCGCATGGGCTTTGCTGGCCATGCAAGGCTCCAGCGCCGCGCTCAAACTGCGCGCCAACCACATCCGCACCGGCATGCGCATCGGCCCCTTGCAGCTCGGCAACGCCGACCTGGTCGAGGTGCAGGCATGAGCGCCGTCATCCTCCAGTTCCCCACCAACACCGCCCAGCGCGCCAACGGCGCCGGCCTGGCCGTGGCGATCGCCGCCAAGCGCATGGGCTACCGCCCGCACCACATCGCCCGTGCCGCAGCCCTCGCCCGCCGTGAGGTACTGGACGGCCACAAGAGCGCCGCCCGCGCCGTCTCCGACATGACACGCGACCTGTCTCGCGCCGCCCGCAACAACGCGCCGGGGGCCGCATGAGCTACTACAAGACCAACGACGCCGCGGTGCTGGCTGCCTACGAGCAGGAGCGCTCCGACAAGGAACTGCTGCAGGCCGAGATCGAGGCGTTCGCCGCCCGCTTTGGCGGCAAGGGCCTGATGTACGCGGACCCTGCGCGGCTCGCTGGCATCAAATTCAGCCCGGCCCGGCCCCGCGATCTGTGGCGTGCACCCGATAGCAATGGCCTTCAGTGGCCCCGCAGCACGCCGCTCAAAGGTGCAACCGCGGAAACAAAAGCCGCGCTCAAGGCATTGCAGGCCGAATGGCAGATGCACCTGCCAGCCCGCGATATCGACACGAATGCTGTGTACCGAGCCCTTGGGTTCAGCAGCAGCTGCGACTTCTTGTTTGAAGGCCTGACGCTCTTCCGCTCGAACGGCTTCGTTTACGCCTCCACGAAGAAGGCGATGCCGCGCATGAAGGAAGTGTTGGGCAGCGAGTACGAGTTGGCAAAGGCGGTGCGCTCGTGAGCGGAATCGACTTCGCCTTCGGCCTGATCGTCGGCTTCACCGCCGGCGCCCTCGTCGCCACCGCATGGCTGCAGCGCCGCGAGGAAGAGCACTTCGCCGCCCTGATGGAGCAGATCCGATGCGCGGGCTGATCCGCCACTGGCGTGCGGGCGGCCTGGTGCTGCTCGGCGCACTGCTCGCGGCCGTCGCCTTCGCCATGGCCTGGGCCGGCATCGAAGACACCGGCGTCTACCTGCTCATGGGCGCACTGCTCTGCGCCACCCAGGTGCCCGATGCGTGGAGGCGCGGCCGCGATGGCTGATCCGACCGTGGCCTCCACCGTGCGCGCCATGCGCCGCGCTGGCGCCGCCGGCGAGCCCGTGCCCGCCGAGATTGCCGCTGCCTGGGCAAAGGTCTTCATGGACCAGCTCTATGGGACCCAGAAGCCGGTCCGCTACGAATGCCGGCTGCCCGGCAGCAGAGAGCCTTGGGCAGAGGCCAGGCTCGAGGACGTGGCCAACCCGCGCCGCCGGAATCTGACCATCCGCGCGCTCTACCTCCACCCGCCGGTCGGAATGCAGGACCACCGGTGGCCGCCCGGAAGCAATGGTGACGGCCGATGCCTGGACTGCGACGAGGTCGAGTGGCTCGCAGGACCGGACTGCCGGCCGCATGCCCCGCTCCGCGATCACCGCTCCGCCATGCCCTTCCGCATCACCTGGCTGATCGAACCGCTCGAAAAGCTCCACTACCTCGCCAAGCACCTCGACCCTTTCGACCGCGATAAATGGCGAAGGGAAGCCACCTACCTCATTGACCGCATCAGAGACCACGAGAAGGGAAGCAAGCCATGACGACCGAGAAGCCCGCCGCGGCGATCAGCACCAGCGATGGCGCCCGCTGCTACATCGCTCACTTCTTCGCCCGCGAGATCGGTCGACACGACTTCGCGACCTATATCGCGACTGAGCTGGCTGCCGACTTCGCATGCGCGCTCGCCCAGCATCTCGCCACCCGCCAGCCGGGGGCGCAGGTGCCTGTCGGGCAGGTACGCACAAGGGTCGATGGTGGCTTCATCGCCGAGCTGTTCCCTGGCGTGGCGGATCGCGTGAGCAACATGGCACCGCTCTATGCCGCCCCGCCCGCGCAGGGCATCGACCTGCACCGGCTGGTTCCGCCGGAGTGGCTCAGTGAACAGCTCGGCGGGCTGATCGATGACCTGACGCCCGGGCAAGCGTGGCGCCAAGGCTTCAACCAGTGCCGCGCTCGCACATTGCTACTGGTTGAGCAGGCTATGGGCTTCCCGTCCGAGCAGCAGCGCGATGCAGCGCCGGGGGTGGGGTCGTGATCGAAAAGTGGCTGCAGTACACCTGCGACGGGTGCGGCGAAACCGAACAGTCCGGTAACCCCAACGAATCGGCGCGCGACGTGCGTGCTCGGATCAAAGAACAGTACGGCTGGCGAAACGTTGGCCGGCTGGACTACTGCCCCGAGTGCGTGAAGCGCGGGCTGGCTGCTCAACGCGCGGAGGGGTTCGACAATGGCTGATATCGAACAGCAGGCCCGCGAGCTGCTAGCCCTGTGCCTCGACGAACGGGGCTACCCATGCGAGGCAGAGAACGTACGCGCCGGGGAGGACCTGGAGAGCTACGAAGGGGAGCTGCAGGCGATCGCTCAGCTTCTGCGGTTCGGCCTGTGCACCTCCATTCCCACCACCCTGGCCACCGTCAAGCCGCCGCGTAACCGGCGCACCAAGCTGCGGGAGGACGTGTAATGCGCGAGCGACCGATCCTCTTCAACGGCGCCATGGTGCGCGCCATCCTCGCCGGCCAGAAGACCCAGACCCGGCGCGTAGCGACGCTGCCGCATCAGAACCCGCTAGGCCAGTGGGAGGCGTCCACATCGGGCGGCTACGGAGCCCGCGACCGGAAGGGGAATCTGGTGCCCGAGCATGTCTGCATCTGGCATACCCGAACTGGCGACACCCTGTCCTGCCCGCTCGGCCAGCCCGGCGACCGGCTGTGGGTGCGGGAGAGCTTCGCCGACCTGCGCGGCACCGGTATCGAGCATCGACCCAATATCGATGGCCCAATCCAGCGCTATGCCTATTCGGCGGACACGCTGCCGGGCTCGCCTGGCGATTTCGCCCGAAAGGACTACGGGATCAAGTGGCGGCCCAGCATCCACATGCCGCGCGAGGCCTGCCGCCTGGTACTGGAGATCACCGCCGTCCGCGTGGAGCGGCTGCAGGCAATCACCGAGGCGGACGCCGTGGCAGAAGGCCTCTCCCAGTCGGAGAGCGGCAGCTGGCTGCCCGGACCGTGCGACCACCCCGAGTGGGCCTTCCACCAGCTGTGGTCGCAGCTCTACGGCGAGCCCGCGTGGGAAGCAAATCCCTGGGTGTGGGTCATCGAGTTCAAGCGCGTGGAGGTGGCCGGTGGCTGATCCCATCACCCAAGCCAAGCACACAGCGCGCGTGCTGATCAGCGAGGCGCGCGCCCGCCGGCTGGCAGGCCACGGCTTCTGGTGCATGTTCCGCATGGCCCAGTCGGCTCGCCGCCGCGCCGCCACCCTTCCCCGCCCGGCGCCGCCGGCGTTCCCCGTTCAACCGGAGCTGTTCGCATGATTCACGTCGGAAACTGCCTGGACGTGATGCGCGGCATGGCCGCCGACTCGGTAGATGCGATCGTGACCGATCCTCCCTACGGCCTGTCCTTCATGGGCAAGCGCTGGGACTACGATGTGCCGAGCACTGAGATCTGGGCCGAATGCCTGCGCGTGCTGAAGCCGGGCGGCCACGTGCTGGCGTTCGCCGGCACGCGCACTCAGCACCGGATGGCCGTGCGCATCGAGGATGCTGGATTCGAGATCCGCGACATGATCGCGTGGGTCTATGGGTCCGGCTTCCCGAAGTCCCACAACGGCCCGTGGGGCGGGACTGCACTCAAACCAGCCCTGGAGCCGATCACGGTTGCGCGCAAGCCGTTGGCCGGAACTGTTGCCGCGACCTGGCACGAATACGGCACGGCTGGGCTGAACATCGATTGTTGCCGGATCGCGACCGAGGATGGGCTGGGTGGCGGCGACCAGAACGGTGCGCCGAAAGTCGGGCCCGATGGCTGGCATCGACCGTGGATGCAGGACGCACAGGCTAAGGCCGCGCACGCGGAGCGGTGCAACGCCAATGTGGCGAAGGCCGAGGCGTTGGGCCGCTGGCCGGCCAACCTGATCCACGACGGCAGTGATGACGTGCTCGCGGCGTTTCCAGCTGCGAAGGGTCAGCAAGGGCCGATCAGCCACACGGCGCCCAGCGAGAAGACCTCTGGCATCTATGGCCGGATGCGCAGACAGGGCGAGCCCAGCGCCGACAGTGATAACCAAGGCGGTGTCGGATTCAAGATACGGCCGGGTCAGCGGCGCATCGATGAAGGCAGTGCCGCTCGATTCTTCTACTGCGCCAAGGCCACCCGTGAGGATCGTAACGACGGGGTGGAGTCCGGTCCGGCGCCGGCCGTAGCCGCTGGCGCCACGATGCGCGAGTGCGAGCAGGCCAGCTGGCCGGCCCGCAACGGCAATCACCACCCAACCGTGAAGCCAACCGACCTCATGCGCTACCTGTGCCGCCTGGTCACCCCGCGCGGCGGGCTGGTGCTGGATCCGTTCGCCGGCAGCGGCAGTACCGGCCGGGCAGCGCTCATGGAAGGCTTCCAGTTCATCGGCATTGAGCTTGACCCCGAATACGCCGCGATCGCCGAGGCCCGCATCCGCGCGGTGCAGCCCGGCCTTTCACTTGGAGACGCAGCATGACCCAGCGACACATCAGCCACCCCGAGCCGCTGCCGGACTGCGCCGCCGGTCACAGCGCGCGCCACATCCACGACCTGCGCGGCCTCGCCGCCGGCGGCGGCCACTTCGTCGAGTGCCGGTGCCGGCATACCCGGAAGCACGCCGAGCCGGACGCCGCGATCGCGGAATGGAAGCGGGTCAACCGCCCCGCGCGCGTGCGCCGGACGCCGGAGCCGGCCGTAGTCGACAACGTGGTGCAGATGCGGCTGCCCGGTCTGGCCGCCGGCAACGCAGCGTGACCGCCATTTATCAAAACCAGTCAGCCGCTCGCCGCGGCGGAGGAGACCAGATGACCAGCACCACCGAACGCCGAGCCCCCAACCTGCTGCGCCTGAAAGAGGTCATCACCAAGACCGGGCTGTCCAAGAACACCATCTACGACCGGATCCGGAAAAAGGAGTTCCCTGCGCAAATCGACCTCGGGGGCAACTGCGTAGCCTGGTCGGAGGACGAGATTGACCGCTGGATTCAGGCAAAAATGGACGCCCGTCAGGTCAATGAGGACGGATTGCCGAAAGCCGCATGACGCGGGGGCATATGTGGGGGCATCCGCGAGTGATTGGGCTGCCATGCCCTACTGCCGCAAGGGCCTTATGGCCTAACGGGATTCCCCTTGGCTCCACCACTATTCGAAAGAACGCCCCGGGAACCATGTTCCCGGGGCGTTCTGCTATCTGCGGGCTGCCGTCGGTTGCTTATGCGCCCTCGGGATTGTCCTTGCGCTCCGGCCGGCGCGTCCCTGCATCGTGGATGGCCTGATCGGTCTGCGCCGGCCGCTGCCTGGCGGTCTCGTCCTGCTTGTGGTCCTGCTGGCTCTCTTCGACGCCTTCCTGCTTGCCTTGCTGTTTGTCGTTGCTGGTCATGACCGCTACTCATCTGAACGTGGCGGCAGCGTCGCATGGCGCCCGTGAGGCGCCGGTCGCCGCCGTGTGCGCACCATGTCCGCATGCCGCCAGCACCGCATCACTCGGCCGCATTCACCGGATTGGCCCGCAATCCGCCAGGGAACGGCGGCACCACGTATGCATTGCCGAAAATGTTCGGCGCGAACGGGTAATCCGTCGAGATGATCTGCGCACCGCTGGCCAGGGCCGCATCGCGGCGCCCGGTATCGTCGCGGCGTGCCTCACCGGTATCGATGTCCGCGCGGCTGCGCACCAGATAGCCCTGGGCCACCAGCTGCCGGATTTCGTCGCCACGGGTCAGTGCGTTGTCGATCATCACGAAGGCCGCGTGCGGCATTCCGGGCCGGCCCTGCACGAACGCCATGCGTCCTTCCAGATTGGGATGCCCCTCCAGGTAGGGCGCGAAGGTGTTCAGGTTCAGCCCCGGCACGATCATCAGGAACACGAACTTGCCGCGCGCCGCCGACAGCAGCGGCCACTGCCCTGCTCTGGCCGCCGCTTCCAGCGTGGGTTGTCGGCCACGCAGGTCATCGGGCGTGATCACCCGGTCACGCCCCAGGATCTCGGCGATGGATGCATCCATTTCCGCGAAGGCCCGCGCGTCGAACGGCTCCACCGGCGTAGCACCGGGAATCGCCGTAGTGAAACTGGCGAACTTGGGCTCCAGCAGCACGAACACGGGCGAGTGCCCGGGAGTGGCATCGGACCAGGCGCGCATCTGCTGCAGGCACAAGCGCAGCGTCGGGCAACTGCTGCGGAAGTCGACATCGACCATGTGCAGCGTCTTCAGGCCGGGCTCGCGCAGCGCGTCGTCGAACAACGGCTCCAGGTCGCGCTCACCGCGGGCGCGCAGCAGCCGGTAGGGCAGCGGATCGACGAAGCGGCCACCGTCATGATCGACGTTCAGATCCAGCTCCACGCTGCGCAGACCGGCGCGCAGCTGGGTCTCCAGGGTCGGAAAGCGGTACTCCAGCGCCGGACGCAGGCCATCGTCGAAGCTGTTGGGATGCTCATCGACGAAGTCGCGCCGCATCTGTTCGGGCATCTTCTTCATCATGCCGCTGATCAACGGCGTCAGCAGCGGGTCCATCACCTCGAACACCCGCGGGTCGGCCGGCTGGCTGTAACTGTTGTGGGTACCCACCACCTGGATCTGGTTGAGGCGTGGTTCGGCCGCGGTAGCGGACCCGGCCATCGCCAGCGCGAGCACACCGGTACACAGGACAGCGCGGATCATTTGGCTTCTCCCCAGCCCTGGAAGCGCACCCGGATACCGAACATGCGTGGGTTGGCGCGGATGGCGGTGGGCACGCCGAAGTACTTGCCGCCGTTGCCGACGTCACGCACCCACTCGCGGTTGAAGGCGTTCTCGACGTAGGCCTCGACCAGCACCGCACCGTCATTGCGTTCCAGGCCGGCACGCAGGTCGACCAGCGCGAAGGCCTTCTGGCTCTCGCTGTCGAGGTTGTCGTTGTTGAGGTAGTACTTCGAGCGCCAGGCGTAGTTGGCATTGCCGAAGACCTCCCAGCGTCCGAACGCGGCACCGCGCCAATCCAGCGTGAGGCTGGCGGTATGCGTGGGCGCCATCCGGAACACATTGCCGGAGCGATCCACCAGCGTGCCGTTGACCACCTCGAAGAAGCTGTCATAGCGGGTGTGCAGGTACGCGTAGGCACTGGACACCGTGAGCGACGGAGTCAACTGCCAGGCGCCACTGAGTTCCACGCCGTGGGCCGAGGCCTTGCCGGCGTTGACCATGCCCACGGTGAGGTCGGCGGCACGGGTCTGGAAGTCGTTGTAGTCGTAGGTGAAGGCGGCCGCATCGAAGTAGAAGCGCTTGCCGATCGTGCCCTTGGCGCCGATCTCGTAGTTCAGCACTTCCTCGGTGCCCAGCTTGCCGAAGACCGGTTGCGGCACGCCGCCGACCGGCGCGGCGAAGCTGATCTGCGGGTAGCCCGAGCGCAGCCCGCGCGACACGCCGGCATATACGTTGATCTGGTCAGTGGCGCGCCAGGTCAACGCCGCGCGCGGCTGCAGCAGACTGAAATCGCCCCGGGTACTGAACTCCTGGCCCAGCGAATTGCCCAGCCCGTTGGGCATCGCGATCGGGGCGATCCCATCGACGGTGCCGACCGTGGCGGCATTGCGCACGCGGGCCTGGTCCTTCGTGAAGCGGACGCCCGCATCCAGCGTCAGCACCGGCAGCACGTCGTATGAGGCGTTGACGTATGCCGAGGCACTGCCGCGGTGGTTGCGGGTGCTGTTGAGCGTATACACACCGCTGGTGACCGGCTGCCCCCGGTAGTCGGTGACCGGCGTGGTGCTGTTCGGGAAACCGGCCAGCAGGTACTGCTCGTTGATGGTGGTCTGGCTGAGGTTGTAGGTCTTGTCGTCGTAATAGCCGAGCCCGAACGCGGTGCGGAAGCGACCGCCGGCATCGTAGGCCAGGCGGAACTCCTGGCTGAGGATGCGCTGGTTGTCAGCCCAGTTGCGGCCGATCAGGAACGGATAGGACGTGCCATCCATGTCCCAGGATTCGGCGAACTCCACTTCGCGCCACGCACTGATGGAGCGGATCTGCCACGCATCGGACAGGGTCCAGTCGGTCAGCAGGGTCACGCCGGTCTGGCGGCGCTGCTGCGGCGGATCGTAGGAGGTCTGCGCGGCATCGGAATACGGACTGGTGTCGCCACCGGGCGAAGCGATATTGATCGCCTTGGTCATCACGAATCCATCGTCGTCGGCCTGGTGGTCGACGATCAGGTCCATGCTCACGTCCTCGCGCGGCAGCCAGCGCAACGACATCCGCGCGGCCGTCATATCGTCATCGTTGAGCTTGGGGCCGCCGGCCAGGTTGCGCACGTAGCCGTCGCGCTCGCGCTTGCGCACCGCCAGGCGCAGGCCCAGTTCGTCCTTGACCAGTGGCGCGTTCAACACCGCCGTCGCGCTGTAAAGGTTGTAGTTGCCGAGCTGGCCCTCCATCGACCATTCCCAATTGGAGGGATCGGCCTTGCGCGTATGGACCGCGATCGCGCCGATCTGCGCGCCGCGTCCGTACAGCGTGCCCTGCGGTCCCTTGGCCACTTCCACGCGCTCCAGGTCGTACAACTCCTTGAGCATGCCGCGCGACCGGCTGGTATCCACGTCGTTGAGGAAGAACGAGATGCTCGGCTCGGAGACCGCACCGGCGTTGCCTGCCTCGATGCCCCGCATCACGAAGCTGGCCGAGCTGTCGGTCTGCTGCTGCACGAAGAAGCCCGGAATGCGGGTGGACAGGCGCTCGAAATCGGTGAAGTTCTGCTTCTCGATCTCCTGCCCGGTGACTGCGGCGATCGAGATCGGCACGTCCTTGATCGACTGCTCGCGCTTCTGCGCGGTAACCACCACCGCATCAAGCGTGGCCGCCCCGGCGCTGGCGCGCGCCTCCTGGGCAGACGCGTGTTCAGACAGCTGCAGCCCCAGCAAGGGCAGCAGGGCGAGGCACAACGTGGAACGTTTGAAAGTGGCACACATGCTGGAATCCCCTGGTCGGTTCAAGACCGGGGGGATACTAGGCACCCGCAGTGACAGATAGATTACGGTTGTACGGAATTAGTATTCATCCATAGATGGCGAATTTCGATTCTACAAAACATTTGTTCAACCCCTCAGCGCCTCGGTCAGCCAGTCCAGCACTGCGCCGGGCGCCATCACCGCGCCACTGTCCGCTGCCGCCAGCGCCGTGGCGCCAAGGCCGGCCAGCGCCGCGGCCTGCCCGTCCAGGCCGTCCACGCGTGCGTACCCTGTGCTGCGCAGGATGTGCACCAGGTTCTCGCCGCGCAGCCGGCGCAGGTCCATCGCCTGTGGCACCAGTTCGGGATCGCGCGCGGCCGCCAGGCTGATCGCCAAGGTGCCCCGCATGGTGACCCGCTGCCGCCGCTCCGGCGAATCCACGCCGGGTGCCGGCATGCGCCCCTGGGCGACCAGATACACCATCTCCTGCCCGGCCCGCAGCAGATCGCGACCGCTGCGACAGTGGTAGGCCACGGTGGACGCCGGTATGCCCAGGCGCTCACCCACGGCACGATGGGTCACCGCTTCGGCGCCTTCTTCCAGGATGACGTCGCAGGCAGCCACCGCGATGTCGCGACGGCGGCCGGGAGCCAGCAACGCCGAATCGCCCTGCGGGCCCGGCAGGCCGAGCTGCGGATCCAGGCGCCGTACCAGCGCGTCGAACAGGCTGCTGCCGGCAAGCCCGTCGCGCTGGGCCGGATCCAGCCGCCGCGCCAGGCGCGATACCGCCATCCGCCGCAGCAACCGGTAGTCCGCATTCGCCCCCAGCGCCAGACCATGCACGCCTTCATCGCTGACATAGGCGAACACCGCATCGGCCCAGCGCACGCTGTCGACGATGCGGCCAGCCAACAGCGCACGCCAGAAATCACGGCGGGCCTGCAGCCAGGGACGCAGGCGCACTGCCAGATCGGTATCCACACCCGCGCGCAGCAGCAGGTCGGCCCAGATCAGGCTGGTCAGGCGGGCAGCGCCCGCATCGGCCTCGCCCTGGGCATCGTCCAGATACCCCTCCACCGTCGCCGCCAGGGTCGCCGGGTCGAACTGGCGGACGCTGGCCAGCCGCGCCTGCCAGATATCGTGCCAGCGCGCATCACGCTGACGCTCTGCGTCCAGCAACTGCTGCACGATGTCGGCCTTGCTGCCCAGGTGGTAACTCAGCGTCGCCAGGGTGACCCCACCGGCGGCCGCCAACCGGCGGAAGCTCAGGGCACGTGACCCCTGCAGGGCCAGTTCGCGTCGCGCGATGGCGATGAGCAGGTCGGCCTGGGTGGCCGGTGCCTCCCCCGCGACGGCCTCGCTGCGTACCACGCTCTCAACTGGTTTTGGCATGCATCGTCTCCATCCGTGTTACTGAAAAGTGGTGCCAGAGCAGCGCGAAGACGATGCATCCCACTGCACCGATGGCCGGTCCCGCCGCCATCAGCCAGATGATCCGCTCGTTATCGGCCTGGCGATAGTCGAACCCGCCCAGCAGGGCGCCCAGCAGCAGCGCCCCCATGGCCAGCGCCAGCTTGGAGGTGGCGGTCAGGGCGGCGTAGGCCAGGCCGATACGAGCGCCCGGCAGGGTCGCGGCGGCATCGGCGTACGCGGACCACAGGGTCAGCCCCAGGCCACCCCCGGCCATGCCAAGCAGCATCGCGCAGCACAGCGCCATCCAGGGTTGGTACGCAGTGAGCAGCCACAGCCCTGCGCACGCCAGCAGCAGTGTGCTGAAAGCGATCACCAATCCGGTGCGCCCGCGCCCCGTGATCACCCGCCGCCACAGCGGTTGCGACACGATCGTGGCCAACGCGCTGGCGGTGACCAGCGCCCCGCCCCAGCCGGGGGAGCGCAGTACGTGCACCGCGAAATAGGGTTCCAGCTTGCCGAACAGCGGCACGCTCACCAACAGGATGAAAAACAGGCCCAGCAGCGGCCACGGCGGGTTTGCCTCCGCGCCGGGGCTGCCGGGCAGTCGCGGCGCGGCGCCCTCGCCGGCATGGCGCAACACCCGCCACAACCAGCAGGCACTGCCCATCGCCACGACCGCCATCAACACGGTCAACAGCAGGAAGCGGGTCGCCTGGCTGGGGACGCCGTCGTCCACCAGCAGCGGCGCCACCGCCAGCGCGAGCCCGAGTCCTGCGCCGCCGCTGACCGCGATCCGGGTTGCTGCACCGCGCGCGCGGCCCACGCTGTCGGTCGTCGCCAGACTGAGCAGGACGTTCTGCGGTGTGTCGTACACGCTGTATCCCACGCGGAACAGCAGTGCCATGCCCAGCGCGAATGGCAGGCGCAACTCCGGCGGCAGATGGGCGGTGGTGAACAGGCAGACCAGCGCCAGCGCCGCCAGCGCCGCGCCCTGCAACTGCAGGAGTGCGGCCCCCCGCACGCTGGACAATGTCCTGCGCAGCGCGTGGCCGACCAACAGATCGCTGGCCGCACTGGCCAGCAGGCTCAGTGCGATCACCCCGCCCATCGCGGTGGGCGCCAGGCCGGCCGCTTCGGTGAGGAAGAAGGCCAGCAGCAGTTCGCCGGCCTGCCAGAACAGGCTCTTGCCGAAATGGGCGGTGGCATAGGCCAGCGAGGCGTGGCGATCACCGCCGAACAACACGCGCACCTGCCCATGCCCAGGCATCGCCTTACCCGCCATGCCCCACCACTCCATCACCGCCGCGCAGCGGCGTAGTGTGGCCGCCGATGATGATGGCTTGATGACAGCGTGACCTGCCGGCGCACGCCCCGTGCCGTCAGGTCAGTTTGACCACCAGCTTGCCGAAGTTGCGGCCCTTGAGCAGGCCGAAGAATGCCTCCGGCGCGTTTTCCAGGCCCTCCACGATATCTTCGCGATACTGCACGCGGCCGTCCTTCAGCCACCGCCCCATGTCGCGCAGGAAGGCCGGGAAGAAGGCGTGCAGGTCGGACTGGATGAAGCCGCGCACAGTGAGCCGTTGGCGCAGCACCTGGCTGATGAAGCCCGGCAACCGGTCCGGGCCAGGCAGCACCGCGCCGCGCGCGTTGTAGGTGGCGATGGTGCCGCAGACCGGAATGCGCGCGAAGTCGTTGAGCAGCGGCGCGACCGCATCGAACACATGCCCACCGACGTTTTCGAAATAGACATCGATGCCGTCCGGCACCGCGGCACGCAGCTGCGCGGCGAAATCGTCGGCGCGATGGTCCAGCGCCACATCGAAGCCCAGCGTTTCCAGATACGCGCGCTTCTGCTCGCCACCGGCAATGCCCACCGTGCGCGCGCCCTGCAGCTTGGCGATCTGCCCCACCGTCGCACCGACCGGGCCGCTGGCAGCAGCCACCACCAGGGTTTCGCCCGGCTGCGGCCTGCCGATTTCCTGCAGGCCCACGTACGCCGTGAATCCGGGCATACCGTACACACCCAATGCCGTACTGATCGGCAGACCGGTGTCCTCCAGCGTGCGGCTGATCTGATCGCCATTGACGACGGCATGCGTCTGCCAGTTGCCGGGTGCCAGGACATGCTCGCCGACGGCGAAGCCCGGATGGTTGGAGGCGAGCACTTCAGCGACGGTGCGCCCTTCCATCACCGCATCCAGCGCGACCGGCGCGGCATAGGATGGCCCCTCCTCCATGCGACCGCGCATGTAGGGATCCAGCGATAGATAACGATTGCGCAGCAGCACCTCGCCAGCGCCAGGCGTAGGAACCGGCACATGTTCAATGCGGAAGTTCGCCGTGACGGGAGCACCGTCCGGGCGCGAGGCAAGCACGATGCGGGTGTTGGTGAGCGCGTTCATCAGCGGATCGCTCCGGGAGAGACTGGAAAGGGACCACGACAGTAAGCGCTCCGGCCGCGTCCGGGCCGGGGGCAAAACAGCGTTCCACCCGTGCAGCGCTGCGTGCCGGTGCAGTTGCCTTGTGCGACAGCGACTGATGATCCCGGTCGCGTCACAGCATTCCATGCGTACGTACGTGGATGCAGCATTGCCCACGCCGTTGGGCAGGGCGCATGATCGCCTCATGCACGTCGCCTCTTCCCGCCCACGCCGCCATCTGCTGCCGGTACTGATGTCCGCCACCACCGTGTTCGGCCTGGCCTGCTGGGCGGTCCTGGCGACCGAGCCCGGTTGCCTCGCTGCACAGGGGCACTGGTCCTCCGGCACCGGTCAGTGCTACACGCGCCTGTGCCTGCTGCAGGGCGACTGCGGTGAACGCGCCGCGCCGATTGCCGGGTGCGCCGGGCTGCAGCCTGGTGATTCGCGCGGCAAAGTGTATTTCCAGCTGGGCAATCCGCTTGGTGGTGCCGGCATGGACGCCCAGTGGTCGGCCCACAAAACCAGCAGCGATCGCATCGTGGCGCGCTTTGCCGACGAACGCCTGGTCAGCCTGCAGTGCCCTGCCACGAACTGACGCCCGTCGCGCGGCGAACGCCACCGGCGCCGAGCGCCGCCGCCTGAACTGATGTTCATGCGCTCCGACGATGCGTTCGCGCCCTCTGGATCAAGCACTTGGGTGCCTGCGGACAAGCGCTCGGAAACAAATGTGAATTTTTTTTTGCGAAACGCTTGCCGAACCCCTCATACCTCCGTATTATTCGCGTCCTCGCCAGCGGCAACGCAGCGATGAAGTGGCCGGGTAGCTCAGTTGGTAGAGCAGGGGATTGAAAATCCCCGTGTCGGCGGTTCGATT
>Ga0153980_1000366_pt1 | contig 20545 bp, 23 predicted proteins | sample TSGA064MetaG_FD_104722 | JGI IMG/M metagenome (GOLD analysis project Ga0153980, IMG submission 104722) | Attine ant fungus gardens microbial communities from Georgia, USA - TSGA064 MetaG | ecosystem: Host-associated > Fungi > Mycelium > Unclassified | place: USA: Georgia, Magnolia Springs State... | reverse complement strand
ATAGAGTAGTTTTATCTAAACAAGGCAATTTATTTAATTAGAGGAAAAGAGATCGTTATAAATTATCAAATTGGACCTCTCATCTTACTAAACTCATAAAAGGCTTTACTGTTCCTAAGTCTTATTATATGATAAACAAGAAAGTTATCAGAGAAAATTAATTGAAGGGGGATTAATCTTAATCATGGCCAAAAAGAAGGAATCATTTTTAGATGCGGCTGTAGAAATTGGAGCTAGTTTGTTAATCGGATATGTGATCTCACGCTTTGTAAAAATTGCTATCTCTCGAGGAGATTCCATGTTACCCACCATAAAAAATAATCAACTCATTATAATGGATTGCCGCGCTTATAAACGCCGAGAGCCAAAACGTCATGATTTAATTGCTTTTAAATCTCATCAGAAAAAAGGTCATAAGATATTTTTAAAGCGAGTGATAGGGTTGCCTGGAGATCATATATTGTTTGAAAATGGAAAAATTTACTTAAATCATCAGATTTTAAGCGAACCATATATTAAAGAGTCCATGAGACTTTCCAGAAAATCACAATGGATAGTAGAATCAGGAACCCTATTTGTGATGGGAGATAATCGTAATCAAAGCCTAGATTCAAGGTCAAAATCATTAGGATTAGTGTCTGTTGAAAATGACGTTGTAGGTGTTGTGATGAAGGTGATATTTTGAAGGTAGAAAGGAAAGCAGAATATCTTATATTTGAAATGAGCAAGAAAGAAGCCGGATTAACGATTCGCGAATTTTTAGAGACGTTTCATTTAGCTAAGAGAAAAATACATGAGCTCTATATGGATCAAGTATTAAAGATAAATAATCAAATCAAACCGCCTCATTACACGTTACGTGAAGGCGATAAATTCGGGATTCCGGTTTTTAAAGAAGAGGAAGTTGATTTTAAACCTCAAGCAATGACTTTGGATATTATCTATGAAGATGACCATTTATTAATTTTAAATAAGCCTGCTGGAATTCTGGTTCATCCAGATCATAAGAACGGGATCGGAACGTTAGTAAATGGAGTGGCTGATTATTATAAAAAACAAGGAATCCAGCATCGAGTTCGCTATATTCACCGTTTAGACATTGAGACTTCAGGAGGCATTATCTTTGCTAAGCATTATTTAGCTCATAGTCTGTTAGACTATTGGTTATCTCAAAAAGAAATTAAAAGGTGGTACTTAGCTTTAGTCGCTGGAACATTGAAAAATAAAAAAGGTAAAATAGAAGCCTCCATAGGTAAAGACCGTCATCATCCATCCAAGCGTCGCGTTGTGAAACAAGGAAAGAATGCCTTAACCTATTATGAGGTGTTGGAACAGTATCCAACCGCTGCTCTTATTCAATTGCAGCTACAAACAGGTCGGACTCATCAGATCCGTGTTCATATGCATCATTTAGGCCATCCTTTATTAGGCGATTCCTTATACGGTAACCATAAGAAAAAATGGGGGGTTAATCGACAAGCCTTGCACTCATCACGTATTCAGTTAGCTCACCCCATCACATGGCAGCTATTAGATTTTGAAATACCTTTACCTTCAGATTTAGCTTACTATATTTGCGTAAAGTTAAAAAAGATTTGATCACTTGTTTGCGAAGTTACTGAAGGATGAATCGTTGTTAATTAGGAATTATCTTAGTTCTGTGATGAGATAATGCAATTAATTATCTAAGATGATATACTTGTGATTTCGGCTTTAGGATTTTTATTTTGCATAGTCGTTTAGGCATAAATTTACTAATGAATATAAGACTTTTTTCTACAAAAATATATCTTTTATGGTAGGATAAGTGTATAATGGATTTATGTTTATTTGTTGATAACTGTCACAAGTTAAACGGAGAGTAAGGAGGCAATAAGAAATGCAAAATAAGGTTCAAAAAACTTTAGTTGCAATGGTAGCACTAGCTATAGTGAGCATTACAACTTTAACGCCATTAAGCGTATTAGCAAATTCAGGAGCTGGAATAAACGGCTTAAAAATCGTCATTGATCCTGGTCATGGTGGGAGTGACCCCGGTGCAGTAAGACCTTACAACGGTGTTCAAGTACGCGAGAGCGATTTAGTATTAGATGTATCTTTGCGATTACAGTCTTTACTGAATCAAACTGGTATGGATATTAGCCTGACAAGAACAACGGATGTTTTTTTAACATTGTCGGAACGAGCTGTGTTTGCTAACAATAGAAATGCCGATGTGTTTGTTAGTGTTCACGCAAATGATTTTACTGATCCTTCAGCTAATGGTACCGAAACTTATTACTATGCTTTGTCAGCTGGACGTTCAAGTGCAGCAGTGGAACATCACGGGATGTCAGCTGAATTGAATTTAAGAGCAGCTACAGGGGATCGTGTTCAAGATAGTCGTTTATTAGCTGAAAAGATTCAAGCTAGATTAGTAGAACGATTGCAGTTGAGAGATAGAGGTGTAAAAACTCAAAATTTTGCTGTCATTCGGGAAACAAATATGGCGGCTGTTTTGGCAGAGTTAGGATTTATGTCCAATGCTGGTGATATGGCAGTGCTCATGAGCAATCTAGGGCGTAATAATTCCGCTGCGGCCTTATATTTAGGAATCTTAGATTATTTAGTAGCACAAGGTTATCATGTATCACAGGACATATACGCAATTGCGGATCAGATTCATACCTTGTATCCAGATGGGTCAAATCCCGGTGAATCTACTCCTGGAGGTGGAGATTCTAACGGTGAGGGACGCCAAGGGCAAACCACCGAAAATCTAAATGTAAGAACGGGGGCTGGGACGAACCATAGCATTATTACCACCTTGCCTAGAGGAACTAATTTGACGATCTTACAGGAACAAAATGGTTGGTATCGAATACAATCTGGAAATATAACAGGTTGGGTAAGTGCTCAATATGTTAGAGTGAGTGGAGAGGAAGAAAGTACAACTCCGCCTTCAACAACGACGCGAACGGGAACAACGACAGAAAACTTAAACTTAAGAACAGGTGCGGGAACGAATCATTCGATTATTCGAACTTTAGCCAAAGGAACCCAACTAACCATCTTAAGTGAAAACAACGGTTGGATGCGAGTGCGCGTTGGAACCCAAGAAGGTTGGGTAAGTGCACAGTACGTGAGCAGTGGATCAGGAGGAAGTACAACCACTCCACCAGCTGAAACGACGCGAACGGGAACAACGACGGAAAACTTAAACTTAAGAACGGGAGCGGGAACGAATCATTCCATTATAAGGACATTACCGAGAGGAACCCAAATCACGATTTTAAGTGAAAGCAACGGTTGGATGCGAGTGCGTATTGGAACCCAAGAAGGCTGGGTAAGTGCGCAGTACGTGAGCGTGAGTGGATCAGGAGGAAGTACAACCACTCCACCAGCTACAACGACACAAACAGGAACAACGACAGCCAACTTAAACTTAAGAACGGGAGCGGGAACGAATCATTCCATTATAAGGACGTTACCGAGAGGAACCCAAATCACGATTTTAAGTGAAAGCAACGGTTGGATGCGAGTGCGCGTTGGAACTCAAGAAGGCTGGGTAAGTGCTGAATGGGTACAAGTAACTAATGGAAATAATAATTCAACCTCTGCAGCTAGCACAGGAACAACAACGGCCAACTTAAATTTAAGAACGGGAGCAGGAACTAACCATAGTATCATTCGTACATTAGCAACAGGAACTCAACTAACAATCTTAAGGGAAAGTAACGGTTGGTTAAATGTTCGTGTCGGAAATCAAGAAGGTTGGGTAAGTGCTGAATGGGTAAGAAGATAATCTGTTAAATAGCTTGTGTTATTTAATATTAGATATGCTAACTAGAGCGTAAAAAATAATAAAAACGGCTTTAATTTCATAGAATTAGAGCCGTTTTTATTTTATCGTTAAAGTATGGAAGTATATTTTAATTTATTGTTTTTACGTAATTTCACTCAGTCTAAATGAGTAAAGTTGGTTTAATTATTTCAATAGTAATCTTTATTTTCTTATTAGTTGTGAACTGATTTACTGTCTATCAATAGCTATATTAAAAATGAGTAGCTTCTCGCTACTCAAATTTTTTAATTATCTACTCTATGGAGTTGATGATATTTACTCTGTTTTTGGAACTTTGTTGTAAACTTGACCATCTTTAAGTTCGTCTCTTGCTTCAATAAGTTGTTCTACTGTTACAAAAGTAAACCCTTCTTCTTTTAAACTTATAATAATTGATTCAATTGCTTCAATGGTTGATCCATGAATATCATGAAGCAAAACGATATCGCCATCTTGAGCCTGCTGGATAACTTGACTATAAATGTGTGAACTATCGTAATGAGGATTCCAATCTTCTGGGTCTATAGACCACATAATAATAGCGGCATCAGCAGCGGCTAGAACTTGATCGTTATAAGAACCAAAAGGTGGTCTCATAATATTAGGTTTTTTTCCAATGATCGCTTCAATTTGATTAGCTGTCTCCGTGATTTCCTCTTGTAACTGCTGTTCTGTTGCGCTTCTTAAGTCTATATGATTATAGGTATGATTTCCAATTTGATGACCTTCGGAAAATGCGCGAGATACAATATCAGGATACAATTCAATTTGAGAGCCTACGACGAAAAATGTAGCTAGAACATCTTGCTCATTTAAGATATCAAGAAGTTTTGGGGTATATTTCGGGTGAGGACCGTCATCAAATGTTAAGGCAATAAGCTTAGAATCCGCTAATTCTGAATCAAAAACAGGTGAAGTGATAGCCTCTGGTAACGGGTCGGAGTCTACTGTATCCTTTTCAGAAGGAAGATAATCGGTGTCCATAAATGACTCATTTATTAAGTCAGTTAATTGTTCCCAACCAATTAAACATTTATTCATGGTTTCCAATTTAGACTCGGCTTGGTATTGATCAAAGAGAATAGTAAGACCATTTTTATCAATTGCAAAATGCTTAAAGTTTTCCGAATCTGGAAGTGTTTTCGTACGTAAAGCATCTAATTGAGCTTCAGTTTTATAAACCTTAAGTTCTTTTAGTTGGTTATAGGTATAGTCAGATAAAAAATCTAAATAGCTCTCTGTTAAGAATAAGTCTTTTAATTCTAATTTTTTACCCGTCATTAAATTGTAAGTTTCGGTATGTATGTGAGAGGTTGTGTTTCCTTCTGCTTCTGTGATTATTTTGTGATTAAAAACAAATGAGACAATGGATTTATCGTAACGAAAGACTTCAAAATCAATATATAATTCGGCTTCTTCAGTTATGTTGTTTGTAAAATAAATGAGTTTAGAATCGATATAATTTCGAATTGCTAAGTTTACAGTTTGATTTTCAGTCAATGGGTAGTAAATCTCAATATTAGTGTCTGTATGGTGATTATTTATTGAGCCGATTAGTATATCTGGATCGGTTGTTGAGAAAATAGGATCTACATTACACCCTCTAAGCAAAAAAAACGAGGAAATAAAACTGATTAATAGAATAACTATAAATCTTATTAGTCTTAAATAATATTTTCTTTTTCTTCTTTTAGGAAAAGTTTTCATATTTACTAATTCCATTTCTGTATATTTTTAATACTTTTCTAAATTATATCTGATGTTACATGGTTCGTCAATGTAAGACAAAAACATTCGTTATATTTTTACAAGTTCTTAACAAGAAATGCTTAAGCAAGTCAAAGAATAGGGAAATAAGTGCTAAATGTATGGGCTAAGAAAACTTGAGTGTATAAAAATATGAGGGTTTATCTCTAGTAATTAAGGTTTTTTTAAAAAGTGAAAACAAAAATTTAAGCTGGATAAAATGAGTAATTTAACAGAGTGAAGATGAAATTCATATAAAAAAAGCTAGCACTGTAAAGACAGAGCTAGCTCAGAGGATAAGGCTAATTTTAGTTAGACGCAAGATTAGGAGGCGTCTAACTATTTTTGATCACAGTTGTAAGGCTAATATAATACGCTTACTATTAAATTAAAATTAAACAGTAAGGAGCACTTGTTATGGTGCAAAGATACATATAAACTTCATTTTACTTTACATTTTTGTAACATAATTAATTAACTCATCACCGTTAATTAAAGAGATCGGTTTATCTTTAGTAAATTCATAACATTCATATGAAAATTCTCCTAGAGTGATGAAAGCCCCTTGATTAATTTGATTATTTTTCATCATGCTGTAAAGGCGATCAAGATAAGCTTGAGGTATTTTGCAATCTTGCTCCTTTAAGAGACAAGAAACCATCACTTTATCATCGTTTAAATTCATCTCGATATCGTAAAAAGGTTGATCTACTTGTGGTATGGCATGAACTTTAGCAGCGCTCTTTGTTTGAAAAAGACTTGTTATTAGCTTTCCTAAATCGGCAGGATCCATGGTAAGAATTTTCTGTTTAGCTTGTTCTTTTTCTGATAATTGAGCCATTATATTATTTTTTAACAGGTGTTTATAATGATAATATCTTGAGCAACAAAGTAAGAAAAACAAAGATAATAGCAATAGAAGCGCATATTGTGGGAAATTCCAATTATTAAAGGTAGCATCTAGTGTATAGCGAATTTGAAATAAGAAAAAAGCTGCTAGTAATAAAGAGCTATAAAAGAAAAACGTTAAGTATTTAGCAGACATATAAATTCCTCCATTGATTTAATTTGTCTTACTTAGTGTGACTATATTATAGAAATATAACTGGATTTTATACACGTACTAAAGAAAAAAGGATTGAATCCCAATCCTTTTTTCTTTAATAAAGTTGTCCGCCTTGTTTTACTTTTTTGTTTTGATCAGGTTCGGTGAATCGTGAAGCTTCTGGAAGCGACTTTTTAACATCTAATCTTAAATCAGGAATATTTCCAGTACTAAACTCAGTTTCCTGCTTATTTTTTAAGGTTTTTTTCTTTTTTTTACTCATGGTTAATCTGGCCATTAACTATGTAATAGCCTCTCCTTTCTCACTATTTTTCAAACGCAATCTTATTGTGTGTAGAAGGCTGGTAAATATTCTGGGAACTTTAGGCTAAAACAAGAAACTTTAAATAGAAAATCACTATCTTATATATTAAAGGAATATTTTATTATTTGAAAAATATAATTTAAAAATGTAGAGGTGTTACTTCAATCATTCAAGGAAGGAGGAATTAACTTCGATGGATAAGGTGAGACACTTGGGCACATTAAGTTAAGTATCAAGAGAGATATATGTAATATTTTCGGGTCTGTATTGCCTAAAGATGAGAGGGAAGAGCGTTAGTTAAAACCAATTCATAACCTAACTAATATCTCAATCGTTAAGGATAGTTTCTTTAGAGAATCACTGAGAGAAATCTCAGTGAGAGGAGGTTAGCAGATGAAAAATTCACAATCAGCTATAAGAAGAAATTCAAGCAATACTTATAACTTATTAATGAGAAGTCAAAATAATGATTATAAATATAATTTAGAATATTTAAAAAAATATCGCATTGAAAATGATCAAGATGCGCTAGAATGGTTGATCTGTAATAATACCAATTTAGTTCATAAAATTGTGGGACGTTATACAAAGTTTTATCATCATAAACTAGATTATGATGATTTATTTTCTGTGGGATTAGAAGGACTCATGAAAGCAATAGAGAAATTTGATTTTAGTTTTGATAATAACTTTTCCACGTATGCGACCTATTGGATCAAACAAGGAATTACTCGAACCATTGCTGATGAAGGATTTACGATTCGGATACCTGTTCATATGTTTGAGTCAATTAATCAAGTAATGAGATACGAACAAAAGATTAGTCAAGAGGACGAACCTTTAGATGTAACCAATTTATGTGGAGAATTGAAAATGCCTTTTGAAAAATATGAAGCTGTCAAGCGAGTTCAAACCTATATGTTAAAGCCAACATCATTGAACGGTTTTGTTTCAAAAGAAGATGAGGACACCGAGTTGCAAGATTTAATTTCAGCTGAACATGAACTAGTTTTTGAAGGAGTATCTTCTTCTTATGAAAGTCCTGAGAAGAAAATGATGGATAAAGACTTAAAAGCCTATATGCAAAAGATGATCTTATATTTAAATCCCCGCGAACAATTTATTATTAATCATCGATTTGGACTAAATGGAGAAGAAAAAAAGACGCTAGAAGAGATCGGAGAAATAGAAGGTGTAACTAGAGAACGAATTCGCCAAATCGAGGCTAAAGCAATGAGAAAACTGCGGACTTTATTAGTGCGCTATAAAGAATATTTAATTAATTAATCAGAGCATTGGTATAAGATATTGATTTTATTATTCATTGCAACAGTGGGCATTAACACAACCTTGCTTATAAAATGGCTGAGATTATGTCTCAGCTTTATTGTGGTAAAAATTATAATCATTGAAAATAAAGATTCTTCATGGTAAACTAGTTTAAAATGGAGTAGGAGGTAAATTTTGAATATTATAGTTGCAACAAAGCAGGAACATTTTGTAGATGCGTTTCGAATTAGAGCTCGTGTTTTTGTAGGAGAACAACAAGTCCCAGTAAATTTAGAAATTGACGAATACGATCATTACGCCTCCATTTTTGTGGCTTATAGTGAAGGCAGACCTTTAGGGACTGGACGTGTGGTTATTAAAGGAAATAAAGCGAAGATTGGTCGAGTAGCTGTTGTTAAAAAAAATCGCGGTTCAGGAGTAGGCAGTCAAATTATTTTAGCCATAATCAATTATTTAAAGGATCGTCATGTCCAAGAAGTTCAATTAGGAGCCCAACTTAGCGCCTTAAAATTTTATGAAAAACTAGGCTATAAAGCATATGGAGAAATTTATAGCGAGGCAGGTATTGAGCATATCATGATGAAATACCAATTACTGAAAGATACAATATGAAGTCTAATAACGGAGGTACTATGAAACAAAAAGCAACCAATAAATTAACATTAGTCTCATTAACTTTGATGATATTTACAACGGTTTTTGGTTTTGCTAATGCATCCCGTGGTTTTCTTTTAATGGGATATGCGGCCATTCCTTGGTATCTTGTTGGCGCAGTTACTTATTTCATTCCTTTTGCATTTATGATTGCAGAATTTGGTTCCGCCTATAAAGATAAAAAGGGTGGTATCTATTCTTGGATGGAAGATTCAGTTGGGCCTCGTTTTGCCTTTATCGGTATTTTTATGTGGTATACGTCTTATATCGTATGGATGGTAAATACAGCAACAAATATTTGGGTTCCTTTTTCAAATGCTGTATTTGGATCAGACAGAACCAGTGAATGGTCATTACTTAACTTAACAAGCCCGCAAACAATAGGTGTTTTAGGGACTCTTTGGCTTGTTCTCGTTTTTATCTTAATTTCTCGAGGGCTAAAAAGCGTAAAGAAAGTTACCTCCATCGGTGGAACAGCTGTTTTATTATTAAATGGTGTTTTATTTATCGGCGGATTTATTATTTTAGCTATCAATCGGGGTGAGTTAGCCCAACCTTTTGGTAATTTTTATGAAGCATTGACGACTTCGCCTAATCCTAACTACAATAATTTAATTGGAATGATGTCATTTTTAACTTTTGCTATCTTTGCTTTTGGTGGAACCGAAATTATAGGTGGGCTTGTGGATCAAACAGAAAATCCCCTTAAGACATTTCCCAAAGGATTATTGCTGGCAACAGCCGTGATCTCCCTCGGTTACACAGTGGGTATCTTGACCATTGGCTTTTTTACAAATTGGGATCAAGTACTTTCAGATCCTTTAGTAAATACAGGGAACGTTACCTATACAGTGATGCAAAATTTGGGCTATGAGTTTGGATATGCACTAGGTGTGTCAGAGCTTGTGGCTCTGCAAATAGGCCGTTATCTAGCAAGATTTGTAGGGTTATCTATGTTTCTAGCCATTAGTGGGGCGTTTATGACGCTTTCTTACGGGCCCTTAAAACAGCTTATTGATGGAACGCCTAAGTGGATTTGGCCAAAATATATGGCGACTTTTAAAAATGGGTTACCCATTAATGCCATGAGGATACAGGCAATTTTAGCTATTACTTTAATAATTGTGGTTTCATTTGGTGGTGACTCCGTCAGTGATTTTTTCGATAAAATCATTTTAATGACTAACGTTGCCATGACATTACCTTACGTATTTTTAAGTATTGCTTTTATTTTCTTTAAGCGACGTGATGATATAAAAAAACCATTTGTTATTTACAAAAATAAAGGGATTGGTATTACTTTTGCTTGTATCGTAACGGCTGTAGTGGCCTTTGCCAACCTGTTCACTATTATCGAACCTGCCATAAATGGAAACATGGCAAATACTTTATGGATGATGGCTGGACCCGTCTTTTTCGGAATGATCGCGATTATTCTTTATCAAATGGGCGTAAAAAAACATAAATAAGATTTGACCACAAACAAAAAAAAGCAGGATGACTCAAAAAATTTGGGGGCATTCCTGCTTTTTTATTGACCGACCGTTTGTTATTAATCAACGCTCTTATTCTGATAACAATATTATTATCATTATAAGACTTTTAACATAATACTGTTTTCTTATCTACGTGATTATTAGTGGTATCTATTAAGGTTTCTATTATTTGTTAACCTCTTTTTGTTCACTTTTAGAAAGATGAGGTTTTAGATAATCGCTCTTATGAAGTAAAGTAACTAAGGTGTAGTAGATATAATTCAGTACGAACTGCATAAAAATTGAATTAACTGCATTTATTTCTGTAATGTAATAGTTTTATTTAAACTGCTGCTTAGTATTTTTAAAAAATCTATCCATTCTAGTAACTCAGCTATGTCAATCACTAAATGGTTTAGATTTTTATTAGCAAGGGGCCGCCATAATATGCAGCTGCAACTTTGATACAGTCATTTTTTGCGTACATACATAAGATTGTAATGAGAGTTTAAATGCTAATTGTTATTAGGTAGCGCTCATCCATAACATAAATTTCCTTCAATCTTAAGGCAATTAGTAAGGATAAGTTCAACAATTCCACTTGCTGCAAAGCAAGCGTGACTCTATATAAAAGGTGGAAAGTGTTCTTTTGTTAGTTAACATCAAAAGTAAATATATCGTTCAAGATTTAAAGCTGGCATAGCTGGTCTTCATTCTTGCTAGATCAATCAAATTCTAGCTTCAAGGTGTTAAAAGTTAAACTTTATAGTTGCTAATTTGACTTCGTATGAATAATTATTAATACGACAGGTTAATTGTTTAATAGTTGTTACAGATATATTATTTTTCCTAAGAAAAATACGTGATAGGCTAACAGATGAAAGCAGTTGTTAGGTTGTTGTTTTTTCTAAAATTTTTATTCTCCTGCCACCGTAAGTGATTCAATCCAAAGAGATGGTGAGCCAAAATTAGACGCCCCAAAGTGTAAATCATGACTAATCCCTTTGACTTTTTGAAGTAAATCAAAGAAATTTCCGGCAACGGTCATTTCGTGAATAGGCGTTGAAATTTGGCCATTTTTTATTAAAAAGCCGTTAGCAGACAATGAGAAATCTCCTGATATACTATTTAATCCTGCATGTAATCCTTGAACATCTGTAATATAGATTCCATCTTTAATGAGTCCCGTTAATTGGTCAAAACTTGTTTTATGAGGCTTAATATACATATTACTTGGAGAAATTGCAACAGGGCTTTTAAAGCCAGATCTAAATCCATTTCCTGTTGGGCGCACTTTAAAGGTTTTAGCTGTTGCTAAAGAGTGAAAATAAGTCTTTAAGATACCAGCTGCCACGACTTCTTTAGGATAGGTCGCAACCCCTTCCCCATCAAAAGCGGCACTATTTAAGCCGTCTTTAAGATGTGGGTCGTCAATAATAGTGACGAGAGAACTAGCGATATCGTCTTCTAGTTTTCCTTTTAAGCGGGATAAGTCCTTTTGGACACTTTCAGCAGAAAAGCAATCGCTCATAGCAGCTAAAATACTTCCTGCGACTTTATTTTTCAATAAAATGGGATAGAGACCAGACTTGATTTTAGTTGCTCCTAATTGTGATAAAGCAGCAGAAACTAGCTTTTGAGCAAAAGATTTTGGGTCATACTGCTTGAAGTCTGTACTAATAATATAATCACCCTCAGTTTTGTTTTCATTATGTTCAGAGACGAGGATGCTGACATAAGAATAAGCATAGTTTTGGTATTGTTGTAAATCTAGTCCTTTCGAATTTTTTAATGTCAATTTTGTCGTGCCGTTTGCGAAAAGACAGTAATTAACTGACTTAACACGAGGGTCTAATGCGAGACATTCCGCTTCAACGGCTTTTAAAAATTCAATTTTATCTTTAGCTGTAATAGCTTCAAGCTCCGAGTGGTAAAGATCAAGAGTAACATAATGATTATCACCAGCATATAGTTCTTCTCGGTCATCTTTTTCGATCATGGTTGCATTAGCAATGACACTAACTATGAGAAACTCAATTGAACTGTTATCACATTTTTCCGTATACGTATAGCCCATTTTTCCTTGATAAAGACCACGAAAAGAGAGGCCTCTCGTAACGGAAACAGAGTAGGAATCAACCATTTGTTTAAATACTTTGCATGAAAAACTTTCATCCTCAACTAAGTAAACTTCCATTTCTGAAAGTCCAGCTTTCCTTCCAGCTTCAAATAATAACTTTAAATCAATCACTTTATTTGTCCCCCTTTGCGCCACCAACTGTTATTTCTTTTACGCGAATGATCGGCTGTCCAACGTCTGTTGGAATCGATCCACTGACTGATCCACACATTCCTTGGGCACAAGCTAAGTTATTTCCAACCCGATCAATTTGATGTAGGATGCTAGGACCATTGCCAATGATCGTTGCTCCTCGTACAGGTTCAGCTATTTTCCCGTTTCGGATCATGTATCCTTCATTGACCGCAAAATTAAAATCTCCCGTAGCCGGATTAACAGAGCCACCCCCCATATTTTTAGCGTAAAGACCAAATTCAGTATCACTGATAATTTTAGCTCGTGTGTGAGATCCGTTGGCAATAAATGTATTGGTCATTCTTGAAGTAGGGGCGAACCGATAATTTTGCCGGCGACTGGAGCCCGTCACGGCATGATTCATGCGCCGGCTATTTAATTTATCAACTAAGTAACTTTTTAACACGCCTTTTTCGATTAAGACATTGCGCTGTGTTGGTGTTCCTTCGTCATCCATATTTAATGATCCCCAAGCGTTAGGAATGGTTCCATCATCGATGGCTGTTACCAGGTCGTTTGCTACTTTTTCACCCAGTCTGTTTGAAAATACTGATAAGTCTTTAGCCACTGCGGTTGCTTCTAGTCCATGACCGCATGCTTCATGAAAGATGACACCACCAAAACCATTGTCAATAACAACAGGCATTTTTCCACTTGGGCAATGATCTGCTGTTAGTATAGTGACGGCTTGTCGGGCAGCATCACTTGCATAAAAGTCTAAATCGAGATTTTCAACAAATTCAAATCCTTGATGAGCACCAGGCCCATGGAAACCCGTTTGCATCTCATGACCATTAGCAGCTACTGCAGTTAAGGTGAAGCGAGTGTAATGGCGACTATCTGCTACTAATAAACCTTCAGTATTAGCAACTAAAACATCTTGTTTTTTTTCCACTAAATTGACGGAACTTTGGCTAATGGATTTGTGATAATCTTTAATGATTTCACTAGCTTGACGCATCTTGTCGATGCGCTTTGCGGCAGGGACATCATTTAAATTATATTTGATGACATGCTGGTTGATTATATTTTTTCTAGACAAATTAATGGGCGTTTTGCGAGTATCGCCCATTAAGGCTGCCGCTAAAGTGCGAGCCGTTTTTAATAAATTATCACGAGTTGCATCGTTAGTGTAGCCATAAACAGATTGAATGCCTTGGAAAAGCCGAATCCCAATTCCAAAGTCTTGTCCTCGATTGGCTTTATCAACTTGATGACTAATCATGGCGATAGACTGAATTTGCGTTTGTTCAACATAAACTTCAGCAAAATCTGCTCCCATAGATAAAGCTTCATCAAGTACATCTTTAATAAGTAGCTCGTTTAGCATTTGCTCAAATCCTCCTTTTAATTATGCATTGACTGGGACACTATAGATAAAGAAGTCAACCATTTGTTAACTTTTATAGGTATTGAAGTTATTATAACCTATTATAGGTAAATACAAAAGCCTCCCAAATAGAAAAAGAAAAACTTAACTAAATTTTTAAGATAAATAATACTTCTCATATTAGTTGAAACCATATTCCATTAATGGGATATAATTATTTTATAATAATAATCAATACCAATAAAGTGAGAGAGTAGGGAGCAAATTTAGGAACATGATTAATAAGTGTTTAATTGGAGTTTGTGACGAATCAACAAAATATGTGAACTTAACTATTTTTTTAACTGGGTCGGTTTAGTCTGTAATATGACAATTATCTGGATAGTTGGACAGTTTATTAACCAGATGCTAAATGGGGTTGTGATCAATAGGGGTCATCAGTCAGCTTGGACGGTGATGAATAAATTTAAGTTAATAAGAAATTTGTCTTTACTGATGGGGTTTCTTCTCGTCACGCTTTTTCTATGACTTCGCTTTTTAAGCCTCTATTTTGCAGCAAAGTTTTCTTATTTGACTTCTGCTAATGCTAGAATGACTTTGCGATATTTAATTTATGATAAGTTACTTCGTTTAGGAATGAATTATCAAGATCAAGAGAAAACAGCAATTGTTGTTCAACTCACAGTTGAAGGCGTGGAACAATTAGAGGTCTACTTTGGCAAATATTTACCACAATTTTTTATGCTTTATTGGCACCTCTAACATTATTCTTGGTTGTTACACAGTTGTCATGACAAGTGGCACTTGTCTTTATTTTAGGTGTCCCGCTCATGCCCATCTCCATTATGGTGATCATGCGAATTGCGAAACGTATTCTAAAAGATTATTGGAATCAGTATGCCAACTTAGGCGATCGGTTCTTAGAAAATATACAAGGATTAATCGTGCTAAAAATCTTTACTCAAGATGGGAAAAACATGAACAAATGAATGAAGAAGCTGAAAAGTTTCTAAAAGTGACGATGAAAGTATTAAGCATGCAATTAAATTCTATTAATGTCATGGACTTAATTACTTTTGGAGGGGCTGCTTTAGGGACCATAGTCGGGTTATATCAGTTTAGGAGCGGCTTGCTTCAAGGGGGAGATTTAATCATCATTATTCTATTATCAGCAGAATTTTTTATTCCGTTACGTTTATTAGGATCTTATTTCCATGTAGCAATGAACGGATGGCCGCAACTGATCGAATTTTTACTTTATTAGGCAAGAAGACATCATGGAGCGAGTACAGACTCTCCCCAATCAACCTTGTTTGGAGATTAAAGTTCAGAATGTGTGTTTTAGTTATGATGGAAAGCGTCACGTCTTAAATGACGTCAGCCTTGCCTTGGCTTCTAGTGGTGTAACAGCTATTGTAGGAGAAAGCGGCAGTGAAAAGAGTACGTTAGTCAGCTTGTTACTTAAGCAAAAGCTAGTGACAGAGGGGCGTATTTCAGTAAATGGTATTTAGATCAACGAGATTGTAGCAAGCCAATTATATGAACGAGTTTCCCATGTTTCAGCTCACAGCCACATCTTTAAAGGAACGATTAGAGAAAACTTATTAATAGCTAAAAAAGACGCTAGTGATAAGGAGTTACACCGAGCTTTAAAACTAGCTCGCATAGATGAGTTTGTGACCAGTTTGCCTGAAGGAATGGATTCACTTGTACTAGAAAATGCTAGCTCCTTGTCTGGTGGGCAAAAGCAACGATTAGCGTTAGCGCGAACTATTTTAGCCGATCGTGATTTCATTATCTTTGATGAAGCCAATTCAAATATTGATATCGAAAGCAAGGAGCTGATTTGGGACAGTATTTATGAATTAGCTCAAACTCAAATGATCTTAGTAACTTCTCATCGTCTAGCTAGCGTGAGGCGAGCTAAGATGATCCATGTGTTTAAATATGGAAAAATAGTCCAATCAGGAACCCATGAAGCTTTGATGAAAGCAGCAGGTGTTTATACAAAAATGACCGAAACTCAACAACAGTTAGAAGAAATAAGGAGCGTGTAAAATAAATGGAGCGACAATCAGGATATTACCTTATGAAACGCTTAATCGTCGAACTGAAGCCCTTAATTTGAGTGATGATCTGTACCATTATCTTGGGAGTGCTCGGCTTCTTAGCCGCTATTGGCATTGCTTCATTTGCGGCTCTAGGATTAGGAGCTATCGTTGAAGGTTCAACTTTAATCAGTTTTAATGGAGCTCTGTTGCTGATGATCATTTGCGCCATAAGCCGAGGATTTCTTCGTTATGGAGAACAATTATCAGGGCATTACATCGCATTTAAAATTTTAGCTGTTTTACGAGATAAAGCTTTTACTTAATTACGGACTTTGGCACCTGCAAAACTGCAAGGAAAAGATAAAGGTGATTTAATAGCTTTAATAACATCGGATATCGAGCTGTTAGAGGTTTTTTATGCACATACCATTTCCCCCATTGCTATTGCGGTACTGACCAATAGTCTAATCTCTTTTATTCTAGGGTGGATTCACCCAGTGTATGGCATATTAGCAGCGTTTTACTATTTGTTAGTTGGCTTGATGATCCCTTATTTTGCTTCTGCTGCTGTTTCTAATACAGCTAGTTGTTATCGGCAAACTTTTGCTAAGAGTAATCAATTTATTTTAGACTCATTGCGAGGATTAAAAGAAGTTTTATTATTTAATCAAGGAGATAACCGTTTAAAACAGCTTAATCAACAATCAAGGGCTTTAAACAAAAGTGTTGAGAAAATTAAAATTCATGAGGGATTAATTACAGTTATGACTAGTTTAACTATCACATCAGCGATGTTACTATTCGTTGGATTTGGCTACTACCTTTATGTCACTCAAGCATTAAGTCTAACCTATATTTTATTAACAATCGTCGTTATTGCTTCTTCTTTTGGACCCGTAACAGCTTTAAGTAATTTATCTCACACTTTGTCTTATACCATTGCCTGTGCTAAGCGACTGTTTGAACTATTTGATGAAGAACCTTAAATAAAAGAAGTGCCAGGAGACCAAGCAGTAGCTATGAACAGTTTAGCTTTGGATCAAGTGACATTTAGCTATCCTAATAGCCCACACCTAGTTTTTGATCAAGCTTCAATTCGTATTAATCAAGGGGATAAGTTGGCCCTTGTTGGAAAAAGTAGGATCGGAAAAAGTACCGTTATTAAATTGTTAATGCGTTATTTTGATGCAAGTCTTGGACTGTTTTAATCGATAATTTGTCCATCAAAAAAATCCCGACTCACTCATTAAGAACCAAGCAGTCATTAGTCGAGCAAGAAACTTATTTATTTAATGATACCATTCTCAATAATATTAAAATCGGCCGACCAGATGCCAGTCTAGAAGAGATAATTCAAGCATCTAAAAAAGCATCAGTCCATAATTTTATTGAAATTTTACCCCTAAAATACGAAACTGGGGTTGGGGAATTAGGAGGTCAGCTTTCCTCCGGAGAGCGACAATGTCTCGGATTAGCAAGAGCTTTTCTTCACGAGGGGGAGGTACTGATTCTAGACGAACCGACTAGCTTTAAAAGAAGGAATGATTTTAAAATTTATTACGGATTATATTCACAACAAAACCATTATTATGATTTCTCATCGAAAATCAAGCACTTCTATCTGTGATCAAATTTATCAAGTTGAACAAGGCCAACTTTTTTTTGCAAGAGAATTAAACGGAGGACAGTTAGCTTGATAAACATGATTCAGCTACGAAATTAGGCGTTGAATTTTCCACTACAGAAGGAGAGATAAGATAGATGAAAACTATTGAAAAAGCATTATTTATTATCGTGGGTTTTATTTCACTAGCATTGGGAATCATTGGAATTGTCCTGCCTATCCTACCAACGGTTTCATTCTTATTACTGACCTCATATTGCTTTGTTATAGGTTCGGATCGCTTTGATCGCTGGTTTAAAGGGACAAGAATTTAAGAAAAGTATTTTGCGGATTATGTGAAAAGTCGTTCTATGACTTTAAAGCAAAAATGTACCATTTTAGCCCTGGCGTTTACCATGCTTTGCTTCCCTATCTTTTTAGTTGATGTGTTACTTATGAGAATTTTTATAATCTGCTTGGTCTTCTTTAAGTTTTAATATTTTATTTTTAAAATTGATACGATTAAGAGTAGCTCCAAATCAGAGAATTAAGAAACATAAAAACAAGCGTTAGTCGTGCAGCCAACGCTTGTTTTTCATTTTAAAGTGCCAGTTTATAAATTTCAAGAGCATCTTTTTCATGAATCTTAACAAAGTTACCAACAGATTCTGATTCAAGCACTAGGCTTTTAGCTAGTTTATCTAGTTCATCCGTAGGTAATCCTGCCTCACTGAAGCGAATCGGCAAGTTAAGCTCTTTAAAAAAGCTCTCTAATTGTTCAATAGCTAACAAAGCTGTTTCTTCAATATTTTGAGTGTTAATGTCTATATTAAACACTCGGTTTCCAAATTGAGCGAACCGTGGGATGTCATGCTTGTAAACATATTTCATCCAAGCAGGAATCATAATGGCTAAACCAGCACCGTGGGTAATATCATAAAATCCACTTAACTCATGCTCCAGTTGATGGCTGGCCCAATCGCCAGTGCGTCCCATATCTAAACTACCGTTGTGAGCAATCAACCCCGCTTGCATGACTTCAGCTCGTAAATCATAATTATCAGGATCTTTCATCACTCTGCGCCCATTGTCAACAATGGCTTTCATGGTGGCTTCACATAAGCGATCGGTTACATCCACATGAGGCTCATTGGTAAAGTAGCGCTCCACGACATGAGCAAACATATCCGCCAGCCCACAAGCCGTCTGATAAGGGGGAAGAGTGAAGGTTAATTCAGGGTTTAAGATAGAAAAGACTGGACGTAGATTAGGATGGCCAAAGCTCCGCTTTAAATTGTGTTCAGTATCTGTAATAACGGTGCCAGTGCTGGATTCACTACCAGCTGCTGGAATCGTCAATACCGTTGCCAGGGGTAAACAATACTCTGGTTGCGTCCCTTTGGTGTAGAGATCCCAAACATCACCTTTATAGCCGACTCCAGCAGCAATTCCTTTAGCAGAGTCGATGACGCTACCACCGCCTACAGCTAAAATAAAATCGATTTGTTCTTTTCGACAAATGTCAATTCCTTCTCGAACGAGAGACAAATGAGGGTTAGGTTTGACACCACCTAATTCCACCCACTCAATACGCTCAGCTTTTAAGGACTCGATAATTCGATCGTATAGCCCTGTTTTTTTGATGGAACCACCGCCATAATGAAGTAAAACTTTTTGGGTGTAAGGTCTGAGATAGGTGCCTAATTGTGTTTCGGTTGCTTTTCCAAAGATAATTTTTGTTTGATTTTGAAAAGTATAATTTCGCATCATAATTCCTCCTTATATTAAACCGTTTCTACCATAATTGTAAGACAAATTAGAAAAAAAATCCATTAAAACCGCAATTTTAATGGATTTTTTTAGTTAAAAATTATCTAGAGTTTCATTTTAGAATCTATAGTTGCTAATTTAGTTCGGTTTTAGTGGGTCGTTGACATCCTTTAAAATATTAACGTTTTGATCCGCTAATTCAATAAACACGTCTCCCACTTGTTTGGCAAAATTTAAATCATGGGTAATGATTAAAAGGGTGATGCCTTTAGCTTTTAGGTGATTTAAAATGGACATAATCTTTTGAGTGGTTTCATAATCTAAAGCTGATGTGGGTTCGTCAAGACATAAAACTTTAGGATTAAGGGCGCAAGCCCGAGCGATGGCGACACGCTGTTGTTGTCCCCCTGATAACTCATAAGGATAAGCATTGGCCTTGTCATGTAGTTCCACTAGATGTAAAAGTTCTAAGGCTTGTTTGACCGCTTCTTCTTTTGGCTTGTTAAAGTTATAAATAGGAGCAGCTGTTATATTTTCTAATACGGTCATATGAGGAAAAAGATTAAAATTTTGAAAGACAAAGCCAATCTTACCTCGTAAAGCTTTAAAATCTTGCTCGTTTTTAATAGTTTGTTGATCAATCAAGAGCTCTCCTTGATCAAATATTTCTAATCCAGCAATGCAACGCAACAGGGTTGATTTACCAACGCCTGATTTACCTAGCAAAACGGCGATCTTTGAAGGAGCTATATCAAAGCTAATGTTTTTTAAGACGAGCTGCTGGGAAAAGGACTTGGATAGTCCACGGACAGATAGCATAATATTCCTCCTTAACGATAGTATGAAAAATATTTTTCAATTTTAGAAAGAATAAATGATAGAATAGCGATCATCCCTAAATAGATGATTCCCACATTAAGAAGGGGTAGTAAGCTGGCTTCACGATTAGAAGCGATTTGAGCAATTCGTAAAATATCATTTAATCCTAGAATGTAAACCAATGAGGTATCTTTCACTAACGTGATGATTTCATTGGCTAGTGAAGGTAAGATATTTTTAAAGACTTGGGGTAAAACAATGCGGCGATAAGTAGAAAAGGGGCTAAACCCCAATGTTCTT
>Ga0153980_1000365_pt1 | contig 20567 bp, 17 predicted proteins | sample TSGA064MetaG_FD_104722 | JGI IMG/M metagenome (GOLD analysis project Ga0153980, IMG submission 104722) | Attine ant fungus gardens microbial communities from Georgia, USA - TSGA064 MetaG | ecosystem: Host-associated > Fungi > Mycelium > Unclassified | place: USA: Georgia, Magnolia Springs State... | reverse complement strand
GTCGTCCAGTATTAGGGTAGTTTGTAAAATTTAAAGATATCAAATTATTTCAATGAATATAATTGATAAAGTTTATTATCTATGATAAACTATTATTTGGCAGAAAAAATATACACACGTCATGGAGCGAATTTCCGAGTGCTATGCTTTATAGTGGAAATAAGTGATGAAGGACGTGGGAGCCAAACAAAACGATATTAGGAGGAACTTACAATGGCTATTATTTCAATGAAGCAATTGTTAGAAGCAGGGGTACACTTCGGACATCAAACTCGTCGTTGGAACCCGAAAATGAAGAAATACATTTATACAGATCGTAATGGAATTTACATTATCGACTTACAAAAAACAGCTAAAAAATTAGACGAAGCTTACTATGCTTTACAAGAAGTCACTAAAGATGGTGGGCGTGTTTTATTTGTAGGAACAAAAAAACAAGCTCAAGATGCAGTTAAAGAAGAAGCTATACGTGGTGGACAATACTGGGTTAACCAACGTTGGTTAGGTGGAACTTTAACAAACTTTAAAACGATTCAAGCTCGTATTGCTCGCTTAGAAGAATTAGAAGCAAAAGAGCGAGATGGAATTTTTGATTTATTACCTAAAAAAGAAGTCATTACGTTACGAAAAGAAATGGAACGTTTAAATAAATTTTTAGGTGGAATTCGTGATATGAAAGATTTGCCAAGTGCAATTTTTGTAATCGATCCACGCAAAGAGCGCATTGCAATTGCGGAAGCTCGAAAATTAAATATTCCAGTATTCGGAATTGTTGATACTAACTGTGATCCAGATGATGTAGATTATGTGATTCCAGCTAATGATGATGCAATTCGTGCTGTGCGTTTAATCGTAGGAAAAATGGTTGATGCTATTATCGAAGTCAATCAAGGAGCCATTGAAGAAGAAATCGTTAATGAAGAAGTGGCTGAGTAACATAGATGATTAATACCTTTTTCTCAAATGAGTTAAAGGTATTTTTTTTAGCGAAACTAGCTTCACGCCAGTGAAGGTTAGTAGAGCTTATCCTTTAGGGCTAACGAAACTAGCTTTACGCTAGTAAAGGTTAGTAGAGCTTATCCTTTAGGGCTAACGAAACTACCTTTACGCTAGTAAAGGTTAGTAGAGTTTATCCTTTAGGGTTAGGGAAACTAGCTTTACGCTAGTAAAGGTAAGTAGAGTTTATCCTTTAGGGTTAGGGAAACTTCCTTTACGCTAGTAAAGGTTAGAGAGTTTATCCTTTAGGGCTAGGGAGACTTCCTTTACGCCAGTAAAGGTTAGTAGAGTTTATCCTTTAGGGCTAACGAAACTAGCTTTAGCTAGTAAAGGTTAGTAGAGTTTATCCTTTAGGGCTAGGGAGACTAACATTACGCCAGTAAAGGTTAGTCGAACTTATCCTTCAGGGTTAGGGAGACTACCTAGACGTGAAAAAAGGTTAGTCGAACTTATCCTTTAGGGTTAGGGAAACTACCTAGACGTGAAAAAAGGTTAGTCGGACTTATCCTTGAGTGGTCAGCAAAGATGGCGTCTCGTATCTGGTGCAAACATAATGATCCTTTGTGGATAGGGTGTTCTATAAAAACTTAACTTTAGTCGAATACAAAGCTAGTAAAACGAGTAATCATGACGGATTACCTTGCAGGAATGTCTCTCATTACCAGATGGAAACAGTGCTAATGAAGTAAGTTTTAAAATGTGATGGCGCTCGTTTAGAAATAAGACTCAAGATAAGTTAGCTAACAGATCTTGCAATATTTAATTATTTTTGATATTATCAATAAGAAACATTACAGACTGTATCTAACAGATATCATAATTAGGAGGAAATACAATGGCAGTTACAGCAGCTATGGTTAAAGAATTACGTCAAAAAACTGGTGCAGGAATGATGGATTGTAAAAAAGCATTAGTTGAGACAGATGGAAATATGGATGGAGCAATCGATTGGCTTCGAGAGCGTGGAATTTCAAAAGCAGCTAAAAAATCTGATCGTGTAGCAGCTGAAGGACTATGTTCAGTAGCAATTGATGGAGATATAGCAGTAATTTTTGAATTAAACTCTGAAACAGATTTTGTTGCTAAGAATGAACAATTCTTATCTTTATTAAGTAAAGTCGGAGAAATTTTATTAGCAAATAAACCAGCAAACGTTGAAGAAGCCTTAGAAATTGAAGTTAATGGGAAAACAGTTAATGAAATGTTAATTGAAGCCACTTCAACTATCGGTGAAAAAATTACGTTACGTCGTCTACAATTAGTTGAAAAAGCACCAAATGAAGTATTTGGTTCATATCTACATATGGGAGGACGTATTGCATCGTTGACCGTTGTTGAAGGGAAAGAAGAATTGGCCAAAGATTTCGCTATGCATGCGGCAGCTATCAATCCAAAGTATTTAACTATTGAAGATGTTCCTGGCGATGTCGTAACGAAAGAGCGTGAAATCCTAACTCAAGAAGCTTTAAATGAAGGGAAGCCAGCTAACATTGTTGAAAAAATGGTAGAAGGACGTGTGCGCAAATTTTTAGCAGAAATTTGTATGCTACAACAGCCATTTGTTAAAGATAGTGATGTAACAGTTGCAAAATTTGCAGCTAACCATGGTACAAAAATTAAATCGTTTATCCGTTTAGAGGTAGGAGAAGGAATTGAAAAAACAGTTTCTAATTTTGCTGAAGAAGTCATGAGCCAAGTTCGTGGATAATTTGTAACATTAAGGGACACTCGACCGTGTCCCTACTTTAGATATTTAATTCTGGGAGGTTGGTGAATGCATGTCTTCATATAAACGAGTCATATTAAAACTTAGTGGTGAGGCCCTAGCTGGTGGAAAAGGTTTTGGTATCGATGCTGAGACGGTTCAAAAGATGGCTTTAGAGATTAAGTCCGCATATGAAACAGGTGTTGAAATTGCCATTATTGTGGGTGGCGGAAATATTTGGCGTGGAAAGACAGCAAGTGAAATTGGAATGGAACGTTCGAGTGCAGATTATATGGGAATGTTAGCGACTGTCATGAATGCTCTAGCGCTTCAAAATGCGTTAGAGGCGTGTGGTGTTCAAACGCGGACTCAAACATCAATTCACATGAATCAAGTGGCAGAACCCTATATTCGACGTCGAGCGATGCGCCATCTTGAAAAAGGACGTATTGTTATTTTTGGTGGAGGAACAGGTAACCCTTATTTTTCTACTGATACGACGGCTGCTCTAAGAGCAGCAGAAATTAATGCTGATGCGATTTTAATGGCTAAAAACGGTGTCGATGGCGTATATAACGATGATCCACGGACGAACACTAAAGCGACAAAATACAGTGAATTATCTTATTTAGAAGTGTTAAATCAAGATTTACAAGTGATGGATTCAACCGCAGCCTCTTTATGCATGGATAATGACATTGAGCTGTTGGTGTTTAATATGAATCAAACTGGAAATATTAAAAAAGCAGTAGCTGGTGATAAAATTGGAACCATTGTAAAGGGGAGATAATATGCAAGTATTAAAGAATGCCGAAACACGGATGGATAAAGCCATCGAATCATTAAAGCGTGAATTTAGTGTTTTACGTACAGGACGGGCTAGTGCCGCATTGTTAGATAATATTAAAGTTGATTACTATGGAATGCCGACACCCATTAACCAAATGGCCCAAATCACGATTCCTGAGCCTAGGCAATTAGTTGTTAAAGCTTATGATAAGTCAACATCGAGTGATATTGAGCGAGCTATTAACGAAGCCAATATTGGCTTAACACCTAATAGTGATGGTGATGTCATTCGTTTAAATGTTCCTGCTTTAACAGAGGAACGACGTCGTGAACTAGCTAAAAAAGTAAAAGTATTTGCAGAAGAAGCAAAAGTTGCGATTCGTAATATTCGTCGCGATGCTAATGATGAGCTGAAAAAAATGCAAAAAAATGGTGACATAACAGAAGATGCCTTAAAAGGCTATAACGATGATGTTCAAAAATTAACGGACAAAAAAATTAAAGAAGTTGATAAAGTTGCATCCAATAAAGAAACTGATATTATGTCTATTTAATAAAACCCAGCTAGATCAAATGAGTAAACATTAAAATAGGACTAGTTCTAAGACTTTAGAGCTAGTTTTTGTTATTCATATCATAAAAAGTAAAACCGAGCATAAAGTAAAATGAGCTAATACTAATTCGTTTGTAAAATCAAACTCGAATCACGTGGATTTCTTTGTTAGAGTAGGCAATAAAAGTATTGGGTGGTAAACCGACTAAGTGCTTTGGATCACCCTTATAACCAGGGACTGACCGTGAAGAGCTGTAATTTTAGAACGTCATTCGTATGAGAAGGGAGCTGAGCATGAAAGAAGAATACTATACCTTTTATGACTATATGAAGCAGTCCAATTTGACAGCAAGTGAAGAAGATTACTTGGAGATGGTTTATCGATTATTTATTAATGCAGAAGCGGATATTCGTGTTAATGAAATAGCAAAAGCTTTAAATATTAAGGCTCCTTCAGTTACTAATATGATGAGAAAGTTAAATGATAAAAAATTAATTGTTTATGAACGTTACGGAAAAGTTAGATTAACGACAACAGGAGAAAAAATCGCAAAATTTTTATATGATCGACATAAAATAATTTATAATTTTTTAGATATTATTGGAGTTGAAAAAAATCAACTTGAAGAAACAGAAAAGATAGAGCATATGATTAGCCACGAAACAGTAGAATGTTTTAGGCAGCTAATTTGCTTTTTTGAAGTTTATCCTGAGAGTTATGAAAAGTATCAGGATATGAAAAAAAGACAATGAAAATTGTCTTTTTTTTCATTTTTTGCAATGAAATTGCGTATGATGGTAAAGGTGATAGATTAGGCTAGCTCAATAGCAGCAATTTCATCAAACGATCCATAAAATTTTATCCAATTTAACTTTACAAGGTTGTTTCTCTATCATCTAAGCTTGTTCTTCAAGCGCGTGCAATAACGTTTATATTGCTGTAGATTGAAGGAGGTTAGCAGTGTGTTTTTCTTTAAAGATATTACTTTTTTAACAGATGGCGACCTTGACTTAGTTGTAGAAAAAACAGTACCTGGAAATCTAGAACGATTTTTAGTTCCGGCTTATTACTTTTATATCAAGAAAAGAGGAGTTCCTTACGAGATAGGAAAAATTGAAATTCGCGTGGGGCATAATGAACATACTTTTTATGCGGGTAATATAGGATACGAGATTTATCCTCCTTATCGAGGCCATCATTATGCTGCAAAAGCTTGTGAAATCGTTAAGCGAATCGCTCAACTCCATGGAATCCAATACCTTTATATCAGTTGTTTGCCAGATAATATCGCATCGAATAAAACTTGTCAACGCTTAGGCGCAAATTTTTTAGGAACATTTCTAATACCTTTCCATAACGAGATGTATTTAATGGGAATCCGTCAAACGAATATTTATAAATGGTCCATTAATCCCTTGAATGAGCGAGTAAAAAGGTTGAATTTTATAGGAAGCATCTAAGACTTTAAAGCTCATTTCATAACATCCAGCTCTAAAATAATTAATGGCATGCAAAATAGTTTAAATGAAGCACCGTATAGAAAATAGGAAAGCGTAAATATTAAAAATGTCTCTCATATCTTACATGACAAGCCTCAAAATAGAGTTTTGTAAAAAATAACTTTCAGTAGTATTTGAAGTAAGATCTATTATGGCTAATAAAAACTATTTTTACCGTTGGACACCGTTTCATTAGTTGCTGCCCCAAATTCTACTTAATATTGGCTTAGAATTAGGTAAAAATAAAGCGCCGGACGTGCATCACTAAGAGGAGGAGAAACATGACAAAACTAAGTAACAGACACCGTAAAAAGGAAGTTAAATTACAGACTCCTGAAATGGCAACAGAATTAGGCAGTGAGTGGACTGGAGATGCTAAGCGTGTCGTAGAGAAAGTTGAAACACGAGTTAAGACCTCAGCAAGTCGATATGGCTTTTGTGAAGATGATGATGAATGATGTTTTCAAATCATATCTTTACCCTGTAATTTAAATAATTAATCAAAAACGTTAATTCAACAAGAATTAACGTTTTTTTTTGTTGTGACCTGTTTTGACTAGAGTCAAATCCATCTATTATTGGGTTTCAAATTTAAAACTTTGAGCTAAATATATGGTAAAATAAGTAAAAGATTAGAATTTATTTATTATTTCAGCGTTGTTAGTGGAAATAAAAGGTTAAGTGTATTAAAATAGAAAGACAGGTTATTATTGAAAGGCGGTTTGTTGAATGTTCTTTAAGAAAAAAAAAATCACAAGCGTTAATAAAGAGCAAATATTAGCATTACCATTGCCCCAACATCTTGCGATCATTTTAGATGGAAATGGGAGATGGGCTAAGAAAAGAGGACTTCCGCGGACAGCTGGCCATCAAGAGGGTGTCATAAATGTAAAAGAAATTTCTATCATCTGTTCAAATATTGGGATTAAGGCGTTAACCATCTATGCTTTTTCAACTGAAAATTGGAAAAGACCTGCGGATGAAGTAAAATTTTTAATGAAGCTTCCCATTAAATTTTTTGACGAATTTGCACCAGAGTTGATGGAAAATAATATTAGACTAAAAATAATTGGTGACAGTAACGGTTTGCCTAAGGAATTACAGCAAAAAGTTACTGAAATAACTGAAATGACAAAAAATAATACAAAAATGGTTCTAACAATTGCGTTAAATTACGGGTCTCACGATGAGATAAAACGAGCCGTCCAACAAATTGTTAGGCAGGTTAAAGATGAGGAACTGGTAATAGAAGAAATTGATGAATCTGTTATTGAAAAACAGCTGATGACATCAGACTTACCGCAATTGGATCTATTGATTCGCACTAGTGGTGAAAAAAGGATTAGTAACTTTTTATTGTGGCAATTAGCTTATGCGGAGTTGTATTTTTCAGCCGCTCTGTGGCCAGATTTCAAAGAAAAGCAGTTATTTGAAGCTCTCGCCGATTATCAAAGTCGTCATCGTCGCTTCGGAACAGTAGATAACAAAAAATAAAGGAGAATTACCATGAAACAACGGGTCACTACAGCAGGCATAATCATAGCAGTTGCACTACCTATTTTAATCTATGGCGGAATGCCATTTGTTATTTTAGGAGTCTTTTTAGTTGTGATTGCCACACAAGAAATGATAAAAATGAGAGAAACAGTTGCACAAACACCAATAGAAGTTAAAATTTTCACCATGATTGCCACGCTTTCAGTCGTTTTTTATTCATTTGATTTCGCAACGCTTTCATTCACGGATAACACGTTGGCTAGTCTGGAGTTAATGGCATTATACTTATTCGTCTTACTATTTTTTGTCGTCGTTAGAAAATCATTTACTTCCTTAGATGCTGGGTACTATTTATTTACCATTGTTTACATTGGATTAACCTTTCATGCGTTGCTTTTCATTAGGATATTAGGTTTAGATTTATTTTTATTTCTGATCTTAATCGTGGCTCTAACAGACACCTTTGCATACTTGATCGGGCGAAAGTTTGGAAAACGAAAACTGGCACCTATTATTAGTCCAAAAAAAACAGTTGAAGGAGCAGTAGGTGGGACGCTAGTTGGCGTGCTAACAGGAGTTATTTATGGGTTAGCTGTTAATTTATCCCCTAATCTGTTATGGATCGCTTTTATGAGCTTTATTGTAGCTGTCTTAGGACAAATTGGTGATTTAGTTGCCTCCTCATTGAAGCGTGAATACAAACTTAAAGATTATGGAAATCTCTTTCCTGGTCATGGCGGTGTTTTGGATCGTCTAGATAGTCAGTTATTTGCTGCTTTAGCTTTATATTTAGTTTTAAATTTATTAAATGTGGTGATTTAAATGAAAAATATTTATCTATTAGGCGCAACAGGTTCGATCGGTTCGCAAACATTAGCAGTCATTCGGCAACATCCACAGCAATTTCGACTAATTGCTTTCTCAGCAGGGCGTAATATTAACTTAACTAGGTCTATTATAGAAGAATTCAAGCCCTTGTTTGTGTCTGTCCAATTTGAATCAGATGCTAAGCTATTAGCTACTACTTATAAAGAGGTTGAATTTGGATATGGAGAACAAGGACTGATCCAAGTGGCAACGTATCAATCAAACGCCATTGGCGAAGACTTTGTTTTGAGTGCCGTTATGGGTGCAGTGGGACTGCTCCCCACATTAAAAGCAATTGAACTGAAACGTCATATCGGGATTGCAAACAAAGAAACATTAGTAACAGCTGGTCACCTAGTTATAGAAAAAGCGAAACAATACGGAGTTCAATTACTACCAGTAGATAGTGAGCATTCTGCTATCTATCAATGCCTTTTAGGTGAGGATCAAAAAGCAGTAAAAAAAATAACCATAACGGCAAGCGGGGGTTCGTTTAGAGATTACACGCGTAAGATGTTAAAAGGCGTCACCAAAAAACAAGCTCTTAATCATCCCAATTGGTCGATGGGAGCTAAAATTACGGTGGATTCAGCTTCTATGATGAATAAAGGATTAGAGGTCATTGAAGCACACTGGCTCTTTAGTATGCCTTATGAGAAAATCGAGACGCTATTACATCGCCAAAGTGTCATTCATTCAATGGTTGAGTTTGAAGATACAAGCGTCATCGCTCATTTAGGAACGCCTGATATGAAAATACCCATTCAATTTGCGATGAGCTATCCTCAGCGTTTGGAATTAGTTAATGCCCCTTCATTAAATTTGGCTCAAATCGGATTGTTAGAGTTTAAAGAGATGGATTTTGACCGTTTTCCTTGTTTAAAAATGGCTTATGAGGCTGGAAAGAATGGGGGAAGCTATCCGACGGTTTTAAACGCGGCTAATGAAGTAGCCGTAGAGCTGTTCCTAAAAGATAAGATTACGTTTTTAGAAATTGAAGCTGTGGTTTATGAAGCATTAGCAAAACATCAGGAGATAAAACATCCGTCACTGGAGGAAATACTAACGATTGATCAGGAAACTCGAGACAAAATTAAAAGGAAAGCTATCGGAGTTTAGCTACAAGGTCGAAATGGTGCCGGCTGTGTGGTGCCTATGAACGAAATAGAGCCCTATGCTCAACTTAGGAGTGCTAGCTTGTGATCATATGGATGGAATTTACTTCATTTAGAAAAGCCCTAGTTCAGGAAATCCGCTATCACATTAGCACCAATTTTGCAAAAGCTCCATTAGCTGGGTCTAATTAAAACTTAGCGCTGCTTGTTTGTTGATTTCGCTTCTCTGATGATTCATAACACTTATTGTGAGATAACCTTTTGCAGTTCATTAATTGTCAGTCATTTTTTTATTGCTTTTATTAATGAGTCGCGGTACACTTTTTATAATAGGAGGAAAAAAATATGTTAATCGGAATTATAAGTTTTATCTTTGTCATTGGAACTGGAATTTTAATTCATGAACTAGGCCATTTTATTGTTGCTAGAAAATTTGGTATTTTATGTCATGAATTTTCTATAGGAATGGGGCCCGTTCTTTGGAAAAAAAGAAAAGGGGAGACCCAGTATACCATTCGCTGGATTCCTCTTGGTGGTTATGTGGCCATGGCAGGAGAAGATATTGAGAAAGAAATCGTTAAAATAGATCAAAAAGTGGGAATTGAATTAGATGAACACGGGTTGATCACCAAGATTTATTTGAATCCGGAATCTAATCCAGATTTAAAGGTAGGGACGATTAAGGAAGTAGATCTCTATCAAGATTTAACCATGGTTTTACAATTTGAAGATCAGGAGGCTGTGACTTATTCAGTAAATAAAGCCGCCACGTATGTTGATTTGAAAACTAAGGCCATTCAACACATTGCGCCTAAAGATCGTTGTTTAGAAGCAAAGTCAAAATTCGCTCGCTTAGCCACTTTAACAGCAGGAGCGCTCATGAATTTTTTATTAGCTTTCATTCTCGTTTTCCTGGTGGGGCTTCGGGGAGAACCTATTTTAACGAGCGAAATTGCTGAAGTGGCTGAGGGAACACCAGCTTACGCTGCTGGGTTAGCAGCTGGCGATACGATTATTGAGTATAATGGCTATACCATTACCAATCGTGATGATTTTTTTATAGCTATTGGAGATACGGCAGGAGAAGCGACTTTAACGTTTACTCGAGGTGAAGAAACACATCAAGTAGAAATAACACCCAATATGGTGGAAAACAACGGTGAATTAGTGCCGCAAATTGGGATTATTTTTGCTAACCGTTTTGAATTCTCACTAGGGTATGCTGTGGAGTTTGCAGTCAATCAATTTAAAGCTGGATTTTCAATGATCTTTTTAACTTTTGGTATGTTGTCCAGTGGCGAAGCGGGTGTCGGGGATCTGGCAGGACCGGTTGGCATTGCCGCCATGACCACACAAATTGCAACACAAGGAATTTTCCCTTTATTAATTTTTGCTAGCTTAATTAATATCAATTTAGGCTTATTAAATTTATTACCGATTCCAGCTCTAGATGGTGGACGGATTGTTTTTGTCATCATTGAAGCCATTACTCGTCGTCCTGTCAATCGAAAAATTGAAGGATACGTGCATGCCATTGGGATGATCTTTCTATTTTCATTAACTATTTTTATTACGTTTAATGATATTTTTCGAATTTTACGTTAATTGTAAAATAGATTGATATCTAAACCTAAATATGACATAATAAAGAAAATACACAGGCGATTAAAGTCATTTATTCGCCTGTTTAAACTAGTTTTCAAATATAAGGTGATTATAATTAAGGAGGTGTAGGTCCTGTAAAGAAAGATTGGTTCCATGATCGATCTAAAAGGGCCTGAAAAGATGAAACAATCCAAGATGTTTATTCCGACCTTGCGAGAAGTTCCTAGCGATGCCGAGATTCGGTCTCATCAATACTTATTACGTGCAGGATATATTAGACAAGTCGCTGCCGGAATTTATAGTTATTTACCATTAGCAAAGCGAGTGCTGACAAAGATTGAAAATATCGTTCGTGAAGAACTAGAAGCAATTGGTAGTAACGAATTATTAATGCCAGCTTTACACCCGCGAGAACTATGGGATCAAACGGGACGTTGGGATGTTTACGGTGCTGAATTAATGCGCTTAACGGATCGCCATGATCGTGAGTTCGCCTTAGGCCCAACTCACGAAGAAGTCATCACGACTATCGTTCGAGATCATGTCAGGTCTTATAAAAAATTACCGATCAATGTTTTTCAAATTCAAACGAAGTTTCGAGATGAGGCTCGTCCTCGATTTGGGCTCATGCGTGGTCGTGAATTTGTGATGAAGGATGCTTATACCTTTCACGCTTCGGAAGACTGCTTGGAAGAAGCTTATCAAAACTTTGTTCAAGCCTATCATCATATATTTACTCGCTGTGGTTTAAACTATCGCATGGTTGAAGCAGATAGCGGGCAAATTGGTGGCTCGCAATCAGCAGAATTTATGGCCTTAGCAGAAGTAGGAGAAGATACCATTGTTTATTCAACAACAGGGTCTTATGCCGCTAATATAGAAGTAGCAAATTTAGCAGTTGGTGATCCAGCACCCGATGGAAATGGCGTGGTTAATCACGCTAAAGGAATTGAAGTAGGACATGTCTTCAAATTGGGAACCAAATATTCGGAAGCCATGAAAGCTAATTTTTTGGATGAATTCCAAAAAGAAAAGCCGGTTATGATGGGATGTTACGGGATAGGAATTAGTCGCGTCATCATGGCTGCTATTGAACAAAATCACGATGATAAAGGTATAACTTGGCCAAAATCCATTGCTCCTTTTGCCATTCATGTCGTGCCCGTCGATGTCAAAAAAGAAGCTCAACTTTCTGTTGCTGAAAAAATTTATAGCGATTTATTAGCCGCTGGTTTTGAGGTCTTACTAGATGATCGAAAGGAACGTGCTGGCGTTAAATTTTCAGATGCAGATCTCATTGGATTGCCGATTCGGATTACAGTTGGACAAGGTGTGTTAGAAGGTCGTATTGAAATTAAACTTCGTCAAACAGGTGAAGCCTTTGAGGTTAATCTAGATGAATTAGTTACAACAGTCATTGAACAATTTGCCGCTTTAAACTAGCCACATAAAATTCTCTCGATAGAGAGATTTTTTTATTTAATCAGCAGATTATGATGAAATCAGTCAAAAAAAATGATAAAATGAAACAGTTATAAAATTTATCTGTTAAGATAAAGGGGGAATCCCATGCAAAAGCAAATGCAAATTTTATTGGAGCAAATTAAGTATCCTGAGCATCAAGTCTATCTGTTTGAAAATAAGAAAATAAAAAAAGTAGATGTTTTTCGTAAGCGCCAGGAACTCATTTTTCACTTATTATTTGAACAACCTTTAATGCCAGCAGCGGCATTTTATGAATTTTATCAACGATTTGACCAAACCTTTGGTAGTATCCCTACCCTTGAGAAAGCAAGTTTTTTTATTAACTATGATGCCGCAACTACTGAGGAGCAGATTTTAGATTATTGGCCGCTAGTGCTAGAATATTTAAGCCGTCAAGACTTGATGATTCGTTGTTTGGAAGGGTTTAAAGTTGAAGTTCACGATGAAGTTTTACAGATTGCCGTAAAAGATGAACAATACTTTCAAGAAATAGAACATAAATATGCCGTAAAAATTAAAGCATGCTATGAGACATTTGGATTTTTTTTGAAAACAGTAAAGCCCGTTTTTTGCGACCAAGCTAAGTCTGATGTTGATCTTTTAACGGAACGAGAGGTGGCTCTTGCTCCGATTATTGAGACACCTAAAATAGAAGAACCTGTTGTTGAATCTGCGACACCTCCGCAATATGGAAATAGTTATAGTAAGGGGCGCGGAGGTTACTCACGAAAAGAACCGGAAATAACTGCGACTTCTATTGGAGCGCCGATAACCGCTACGCCTATGAACTGTCGAGATGTTGATGATGAAATGGGGAAATGTGTGTTAGAGGGGTATATTTTTGATGCCGAAACTCGTGACATCCGCAATGGAGAAATGGTTTTAATTACCGCTAAATTTACTGACTATACAGATTCTATGTACATAAAGATGTTCGCTAAAACCGATCAAGCTAAAAAAATGGTACCCAAAATTTTAGCCAAAGGAAATTGGATTCGCGTCAGCGGTCGAATTCAGTTTGATACGTTTTCCCAAGAATTATGTATGATGGTCAATGCCGCCACTTTCATCGAAGCCAAGCAAGAGGAGCGTCAGGATTTAGCTCCTGATAACGAAAAGCGTGTGGAGCTTCACGTTCATTCAAAAATGAGTGCCATGGATGGAATAACGGATATCGCCGACTATATTAAGCAAGCTGCCAAATGGGGGCATAAAGCCATTGCTTTAACGGATCATGGAGTCGTTCAAGCGATTCCTGATGCTTATTACGCGGCCAAGAAAAATGGCATTAAAATGATTTATGGGCTCGAAGGAAATCTAGTTGAAGATCGCCCCCTTTTAGGGTGGAATGATCAACCCATTGATTTAGACAGTGCAACTTATGTCGTCTACGATGTTGAAACCACTGGATTTTCTACGAACTATGATTTAATTATTGAAGTGGCAGCCGTCAAAATAAAAAACGGAACGATTATTGGTGAATTTTCCGAATTTGCGAACCCACATCGTAAGCTATCCCTTAAAACCATTGAATTAACTCATATTCTTCAAAGTGATGTGGATGATGCTCCAGAACTTGAGGATGTGATGAGACGCTTTAAAGAATGGACGGCAGACAGTATTTTAGTCGCTCACAATGCTAACTTTGATATGGGACACATAAGAGAAGTTTATAAACGATTTAATCTGGGACCTTGTGAAAATCCAGTTATAGATACATTAGCTCTCGCTCGCATTATGTATCATTATCAATATGGTGTTTATTGGAAACAGGTAACTGATGTGACCATGGATGAAAAATTTAAACGCAAAATGAAACGATTTAATTTAAAGGCGTTGGCAAAATTCTTTAAAGTGGACTTAACTCAACACCACCGCGCTATTTATGATGCCAGGGCGACAGGGCAAGCTTTTATCTTAATGCTACGAGATATTGAAAAATTAGGTGTTAAACGCCATGATGAATTAAATCAGTTAGTGGACCAAGAGCATTCTTTTAAATTAGATTATTCCAATCACATCACGATCTTAGCAAAGAATGAAGTGGGCTTTAAAAATTTATTTAAGATCGTGTCGCAATCTTTGACTAAAGATTTATATGGGCAACCTCGCATTCGTCGCAGCTACTTAGAAAAACATCGAGAAGGGTTACTCATTGGCAGTAGTTGTGTCAACGGAGAAGTTTTTCAAACCGCATTAAATAAGCCTTATGAAGAGCTAAAAGAAAGAGTAACTTTCTATGATTATTTAGAAGTTCAGCCTCCGGAAGTGTATTCACACTTAATTGATCAAAATTCTAAAGAGATGGCAACGTCCATTTTAGAAACCATTAAGGTGATTGTTCGTGTGGGTGAAGAGCTCAATATTCCCGTTTGTGCAACGGGAGATGTCCATCATTTAAATCGTGAAGACAAAGTTTATCGACAGATTTATACGCGCACGCCCATGGTTGGCGGGGGGAGGCATCCCTTAAATCATCCAGACATTAAATCAATCCCTAGCATGCACTTTCGCACTACAGATGAGATGTTTAAGGATTTTCATTTCTTAGAAGAAGAAAAACAAAAAGAAATTATTGTGACAAATCCCAATGAGATCGCTGATCAGTGTGAAACTATTAAAGCTATTAAAGATGAGTTATTTACTCCCTCGGATGATTTCTTAAAAGATAAGGGCATCCCGAGTATTAAAGATCGCTTGCGAGAAATGTGTTATGAGCGAGCTTATGAATGGTATGGCAAAGTTTTACCTCAATACGTGTTAGATCGCTTAGAGAAGGAACTAAAAAGTATTATCGGCAATGGGTTTGCTGTTATATATTATATTTCTCACATCCTTGTTAAAAAATCATTAGATGATGGCTATCTAGTAGGATCACGGGGATCAGTGGGTTCTTCACTCGTGGCCACGTTGATGGATATTACAGAAGTAAATCCTCTGTCTCCTCATTACCGCTGCCCGTCTTGTTTATTTTCTGCTTTTAAAATGAATGAAGAAGAAAAGCAACGCTATGGAATTCGTTCCGAAGAAGAACAGTTTCAAGAAATTTTAGCAAATAGTGAGTCGGGGTTTGATTTACCTGACGCTAAGTGTCCAAGATGTGAAACAAAGATGAAAAAAGATGGTCACGATATTCCCTTTGAGACCTTTCTTGGGTTTAAAGGTGATAAAGTTCCCGATATTGATCTTAACTTCTCGGGAGAATACCAGTCTCATGCCCACCAATATTGTCGAGAAATCTTTGGCGATGATTATGCGTTTCGTGCTGGTACCATAGGAACAGTCGCAGAAAAAACCGCTTTTGGCTATGTTAAAGGCTATCTAGAAGATACGAAACAAGAAATGCGAAAAGCTGAAATTGAACGCTTAGCAAAAGGTTGTGAAGGGGTTAGGCGAACTTCGGGACAGCATCCTGGCGGCATTATTGTCGTTCCTAACTATATGGATATTTATGATATAACGCCGATTCAGTACCCAGCTGATGATCCGACTGCTGAATGGAGAACCACTCATTTTGACTTTCATTCGATTCACGATAATTTATTAAAACTCGATATTCTGGGACACGATGATCCCACTGTAATTCGTTATTTACAAGATATTTCTGGGATTGACCCTCAAGACATCCCAACAGATGATCCAGAGGTTTATAAATTATTTTCGACAACGGAATCACTAGGTGTCACTCCTGACCAAATACGTTCAGCAACGGGTTCATATGGCGTACCCGAATTTGGGACTTCCTTTGTACGGAGCATGTTAGAAGATACGAAACCGAAAAGCTTTGCCGAGTTAGTCAAAATATCAGGATTATCCCACGGAACTGACGTTTGGTTAAACAATGCAGCTGACTTAGTTAGTGGCAATAACGAAAAATTTGGAAAAGTAGAATTTAAAAACGTCATTGGATGTCGTGATGATATTATGGTTTATTTAATGTATGGTGGTTTAGAACCAGCCACTGCTTTTAAAATCATGGAATTTGTCCGCAAAGGAATGGCTAGTAAAAATCCGGAAGCTTGGAAAGAACACGAGGAAGAAATGCGCAAACATAACATTCCTGAATGGTATATTTGGTCTTGTGGGCAAATTAAGTACATGTTTCCAAAAGCCCACGCGACTGCTTACGTTTTAATGGCGATTCGGATTGCTTGGTTTAAAGTCCATCACCCTATTTATTATTATTGTGCTTATTTCTCTAAGCGAGCCGATGCCTTTGAAATTGAAACCATGGTTAAAGGACCTGAGGCTATTCGTAAATGTTTAGATGAAATTGAAGAAAAAGGCTTTGAGGCAACACCGAAAGAGAAAAACTTGGTGACCGTGTTAGAAGTGGCTCTCGAAATGACCGAACGAGGCTTTTATTTCCAAAACTTTAGCATTGAAGAATCATTAGCTGTGGATTTTAAAATAGCTGACGATAAAAAATCGTTAATTCCGCCTTTTACAGCACTAGATGGCTTGGGTGAAAACGTGGCTTATCAAATAGTAGCAGCTCGGGAAGAGGAACCTTTTAAAACAGTAAAAGAAGTCCAACAACGAGGAAAAGTTTCTAAATCTCTAATAGAAAAATTACAATTAATGAATGTCTTTGGTGATATGGAACTAGGCGTGGATAAGCCAACCAAAAAAGTCGTTCAACCACCGAGTAATCAGTTAAGTTTATTTTAAAAGCAACTGTTAAAATGCACATTAAAATTAGGTGCATTTTTAATGTCACCATAGTTGTCTAGACCAGGTAGCCATAATCAAAAGCAGTTCATGAAATTTAGCCACTATAAAGGAATGGAAAGGCTTCCTGCCAATATCAAAAAGTCTAGTTCCTAAACACTCATATCAAAATGTGTTGACGTGTTTTAAAGTTTGGACATTACCATTAAGACGGTAAAATAAATCGATAAAGTCTTAGAGAACACTAAAAACAAGGGCGCTTGTCATGGATTTTTAAATAAAAGGATGACTCGATTACAAAAGTGAGGTAAAATAAAAGAGTTGATGATACAAGCGATGAAGGGTTATATGCTTGTTGACTGAAGGAAAAAAGGAGGAATAAGCGATGACGATCTTAGTATTCGGACATGTTAATCCAGATACAGATTCAATAGCATCAGCAATCGTGATGACAGATTTACAAACAAAGTTAGGCTTACAAGTGAAAGCTTGCCGCTTAGGAGCAATTAATAAAGAAACTCAATATGTTTTAGATTATTTCCAAATTCCAGCACCGGTTCTAGTGAGCGAAATTGGTGAAAATACAGAAGTTATTTTAGTGGACCATAATGAATTTAATCAGAGTGCTGAAGGAATTGGCAATGCAACCATTAAAATGGTGGTTGATCATCACCGAATTGCGAATTTCCAAACTGCAGAACCGTTGTTTTATCGTGCAGAACCAGTAGGATGTACTGCAACCATTCTCTATAAAATGTATCGTGAAAATCAAATTGAAATAGAACCGACGATAGCTGGCTTAATGGCGAGTGCCATTATATCAGATTCTTTATTGTTTAAGTCGCCAACTTGTACGAAAGAAGATGAAAAAGCTTGCCGTGAGTTAGCGGAAATTGCCGGATTAAATGTGAATACTTATGGCTTAGAAATGTTAAAGGCCGGAACTGATCTCTCTGATTACAGCGCAGGACAACTATTAGGCATTGATGCTAAGGTTTTCCCGATGGGTGATGTCATGGTGGAGATTGCTCAAATAAATACAGTGAGCATTGAAGACATGCTGCGTCGTAAAAATGAACTTGAAGAGCAAATGCAGCTTATTATTCAAGAGAAAGAATTAAATTTATTTGTCACCGTGATCACTGATATTTTAAATAGTCATTCACAGATTATTGCTTTAGGAAATCGTACGGATTTGGTAGAGAAAGGGTTTGACGTTAATTTAGTCGACCGTACGGCTTTACTGGAAGGCGTCGTGTCTCGTAAAAAGCAAATTGTTCCGGTTTTAGATCGTGTGTCTAAGTTATAAAAAATAACCGACAGGTTTATATTTGTTCTAGCTGTGATTAAACAGGAATGAATAGTCATAACATGTGCTATTTATCTGGTTATTTTTTACCAGATGATCTGCTTTAATTCAAAAAGATCGTAGACGATCTTATCGCTACCATAAAGGATGCAAGAGGATGAAAAACTACTTATATGTTATCAATTATGCAGAAGGAGAAGAAATGCTGTGTAAGCTTGAATTAAAGATTTTATTTAAGCAAGAACTGACTCAGAAATGGTTAATTTCTCCCATTAAGATTGAACCTTCTCGAAGTGTATTTATTAAAGAACGGTTAACTATTTTAGCTGAAGCTTTGACATTTGAAACTGTATATGACCAAGTTCAACAACAATCTTTGGTTTTTGAGTCCTTTAAGTTGTTGTTCTTACGCTTTCCCAACCAGACTCTAAGGTATCGTGAGCGTTTAAGCCGCCTTAATGAAATTGGCTCTTTAATTGGAGGCGAAGCGGCGATGTACAACCCTAAGCAATTGCTAGGGTTAACAGAGTTAGACGGAAAGTGGTTATTTGGTCTCTTAAAGCCAAACGATAATACTTGGGTGCATCACGAAAATAAGCCTTATTCTTATTCATTTTCACTAGGCGTTCGACTTTCGAGAGCGATTGCTAATATAGCCATTGGTCATGATTTCGATAAAAAGATTATTGATCCGTGTTGTGGTGTTGGCACTGTGATTTTAGAAGGGTTAACGGTGGGTGGAAAGATGGAAGGCAATGAGCTCAATGAAAAAGTTTCGTGGAAAGCTCGAGAGAATTTAAAGTATTATGGTTATGAACCTCTCATAACAACGGGAGATATAAAAGAGATTGAAGGTCATTATCAAGTGGCCATTATTGACTTACCTTATGGCCATTTTAATCCTATCGCTCCTGAAAGTCAGCAACAGATTTTAAATGCTGCCAGGCGTCTAGCAGATCAATTAATTCTCGTCACGCAAGTTGAAATGCACAATGAAATAAAAGCGGCAGGTTTTAAACTAATTGAACAATGTCCAGTGGCCAAAGGGCGGTTTATTCGCTACGTCAATTTGTGTGAGTAAATCGACTCCTTAAGGGAGTCTTGCTCTTAAGGTTCAAGTTGAGCGTTATTTTCAGTAAACGTTAGTGGCCCTTGCAATTATGATTTTTTATAAAATAAAAAGAAGATTTTGTATTCTTGACAGTAAAAGCTCAAACAAAATCTTCTTTTTTCGTGTCGCTTAGGTTCTTAATTGCCGATTCCATTTTGGCTCGCAATTTTTAAACTAATGCGACGTCTTTCATCTTTGTAGTCTATGGCCGCATTTCTCCATCGTCTTGAAGAATCAGTTCCTCTCTAAATTTTTATGATAAATTAAAGTCCCAATTCAGTAAGGTCCAATTGTCTTTCATGTCTATTTTTAAGCCCTTTGGTTAATATCTAAAGCAAAAAAGTAAGCGTTAAAATAAATTGAGAATCAATGCCTTCCTTGACGATTAAATTAGCCAATGGAATGACAGTTACGATCGTTTTTCCACTGCCAGGACAACTGATGACACAAGTGGGCCTAACTAGAGATTGTGCCCTTCAAGCTTAGTAGGAGAAAGGATGATTTTAAAGTTGCTTTCCAAGTATTGTGTAAGTTCATTGGCCCCGATCTAAACGCTCCTTTAATAATTAATCAATTTCTCTATTATACAAGAAGATTGTTGGTTTGACTATCGTAACCATTTTTAAGGTTTATTAATATGATAGAGTATAGAAAGTAGGTGATGGCATGTCACTATGGGATGGTTTACAGAAGCAAGCAACTAAAACGGCAAAACAGGGAATGAAACAAGCAAGTATCTGGATTGAAATAGGAAAACTGAATGTCACGCTTTCAGCCGCTAATATGGAATTGCAACAATTATTTGAACAAATAGGTGAGTGCATTTATGACAAGCAAATAAGAGATCTCACTGAATCAACGGAAGTTCAAGGGTTAATTCAGAAGGTTTATACTCAAAAAGCTAAAATTAAGTCCATTGAGAAGCAGTTGCATTTAGTAAAAGGCAAACAAATGTGTGAGAATTGTCAAGCAACCATTGCTCCAGGAACTAAATACTGTCCTTATTGTTCACACCCCCAATCGCGAGAAGTTGATTTTCAGATTTAAATAGGATGCTCTAATATTTAGTTGCTAAATATTAGAGCATTTTTAATTTGAAAACATTTTATTATAGAATGATCTAGTGAGGTGAGTTATAATAGAACTTATTTGAGCTAAAAAACATGGAAGGTGAGAGAGATGCTTGAAGTTGTAGTGGCAATTGGAATGATCTTAATAACAGGTAAATTAATTCAAAAAAAATTCAATGTTAAAGTAATCATGTTTGGTTCAGGGCTCATGATGATGTTAATTGCCATAGGACTAGGGCATCCTATATTAGCTCCAGAGGCCAGTAGCCATCTCGCTTTTTTTGATATATTTCG
>Ga0153980_1000359_pt1 | contig 20828 bp, 20 predicted proteins | sample TSGA064MetaG_FD_104722 | JGI IMG/M metagenome (GOLD analysis project Ga0153980, IMG submission 104722) | Attine ant fungus gardens microbial communities from Georgia, USA - TSGA064 MetaG | ecosystem: Host-associated > Fungi > Mycelium > Unclassified | place: USA: Georgia, Magnolia Springs State... | reverse complement strand
CCCCAAATAAAAGACAACTTAGTCCTAGGGCCACTGAATGCTTGTGGTAGAACTCTACCATAAGGTCAGATGCTGAAACATCAGAGACAGACCCCCAAGAGTTGTACTCTGTGAGGGCAACTAAAGCAGAGTAGCTTCCAAAAGAATTGTCACAAACTTCATTTAGACCATAACTCTGGGAATACATGATCAATTTCAATAATCTAAATGGCTACCAAAAGCCCTTAAGAAAACCTTTCAAAAGATACCAAAAATGTCTCAAGGCAATCAGTATTCACCAAGTTATCAATAGATCAGTCAGTGATCACCAAGGTACCAAACACTAAATTGCTGATATCTCAAGAACTACTTAATGTAATGATCATATAGTAGTCTGTCCTGATGCATAGACTACCACAATCATGTATTTAAGGACTCTATGTCTAAGGATAAACCTCAGACTTAACAACATCTTTTGCTGCTTGTTTAACTTTGCTTTTTTGAGCTCTTTGATTATACAATCAATTAATCACAAATCAGTAAGTGGCTATTTGTGATAGTTTCTGAGTCAGTCACTAATAGAAGAACTTGATTCCATACTCCAGATACTGTTCACTTTGAACCCTGTCTAAACTTTACTCTTTTATTGTCCTTGAGGGAAATTACTACTGATGTCAAGAACAATAGAAACACTTCAAAAACACCACCAACATGCCTTAAGAGTGTTCATGAGATGTCTGAATTATAGAACAAGGCTGCAAAGTAAAAGGAGGGTAGATGACTTGTTAACTCCCTACTTTTTTTTTTTTTTAAATTAACAATTTATTACATAGGGCTTGTAGGCAGGCTGTGATAAATACAGAAGATCTACTTAGATATGAGAGACTATAATAAAAGGAAAAGGGAAAGAAAAAAAAGAATAGAGAAAAAGAAAGTGAAAATTTGAAGACAAGTGGCTATGCATCTGCCCTTTTCTGGACTATACTGCAAAAGATGGTCAACCATTGTCAAAGCTAAAGGCTGATGGGTTGTCTGCAAGGAAATAAACAAAGCTATTGATGACAGTATTACAAGATCTTATTGACTGCTTATGTAGGTTGTACTATATGACAATGTGCTCGCAGGTTTGTACTTCCACTTTGTCATATAGGTATCTGAAAAATGAGTTTAGAAAGAATTTTTGATGGTATTCACCAATGGGGTGTATCTAGTGGTTATATGGGTAAATCAAGTACATAGGGAATTGGTAAATTCTATAAATGGAAGCCATGATCTTCTCTTTGCATAGGTGGGTTTAATGACCTATTCTTTTTTATCCTCAAAGTTCAGGAATAATTGACCTTTCTTTTGACTGGCTGAGAACAAAGTTTATCACTCCTTGAGGATCACATTGTATTCCTTCTTTTCGCTAAACAGGAAGGAGTTCTTATTGGGGAGGATTGGTGTATTATTGGTTGCCTTCACTTGGTCATCAACAAGCTTGTATCTAGACCACTTGGCTTTGTTGAGGCAGTACCAGAAATGAATAGAGTTTCTTTTGTTCCTGTCTAGGAACAACTTTATGTTAGAAGCAAGAGGTAGGATAATATTTTAGAAGGGGTTAACATATAACTCGAGGATTTTGTTGGCAGCAGCAATAGAATCTGTAATGATAATGACATTATGGATGTCATCTCTTTCTATTGCAGAAATAAAACCAATACATATGGCTATGAGCTTGGCTTTGATAGAAGTGATGTTTATTGTCTAGAACTGAAGCTGCTTGATAACTTGATTATCTTTCCAAATATGGATGGTAGCTGTTGCTATATTAGATTTCTTAATACCTCCATCAACAATGACACCAGCATGATAAGGGAGATTTTGTAATTGATGAAAGACATGGTTGAGGTTCTGGATGTATTTGAATAGATCCTCATTGCTAGAAGAAGAAGGAGAATGAAAAGTTATCCTATTAGAGAAATGATCAACTACTCTTGAACTAAAAGATAAAAGAGAATAAAGGGAACAAAAACATTTTGTAATTTTTGATAGTTGTTCATTGACATCCTTGATGGGGCTTGTGAGTTTAGCTTGCTGCTTTGGTATGAGGTTAGATGTTGAAAACCTATGTGGAGGTTGGTTTTTGGTATGCTGTGAGTCCAATAGTGAGTTGATAGCATGAAAGAGGGAAATAGAAGCATAGTGGAAGTAATGGTAGCTATTGAGTTTCCATAGGTGAAGATAAATGGAAACCAGGCCTGCAATAGCTTCTACTCCTTCCAATGGTAAAGTACAGAAAGCCCTGTAATCCATAGAGCAGCTCTACATTGTATCTTTTTTAATTTGGAGATATTCTTGCAAATGGATACTTTTTTGAAGAACTACAGTTGAAACCTGTATAGTGTAATAAAGAGTATACATGTTCTGTATAGGAGACATTTCTGAACTGGAAGAATACCTCATGAGAAGTTGCCTAGGAACTTCATTGCATTTAGAGTAGAGAGGCATTTGGTAGCATAGAAATAAATATGGTAGTGGAAAGTAAGTTTTCTGTCAAAGAAGAAGCCTAGATAACACCAGATCAATTTGGGTATGAGAATAGGTCCTCTAACTGTAGTGAGATTGATAGAAGAGTTAGAGAAGTGACAAGATCTTGTAAAGTGGAAAACTTCAGATTTGCTATGTTCCATGATCAAGCTAGAATCCAAGAGAATTTTTGATATAATGTTGTAGCTACAAAAAAAGAAGAAAAAAGAAAGGTCATAACTCTTCTCCTGAGAAATTAAAAGACTGTCATCAACAAAGGATAGTATATTAGTTGGGATTTTTTCTTTTAGATTTTTATATCTTTTCTTGAATGTTTTTATAATTGGAGCCAAGTATATAGTGGAAATGATGGGAGATAGAGCTGAACCTTGGCCTACTCTAATATTGGTGCTAAATAATGGGGAGAAGAAGCCGTTCCATGTATATGTTGTTGAATGACTTGAGTGATAACTGTTCAAAAACCCTCTAATGTTAGCATTGAGGTCTGCTTTTTTAAAACATGCAAATAGAAAAGTGTAGTTAAGAAAGGGAAAGAATTGGGTGATGTTGAATGCTATGATGCTTGTATAATATTGTTTTAACCAACCTGCATAGATGAGGTGAGTGAAGTATAGCCCTGTGTCAGTAGTAGAGTGTTGTCTGATACTGCCTAGTTAGTTTGGGTCTAAAAAGCCATTTGACATTATGTGAAATTGGAGGCAGTTGCTGATTACCTTTTCTATGAGTTTACCAGTGGTGTTAAGAAGAACTATGGGTTGGAAGGACTTAGGCAAGTTATAGAAGTCCTTGTTGGGCTTGGGAATAACAACTATTGTGGTCATTTTGAAATACAACAGCTAGAACTCTAAGTTGATACATACATTAGCAATATACATGATCTTTTTGAGATAGACATTGTTTATAATGAGTGGTTTAAGGTGTCTCCATGATATATAGTCAGGGCTAGGGGTAGAGGATGAAGAGTACTTAGCTATTGTATCTCTGAACTCCTGATTGGAAAAGAGAAGCCACTCGAGAGTATTAGCTTGAGGGATTTTATTGAGAAAGCCAGTATTGATGGACTGATTCTCTACTAAGTTGTATGAACTGTAGAGTATATGCTACAGTTTGGGTAGGGTATTGCATAGTTGATCTTCAAATATGATAGTTTCAATAGCCAGGAGGAATTTCTTCCTTATTCAATTTATGAGGTTCCATAGCCATTTGTTTGATGATGCTATTTTATGAATTTTCTCATTGAAGAACTTCCTTTTGACCTCCTATAATGTTGACTTATATGTTTTCTAGCTGGGTAAGTCTTCCTGCTTGTGATATCTATTGAGGCTATTAGTACACTCCTGATTCTACCACTCTTTGGAGTGTTTTGTGATGTGTTTCAATTTAGAGTGTTGAGACTATGCATTTTTGAATATGGTAGTCAACTAAAGGACAATATTTTGGAGGTCTTCTTTGCTTATGATATCTGTTATGTTGAGTTGCTCTATACTGTTCATTTAGGATTTAATAAACTCTTTCTCATCATCACTGTCTTTCTTGATAGACCAAATAGTGATGTCAACATTCACTTCTTTTATTCCTACTTCTAGAATAAGGGGGATGTAATCTGAAGGTTTTCACATTTTGGGATGGAGAGAGGGAAGAGTTCTAGTCCTAAGCTATCAGTGATTGTGATTAGGTTATCTGTATAAACAGAGTGGTGGTGGAAGTTAGGGTTCCAGCTACTATCTCTGATGTTGAAATCATCTGTCATGACCACAGTATTTTCTATATTCCTAATGTTATGTTGTAGGCAATATAAAGCAGTTTGGTTACTGTCTAAGTAGATGTTGATAATGAAGTTTATGTCTCAATTGTTGTGAAAGGCCAAGACATTTATGTCCTAGTAGTTAATAACATCTAAGCAGAGGGCAAACCTTAGGCTTGATAGTCATTTGTTGACATAAGTCACTACTCATGGGTAATTTTCTTGTAACAAGTCATATCAGATAAATGGAGTCTATTCAGGATGGTTTGGAATACCAAAAAGGGGGTCTTCTAATGGGTTTGTGTAACTCAGGAGTTGACAAATGAGAAACCTAGAGGGCTTCTGGATAAATATAATATTAGCTATGTTCTTTTGGGTTTCAAGAATGGTATTAGTTAGAATTTTGTTTTTTCTAATGTTCTGAGAGAAAATACAAAGGTTGTGCTTATTTATTGTTTGGCACTGCCTATAGCTAGGCAAGTTGAGTTTGTTCTAACTTCTTGAGCTTCTTGTACTTTCTTAGTATGCCATTCACAATTAAAGTAGTATTTTTTAGAAAAAACACCTGTTGTTATCTGCTATATGCTTACTCTTACAATTGATACATTTGAATATGTGTAGACATAGTTTCCCCAGCTTGGTTTCTAGTCTAGAGAAGTTTGTTTTGGGGTTTGTTTTGTAGTATTATACCATATCTCTATGATGTTCAAACTTATAAGGCCTGTTGTATTTTTGGCACTTTGCTCTATGGACTTGGTATGAGAATGTTGAATGGTCCCACTTCCAACAGTTGTGGCACTGTGGAATGCCAGGGTTCATGTTGGTACCTCTAATGGTGGCAATATTGTAGCTGTAGTTGAAAGAATGATTAATAAAGAGTTTAGCTTTGGACCTATTCTGAGAGTCCTATATATCTAGTTATACAATAGCCATGTTGGACTTGGGGGAGACTTTGATAACCCTTTGTTTTGATGTCAAAGAGATTGGTTCAAAAAGACCTGTTTGTCTGATAATGTTAATACTGTCACTGCTGGAGAGGTTGTATCTATTAGGTTGGATATAGGGGATGCCTATGATTTTCAGGTATGACTTAGACTGAGGTAGACAGAGGGGCAGGACTTTATTGTGGTTGAAGCCTTTGATTGACTTGATATACCTTTCTACTGTATTAAGGTTGCTTGTGGCTGGGACATATAAGGGAACAACTGTCATCCTAGAACAGGGCTTAGCTAAGTACTGGATTTGTATTTATCTAGCTTATCTTATCTTTGATACCTATCTATCTATTCCCTTACCTCTCAGTCTATATGTTGTCTCAATCATTCTATTTATCTAAATTAGGAAGTGCTATTATTAGACTGTAGCTCACATGACTGTACATAGACTATCCTTTGTAGTATATATAAGAGCTTGTATTGGTAGATTTATCTTTACTCAAATATCATTCTAGCTTCTGGGACCCTTACTTAGCTCTTTGGTGTAACTTCCAGCCGATTGCTAGTAGTTGCCCTTACAGAACACTATTGGTTGCAATAGAAATGCCTTTTGTATACAGTCAAATATATTCTGCTCATAGGTTAGACTTGATATTCTTTAAAAGGGTGTTGATTAAGTACATATAAATGCCTGCATCTTTTATGATTCTATTAGTATATGTTAACTCTCTACAAAGATAAGAAAATCAAAGAAATAACAAATAAATTGAAGCAAAATGTTATGTATTTGAGATATAGCAGGTACACCTCTAGGCAATGGCTTGCCTATCCCTGGAGTATCTAGCATAAATAAAAAGAAGGAAGAGAATAAATAGTATATTATCTACCTATAAAGGTAAAAAAGTGAGAAAATAGTAGATATATTTAAATAAAAAATATAAGACATCTTGGTAGTAGCTGGTACATATCCAGAGAATGTCTGAAATATTCCTGGGGTGTCCAGTGTAAGTGCAAAGTAAGAGAAAAGAAATAGTGTATTGTTTGCCTGTAAAGGCAAGTAAATGAGCAAAATATTAGATATATTAAAAGAAATGAGTATGTACCTTGGGTATAAGTGGTACACTTCCAAGAGATGTTTGGTACATCTCTGGGGTATCTAGGGAAAGTATGAAGGGTAAAGACACAAGACAGTATATTATTTCTCTACAAAAGCAAGTAAGTTAGTAAAATGTTATATATATTAAAATAAATTGATACACACCTTGGGCATGACTGATGCACTTCTCAGAAATGTCTAGCACATCTCTAAAGTCTCCATGGTATATGTATAGAGCAGGAATATGAGATGGTACATTGTCTACCTATAAAAGCATGTGAGTCAGTAAAATAGTCAATATATTAAAATAAATTAATACACATCTTGGGCATAACTGGTATACTTTTAAAAGATGTCTGGTATATCCCTGGAGTGTCCAGTATAAGCTCAAAGAGAAGGGATGACTATATGATCTATTGGTTCACTACAAAGGTAAGAAAATCAGAAAAATAACAAATAAATTGAAAAAATGTTACATACCTTGTGCAAGCCTTGTACACCTCTAAATCACAAACAACACATCTAGGGATATCCACTATGTCTTTGAAGTGAGTGAAGGATAGCTAAGGCATTGTATCCTAATAAATAGCAAACAAGTGTTAACATCAATGTAGTTTTCTTACTAGGATATTGTATCATATATCACCTTCCTTACTGGGACACTACATTATGCTTTGATCAAAAATAAATGTGTTAGAAGTCACTGACTAGAGTAGACAACTGAGAGAGGCTTATATCTATATTACAAATGATCAGTTAACTGGTTGAGAAGTTATAGAAAAATTGATAATAATAGACAAGGTTTTCATTTGGGCCTCCAGCTCAACTTGAACCCTCTACTAATTCTGAGTCCAGTTGACTGTAAGGACTTAGACTGGAACGTCTTAGAACTACTCCTAGTCTGAGTTGACAAGGAGAACTCGATAGAGTTCTCATTCAATTGTGGTACACTACTTATACACCTCCTGTGTTTACTTCTATTTATAAACTCCTGTGCATCTCTTTTAGTTGTTTCATTTCACATGTCCACCAATTTCCTAGTTAAAAGAAAAGAAAAAGAAAAAGAAAATAAATAATAACTTAGCTGTTTTGGCTATGTCATGACATTGACATTGTATTGTCTGACAGATTGCTATGCTCTCTGTCTCCAACAGTTTATGTAATAGTATACAGTATTGTCTATTAGATCACTGTACTCTCTTTCTCCAATAGTCTTAGTATTGTTTATAGTACACTATACTCCTTTCCTCTAATATACTCTTGTCTATAGTGTATATAGTTAGTATTGTATACAGTCTATTATACTCCTTTTCTCCAACAGTTTGCAGTTTGCTATACTTTTTTCCTCCAATAACTGCCAGTAGTCTTGTTTCTAGTCCACTATACTATTTTCCTCCAATAGTTTCCAGTTTGCTATACTTTCTTTCTCTAATAACTTCCAGTAGTCTTGTTTCCAGTCCACTATACTCTTTTTCTCCAATAGTCTGTAGTATACTATACTTCCTTTCTCCAATACTTTGCCTAATTTTCTGCTCTTTTTTCTGATTTTTTCCTAATTTTTAATGAATTTATTGTATTTTTTAAGTGAAAGAGAGGCTGTTTCTAATTTTTCCTGAATTTTAATGAATTTATTTGAGTTTTGTGGAATTTTTGAGTGAAAAGAGTGTGCTGAATGTGCTGAAAGAAAAATTGGGGACAGGTGCAGTTCAGCTCAATTTTTTCCAATTTTTCCTGAGTTTTTTCTAATTTTCATGAATTTATTTGAATTTTGAAAAATTTATTGAGTGAAAAGAGAGAGTGTATGAAAAAGCTGATTAGTCAATTCTGTGTTAGCAGGCATCATCCCATGTTTGGTCTTGCATACTCTCTTTGATATAATAGTACAGCAATCTAATGGTATGTCAAAAAGTAAATTATCTTACTGATGTTAGCTTTGATTGCCATCAAAACCAACCTGTGAGTCACCACTGTCTTTATCTTTAACTTATTTTCAACTTCATTATGGATCTAACTTCCTTCAATAAAATAGCTTGTGTCAAAAAAACCAAGACCAGAAACTATACTAAAAGAAATAAAATGAGAGAGATGATTGAAATTCAGAAATTACAGACAAAAATCAAAAACAAAATATCTTTTTTACTAAAGACAAGGAGATATCAGTACTCTTCTGATATATTCTCATATATATTGGACTTTTCATATAGATATTAGTGCTCTAAAGCTTCTAGTACTATCTATAGAGAGAGAACCCAAGTAGCAAGATATAGAAACTTGATAGTGAATATGTTAACTATAGCCATGCATCACCCATATAAGTACTTTCTTCTTAATCTTCTATAATATATTACTGAGTATATCTATAGATGTGGTAGACTGTGATGTCTCTACTCTTAGAAATGGCCAGAAAATACTCAAAAAGCCAAATCTAGGACATATAAATTGTCTATGCATTATTAAGAACAACAAAGGCTATATTCTACTATAGTATCTTCCAGAAATCCTACCAAAGAAATATACTATGAATTTTTGATTATCTTTTGTCTTGATAATTTGATATTTGTCTTATAGAAAATATTGACTGAAGTGACAAAGGATCTAGACCCTATTATTTCTGGTTTAATTATTAATGGAAAAAATTGAAGGAAAATTCCAGAGGCTTATAAAAGCTCTAGGTCTAGGGTTGTGAGACATTTTCACCAGGCTGGTTTTGTTTGGGCTATGGAGTATGATTTTAAATTAACATTAGATTTTTTTACTAATATAATTAATAGAAAGATCCTAAGGTCAAGAATATTTCTCAATATATCAAAACATGAATAAAGGGGTCCAGAGCTGGCTTCAAAAAATCACTGACTCTCTCAAGTTTATAGATTATAGTGCTACTTATTAAGTTATGAGAAAACTGAAAGCAGATCCTATCATAGGACAATATATCTCTCTTTGGCCCACAGTCTACTCAGTATAAGGGAACAAGTCTTAGTTACACTAGGAGAGCTTAGTAATACATTGGTATAGGTGAGTAGTATCTAGCTTGCCCTATGATCCATACAGTCACTTTTTATATAAACTCTTCTCTCTTGTTCTTATTGTCCCATCAGTACTAGGTAGCCTTATAAGGTAATGTAGTTATTAATGTACATGTCATGTGCTCCCTTGGCAATGTGCACAAACTGGCTATTATAGATATATATATGTTATGAGAGCCCTAAAAAGGGAATAGTTTCCAAGCATTCAAATACTTGATCCAAAACCTCAAGATATATAATGGGGTCAAGATATAGATAGTGTGGGAACTAAAGTTACATGACAAAGGTCAAGTGACCATGGAACATTCTGGAAGGACATGTGATCATGGATTAGTAGTACAGCTACTATAAAAGTAGTATAAGTAGAAGACCAATCCAATAAAGGACTCTATCAAGTTCTTCTTGAACATCCACCTAAGGTAATCACTAAGGGCATTCACTGTCTATCAATAACATAAGAACTTAATATCCATTGTTGACCCTGCACCTTGCAGCCTCAACATTCTTATTTCCACTTACTCTCTTATTATTCTCACTAAAGAGCACAGCACTCAAAAGCATCTTAGATAGCGGGCCCTAGCTGTAAAGGGGACTTCACTGTCAGTTAGGGACAGTGGGTAGACAGCCTGGACAAAGCTTGTGTCCCTGCCCAAGACCTGACCTCTATATCGAGTGGGCTTATAACTAGTTTTTTACTATCAGCTCCATGCTACCAATCCATTGTGACTGGTCTATACAGGGGAATAATGGCAACCTTGTAAAGGCCCATCTAGCTTAGGGATTCCCTTCTTAGTGATAGTACTGTTTTACTCTTCTTAGTCAGTAGTCAGTCATAAGTACAGATGAAAAAGACCATTTATCCTTCTACGAGGAATCATTGCCATTGCCATTGCTATTGCACATGTTTCACCACCAACAACAGCAACAGAGGAAATGCCCTTTGGCGCCTGCTCCCCTCTAAACCAGAGAGGAGCAACTCCTCATCATGATTGTGACCCTGCAGCAGCAGGTCAACACCATACTCCTTCAGCAACAGGGGAGCAGAGTGGAGGTTGCAAGAGCTCAAGTTTTTAGTGGAAAGATGGAAGAAGTAAGCACATTTGTTAATGCGGCTCACCTATATATTAGAATAAAGATAATGGAAGAGGTAGCAGTGACCCAGGTGGCCTGGGTATTGTCATATGTACAGGGAGGAATAGCAGAGGCATAGAAGGATAACTTGCTGGATGAGCTGGCCAAGGGAAAGTCAGAAGTGGAATCAGTGGAGCAGCTGTTCACAAAAATAAGGAATGACTTTGGGGAAACATTGGAGAAAAAGAGAAAAATAAAACAGCTAAGAGCAATTGAGCAAGAGAGGAGGACCTGTGATAAGTATATACAGAAATTCAAAAAAGTCACCAGGGGGAGTAGCTATGAGGGAAGATATTATCAATAGGCAGTGAATGCTCTTAGTGATCACCCTAGGTAGATGTTCAAGAAGAACTCAATGAAGTTCTTTGTTGGATTGCAGCCTTACTTATACTGCTACTACAGTGGCTGTACTCTAAAGTCCTGTGATTACATGTCCTTTCCAGAATGTTCCATGGCCATCTGACCTTGTCACATGATTTGGCTTGCTAAGTTCCCATGCTATTTATATCATGATCCTGTTGTATACTTTGAGGTTCTGGATTAAGTGTTTAAATGCATGGGAAACCTTTTCCTGTTTGGGGCTTTCATAATAGAAGACCTCTTATCAAAGAATTTAAAAGAGGGTTGAATGGGAGTATTAGGAGGAAGCTGGCAGAAGCAGAAGAACTGCTGACCACCATTGGAGAGCAGCAAGAAAGAATGGTGAGGCTGGATAGAAATCAGAGGCAAAGTAGAATGGAAGAGAGGATATTGGGGAGGAATACAGCATATCCAGAGGGAAATGCACAGCCTAGAGGGAGAGGATCGTATGGGGGAAGAGGGGGACAAATAACATAGAGAACAGGAGGAAGGTACAGAGGAGGAGGAGAAGGAAATATGTTCAATAGAGGGGGAACTCAAATGGGTTCAAGAAGAGACCCAAATGCAATGGATATAGACAGAGAAGGAGAAGGAGACAGGACATACCATGTGTGTGGAAAGTGAGGCCATATGGCCAAAAATTGCTGGGAAAGGCATAAAGAAAGGGTAGTGGAAATGCCATAGGAGTTGGTAAAAGAAAATGGAGGACAGTGAGCTCTCAGCTGGCCTCCAATAACATATACAGTGTATTGCACCCAGAAAAGCTGGAAAATAAATCCAATTGCACTAATACAACTGAGAGAGTAAGAGATGTGCGGCATACTCTATGGCCGCTAAGAGAGGTCTGGATGAAGGTAGGGCTAGAGAAGCTGGAAAACCATAAAGGAGTAGCAGTAAAGGCATTGCTAGATAGTAGAGCAACAGGCCTATTCATAGATACAACCTTTGTCTGAGAAAAGGGGTTTAAAATAGAGAAGCTAAAGGAACCCCTGTTAGTTAGAAATGTGGATGGGACTGTAAATGTAGGGGGAGCTATAACGCACCAGGTAAAGTGCAACATGTTCTTCAAAGTGTCACAAACTTCATTCAGACCATAACTCCAGAAGTACTTGACCAATTTCGACAATCTAAATGGCCACTAAAAGCCCTTAAGAAGACCTTTCAAATAGTATTAAAAATGTCTCAAAGCAATCAGTATTCACCGAGTTATCAGCAGATCAGTCAGTAATCACCAAGTCACCAGATACTAAATCGCCGATATCTCAGGAACCGCTTAACATAATCATTTGCTTCAATGACCATTGTGAAGCTCTCTTCAATGCACTTCTTTTGGCTATAAATAGATCCCAAGGCAGTAAGATACCATGGAGATACAAGGTCCTCAATGTTTGCATATAACACTAATATTTACTCATAGATTATTATCTGTTCTTGAATAGAACAAAGGACTGCCCTAAGATGGTTAGGTTATCTCTATTTCAAGAACAGTAACACTCCTATATATAGAACAATAGGTAATGATCATGTGGTAGGCTGTTCTGGTGCACAGACCACCACAATCATATATTTAAGAACTGTATGTCTGAGGATAAACCTCAGACTTAACAATATCTTTTGCTACTGTCTAAACTTTGCTTTTTTTAAGCCTTTTGATTATTAAATCATCAACTCACAAATCAGTAAGTGGTCATTTGTGATACAAAGGACATGTGGAGAGGGCAAGGATGGATGTATGTAATTTAGAGAAAACAGAGGTGATACTGGAAATGCCGTAGCTGGCAGCCCATAACCTAGAGATAGATTGGGAAAAAGGGGAAGTAAAAATGACATGTTGCCTGCCTATATGTGGAAGGAAAAAGCAAGAGGAGAAGGAGAAGAAAGTAAAGAAGGTGGAAAGGGACAAGGATGAAGAAACATTGAAAAAATTAGTACCCAAAAAGTTTTGGAAGTAGAAGAGGATGTTCGGAAAAAAGAAGTTGGAAAGAATGCCAGTGCGAAAGACCTGGGACTATGCCATAGAATTAAAAGAGGGGTTCATACCAAAAAAGGGAAAGATGTACTTATTGTCGAGGGAGGAAAGGGAGGAAGTACAGGCATTTGTAGAAGATCAATTGAGGAAAGGATATATCCAATCTTCCAAGTTGCCCCAAACATCACCAGTACACTTTGTAGCAAAAAAGGATGGTGCATGGAGAATGGTGCAGGACTACCGACACATAAATCAGTGGACAATAAAGAATGGGTATCCTCTACCCCTCATTGTAGACATACTGGATAGAGTAGGAAAGAGGAAGGTGTTCACGAAGCTGGACCTGAGGTAGGGATATAATAACGTCAGGATCAAAGAGAGAGACAAATGGAAGGCAGCATTTACAATATATATTGGAGCCTATGAATCCACAGTCATGTATTTTGGGTTAATGAACTCCCCTGCTACCTTCCAAACAATAATGAATGACCTGTTCTGTGATCTTATAAACCAAGGAGATATAGCAACATTCATCAATGACATCTTAGTAGTCACAGATACAGAGGAGAGGCATAATGAGCTGGTAGAGGAGATACTAAAAAGACTAGAAGAGAACAACCTGTTTATAAAGCCAGAAAAGTGCAAGTGGAAAGTAAGAGAAGTGGAGTTCCTGGGAGTAGTAATCAGGTCAAAGGGAGTAGAGATGCAGAGAGAGAAAGTAGAGGGAGTCCTGAACTGGCCAGCACCTAGAAATATCAAAGAAGTACAAAAGTTCCTGGACCTCGCCAACTACTACCGGAGGTTCATAAAAGACTTCGCTAGAATAGCAGCACCACTACATGTGCTGGTTAGGAAGGAGCAGAAATGGAAGTGGGAGAAGGAACAGGAGAAAGCATTTGAGAGGCTTAAAATGGTATTCACCACAAAACCTATCCTGGCTATCCCAGAAATTGATAGGGAGATGAGAGTGGAAGTGGATGCCTCAGACTATGCAACAGGGGGAGTATTGTTGACAAAGTGTGAAGATAGGAAGTGAAGGCCAGTGGCCTTCATCTCTAAATCACTGAATGCCACAGAGCGAAACTACAAAATTCATGATAAAGAGATGCTGGCAGTTATTAGGTATTTAGAAGCATGGAGGCACTATTTGGAAGGAGCAAAACTCGAATTCGAAATCTAGACAGACCATAAGAATCTCCAGTATCTCATGACGAGCCAAAAATTAAACTAGAGACAAGCAAGATGGGCCCTATACCTATCACAATTTAATTTTATATTAAAACACATTCCAGGAAAGAGCATGGGAAAAGCAGATGGATTAAGTAGGAGACCAGACTGGCAGGAGGGAGTAAAAAAGGATAACAAGGACTAGAAGTTAATAAAACCAAAATGGGTTAGGAGAGCAGAAATGATAATAGAGAAAGGAAACTTAAGGGAAAAGATTAAAAGAGCACAGGACGGGGATGAAAAGGTAGTAAAAGCAGTAGAAGAGATAAAGAAGGCAGAGATAAAGACATTGAAAGATGAAGAATGGGAAATAGAAGACAGAATAGTAATGAAGGAGAAAAAGATATATGTGCCAGAGGGAGAACTCAGGGAGGAAGTAATATGATTACACCATGACACTCCAGTAGAAGGGCATGGAGGGAGATGGAAGACAACAGAATTGGTCATCAGAAATTACTGGTGGCCAGGAGTAACAAGGGAGATGGAAAGATATGTAGATAGATGTGATGCTTGTCAAAGATACAAGAATCAAAGTGAAGTACCAGTAGGAAAGCTGATGCCCAATGTGATCCCAGAAAAACTATAGAGCCATATCTTGGCAGATTTTATCACCAAACTGCTATTAGCCCAGGGATACAATGCTATCTTAGTAGTATGCAACTGTTTCAGTAAAATGGTGCATTTCATAGCAACAACAGAGAAAACATCAGCAGAAGGACTTGCAAAGTTGTTTCAAGATCATGTATGGAAGTTGCATGGGCTTCCAAAAAGCATCATATTAGATAGAGGAGTACAGTTTGTAGCAGGAATGATGAGGGAGCTGAATAACTCGCTGGGAATCCAGATGAAACTTTCAACAGCCTATCACCCTCAAACAGATGGGCAGATGGAAAGGATAAACCAGGAGTTAGAACAATACCTGAGGGTTTTCATTGACCATAGACAAGAACAATGGCCAGATTGGTTAGGAACAGCAGAGTTTGCATACAATAACAAAATATACATGGCAACAAAAATGTCGCCATTCAAAGCAAACTATAGTCAAGATCCAAGAATAGGATTTGAGGGGAGAAGAAAAGGGAAGTATGAAGCAGCAGGAAAATTTGTAGAAAGGATGAAGAAAATCCAGGAGAAAGCAAAAGTAGCACTGGGAAAAGTGCAAGAAGAAATGAAAAAGTTCACAAACAGAAAGCGAGAGGAGGGAGAGAAGTACAGGGTAGGGGACTTGGTACTGCTAAGTACAAAGAACTTAAAATGGCAGATAAAAGGGAGAAGATCAGAGAAGTTAACAGAGTGTTTTGTGGGCCCCTACAAAGTCAAGGAAATCATCTCTAGTAATGCAATAGAATTAGAACTACCTAAGTCTATTAAAATATACCCTGTAGTTAACATAAGTAGAATATGGCTCTATAAACCACAGGTAGAGGGACAGAAGAAGATACCACCAAAACTACTCATCATCAAAGGACAAGAGGAATTCAAAGTAGAGAAAATCTTAAACAAAAGAATAATTAAAGAGAAGGAAAAGTTTCTGGTAAGGTGGAAGGGATACATAGTGGAAGAGAATACTTGGGAGAATAGGGTAAACTTGGAAAATACAAAAAAGTTGGTAGAAGAGTTTGAGAGGAAATACAGAGAACTAAGGTAACAGGAGCTGGGAGAAGAAGAGAAGGAATTTAGTTGAGAATTACCAAGGGAGTTTACAGCAAAACTGTTATATAGCTAGGGAAAAAAGAGATATAAAAGAGAAAGGGAAAAGAGATGGGACAAGAACTGGAATTAATGGAAAAATTCCTTGGGACAAGAAAACTTGAAGAGGGGGCCATATTATAAGAGCCCTAAAAAGGGAATAGTTTCCAAGCATTCAAACACTTGATCCAAAATCTCAAGACATACAATGGGGTCAAGATATAGATAGTGTGGGAACTAAAGTTACATGACAAAGGTCAAGTGACCATGGAACATTCTAGAAGGACATGTGATCATGGATTAGTAGTACAGCTACTGTAAAAGTAGTATAAGTAGGAGACCAATCCAATAAAGGACTCCATTGAGTTTTTCTTGAATATCCACCTAGGGTGATCACTAAAGGCATTCACTGTCTATCAATAACAATATATTAGTGGATGTACAGTAGAATATCTTACTCTAACATTGATTGAAACTCCTAGGCTATTCACTGTTCTAACTCTAAATCTGTTTTCTTTACTAATACTAGAGTAGTTAGGGACTGTACCATCCCCTTACACCCAGGGTTGTCTCCAATTACTAATAGAACCTCCAAAGAGCACAGAGACCATTTTGGGACTACTTTCTGGTATAATCAAGTAGCAATATTTGGATTATATTATTTAGCCACTTTCAACTTGCCTAAACTTAGGGCAACACTTCAGTATAACCCAGGTACTGTTATACAGTTCTGTAGAAATCTCTTACTTCATAGTGTCAATAAATGGGAGAGTAGAGATAGATACTGTTATATATCTTTTTTCAGAAAAGATATCTTTGAAAGATTGAAGATAGAAGTATCTAAATGGACAGTTCCTTCTATATAGTTTTAGATATATATATATATATATCCTATGCCTACTATAAGGATGTAGCTGAGATGACTTAGTCCCATTCCTAGTTCAAATTGACAAGAAAAACTTAATAGAGTTCTTATTTGATTGCTGTACACTACTTATATACATTCTGTATTTACTTCTATTTATAAAGTTCTATGCATCTCTTTTGAGTCATTCTCTCTCATGCATCTGCTGATTATTTAATTAAATGAAAAAGAAAAGAAAAGAAATATAAATAATAACTTAGCCATTTGGCTATATCATAACATATTTCTTCATTTCTTCTTGTGTCTTCTCTAGCACTGCTTTTGCTTTTTTCTGAATTTCTTTTATCTTTGTTATAAATTTCTCTGCACCTTTGTATTCCCCTTTTTTCTCACTTCAAACTCCATTCTAGGATCTTGCCTATAATTTGTATCACAAACTTTATTTGGACCATAACTCTGGGAATACTTGACCAATTTCAACAATCTAAATAATTGTTTGCTTCAATGACAATTGTGAAGCCCTCTTCAATGCACTTCTTTCAGTCATAAATAGACCCCAAGGCAATAAGATCCTATGGAGATACAAGGTCCTCAATGTTTGCATATGATATTGATCTTTATCCATAGATTATTATCTGTCCTTAAATAGAACAAAGGACTGTTCTAAGATGGTTATGTTATCTCTATTTCAAGAACAATAACACTCCTATATATAGAACAATAGGTAGTGATCATGTAGTAGGCTGTCCTAGTACATAGACTACTACAATCATGTATTTAAGGACTGTATGTCTAAGGATAAACCTCAGACTTAACAACATCTTTTGCTATTGTCTAAACTTTGCTTTTTTGAGCCTTTTTATTATTAAATCATTAACTCACAAATCAGTAAGTGGCCATTTGTAATAGAAAAGCTAGATAAGAGTTCCAGAAACTAGAGTGATATTTGAGTAAAGGTAGATCTACTGATATAGGCTTCTATATATACTACAAGAAACAGTCTATGCATAGTCATATGAGCTACAGTCTAATAATAGTACTTTCTAATTAGGGTAACTAGAATGATCACAACAGCATATAGACAGAGAAATAAAGAAGTAGATGAATATGTATTATAAGATAAGATCCACTAGATAGATTATGGATCAGACACTTAGCTAAGCCTTATCCTAAGGTGACTGCTGTCCCCTTACAGCACCCAGTCATCTACTCTGTACTTCTCTAGCTCACTTCTTTTCCTATTAGTATATTTCCTCATCTCTTCCTAACTTTTTCTTAGTACTGCCTCTGCTTTCTCATATATCTTTTTCATCCTTTTTGTGAACTCTTCTGCTTTCTCAAACTTTCTCTTTTTTCTTATCTCAAATTCCATACACAGATCCCATTTACTATTTATCTTGAATAGTAATACTCTTGTACTTGTTTGTATCTTATTGTTATATACAAACTCTGCTGTTGCTAATCAATTAGGCCACTGCTCCTGGCAATGATCAATAAACATTCTCAAATACTGTTCTAGTTCCTGATTTATTCTTTCTGTCTGGCTATCTGTTTGTGAATAGTAAGCTGTTGACAATTTGGTGTTGATCTCCAATATTTGATTTAACTCTCTTATCATTTCTACTGCAAACTGTGCTCCTCTATCTATTATAATACTTTCTGGTAATCCATGTAATTTTCAGATGTTATCCTAGAACAGCCTTACTACTCTCTCTGTTGAAGTCTTTTCTATAGTGGGTATAAAGTATACCATTTTTGTCATTCTATCACATACTACTAGGATCACATCATATTCTTGTGCTAGTGGTAGCCTTGTAATAAAGTCTGCTATTATATGACTCCAAGGTTTTTCTGGTATGCCATATACTAGATTTTTAGTTATAATTAGTATTATTTATTTACTTTCTTTTCCTTATTATTAATTATCTCCTACTTAATTCAGAGTAGGAGTATTGTGTCTTAGACTAGGAGAAGTATTGTGTTTCAGACTGGCTCTCTTCTATCCCAGCTAGAGTATATATACAGAGTAGATATATGATAGCCATCTAGTCTGTAGATTAATGTCTCTTCATTCTTTGTCTATATTCCTCTCCTTCTTATATATATTTCTTAAACTTGAACTTTGGACTCTTGTTCAATACCTGACAATATCTCCTTATCTCCAAAATTAACAATTACTTATGATAGAAGATTAAGGTACAACATATACATTGAAACCAAAATTGTCTCTCTTCATCATCTCTAAACTCTTACTCCTTGATATATATCAAGGAGTATAAGTATATTTTTTTTATACTAGCTAGTACTTTTTCTCTGTAATATATACCATCCCAGAGTTACTATATTAGCTAATTACTATTCCAATTCTCTGTTCTTAATATGGTACTACATTAGGCATTAATTTTTCTACTAGTACCTCTGTGTGATTCTTGTTTCTTTGGCATGCATTATAAAACTCTATATACTTCTTGACTTCCTTCATTACTTCTGGCCACCAAAAGTTCCTAGTAACCAATTTTGTTGTCTTCTACTGTCCTCCATGTCCTCTTACCAGTGTATCATGATATAGCCAAATTACTTCTACTCTCAACCTTTTATCTCTTGGAACATACACTTTTCTATCTCTCAGCATCAAACCATTCTTTTCTTGCTACTCTTTATCTTTTAGCATCTTAACTCCTACTTACTTTATCTCTTCTACTGCTTTAATCACCTTATTATCTTTTGCTTCTGACTTTCTAATTTTCTCTAACAAGTCTATTCCTTTGACTACTATTTCTGCCACTTGTATTGCTCTAACCTCTAACCATTCTTTTTTTACCAATACCCTGTCCTCATTATCTCTCTCTACACCAATCTGCTAGTCTAGTTATTTACTTAGGCTATCAGCTTGTCCTATACTGCTTCCTGGCACATGTTTCAGATAAAAGTCAAATCTTGATAGATACAGAGTCTATCATACTTGTCTTTTATTTAGCTTTTGGCTGCTCATGAAATATTCAAGATTTTTATGATTGCTTCAGATCTCAAATCTGTTTTGTGTACCTTCTAGTAAATGTCTCCACTCCTCTAGACATCTAATAATTGCCAATATCTCTCTATTATGGATTTTGTAATTTCTTTCTGCTTCATTCAATGATTTTGAGATAAAGGCTACTAGCATTTACTTTTTATCCTTGCACTTCATCAATAACACTTCTTTTGTTGTATATTCCAATGCATCTGCTTCTATTCTCACCTTCTTGTCCAAGTCAGGCACTACTAGCACTGGTCTTGCCATAAACACCCTTTTCAACTTCTTGAATGCTGCTTCCTGTTCCTTTCTCCAGTTTTACTTTTTATCTTTCCTAACCAATTTGTACAATGGTTTGGCTAGCTTAGCAAAATCTTTTATAAATTGCCTGTAGTAGTTTACCAACCCCAGAAACTTCTATACCTCTTTGACTATCTTAGGTCTAGACCATTCAAGAACTCCTACTACTTTCTCCTCCTGTATTTTAATTCCTTTTGCTCCTATTACCAGTCCAAGGAAGTTGATCTCCTTGACTTTCCAAACACATTTTTCTGGCTTTATATAGAGATCATTCTTCTCTATTCTCTTCAACACTTCTTTTACTATCTCATTATGCTTTTTCTCATCCTCTGTCTTTACTAACACATCATCTATGAATGCTGCTATATCTCCAGTGTCAATTAAGTCTCTAAGAATATCATTTATCATTGTCTGGAAAGTTGCTGGTGAGTTTGTGAGACTAAAAAACATAACTGTGGGTTCATATATCCCTAGATATGTAATGAATGCAGCCTTCCATTTATTCCCTTTCTTTATCTATACATTGTTATATCCCTATCTCAGATCTATCTTTGTAAACACTTTCTTTGTACCCATAGTATCAATTAAGTCTGAAATTAATGGCAATGAATAATTATCCTTGACTGTCTTTTTACTTAAGTATTGATAATTCTATACCATTCTTTTCTTTCTATACTTTTTTCCTACAAAGAATACTGGCAAAGTCTATAGTAACTTTGAGGGTCTAATGTACCCTTTTCTCAACTGCTCCTTCACAAATTCTCTCACTTTCACTTTCACTTTTCTCAACATTAAATATGTCCTTCTTTTCCTTGGTATAAAGTCTTCTCTTAGATTTATTATATAGTCCCAAGGTTTCCTTACTGGTATCCTTTCTGACTCTGCCTTCTCAAATACTTTAAGCCACTTGTGAAATCTTGGTAGTACCATTTTCCTCACTTTTTCTCTATCTAGTTCAACTTCAT
>Ga0153980_1000358_pt1 | contig 20846 bp, 31 predicted proteins | sample TSGA064MetaG_FD_104722 | JGI IMG/M metagenome (GOLD analysis project Ga0153980, IMG submission 104722) | Attine ant fungus gardens microbial communities from Georgia, USA - TSGA064 MetaG | ecosystem: Host-associated > Fungi > Mycelium > Unclassified | place: USA: Georgia, Magnolia Springs State... | reverse complement strand
TCCCGCTCTCCCACCAAAGTACGTATCATCAGGCATCACGTGTGGGAATCGACAGTCATCACTGGAATTCACAAAGAGAAATCAGCATGGTTTCAGAGGTCATTTTGGTGAAAAAAGATTTATGGATCACGCACCCATTTTTGCAACGTCCAGTAGGGAAGAACAGGCAGGCAGGCTTGGGTTTACCGAGCGAGGGTCGACGACCGCCGCGACGAGGGTGTACAGGACCCTCATGATGTGACAGGGCAACACTATTGATGAAACCTTCCGGACTGGGCTGCGTGGGCTTCGGAGCACTGTCAACCTCCGGAGCGAAGCTTACATTTCCATTCGGTAAATGTGGTTGCAGAAGCGGTTGAGGAGGATAAATACCAGGGCTCTCCTGTTGCATATTATATGGTATTGCAGATGAGGGTGAAAAGCTCGGTGATCGAGGTCCTGGGGTAGGAAGCTGGTGGACAGGGAGGGGCGGGATTGAAAGAGGGACCGGAACTGAAGGAAGGTGCGGCATAGTTCTGTAGGAAGGAGGGACTCCATTAGGCCTGAAGGGTCCTTGAGTGGGTGATACGACCTCTGAAGTCGACCTGGAATGGGCCATATGAGGTGGCGGTGAGAGAGGGACCATCGAATGTGGTCCATTATGCTGAAAATTTGGTGGAGGATAGAAATTTGGAGGATAGGGAGGCACAGTCATAGGGTCGAATGGTGGATAGGGTGGATGGGCACCGCTGGGGTAATAGCCTTGAGGTGGGTGGGCGAAGATACACGAGGGGCCGTAGCGACAGGCTGGAAAGTACCGACAAGGAATGAAACGGGCAATTTCTGGCGGCGGAAGGTTGTTCAAGCCTCCAGGCGAGTGGCTTTCACCCATTGCCGGCGGCGGTGGAGGTGGATAAAACGCGCCTCCGTCAGGAATAGAGGAAAGATTCATTGACGTGTAATATGAGTAATTTTCTGGGGGAGGCAGAGGGTAGTATGCCTTTTGAGGATCATCGTTGCCGTCGAGAGGATAAGCTGGCTGGAGGTTTTGAACACCATTCGGCAACGACTTATTCTTCGCCTGAGCCAGAAGATCCAAAATGGCTGCGTCCGCGGTATACTCCTCTGGAGACCCATGGGAAGGATCAGCACCTTTGGTTTAAACTATCAGAGGACATCATGGGCGAGGAAAAGGAAGAGAAATACCTTTGACGAGGAGAGCGTGGATGACGTCCACATGATTATTTTTCACGGCTGCGATGAGCGGAGTTGAACCAGACTCGTCTATAGCATTGAAGATGAATATAAGAGTACACAATCAAAGGGGCACACGACGTGGTCAGAGGAATAGATGACGAACCTTGGGTCTCAAGTTCAAGAGGATTTATATTGGGCAATACTTCATTGAGAACAGAGAGGTTACCCTCAGAACAGGCCTTGAACAGAACATGGGCCATAGTTGGATGGTGGTGGATGGGAAGGGGCTAGTATGAGAAGAGAGGACAGAAGATGAAAGCAAGCTAACAAGATTTGACTAGCCCTCAGAAAAGTTGGCAAATAGAAAATAAAAAAATTCTGCCGCACGCTTCAGATCGATCTTATGTCACGCCGCATGCCGGCCGGGTCACCGTCATCCCACTCATACAAGGTATTCAAAGTATTTAAATTGACAGGTTATAATGGAATCAAAAGAAATCGCTCTTACATGTGTACAGGCCCTCTAAAATCCAGTTCTGGCACTCAATCATCCCTCGCCTTGAGAACCGGCGAATCGACTTCCAGGCCCAATTTTCGCAGAAGGCGGCGTGCAGGCTTACCTGCCATCGGCGGAAGTTCAAGCTCCCTGGAGGGTGGAAGCTTCATGAGCTCACGAACTGCCAAACGAGTATCCTTGTCTGTTCCCCCTTTTAGTTTGCCGTCACCTCGTGCTTGGAATGTGCCCCTCTACTCACTGTTATACAACACGTCATAGACCTGTCTCATCGGAGCTCCATGAGCAAATCATAATTTGTGAAAGCTATACTCTGCTTACTGAACTTGCAATCGGTGCATTGATACCCAACTCATCTATGATCATTTGAGCACCTTTCGCTGTGGGCACACCCTCAGCCACACTCCCCAGGGTCTTCACAATATCATCCAGCGATTCTCCTCGTCCTAGTCGATAGCCAACCGTGTAGTTACGACTGTTCGACGAGCTACATGTCAGGAACAGATCTCCAACGCCAGCCAAGCCCAGGAAGGTTAGCGGAGATGCGCCATACGCTGTTCCGATGCACGTCAGCTCAGCAAGGCCCCTAGTGATAATCACTGCATATCGCAGTTATCCTAATATCAGCGCTGTAGAGATGGGTGGCAGAAGAGACAGAATGATACCAACTTGCACGCGTATTATTTTGGAAGCCCAGTCCATCTGACATGCCTGCCGCTATTGCGTACACGTTCTTCAGGGCGCCGGAAAGTTCAATGCCAATAGGGTCCCCATTAGTGTAGCTAGATGAAATAATGAAACTTAGCATAAATAGATCAATGAAAGGTGTAAAACTAGTTACCATCTAAAGTGAGGTTGGTGAAACAACATCGCAGTTTTACCCGCTTCCGCTTCGGTGAATGAAGCAACTGAAACGGACGTGGGTTGTCTGTCGACAACTAATTGAGGAAACAAATCAGAAGGGGAAGTCGCCACCTAATGACCGTAAATCTCACTTTCTTTGGCAAAAGAAGGTCCGGACTCGAATGGATATTATGACTGTACTCCTTCACCACGTGGACAGAGCGTGAAACTCACGATGAAGGTCGCCGCCTGTGCAATTTCCGGTCCACAGGTATCTGTAATGATCTCGAGAGTAAGTGCGTTGGATCCAATTTCTATACCCTTGTTCACGAATATCATGAGGGGCATGTTCTCGATATCAAATCTGGGCTGAAGGATGCGTAAACTTTCTCTACCCCCATGAACCTCAGCTAGGCAGCCAAAGATAAAAATAAGTCAAGGGCGCTTACCGCAAGAATTGTGTTGGGATCGCAAATAGCACAACATCCATTTCTTTGATAAATTCCTTTGTGGGTAGTTCAGGACCAACTGCAGTGATGGTCTTGGGAAACTCATGGTCCTTGAGGTAAACTGGATTGCGTCTGTGTTCGTTGAAATATGTTACTATCTTTTCCTCGCGTGCCCACATATACACGTCATGTTGTGAGTCTCCGAGATGGGAAGCCAAGCATGATCCAAAGTTTCCTGACCCAAAAATGAGGACCTTAGATGCACCTGTAGGCTGATTTTTTGCATGATACATGGCAAAAGTAATCGGAGGTCTAGAGAGAGGTTGTCGATGGAGATAAGGGAAGAGCGGTCGGGCAAGAGACAGACTTGAGTAAAGCAATGGACAAACGGATGTCGAGGTAAAGGCGTGTAACACGGGTGAACCAAAGTGCATAAAAGTTTTGCAGCAAATTTCGTGAGCCCTTTAAGTAGAGCACCAGAGACTTGATCGCTTAGGATAGTGCAAGCAGGACTTTCAATCACGTGCGCCACGTCCGTACAGCACCCTTACTCCTTGTTCCCTATTTTGTCAACTAGGAAGCTCTGATAATGCCCATCCAGGACCGCACAAACGAGTTCAGAGCATGCGTAGACTCGATTTGCAATCGATACTATATGCGCGGTGTAGAAGTGAAACAGCGTCTCTTGAAGAAAGATAGACCATCCAAGAGCGAGTTCTTTCGTATGGCATCTACAATTGGAAAGAACATCCGTGACACTAGTTTGAAACTCAACAAGCTTGCACAACGTATGCCTGCCGATGCTCCTCTATGATTTTTCGTGAGAGGTAATGACACCTCATCCCTAGTTGCGAAGAGGAAAACTCTGTTTGACGATCGGCCAGTGGAAATTAGTGTGCGCATAACTATCTCCCATTCAGAAAAGTCTGCACATGGTCATCCTTTCATTACAGGAACTGACATATATCATAAAACAAGATATTGCCGACATAAACAAACGGATTGCAGATCTACAGACCTATGTGAAGCAACGGAACGCTGGTCACTCGCCAGAGGGCAAACTGGTAGAAGAGCACACAAATAATGTTGTCATGCTCCTTCAGAGCAAGTTGGCCAATACGAGTATAACATTTAAGGACGTACTAGAAGTACGAACACAGGTAAGGAACGGTACATCATCCCTATTCTGCCTCTTTTGACACAAGAGTCCAGAACATGAAAGAATCGAAGACACGAACGGAACAATTCATGTATAGCGCTGCATCGGCTGCCACACAGGCACCCTCAAGTATGTCTTTCCTGTATCTATTATTTACGGATTCTGACCGACATCTAGATTCAGTACTATACAGTTCCTCTCGTGGCGACCCAATGGGTGACGGAACCACTAGTCGTTTTGATTTCAAAGGAAAAGGGCGAGCAACACCCAACAATGATGAACTTGCTATGGACCTTCGTTCGACAGAGGCAGGTGACCAGGCGAACGGCCACGCAGGTGGGGCATTGTTGCAGATGCAACTGGTCGAACAGCAAGTACGTCGTTTGCACTGTTCGGCATTTATAGATCTGCTCATTCCTGAACCTTCCAGGACTCATATATCCAACAGCGGTCAAATGCCATTGAGACCATCGAAACCACCATCGCTGAGCTTGGTCAGATCTTTACTCAGCTCGCGAATATGGTTGCCGAGCAACGAGAAATGGTACAACGTATCGATGACAACGTCATAGATATCGAGAGCAACATCACCACTGCGCATGGGGAGCTCTCGAAATACCTGGCGAGCATGATGAGTAACCGGTGGCTGATGTTAAAGATGTTTGGAGTCTTGATTGTCTTTGTATGTTGTTCTCTCGCTCTTTATCACCTAATTACTGATGTTCTTGTAGTTCCTAGTATTTATTTTGGTATCGTGACACACTGGGACCTTTTCATTCTTTCTTTTTTCATGTTTATAATTATTGGGAGTCCTTTCTCTTAGTCCAACACAGACTTTACATTGATACGTGGGTTAATTGCTGAATGCCCAGAAAAGCTGGAAATTGAACCATTCTATATCTCGAGCACGAGCAGGAAATGGATTAATGCAGCATAGAAACATACATAATAATTAGTGACAGAGAACGCTTAGGACACAAGGTCTTAGCCAACCGGTATAGCATTGACACCGGTCCCCCAATCTCTTGACTTCGACTTGCGAGAACCTCGAACTTTCTTATGCCTTTGGCCACCCCTATGAACTTCATCCTCAGCAGTGTCGCCAACTGTCCATGTCCGTTTCTTTTCGGGCACAGTCTGCTCAATCCCAGATGTTGCAGAGTACCGCTGGGGTTTGTCTGGTCTTGAAGGAAGCGACCCATCTTTCTTATTTTTCCGGTCCGCCTTCTTGGTCTGTAAATTAAACGTTAATAGCATGATTCGGTGGGAGAGATGAAAACTCGCTCGTTGTCCCAGAAGCTCCTGATTTCTTTTCTTGAGTTTTTCCAGACGGTTTTCGCCTTTTCCTCCTCCACCTGCAGTCAATTCAACATTAATCATACGACCTTCTAGTATAGAATGATGTTGTTTAAGTGCTTGTTGGAGTGAAGTCTTGTTTGAGAACTCGAGGAAAGCGCAGCCTTTTGATTTGGTTGTGCTTTTCCCATTTGAGGACGCTTTCGGAGTAAGAAGTCGCACTTCGGGCAGTGGATCTATTCCATAGATTCAGAATGAGTAATTGTCAAAATGGAACAAAAAACGACGCACCACATGCAGAGAAATGAGTCTTGATCACGTCCACCGAGGTGGTATATTTCAAATTTCCTACGAGCCTCTTGAGTAACACAATATCTGAACTGACAACGACCAACCAATGAACAAAATAAACCTCTGTTTCTCCCTCCTCTGCTTCCTCTCTTCACCTTCCTCGTCCTCGCTCATTTCTTCCCCCTCCCCTTCCCCTTCTGCACAATCCATTTTACGTTTAGCTTTCTCAATCTTCTGTCTTTTGTTACGACCTTTTTCTTGGGCATTTTCGCTTTTGAATTTCTCGTCCATCCCCAGCTTCTCATCCGCTGCATCCAAGTTTGCTCGTTTGCGCTTTTTGATACGCTTTTCATCTTGCTCTTCATGTTCTCCATCATGTTTTTCAGCCCCGACTGCGTCGATCCGCTGACGCTCCGGATGCGACTTTTGTTGCCGTGACTGACCGCAGATTTCTTGCTGCGCCAAACGGATACCATCAGCCAGCCCCTTCCCGCTCGCACGTGTTGATTTACTTCTTTCGGTGCCTTCTGTGGCTTGTCCTTCCTCATTTCCCATTTGCACTGAGCCACCCGCATAGCGAGACTGAGACGGCTTTTCCATGGTAAGGATATGAAGATCTTCCATTTCAACTTCCTGTTCATGCTTAGGGCCTATGTTCTTCGTTTTTCTCCTGAAAGATTTGTCGCGGAAAGCAGAAGCTTTCTTCTGCTTTTTCGTGAGCTTTGATTGTTGGTGAGTCGTGGAAGAGAGGGAGGGAGAGTTAGAAAAGGACGTGGGTGCTGGTTGTTTTGTGTCAATCATCCTGAACGTGCGGTGTTCTGCCCCTTTATACGAAGTTGTTCGCGTAACAATTCACTTTCCTTTCCTTACAGAAACACTAGATGGAGCCAAGATTGAGTGCGTATCTAGATTCTGCTTTTAATCCAGCTGGATCGGAAGAACGTAAGAAGCCCAGAGCAATGTCTCGAAAACGTGTATGTGAAGGCGACGACACAAAAGTGAATTCTAGTAGCTGCGGTGTGATTCACAAAGGAATCGTGTGAGGCTTGGACAGTGTTCGTTCGATCAGGCTGTGCTATCACAGGCGAGGAAAGGGTGAGGCAGCCGGATGCTTGGATGTTTTAGACAACGGGTAACGGTGCCGGATCAAACGATGAACTGATCTGGACAATGAAAAAGAATTGTGCACACGTGACAGATTCAGAATAGCGAGTAAGTGAGCAGTATTGCTTAAGTCCATAAGATAAAAGGTCAATGTTAACTCAAAGTCAACCCATTCACTGCCTCTCCAGCACCTTCAAGCTCCTTTTCTTCCCCGGTCTCTCTTCTTCGCAGCATGGGTCGCAGTATTGGGCTTGCCAGCGCCATGCTTGAGCGCATGGTAGGACTAGATGACATAGCACTGACAGAGCTTGAGATCCTCGGGTAGCTCCCCGAGATTGTTGGAGATGAACATGTAGAACTCATTTGTGATCCTGGAATACTTATGGGTGCAGCAGCGATTGGAAGCCGCGCTGTGCTCCCTCGGCCTATTGGGGTTCGACAGCTTGTTTCAAGCACTGCGGGAGATACAGCACGCCGTTTGTTAGTCATGGGATATGGATCAAAGCGATCTTCATCTATAAGAAAATCGGTCAGTTCACGTTTCTAGCTAGAGTCCTGATGTATCACATTTTCGTTTGTTCGATCGCATTGCACTGCCAGTAGGGGGAGGTGTATAACGCCACTGATTGATTGACATCGGCACCACAGAAGACACAGAGGGCGACCCAAAAGGCTAATAGGGTCAGATTTTAGATAAACGTTCAAAACAGGAAAGGGTGGCATTTACCATGTCCACTTCCATTGCATCAAATGAGGCCTCAGCTGTGCTCATTCCATCACCGCTAACACTTCCACCTGGAGTCAAAGGCTTCTGGATGTTGATAGGCTCAGCACCACTCAATGCCGAGAAAGCGAAAAGCTCATCCGCGCCATCGGCCTCTTCATCATCGCTTGGAGTATCCTCTTCCTGGCTTTCTTCATGTCCAGCCTCTTCAGGATATCGGCCACGATCAGTCGCTGATCGAGGTGTCCGAGGCTGCAGAGGGAAGTCCGAACAAGACGTAATCAGGCGCTGAAAAGCGGCCTCTGATTTGACATCAGCCTCTTCAGGGCGAGTTTCTGCTAGAAGGCTAAGTATCCTAGGTGCTTTTAACTGCAACATAGCTGCTCTAAGCCTGATTCCAGGGTGGCGCTGGAGCTCAAGAGCACCTACAGGAAGCGAGATACGTTTCCCGGAACTGGCCATGAGACCAAAACTCTCTTGCACATCCATACTAGCGGACGACTTGCGTCGAGGCGGTGTTAGAGGAAAAATCTTGGTAGTTGAAGGGATATGCTTGGTAGTAGTCGGGTTCAGATCCTCTTCGCTGCCACTCGTCTTAAGATACGGAGAGTTTGTTCCCGAGGTGGGGGAATCTGTATTCATACGTTCTCTGTCGCTCTCGTAGGAGTCATCTGTCAAAGACAATGAAGCATTGCGACTACGGCGTCGTGAATGGGTATACGGAGTGAAAGATGAAGCCAGGGGACTGTGTAGGCGGCCTTCACCCAGTAGGACACCCTTCTGAGACAGACTGCTTGGTCGCCGGAATTTAGAGAGGAGAAAGGAAGGGTCGTCAAGAGTCAGAACGGAAGAAGTAGCAAGGGGACTAGAAGAAGAGGGCAAGGCGAACTCAGAGGAAGAGGCTGGGAGAGAAGGGCGAAGTGGCACTTTGGGCATTGTTGGGAAGAAGAAAACCCGGGGAAGTTGTTGGACAAAAGGGAAGGAACTCGTAGCATGAATCAGCTTTATGATATTTCTCCATCTTATTTTTCACACGCCGCCTGCTTGATGCTACACACTGCTATTGTGCCGTCCATCAGCCGCGGCAGGCAAATTGTGCATGCGCTCAGAACAGTGTCCACGGACCACCATCCATCTCCAGAGTTCAGGGGTGGGAGTAGCATGATTATCTCATCACTTATCTGATAATCATGATTTTGATCAAACCAAATAATTCAGATCAAAAGGTGAGCATCTGAACCTTGGTTTCGTCGCCGAACGAGGTTTCAACGGAGAGGTATGCAAGGAAAACTTATCATGACACAGTGGTAACTGGTAACGTGGTCATTTACCAACCAACCAATTCTTCGGATGTCATATCGTACACTTAGGAGATGACAAAGGCATAACTGCTTATGTCAAAAATGGTCATGAAGTTAGTAGGGCTAGTAGGGTCAACCAGACATATTTGAAGGAGGCTCGAGACTAATATTTGCTCTGGTGCTTGAAAGAAGTACCGCATCGACACTAACCGTGACACTGTCACCTGCTTGTGGGCTTTACAAAATCAAGAATAGTTTGTTTATAAACTCAGATTGTCAAAACATGCTAGCAAAGTAGATGACTCAGAAGCCAAGCTTAGTTGAAACGCCTTTCCAGACGCAGAGAGCAGCATTAACCGTCGCAGTTCCAATAAGACCTGATGCAGTTTATACTGTTAGTTGTATTTTCGGAAACGCGAACTGAAGCACATACCGATAAGACCCAGAGATGCAGCGCCATATAAGAGACCAGTACGCTTCAGGCATTGAGAATCCTGACAACTAAACATGATATCACGATTTCACTTACCTTCGCGGGATCGCCGGAGAGATAACCAAAAGTATAGGAAACCCGAGCTAAAGACCACAGACCACAGAGAGATGCAGCAAGAATAGGCATTTGTGTGCCAACGATTATGGTTCTAGTGCAACATGAAATGTAAAAAGGATATGAAGTAGAGTGGTGAGGATACTGACGTTGCCCAGACTATAGGAATGTTTTCAAGAGTATTCTGGTGGGCGCCTGCACGATGCTCGTAAACAAAGGTAGAAACAAGCATAAACTACATACGTTGAGCACAATTGAAAACAAGTGCATCCTTGCTTTTCTCAACCTGCGCCTGTTCAGCATACACTGTTCTTGGTTAATCCATTGTTCTGTGGAGAGAGGAAACCAATGTACATTGAGGGTAACGGATTCCGGCACGTTTGCGATATCTTCCTACTGCAAAGCCTTGGCCCACGAGTACAATCACTGTACTCATGATGGCAGCTCCGACATAGCGAAACCTTTTCAAGCAACATAAGAGTAAGTGAGCGGATAAGGCATTTCACTTACTCAGAAGGGATTTGAATGGGAGTAGACATTACAAGTAAGAGTGAATTAGGTACGATGTTTTATCTGAGTTGATGACAAACGAAGCGCTGACGAAACCTGGCCGGCATTGTATCACGTGTGAAATTGATCACTAATATCTCATGAAAATGAGGCCTTCCACAATGCACCACGTCAGCTCCCCATTTCTAAAAAAATTTCTGCAAGCTCAATCGAGTTTTGAAAACTGGCATCGCTTTTGCGCCCAGTGATGGTGGTTGCACGGGTTTGCCTCGATTCCCCCATCTACAGGACTTCTGTGAAAAAAAACACGGATTTTATATCAGAGGCAGTGATTATATCTCGTGTTTAAAAGTCCAAAGCTATGGAGTCGGACTTTTGTTTGATGGTCAAATCCCAGGCCTTGCCAAGACTTACTCTATATATATCCAATTCTGATGATTAAAAATTTTCTAAGCGTGTGTAGCCATAGCCTTTTTAGAACCGCATCGCAATCTGGATGCGAGTTTTTCGTATACCAATTATCCATGTCCAAACGCTCAGCAACTGAACTTGAAACTTCTGCAAAAACAGGAGAACCTTTCAGTAAAGCTTCGGGAAGTGGCCAGAAGCGAGAAAATGTGATCACGGATGAGATGGGAGAGTTTGAGGATGCTTGGGAAGACGAGATTGAGAGCGATGAGGAGGTAATAGATGCTGAGGCCCAAGATGAAGATGGTGCGCTTACATGGAATTTACAGGAGTGCAAATGTTGAAATTTTGAAACTGATTGTCAGGGATGGAAGTAGACGATGTACTTCCCGCGATCGAGGAATCTGAAAAACCCCAGCCTGGGTCTGAAGCTTTCATTCCTGGTAATCATCTCTTGGGAAAGGATGAAATACTTGAGCCAGACGATTCGGTCTATATAATGCGACATACGATGAACGTGAACTGGCCTTGTTTGTCATTTGACATCCTTCGAGATAATCTTGGCGATGAAAGGCAACGGTATCCTGCAACGGCTTACATCGTCGGTGGCACCCAAGCAGACACAGCGAAGAACAATGAACTTATTGTCTATAAAATGAGCTCACTACATAAAACACAAAAGGACAATGGTATGTCACTTAAGCTTATTGAAGCTGTTGTGAACTCAGGTAGATACACAGCCGATTCCGACGGGGATGATGACGACGACGACGATGACTCTCTCGATGAAGATGCTGTCTTAGAGTACAAATCAATACCACATTTCGGTGGCGTCAATCGGATAAGAGCTCAACCACTACCAGCCGGAAGTCCTCTCCCTCCAGTTTCCCAACCTTATCATGTCGCTACCTGGGCGGAAACTGGCAAAGTGCACATTTGGAATGTCCGCCCATTGATCGAAGTGTTAGAAGTACCCGGTTACGTGTATAACAGAACACAGGTCCCAACACCTGTATTTACTGTCAATTCACATGGTCGGGCCGAGGGATTCGCAATGGATTGGGCATCCTCAGGCTCAAATTCATTGCGACTGCTAACTGGCGATGTTCATGCCAAAATCTATCTCACAACCTCCTCACCTTCCGGGTTTAATGCCCTTTCTCAGCCATTCCAATCACACACGTCGAGCGTGGAGGATATTCAGTGGAGCCCTTCAGAACCAACTGTTTTTGCTTCTTGTTCTGTGGATCAGAGCATCCAAGTCTGGGATGTACGTTCAAAAGGTCGTAAGAGCGTTGCTGGCATTATGAATGCACATAATAGCGACGTGAATGTCATCAGCTGGAATCGCCTGACAAGCTATCTCCTCGTGAGTGGCGGTGACGAAGGAGAAATCAAAACCTGGGATCTTAGAAACGTCAAGAAAAACGGGTGTGTGGCTTATCTGAGCATAATGTTCAAAATTGACCCTGTTCTCTAGTTCCGGTGGCTCAGATCCAGCACCGGTCGCTCACTTTACTTGGCACAAGCAGCCCATCACCTCGATCGAATGGCATCCAACAGAAGATTCTATCTTCGCTGCGTCTGGCGCTGATGATCAAGTGACGCTTTGGGATTTGGCTGTGGAACAAGACTCCGAGGATTTGGGGATGGACGACACCTTTGGAGGAGGAAAAGAGGTGCCCCCTCAGCTCCTTTTCGTTCATCAAGGACAGAAAGATATCAAAGAAGTGCATTGGCATCCTCAGATACCAGGGGCAGTCATTAGCACGGCATTCGATGGATTCAATATATTTAAAACCATCTCTGTCTGAACATTGGGCATCCTAATATAGCCCAATACTGTTGTTGGCTTTGGGAGCGCGTATCTTGCGTCGGGCCTTTGTGATTACGGGCGATCTAGTGATTTTTGGAAAACTTACCTTGGATATGTTCTTGTGCATCAAGTCCGTGATAATAGCATAGAGATTGCGAAGGTCACAGAGATGCTGGCGAGCCAAGTAAAACTGCTTCTCGTCATGCTCCAAGAGTGCCAGCTGAGAATATGGTGAGCTGGGAATAGACAGGTTATTCGAGTAAATCGTGCGACCTTGTAATCTTCGACGTTAGGATATTTGATGAGCTTTGAGCATAATTTAGCCCTTGCGATGTGACTTTGTCTTGTTGAATCGCGTATGTTGTATGCACTCTCTTGAGAGCGGCACAGTTCGCTTAGAACCTCTAGAAATTTGTTGAGTTTCTTAACAGCACGAGGATTGTGTTTGAACACACCTTCTTGAATCTGAACACCTAAGGCAATAGTCAATAGCTGCGAACGTTCCGAGGTGATTCGTACCAAAGTTGTCCCCACTATCGGAGCGTTCAGTAGTTGGCGTTTAGTAGTTGGTCAAAATAATCAGTGAATATCGTACTCTTCAATCCTATACAGGGGATAAGAAAGTCAGTGCTCTTGTCTACAGAATCTCGGAATAAACCTACTTTGGCATTGTGAGCGTCACCCATAGCTTGACTTTATCCTGCAAAGAGCTTTTTGAGAACAAAAAGAGTCTGACTCTGATCATGGATCGCACGGACAGCAAGAGCCCCAAGCTCCTCGGCTTCTTTCTTGATGACACTGTATACCTTTTCCACAAGGTGCTTGTTTGCTAACACACAGCTAGGGGCGATCTGGATGTCGGCAACTATGGCGTCATCCTCAATCTTTCGCTTTTTATTTGATTGTGGCTGTTCAACGGGAGGGTATATCGTGGTATCTGTACTGTGGGTGGCATTTGAATCATGGAAAGGAGATTCAGGATCCTGAGTCGTTTCGATGAGCTCAGTGAGTTCGCTATTATCAAAAGTTCAAGTCAATATATCGGATATAGTGTAGTTCTACTGACATAATCTTTGAAAGTTTGTTGAGCATATCATACACTAAATGCTGATTCAGGCAAATCCAGTCACCTTAGAGGGAAATGAATGGAAGATGATTTCCTCTGCAGTCTGGCTAGCCTTCTTCCGGAAATCCTTGAGCGACCTTCATGAGACAGATAACATGATTGTTGATGCAAAAATACCTCTATCTTTCTGTTTAGGTCCCGGTTCATATTGACCTGCTCCACGTGTACCGACATTAAACATTGTGCCTATTTACGGCTTGCTTAGTAAGGCGCCGTTCACTGCTCAGCATTGTTGTAACGGATGCTTTTATTTCATGTCTTCTAAAGATGAGAACGATGCAATTTCTGCTCTGACGGGTTTCTCACTCAATCATATTCTTGACGGCCTTCAACTTCCAACAGGAACGAGCCTCTCAAATCAACTCGGGATATCCGGGATTCCTACTCTTAGTTCGGCTCAGATTTACAATGAAAAATGGGAAGATGATGAGGGTGCTATTGGTGCAGACCAGGGTGAAGATTGGGAGGCAGAAATTGACAGAGAGCTGTTAGACGAAGATGAACGGAATGGCACAGCTGTGAAAAGTGAGGTCATGTCGCCAGGGCTCCAGCCCAAGCAGAAGCGTACTCGCATCATAAAACGACTAGTCGAGCGACCGAAGAATGTCTATGAACTTTTCCCTTCATTTGATAAAGGCAAAATCCTCGATTTTACAGAGATTCTCAAGGGAAATACGGCAAGGAAATCGCGACTGGGAAAACGTCATTACCTCGGTGCGCGCGAGAACTCTGTTTTTTTTGCTTTCCTCAGGCCCTCTGACAAGCGACCACTAGTTGAAACAAGCTATCCTCGCAAGAAAGAACCGCCCAAAGGATTTTTGGATGCTATTGTTGGCGATACAAAGCGACAAGTGGAAAACAAGCGTGTCGAGGAGGTTGTTACGGCCGGAAGCATTGATGTGGATCTTCAGAGGGCAATCGAGGTGAGTTTTGTTTTAACCCTGCCCCGATTACTTGCCCATCAGTTTTGTGCCTCATTCACAGGAACGCGAGAAATCCGATGCTCCCGTTCATTTGCCTCTTCATGATCGCACATTTGATCTGGTACTGTTAGCCAATTGGGAAGATCATATTATGTATGAACACGACGATGTCGACATGGACGTGGGGCGTGTGGTTCCTGAAACGAGCTTAACGACGCCAGTTAACAAATCCTTGGAGTCTGGAACTTGGACCAAAAGCATTATCTGGGGTCCGAACGTGCCATTCAGAAATTTTACACAATTGGAATTCAATCACGAGGACGATATCATTCCGGAAGAACGATCTGGTACATATCTTTCCTAGGTATGGATCCTCTCTAACTCACCCTCAGCCGAAACCGCGAGGCCTCGCAAGAGACTGCGGACGGATGCTGCTCTCATCAAGGATAAATTCAACTTATCAAATGACCATTTTTACGAAGTGGCAAAGGATGGAGGACGTCATCGTGTTCGACAGACATTCGGACAACTCGTTGTGGAGCACGCGTTTCCCGCTCAGAAACTTCAGCTTCCCTTCGTATGTTCATGCTCTTTTTGGTTCGGCATGTTTCTCATTTCGGAGCAGTTCAAGACACGCTTGTCGAAGCAGGAAGCCCGCTCCTTCCACCGCCCTGCACTGCAGTTCCCTGCCAACATTGAGATTCACTTCAGTAAAGTCCGTACTGCAAAAAAGAAGAAGGATAAATCCGGCAGAAAGCTTGGTAAAGGTGGCAATGTTGGGGAAAGCTTGCATCGGACCGGTGATCTAAGCTTGCGTGATACGAGCAACTTCGTTCTGTGGGAGTATTCAGTGAGTTGGAACCCAGCACACATGGTTTGAGTTGCTTGATAAATTTCCTTCAGGAAGAGCACCCTCCGATAATATCGAATTTCGGCATGGGAAGTGCCCTCGTTAATTACTATCGTAAAAAGAATGAAAAGGACGAACACATACCCAAGGTAAGAACCATCAGAACTTCCCGAGATGCGCCACCCTTACACATGATAGGCTGACCTTGGCGTTCCCTTTGTCCTTGAACCACAAGATGAATCACCATTCATGAAGTTTGGATATGTCTATCCTGGGCAGACCATTCCGGCTCTATACAACAATCTGGTTCGAGCACCACTTTTCCGCCAAAAAGCCTATTCCACCGATTTCCTCGTAGTGAGGTATGATATAGCGTCACTTCGGAGGGCTATATTTTACTGATATACTATATGACCAGAAACACTGTGAAAGGAGACTCTAAATATTATATCCGCGAGATAAAAAATCTCTTCGTGATCGGCCAAACCTACCCAGTTACTGAAGTCCCTGGTCCTCACTCGCGCAAAATCACAAATACCATCAAGAATCGACTGCAAGTCATCGCGTTCAAGTTGCTGAAAAAGAGCCCTGGTGAAAGGCTTAAAATATCTCGATTAATGAAGTACTTCCCCGACCAGAACGAATTGCAGATGCGGCAACGCCTCAAGGTTAGTGATGGGTCTATCGATCATCATCGCATGCTCTTAAACTTGATTTATAGGAGTTTATGGAGTATCATCGGCGAGGACCGCACCAAGGGTTCTGGCGTCTGAAGCCAACAATAACCATCCCTGTTGATGCGGAGATGCTCAAAATGGTTGGTCCGGAGCAAGTTGTTCTTACTGAAAGCATGCAGGTCGGCCAGCGACACCTACAGGATGCAGGTTATAGCATGACTACAGACGTCGCTGATGGTGACGAGTCCAAACTTTCAATTGAACAACAGCTAGCCCCCTGGATTACAACAAAGAATTTTCTCTTTGCAACTCAAGCTAAAGCCATGCTGCGACTCCATGGTGAAGGTGATCCTACGGGCCGAGGCGAAGCGTTCAGTTTTGTTCGTATCTCGATGAAAGATATTTTCGTCAAGGCAGGCGAGGACTATGAACAAAAGCTAGGTTAGCTTCATCGATCATGCCGGCATTTACAGAGACTGACGTTCCTAAAACAGCTGAAGCAGAGAACAGACCGAAGTCAGCTCACCGATACAATGTTGCCGAACAACAACAAATCTACAAGTCAGAAATAGAACGTATCTGGAAGGCTCAATTTGACTCCCTGAGTCGAAAAGATGAACCTAAGTTAACAGTCGCGGACGAGCAAAGACACAAAGAAGGCGGGTAGTGTTTTTTGTTACGAATTGGACAAAATCTGAATTTCCGATACAGCTGTGGTTGGTGCAACACAAACTTCTCCCACGTTTGGCCAAGGAGCTCCCTTCGACCACGACCGGGAAGGAAGTTTTGGGCTAGATGGTGGTCGCAAGGTCTTACGTATCAAGAGATATGTGGGTTCTGAGCACAGTATCATCGCACTTCAACTCAGAATTAATAACCTAGATCGACGGACAATGGAACACCGAAATTGTCCGAGATGCTGCCGTCATCCACGCCTACATGCGCAGCCGTCAAGCCATCGAAGAGGAACAGACATTGGCTGATAGTCTTGCGCCGACAGGTGATGCTGATAGGGATAAGCGCGCCAAGAAGAGGTGTGAATTTTTTTCTATCCCTTATCTTCTGCATGACAGTCATCACATTTGTAGACTAGAAGAGCAGATAGCTAGGATGAAGAAGAATCAAGAGCGACGTTTACACAGAAAGAATGCGAAAATCGTCAAAGAGGGCGGGACTCCAATGCAGCTCGATCGGCCTATGAAGCCCGACACAACGGTACGAGAATTTTTACGCTCTTTGACAATATTAACTCTTCTCTTTTAAGAGGCGCTGCGGCCACTGTGGCCAAATGGGTCACATGAGTGAGTACTTCTTTCCGCAGTTATGCGTCAATTTCCCGGCGTTTTTGCCCACCCTACATCTCCGGAAAACCGTTGTATCAAAGTCTCCAACTATTTTTATGATTCTGCGTAATAAGGAAACTGAGCATGTGTCATCGCAGAAACGAATCGCAAGTGCCCTCGTTGGGCTGAATTCAACAGCGGCACGATTCCACCCCCTCTAACGCCATCGGCTTCGGCCACAAGCCCTCCCCCACCCACAGCTCCAGGATTAGCAAATTTAGGTTTCAATCGCGGACCTCCAGTTGGTGGGAGTAGCCTTTCTTTCGGATTTCCGGCTGCTGTTCCATCGCCTTTGGCAACAAGTCCTCCTATGCAAGCAATGGATGATGATAACGCTACTTCACTACCTGGAACGCCTTCATCTGCTGCAGCTGGTCCGAAAATCAAGCTGACACTGAAACGTGGATGAGCAATTTTCAAGAGGACATCCATTCTCAAGGCCGCTTTTTCTCCTTCCATTGGCGAACGTATACTTCCTGCTACTAGGCAACTTGAACCCACGACCTCATGTATCTCATTTTCTGTAATAATGTATGATTAATCAATAACCATCCACACATGAAATTACGGCAACTGGAGCTTTCTTGACATTCTGTGACATATACTCCACTTTCCAATGCGAAGATAATTGTTACTCATCGTGCATCGGATTGTGATGGGACTAGACTGAGGGTCCGGACAAGATTAAGAACACAAAACACTTCACACATTCAGAGGATGTGAAGAAAAATCGTGATAGCTATCTCACCTTCCACTCCCCGTCCAGAATTCAGCTCTTTAATTATCATGCCCATTTGATTAGATGCAGCACGACAGAAACCAAATGAATTCAAGCAATGATCATTAGATCATTATATGTAGGTGAGCTAGAACAACAGATCATTGTGAGGATATGTATGTGTTTATCAAATGTACAGGTTATCAGGTGAAGCCAAGAAGAACAAACAGCTAATGAGATCAGTAAGAGTTAATGATACACGAAAGATAGCGAAATACGATATAATGAAAAAACAGATGCGTCAATTTCTCTTTATCTCCAGTCGGCTAACAATGCAAAGAATACCTCTTGCATTGAACCACTAGGCAGCGGCCATCTCCACATCCTGTGGCAGTGACATCGGTTGACCATATTTGTTCTTGAAGTCACCATTGATTTTGACGAGGAGCTCCAGAATGAGATCCGCATGTCTTTTCCTCTGTTCCTTGGAAATTAGATCTCTCTTTTCAAGGTCCATCATCTTGACATCATTCACCAGTTGATCCTCACATTGACGTTCCCGCGGCGCAAGCAAGTCAATACTACTAAAACTGGGCAAGATGGCGTGTCCAGATCCAAATGAGGGTTCAACGGAGGATGACTCGTGGAAATGGGGAGCAGAATGATAGGACCGAGGTTGGGAGGAGGGTGATCGGTAAATTGCGCTGAGAGGTGGCAAAGTAACACGTTTATCACCAGGTGTAAGCATTGGATATAATGGTCCAGGCTTCGGAATCAACACCGGTTTACGGTCACTCAAATTTGGTAGCCCATTGCTTCTTTGCGATGACTGCGCAAGTGAAGGGCGTGGTTCAACCAGCGCAGGACGATCGACTAAAGGAAGGCTCTTAAGCGCGACCATTGACCGCATCGGCTTGGATGAATATTCTGGGGGAGCAAGATGCGCCACGTGAGGGATACCCCTCATGCGTTGGAAGTCAAAGTCAGACATCGGCAAAGGTACTTGCGGATTAGTTGTCCCGGGTGTCGATATTGTCGAATGAGGTGAGCCTCCATCCATTGAAGGCGTAGAATATTGATAGTGTGTACCATAGGGGCCTTGATACTGCTGTGCAGAACGACCCGAATTGTAATGGCCGTTGTACTTCAATGAGGTTTCCATCGGAGTATATATGTTAGATAATGAAACAGGGACCGATCTGGATGAGTATGGGCCATTGGGGTACTGATGACCCGCTGCATAAGACTGATCACCCGAGAAGTCATTAACCCCTGGTAAGCCAGGCATATCTGACAGACCCAATTGAGCGAAATTAGCTGCATCAAAGTAATTTGAAGAAAGGCTAGAATGCGGATTTGAGCTATGAAGAGATTGACGCGGGGCGGAAACATCACGCCCAAGGGTTACCAGGAATTGGTTAACCGCAGCAAGCTCTTCGGGGGTCCGGATGTCAAGGGAAACTGAACGGGGATTGAACGTGTTATAACTGCCTGTTTGACCGTATGCAATATCGTCGAGACGCTCGGCCATACCTAAGAGCAGTGAACCAGATAAAACGGAGCATTAGATCCCACTCACGAGAATCATAAGAAGGGTCGACACGTCGCTTTTTCATATCAGTGACAAAAGCGTCAACACCAGAGCTATAATCATGTGATCGTTTTGAGCCAACTGACCCAGAGGAATCTAAGACCTCCCACGATGAGACGGATTGATTAGACATGAACATGTCATGTGAAGAGTGATATGGGTGGGCAGGAGGATGGACCAGCTCTGGAGAGGGTGTGGGTAATACCCCATAATGAACTTGAGAAAGATCTTCCTCAGGGAATGATCACTTCTACAATAAAAGAGTAGATACCTTCTGACGTTTCAGACTGAGGCTTTCCACGAGAGGAACTGCACTTGGGGAGAATATCCGCGGCTGGTGGTTTGGAAGTAGCAATGGTTTCCTTGTCCGAGATCCGAGGAGCCGAGTCTCCGCGAACCCGCTGGACATAAATTGGGTCCAGGACTGTGATGGCTTTCGAATGCTTGTGTTGAAGATGGTGCTCCTCTGTGTGAATTTTTTCATGCTTCTTGAGGTCCTGGGGTCGTTTAAACGCTTTTTTACAGATCTAGCAAGAGAGATAAGTGAAATTACAATTAAAATTTAGATGATGCACGACAAACTTCACAAGCATGAGGCTTGAGAGGGGTATGCACTGGAGACATAGGTGAATGAAGGAGATCCAAGAATAAAGGGACACCTGCCTCGAAGGTGACTAGTGATGTGGTCACGCTTTGCGCAGGTAGTACCACAATCCTTCCACTTGCATGTAAGGCACAGATTGTTTGTACTCTTGCGACCGATGTGATCATTACAGAGATGGTTATAGAGGTTCACTGGATCCTGAAATTTCTGGCTGCAGTCGAGCCAAAAACAGTTGAAGACAACAGAGGAGTGGGCAGAGGCTGGTATGATGAGGGATGAAAAGGTACAAAAGATGATAGTGAGAGACACACCATTCTCGTCCCAATCACTAGCAGTATCAGTAGAATGGACAGAATAGTCAGAAAGCCTGGAATCATCGTGGTCACGGGCAGGAGAGGGAGAAGGAGTATGAAAAGGATTTCCAGAGGAGGATGACATGATGTAGTGAGGGAGAGAAAAGAGGGAGATGGGGACTTGAGGCATGATGTTTTATGGCGGTAGATAATGCCAAGCCAGCGATCCTCGCCAAGACCTTGGGTGCCAAGGAATGCTGTGAATCCTTACGTAACACAGTCTCACCTGTCTTCTGCCAAGCGCCTTGTACGTAAGGGAACTCGGCTGTGCCCGTATCCGTGTTCCACACGAACCCCTAATTTCCAACTTGGTCAGACCCCAATTCACGAGTGGAGCCGAATCAACGTTCTGCCAGTACGATTAGACACAGGAGCGCTAGTATTGGATACCCTGGTATGGTCCCAAGTTGTGAAAGGTTTAAGTGGGTGATGACTGGATCAAATTTGGTTAAAATGACTCTCCGTCTGGCTCCGTTCGGATTCCTATCCTCGAGATCAAAAGGCCCTGTGATGCGTGACTGTT
>Ga0153980_1000357_pt1 | contig 20908 bp, 20 predicted proteins | sample TSGA064MetaG_FD_104722 | JGI IMG/M metagenome (GOLD analysis project Ga0153980, IMG submission 104722) | Attine ant fungus gardens microbial communities from Georgia, USA - TSGA064 MetaG | ecosystem: Host-associated > Fungi > Mycelium > Unclassified | place: USA: Georgia, Magnolia Springs State... | reverse complement strand
TATAGTTTAGTTTATAAATATAACAAATATTTCATTTGAAATTAAAATTAATCACAACTAAAAGAATTATATACAACAAAAATGACCTTAAAATCGTGGTCTTTAAAAAGAATTATAAAAGCAGGCTTATCATCATAGACTTCCCAATGGAAACTTGCTGCAATTGGATTATACTTCTTTTATCCATCGAAAATAAAATGTTAAAATTGAAAAAAAATGCCTGTTATCTAAAATAATCTCTACATTTGTTCTGTAATAATGAATTATTTAAGAAACATATCTGATTTTTCTACCGCGAAGATTTCTGCTTCCGGAATATCTTCTGTTTCTATTACAACTACAACAACTACCCCATAACGGGGTATATTTTCACATATTATTTCAGGTACACTTACTCTTTTTTTAAAGAGTAATTTTTTCAATTGATCATAACCTAAAAAATAAGTGATGAAAATCCTAAAATTCGGAGGCTCTTCCGTTGCCAATGCACATAACATCCTGCAGGCAGAAAACATTATTAAAAAAGAATCCTTACAAAATAAAATCATAGTCGTTGTTTCTGCACTGCAGGGCACAACAGATTCGTTAATCAAAGCCGCAAACTACGCTTCTCATCAAGATGAACGCTATATCGCAATTATTAAAGAACTTGAAGAGAAGCATCTTAATCTCGTAAAAGAATTAATTCCGGTACTAGATCAAAGCGCATGGCTGAGTTTTGTTAAAAAACATTTCAATGACATCGAAGATCTCTGCAACAGCATTTTTGTCTTAGGAGAATTCACAAACAGAATTAAAGATAAGATCACTTCTTACGGCGAATTTCTTTCTTCCAATATAATTGCTGCCAGATTGCAGTATGAAGGGTTGGATGCCATCTGGATGAATGCAATGGATCATATTCTTACAGACAGCACTTTTACTAACGCCAAAGTAGATCTTACAATCACAGAAAAAAATATAGAAAACTATTGTAAAGAACATCAGAACCATATTATAATCGTTCCCGGTTTCATTGCTAAAGATGGAAAAGGAAATATAACTACGCTTGGTAGAGGAGGGTCAGATTACACTTCTTCTATCATGGCAGCAGCTTTAGGTGCTGATGAACTTCAAATATGGACAGACGTAAACGGTATGATGACTGCAGACCCAAGACTGGTATCTAATGCAAAGCCTATCCCGGAAATTTCATACCATGAAGCCATGGAACTTTCTCATTTTGGAGCGAAAGTCCTCTATCCGCCAACCATTCAGCCGGTCATGATAAAAAACATAAACCTTAAGATAAAAAATACCTTTGATCCTGAGGCTGCAGGAACATTAGTTACCCACAATATCACTGCTTCAGAATCAGAAAACAATCCGGTGGCGGTAGGAATTTCCAATATGAGCCATATTGCCCTGTTAACTCTTGAAGGCAGTGGAATGGTAGGAATTCCCGGTATTTCAGCACGGTTATTTCAATGCCTGAGCCTGGAAAAAATTAATGTGGTGCTCATTACCCAAAGTTCTTCGGAACATTCCATTACCCTGGCGATCAATGAAAATGATGTTGTACATGCAGAAACAGCAGTGAATGCTTCTTTTGCAGACGATTTGAAACTGAAAAGAATTGCTCCTGTAAAAATAGAAACCGGACTTTCAATCGTAGCGCTAGTGGGGGAAAATATGAAAAACAGAAGCGGTGTGAGTGCAAAAATGTTTGGCTGCCTTGGAAACAACGGTATCAACATACGAGCCATTGCCCAGGGATCATCGGAAAAAAATATCAGCATTGTTATTTCAGAAAAAGATATCAAAAAAGCGGTCAACGTTCTTCATGAGGAATTTTTTGAATCCGAAATAAAACAAGTTCATCTCTACCTCTGCGGAATCGGAAATGTAGGCCATAAACTGATCCAGCAGATCTATGAACAGAATGAATATCTTAAAGAACATATGCTGATTAATCTTCGGATTGCAGGACTTTCCAACAGCCGGAATATGTGCTTTCCGGAACCAGGAATTTCTAAAGATGAATGTCTGGAGCGTCTCAAAAATGGAGAAAAAGCTTCTATCGAAAAATTTGCTGAAGAAATTATTTCCCGCAACCTCCGAAACTCTGTTTTTGTAGATGTTACCGCCAGTGCAGAAATTCCGAAAATCTATGAAAGTCTTCTTAAAAAAAGTGTCAGCATTGTGGCCTGTAATAAAATTGCCGCTTCATCAGATTTTGAAAAATACCGGAGTCTTAAAAATACTGCTAAGAACCACAGCTGTAAATTTTTCTTTGAAACCAATGTAGGGGCCGGTCTGCCTATTATAGGAACCATTAACGACCTGATCAGAAGTGGGGATAAAATCACATCGATACAAGCGGTCTTAAGCGGCACTTTGAATTTTGTTTTCAATAATTATGACGGAAGCATTCCATTTTCGGAAGTGGTAGCCCAGGCACAAAAAGAAGGATATACAGAACCTGATCCAAGGCTGGATCTCGCAGGTACAGATGTTGCCCGGAAAATTTTGATTCTCGCCCGTGAAGCCGGATATGCGCTGGAATTCGACCAGATCGAAAACATCAGCTTTCTTCCGGAAGAATGCATGCATGGAGATGTGGATAATTTTTACCGGATGTTGCTGAAATATGAAGATCATTTTAAAAACCTGGTAGCAGAAGCGAAAAAAGGGAATAAAATAGTAAAATATGTTGCCACCTTCAATGAGGGTAAAGCACAGGTAGGCCTGCAGCATATTGCTCCTGAAGACGATCTTTACCATCTGTACGGAAAAGATAATATTGTCATCTTTAAAACCTTACGATATTCTGAACAGCCACTGGTCGTTAAAGGAGCCGGAGCTGGAGCTGATGTTACCGCAAGTGGTGTCTTTGCAGATGTTGTGCGTGCAGTTTGAGGGAATAACAAATGTTAGATTTCAGATTTTAGACATTAGATTCCAGACTTTAGACTTATCATCATCTTTTATTATTGATCATGAGATGATGAAAAATAATCATTATACCTAAAAAATATGAAAAAGATAAAAATAAAAGTTCCTGCTACAGTCGCCAATCTCGTATGTGGTTTTGACATTTTAGGAATGGCCGTCCATGAACCTTATGATGAAATGGAAATCAGTATTTCAGAAAATCCAGAGATCATCATCAGGCATACGGATCATTATGGACTTCCCGAAGAAGCTTCAAAAAATGTTGCCGGAGTTGTTTTATTAAAAATTCAGGAAGCACTTGATCTCAAACACGGTTTTGAAGTCATTATTTATAAAAACATCAAGCCTGGAAGCGGGCTCGGCTCCAGTGCGGCAAGTGCCGCTGGAGCCGCCTTTGGAGCCAATATACTGTTAGGAAACAGATTATCTAAGGAAGAAATTGTACATTTTGCTATGTTTGGGGAAGAGCTCGCATCCGGAGTCCGGCATGCAGACAATATTGCACCCTGTATCTATGGAGGTATTGCGCTGGTAAAATCTTCAGATCCTATAGATATTATCCCCCTACAGTCTCCGGATTTATTTGTGGCAGCCGTTCACCCTCAGGTTGAGGTGAAAACTTCTGACGCCAGACAAATATTGAAAAAAAGTATTTTACTCAAAGACGCCGTTAAACAATGGGGAAATATTGCCGGTTTGGTAGCCGGAATAGAAAAAAATGATCATGCACTTATTAGAAGAAGCCTGAATGACGTGATCATAGAACCTATCCGAAGTATTCTCATTCCAAAATTCGATGAGATCAAAACAAAAAGCCTTCAGCTGGGAGCTTTAGGCGGTGGAATATCAGGTTCGGGGCCTTCCGTTTTCATGCTTGCCGAAAAAGAAGAAACTGCCCAACATATAGCAACAATGATGAAAGCTGTTTACGATGAAATTGAAATTGACAGCTTTGTATATGTTTCCAAAATTAATCCGGCAGGAATTGAAATCATTAATGAAAATGAAGGCAACAAGCTTCATTAAATAAAAAATAATCCAATGAACTATTATAATTTAAAAGACCGACACGAGCAGGTTGATTTTAAAACAGCCACTATTAAAGGACAGGGAAAAGAAAAAGGATTATTTTTCCCTGAAACAATCCCACAGTTTGAAAAAGAATTCATCAACAATCTGAATCAGTTTTCAGATGAAGAAATTGCCTTCCGATGTATGGCTGATTTTGTTGGCAATGAGATTCCTGTTGAAATTTTAAAAAAAATTACTGCTGAAATCATACAGTTTGAGATCCCATTAAAGAAAATCAATGACAGCATTTCCGTTCTTGAACTTTTTCATGGTCCTACCCTCGCCTTCAAAGATGTGGGTGCAGGTTTTATGAGCCGGTGCCTGTCCTATTTCTTACAAGACGAAAATAAGAAAGTTACTGTATTAGCTGCTACTTCGGGAGATACTGGTGGGGCTGTTGCCCATGGTTTTTATAAAGCTTCGGAAATCGATGTGGTGATTTTATATCCCAAAAACAGAGTCAGTAAAGTTCAGGAAAAACAACTTACCGCTCTTGGTGAAAATATTACTGCATTGGAAGTGGACGGAAGTTTTGATGACTGTCAGAATCTGGTAAAACAGGCATTTGCAGATGACGAAATTAATAACCATATCCTATTAACATCTGCCAATTCTATTAATGCGGCAAGATGGCTTCCGCAACAAATCTATTATCTTCTTGCTTTAAAACAATGGCAGCAATCTGAAAAAGAAGCTCCCGTAATCTGCGTTCCAAGCGGAAATTTCGGAAATATCTGTGCCGGGTTACTGGCTCATTTCCGGGGACTGCCTGCCAATCATTTTATCGCAGCCTGTAATGAGAATGACGTGATTCCCCAATATCTGAAAACACAAAACCTTTATATCAAGCCTACTGTTGCCACGCTTTCCAATGCTATGGATGTAGGAAATCCAAGTAATTTCGTAAGAATCCTGGAACTTTTCGATCATCAGTTCAACAACATGAAAAATATGGTATCCGGTTATTCCGTTGATGACAAAACAACCCTGGAAACCATTGCAAAAGTGTATACAGAATATGGATATATGCTTGACCCCCATGCTGCTGTTGCGTATGCTGCTCTGGAAGAATACCTTACCCAACATCCTGATAAAAAAGGCTTTATTTTAGGTACTGCCCATCCGGTGAAATTTCCTGATGCCGTAGAAAAAGCAACACAGGTCGAAATTAAGATTCCGGATTCCCTGAGAGATTTAATGAGCAGAGAGAAAAAAACTGTGGAAATTAATTCAGATTTTAAAGAATTAAAACGATTTTTGCTTGACAAAAATTAAGCAATGAGTAAAATATATCTTGAAGATGTAAAAATATATGGCTACCACGGTGTTCTTCCGGAAGAGAACATCATTGGTACCTATTATATTATTAATGCAGAACTGCACACCGATCTATGGAAAGCTGCTGAAACCGATGATCTGCATGATACGATAAGCTATGCAGATATCAATGAAATTATCCATCATGAGATGAATATTAAATCAAAATTACTGGAACATGCAGCCGGCAGAATGATTTCAAAGATTCATACCAGCTTTCCTCAGGTTAGCTATATTAAATTAAAAATTACCAAAACATCCCCGCCGATGCAGGGAGAAATGAAAGGAGCAAGTATTGAACTGGAGCGAAGCTTTACGTCCAATCAGTAAATAGTATTATTTTCATATAAAAAAAATAAAGAATTGAGAGCCATTACAATAATATTCTTATTGAGTTGTGTCAGTATTTTCGGGCAGACCAATGTCGACAACCAGCTGGCAGCTTACAATTTTCCAAAGATCAAGTCAAGCATTACGATGCCTGTTACCATTCCGCTTTCGGAAATCAGTAATATGATTAATGCCTCTGTAAAAGAACTGATCTACCAGGATGATTCTTACACAGACAACAACAATGACCAGTTTAAGGTTAAAGTATGGAAAACAAGACCTATCCGCTTGGTAGGCGGCACCAATCAGAATCTCCTGATTGAAGTTCCCTTAAAAATATGGGCAGAAAAAGGGATTGGCACATTGGGAGTGTATACCTATCAGAATACAACTTTTGAAACCGTAATGTCTTTTAATACTTCTTTAAGCTTAAAAAACAACTGGACGATTGCCACCAATACCCAGCCTAACGGTTTTAAATGGGTTACAAAACCTGTGCTGGACTATGGAAAAATTAAAATTCCCATTACCTCTGTGGTAGAAAAAAACCTTAAGGAACAACAGGAAAAATTTGCTAAAACAATTGACCAGCAAATGGCAACCCAGCTGAACTTCCAGCAGTATGCAGTAATGGCCTGGAATGTTTTTTCGCAACCCTTCAATATTTCTGAAGAATACAATACCTGGCTGAAAGTAAGTCCTGTAGGGGTAAATATCACTCCGCTTACATTTTATGCCAACCAAATTGATGCTAATATTGGAATTGATATTTATTCCGAAACATTCACAGGAAGTAAACCTGCTCCTTCCCAACCGGTGAAAACAGCACCCAACTTTCTTGCAACCCCAGTTCTTGCAGACCATTTTATATTGCAGACGACAGCGAATGTTCCTTTCTCTGAAGCAACGAATATTGCGAGAAATATGTTTTTAAATAAAGAATATGATGTAAGAGGTTCCAAAATTAAAATCAAAGATATTAAAGTATACGGCGTAGAAAACCGCGTGATGATCGAAGCCGAAACGGAAGGCTACGTTAATGGAAAAGCGTTTATCTCAGGAATACCTGTATATGATGAAGTAAAAAAGAAAATTGTGCTGTCTAATACCAAATTTAATCTCAGGACGGCAAATATTCTACAAAAGACCGCTACCCTGCTTTTTAAAGGAAAAATTGTAAAAATGATTGAAGAGGAATACGGAATTCCTACACTGGAATTGGAACAGACTTCCAAAAAAAGCATTGAAGAATCATTCAATAAAGAATATTATAAGGGCTTAAAGATGACCGGAAGGGTTTTCAATGTAAAACCCAGCAGCATTCTTTTAAACCCGTTAGGAATTACCGCTGTGATAGATACTAATGCAACATTAAAGCTTATCGTCAACGGCTTTTAAACTTATAAACAAAAACCTACCATGAAAAAAATTTTAAAAATCGTTGAAGACAATAAGGCTTCATTAGGTATTAGATTCGCAAATCTACTGATAGACAGAGCCATGATCTACTTACTGTTTTTTCTATACGGAGTATTCTCTGTACTGGCCCAAGAACTGCTTAATATTGATTTTTTTGCCAATATAACAGATAAACTAAGTACGATGAACAGGATGCAGGATATTGCTTTAACTTCATTCATCTATTTTCTGTATCTCTTTTCAATGGAATATTTTACAAAAGGAAGAACGATCGGAAAGTATATCACCGGAACTAAAGTGATGAGTACCGATGGTACTGAACCTACGCTGCAGGATTATTTTATCAGAACAATCTCGAGATTTGTTCCTTTTGATCCATTTTCTTTTTTCGGATATAACGGATGGCATGACAACTGGAGCAACACAAGAGTAATTAGCATCAAAAAATATGAGTCTGATAGACAGGCAAAAAGCGATATAAACGCCATCGGCACAAAAGAAATTGCATAAAAAACTTTTGTTGAATGAATTTTTTTGTTATATTTGCACACTTCAAAAATGGTACTTTGGCCGAGCGGCTAGGCAGTGGTCTGCAACACCATCTACAGCGGTTCGAATCCGCTAGGTACCTCAAAGCCTTTCTATATAAAACTGAATTTCAGTAGATTATAGAAGGTTTTTTTTATTTTGTGTCTATTTATGTGTCAACAATATAGGAAACAATTATTTTTCCAGACTCAATTAGAATAAAATTCCTAATGACATACCATTATGTTAGATTGTCCTAACTTTTTCGCAAATCTGAAACTAAATTTAACAATCCTCTTTTCTCTACTTACGCGTGCGCGTACTGTTTCGATTTTTATCTTTTTACATAAAATGTTTGTAATTGACTTTACATGCGCGAACAGATATAGACATACGGATCACGTATGGGATTCCAGGTATTTATTTTCTATAGTTGGCTAATTGATGATAAAGAACTTTCCGACCAGTACGCGCGTGCGTGCGCGTACTGCTTTCCTTTCTCTTCATTATCTTATGGGTTTCCGCAATCAAACCTCAGCAAATAATGCTGAGGTTTGATATTATACTAAGATTTCAATCTCAGATCTCTCTTAGATCCCGGAAATTAAATATACCAATAGATTAGCCTTATTTTTATTTTCCTGGACTACCTTAATATTTTTCACAATATATTCTGCTGCTAATTTTATGGAGCCCCAAATTTTCCCACCCATTCCTCCTGAATGGATAGAAAGTAGATTGTCTATGATAAATTTTTTAATCATTTCATTTTTATTAAGAATATTGGGCCTTTAATATTGTTCCGACGTTGTTTGTTCCGACGTTTATATTAGGGTTAGACACTAATGTACTAGCCCCTGTTGTTCTAATATTTGTGGGGAATGGTTGCGATGTAGATGTTGCTGTTGAGAATCTAGTAGCTCCTGCTACTTCTACATTTGAACCAATATTAACAATTGCGTTAGTTATATTTCCCGCTCCATTACCCCCATTATATAGCATACAATGTTCTATAACAGAGTTGCCATGACAATTTACAAATCGATAAATAAATCCACCTTTTACACCTTCGGACCAGCAACGACTGAAAACTACATCTACACCCTCGAAATTTGGAGAAAGACCAATAACGTCTACCCCCCCCCGTGTTGTCATCGCCCGCGATACCTGCGTTTTCAAAATTACATGAAGTAAAGCTATAATTTGAACCTGCATTTAATTCAACGCATTTTTTATTAGCACCATCAAAATATAATCTATGGTAGGCTATGAGGTTAGTTGCCATTGCCGTTAAATGGGTAGTTTTTAATTGAATATCAGAACCTAAAAAGTAAACATTAGATATTGAATGATAAAGTCCTCCGCGCATCCAAATGCCATATTGTTTACTGCTAAAAACAATACACTGATCTATTTGAAAATCGAAAGTATTATTAATATAAACGCCGCCTTCGGTCGTTTCTCTAGCATCTATTAGGATATCTCTTATTGACCCCCTTGCATTACCTCCATCAGGCTGCATGATAATTGCTCTGGCTGTACTACCTACATCGGTATATAGGCGTGTGTGTAACACTCCTGCACCTGCTAACTTAGTGCCCGGTTTCATTATTATTTCGTTAACTTTAAAATTTCCTGGAGGAAACATTATGATTCTTGCTGTTGAAACTCCAGCTTCACCTTCAATAGCTGAATTGATTATAGTTGTATTTTGTGCGGCTGTATTAGACTCTTTTAACCCATTCGTGGTTAAATCTAAAAATCCAGCATAACCAGAACCCATAGCATTAATAGCTTTCCATACCGAGTCTTCTTCAACAGGAAGTTCTATAATACGTTTTTTTTGGAAACTTGTGATCCAAGTTGGCCTAGAATATCTATACTTAACATATTCATCTTTTAGGATAATTTCAGTTGTGCCTGAACTTATTGTCCCTTTCTTCAAAACATCAAAGCTGCCATCTGCCCTGAAACCAAGCCACCAAGCTATACCATTGCCAAATTGATCAAAACCTTCACCTACAAACCTTAAACGCGAAACTCCCACTAAACTTGTCGCGAATATATCTGCAAAAACTCCGTACTGGTTTGCTATGGCATTATTAGTTTGATCTATTACAGCCCCCGTGTGCTCGCCAGATGGTAATACCATTGGCTCCCATTCTCCATCTGTTGTAGGCTTTAAAAAGCTTTTAAGTACTTTTTTTTCATCCTCGTTCCCCGGAAACTTTACTTCTGTTTTCTTCCAGTTCGTTCCACTAAAATAAAACAAAGTGTCATATCCAGACTTAGCCCTCAAGTCTCCAGCATTAGGATATTTTTCTCCCCAGTCAGTTGTACTATTTGGATCTGTTGGTTTATCAAGTTCGGACGAAATTTGAGGTTTATACCATCCGATTTCCGTAGGAGTAGCATCAGATGGTGAAATAGGCGTAGCAATATTATGTAACATCTGATAAAATATAGCAGTTGTCATTCTTTTTAATTCTCCATCCCCATCCTCAAACAGTAAGTTTCCATCTTTAAAAGTCGTTATCTCTTCCAGTTCATTTATTGACTTTAGCTTTATAAATGGTATATCCATGGGCTTTATATTATTTGTTGTCATTTTTTTTATTTGTTATTTTTATATAGAGTTGGAAAACTCCTAATTATATTTTATTTAAGCTTATTTTTTATAGGGTAAGAGAAACCGCCCTTTTAATTTTTTTATGGACTCTAAAAATTCAGGAATTTTATTCTTTTTGACCCAAATTATTTTTAATCCTATATTGATGAGGTTTCTAAACCTAATCTGTTATTCCTAGTAATATTTATGCTTTTTGTAACGAATTCCAAGTTTATCAGTTAAGGAGGCTCACCCCTAATTTTAACCTTTCTCCTGTCCATCAATATTTTCTGTGTGGAATTCGTTACATTTTGAAATGATGTAACTTTATCAATAATCAGTAGTTTAATTTGATGATGAAAGTTGTTTTTTACCGTTAATTCTCTGTAATATTTTTCTCTTTCACGAATAAATTTAATCCTGTGCTTATCATCCATTACTTTCTTCCAAAAATCTTCCTGAGCAGCATATTTTAAGTATTGTGTATTTTGCAGGCAATTATTTAATACTAAAATATTTTCCCATTCATCCAGAACCGACTGAAATAAGCCATCATATACTTTCTCATTGAAAAGATCTTCTACTGTTTTGATTCCGGTTTTAGTGATACACTTACTTTGCTTACTCTTCACTTCGAACCGGAAAGTATTAGGGTCAATTCCGAATTCCGGATAATCAATAAACTGCAGCCCCTTTGCATAAGCCTTAATTTGCTTATACTTTGTAGCATTTGTGATTTTGAAATAAGGTTTAGACACATCTGGAACAATAAAGGGTGTTCTTTTATGAAAGGAAATTCCCTGGATAATGTTTTTAATATCTGCTGTAGATATAATGTTCAATCCATATTCGATATTGACCACTTTTAACAGGTCAAATTCTGACTTTTTAATGTTTAGTATGCTGAATATACTTGTTAAGCTTTTAAGACATTTTAAAGGTGTAAAATCATTTCCGTTGTGTAGATAGTCATTAAAATGATAATGCGGGCTAATTGACACCTCAACATGTCTGAAACCAATCAAAATACCGTTCTCTATACTTTTGCGGAAATCAAACCTCATCAAAGCACCAAATTTTGAATAGCATACATAATTGTTGTTTTGAGGTTTACGAGGCGTCATTTCCTTTTCCGCAAAACACAACAACCTTTGTATGATACCTTGATCATCGATTGAAAGTTTTAGATTATCCAGCATTATTTCCATATCTTTACATCGTGAGAGGTTGCCACCTTCACATATTTTGAACATCAGGGAACCTAAAGGCTCCCTTTTTTTGTTCTTAAATAGCATATTTAGTTAGTAAGCGAAGTTTGTATTTACAGTAGTTGACACGCCTTTTAATGATTTCTTTCGCCGTAGGGTTATCCTGAACTTTGTGAAATGCTGTTTCCAGATCTTCTTTTTCGAGTTTGTATTTATTTAGAAATTTTTCCTGCAGCTGTTTAGCTTCCTCTTCCGTACAGATACTAAATAAACTGCGTGTATTCCCTTTTTGTTTTACTCGATCTGAAACATGAATTAATCCCACTTTCTCTAGTTCCGAAATGCGGTTTGTCACTAAGTTTGTTCGGGTTTTCAATTCATCTGCAATATCCTCATAGGTGCAAGGCTGAATTTTTCCGATAACCTCAAGAATTTCATTCATTCTCCCTGCAATGCTACCTTTTATTTTAAGATAGGCTTCCAATCTTGGTGTAATCGTTGTCATGATATTAATTTTAACTTAGCTTGTTATTATTAATAATATGTTCAACTTCTTCACGTTTGAAGTACACCCGATTCCCAAAGCCATAGGAGGGAATTTTTTCTTCCTTTCTCCATCGGTGTAGTGTGCTTAGGTCAATCTTTAAAAGTTCGCAAACCTCATTCCGGGTAAGATATTCTGTGGGTTTTTTAGGCTGGAACTGAGCAGATAGTCTTTCTGTCAGTTTAGGAATTATTGATTCCTCAATAGCTTTGATAAGATCTGCAGGACTTGTTCCTACGAATTGAATTGTATTCATAATTTCTGTTTTGAAATATTATGATACAAAGGTATTTTGTACACAAAATAAGGGAGTGCAAAAACACTCCCATTCAACTCCCGTAATATATTTTATTTGCAGTTATTGCATTTCATTTAAAATCTTCTCCATTTCTCCAATATGCTGATAAGCAGTATACTTATCAGTTTGATAAGTAGGATCTATACTATTGAGATTCAATCTATTTTTGTAAACAAATTCTTTTTTATCTGCATCCAATAATAATGAGACTATTTCATTTTGCTTATCTTCTGATAAATTCTGCATAATTGGTAAATCAAAAAAACCTATAACTTGTAAGAAAGCAAGTTTTTTGGGATTACTTAATTTACCTTTATATGTATTTTTTTTTGGATTAATTTGGAATTCTATTTTATAAACTTCATTAAGAATAAACTCTTGTATTTCAGCAGAAATAAACGCTATTTTACCATCAATATTATTTATTTCATTAGCTACTAATTCCTTGATAACTTCTACAAATATCTCATAACTTAAGTGTCTTTTTCTACCTGTTAAACCTAAATTATCAAATATATAATTGATATCGTCAAAATATTCATCATATAAAAATCTTATAAATTCTCCATTTTTATATAATCCGCATAATAATTCAATTAACAGTTCTTCATTCATATCAATCCTGGATAAATCCGCATGTAAATTAAAATAAGTTTTTCTAATTAGATTGTAATATTCTATTAAATTCAAATCAGGATTAGATTTTCTTATCTCCTTAAAGTCCTTTAAGTAGTCTTTTTTAAAATATTCAATATTAAAATAAATTGGAATTTCCATATTCGAACAATTGTTTTCGGCTGCCACTATAAAAATATGATAAAAAAATGATATGATTTGAAACACCCCATTCTTATTAGTTTTCGTTTTGTAATTCTGTTATTATCCTCTAACTATTCCGAAGTAAAAGCCTTGCATCTGCATTACTTGTGTAGTTACATAGAAATTAAATCGCAGGATAAATAACTTCCTGAATAGATGCGTTCACGTCAAATCCGTAAAGATTATAATTGAAAGAGTAATCAATTTCATCATAATCGCTTTTCATTTTTTCAAAAGATTTATGATTTTGAAAATCTATAAAAATCTTTATCAAACTTTTAGCGTAATCATCATTATAAAACTTCAATTGTTCAATTGCGTAATCAGTACATGATAAACTAGTCATAGTAAGCATTTCAAGCGTTGGAACATTATCCATATCTTTTTCCAAACAAATGACAAGCATGATCCTGGAAATATTCTCTAGTTCATATATCTGAATTCCTGTATCAGTTTGTGTTCTCAGAAATTTCTCGTCTCTTGATATAATTTTTCCGAAGTAAATTAAGCCATCTTTAAAGTTAATAGCATATATTTTATTCAAAAGAAATATATCCTTTTTACCCCAATCAGTTTGATCAACCTCGTAACATCTGGCTATATCATATTTATTCAAAACATGAATATCTGATGTATTTATTTTTATTAAAATTTCATTCATGATTAATTTTCGTTTTCAAGGATTGCTAATTTTGCCTGTAAAAGCAGTAGGGAATCTGAATCCAATTTGTTATTAATTAATTGCTTTTTAGCGTGATTTTTTTCAAGAGACTTGAACCTTTTGAATGCATCTTTTTTAACACGTGCAACAATTCCATGCAATTCAGTGAAGGACATCAAGTTGTTTTCATACAACAATCTTGCATCATATAGTATAGATGATAATTGTACTATGCAAAATTTTTGGTATTTACTTATTGATCCTGCCCTGTCTAAATCAGTCATTGACAAACCCAGGTTGTGAAAATTTGGATATAGATCTTTATCTTTAAATCCCCAATTGTAATGATTTAATGCAGAAGTGAAGTTTAGAATATCATGCCTAAATCCTAAGCCTAAATACTTTGTAGGATTTATTACCTCAATTTCTCTCAATGCCGGAAATGATTCATTGTTCAATTTTCTTTCATTTGACTTTTTTTGTACTGTTGTTTTCATAATTAGAATAAATATTTATTTGTTAAACTTTAGCTTTCCGTTGAGTAGATACCTTTTTCTATTTCCTACAAATTGTTTGGACCCTTTATTTAGAATCTCATATTTCTGCCTATACTGACAACTTATTCAAATGCATTGATCTTTGTTGATATGTTTTTACTCTTTGGTTTGATATTTAAATAGTAGTTATACTACTATTTAACATAGACAAATGTAACAAAAACCACTATAAGAATAAACAAAATTACAATTATTTATCAAAAAATTATACTTTAACTACTATTTTGTATATTTGAAACATCAAAACCACCGTAATCATGCAGATTTTAAGACTTAAAGAAATTTTGACAGAAAAAAAAATATCAGGTAAAGAATTAGCCGAAATGGTAAACGTGACTGAAAAAACGATTTCAAACCTTGTACAGGGTGAGAGCATACCAAAGAAAAACCTATTGATAGAGATTGCAAAAACTCTTAATGTAGACGTTCCTGAATTATTTGTTTCTACTAAAAATAAAATATCAGAAACTATCTATATGAAGAATGAAGATGGGGAGTTTAAAGCAATCGGAGAAATTATTGTACGTGAATAGTAACATTAAGTTTTTATTCCTATACTACTCGAAAGGTTATTATCACCTGGCCAATTCGGAAGGACAAATATTATAATATAAAAACACCTCAGCAAATAATGCTGAGGTGTTTTTTATATAAGTTTCATAAATTATCTTAATCAATAATTATTCTGTGATTTTATTATATATATTTAAAATCAGAATTATATTTTCTTTTTCTTTATCAGATAATTTAAAATCTGAATACTTTTCACCGCTTAATCTGTATTCAACGACACCTTTTGAATTAACTATTGCTTTTAAAATATTTAACATGTTTTCATTTACGGCAAGATCAGACTTTTCGAATACATTCCCTGCTGATCTCACTTCTCTACTAGTTGATTCTGCTTCATATTCATAGTTATTTCCATCAATTATGAAGATTGATTTATTGAAAAATAACCATCCACTTCCATAATACTTTGTAATTAGTCTAATACGCGCTATATCGTCCTTTATCGTTATGTATATATTGATATTATCATTCATACTTCTTTTTACACTTACAAATCCTGCTTTTTTAAACTTGTCGTATTCATAAGAATATTTTTTTTGAATATCTCTATCTAATGATTCAAAAGGTGTTTTAATAGTCTTTGCACTGTAAGAAATATTTTTGAGGTCTTTAGCTAATGATATTAAACTCTTGATAGTGGTCTTTTGTTGGATAACTGTACTTTCATCATACAATTTATAAGCTTCAGTTATCACTGAATCCAATTTAACTGGATCGATTCTATTTTGTTGTAGTACTTCTACTAATGATCCGATTTTTTTAGTTACATCACTTGTCTGTGCAAATATGATATTAGAAAGGAATATTAAAAACAGTAAAGTTATCTTTTTCATAGTTTTAGTTTCGACAAAACTAACCATATTAAAATCTTTTAACTACAGTAGAAATACTAGATTTGAGTTTGGTTTAGAGATATCTATTTTTTGTTGAAAGTTCTATTTTTTTGTAAAAGTAGAAAGAACTAATCAAGTTTAATTACGGATACCCATAATTACATTCTTTTTTAAGAATAGGCCGAACTTTTCAACCATTGTAAAAATATAATTGAAAAATACGGTTTTATTGAAGGCTTCAATGTATTCTAACTTGAAATCGAGTGCCTTTTTCCCGGTGAATCCCATTGTTAGAAGAGTAAATCCGTCTCGGTTCATTAGAAAGAATGGATTATGTTTTATTGCTCCTGTTCCGTTATTAAGATTAGTATCGTAATAAGATAAATCAAACATTTTTTTAATATACTGATTATCAGTTAGAAAGGAATTTTCCGCTTTCAATAAAAGCTCTCTAATTGCTTTTAGTACATCTTGGTGATTCTTTCCGAACCTTTCAGCAACCAATAAAGAATTGGTAACTATACTCTCATTGTTTTTAAATACTAATTCCATAAATTATTTGGTTTTATTTTTTATATCCTCTTCTTATTGCTGCTTTATTTAAAGCAATCAGAACGCTTGGAGAAACTTCTCCGGCATCCACTCCGGTATTCTCTAATGCTAATTTTTCTAATAATTCGATTCTTGCCCAAATTTCACTAGAAGACTGCTGATATTTTTCGTCTGCTCTGCGTTGCTTCATTTTAAGGGCATTAATCTCTTTTCCCAATGCGTTCAGATTGCTCATTATGATGTTTTTTGATTAGATAATTCTTTGAATGTTTTAGCTGTCTGCATAGCCCAATCGTCAGCAGTTTTTCCGATGTAATTTAGAAACTGAGATTCTGATTTATGTCCGGTAATCGACATAAGCTGAGGTGTTGTAAACATTTTATTTCCGTAAAAATTGGTAGCAAATGAGCGACGGCAAACATGAGAAGAAACCAGGTTACATTTTTCAGTTTCTACAATCTCATTCTTTTTTGTCTCTTCATTATAAACTTTACCTTTCACCATTTCATGAACTCCCGCAAGTTCGCAAACCTTCTTTATATGTCTATTAAATAATACGGAGTTAGAGTCCGGATTACTTGCAAATGTTGGTGGAAAATCACCATGGTATTTCTCTAAAATAGATTCAACCTCATCATGTATAGGAATAACAACCTTTTCCCCTGTCTTTTGCTGCGTGATCTCAATAAATCTGAATGAGTTACCATCAGCATCTGTTTTGGTATAAATCATTCTTTTATTCATCCGTAGCAAATCGCTAGCCCTTTGCCCCAAATAACAGCCTAAAACAAGCCAGTCTTTGGCTATACTCCAATCTTCATTCAGTGTAATGATCTGTTTAATCTTTTCTATCTCATCAAAAGACAGAAACACCTTATACTCACTGTTTGTAGTTCCTGTGGAAAACCCTATAATTTGATGGTGTATATGTTTTCCATTATTCCTGGAATCAAATATCACCGTTTTAAGGTTCTTAATAAATCTTGTAGCAGTTGTGTCCATTAAACCACAATCAACGATGAGGTAATTTTTAAAATCAATTAGTACTTTCCCGCTAACATCTTCAATTAGATAATTCTTTTTTTTCATTTTCTGATATTCCCCAAAACGATCCTTAAGATTATTGTACTTCCGAATCGTACAATCGGTATAAGATGAAATACTTTTTTTGAAGTCGATGAAATTGACAAGGTAGTTTAAGAAGACACTATCATCTACCTTTTCATCAATCCGTTTAAAGTATTTGTTTAATTTTTCTTTTAGCCAATCTGTATTCAAAATTACTCCCACAGCAAAATCGGAGTTATATTCATTCAATAAATGATTTGATAATTCTCTTAATTGCCTAGTAAGTATTTTATTTTCAGGATTATTTTGTTTTGGTAAGTTTGTATCGGAACTCCAATCAGAATGGTTTATTACTAGATCAGTAGATGTCCTTAATTTCAAATCTCTTGAAATCGATAATTGTATCTGTATTTTAGAATTCGTAGACTTTGTACGTAAATAATATCTAATCGTAGCCATAATTATATTTTGAACAATACGAAGATAGAAATTATTTTAAAACGTGTCTATATTTGTGTCTACATTTTTACAACAAAATAAAATTACATGAAATATAAAACAATGAAAATAGCATTAAAATAAGCTTATTGATAGTTGTTTATTAGAATATAGGAAAGTACTGATTATTTATATTTGGGTACGCTAGGTACCTATTAAACCTCTAATCAATGATTAGAGGTTTTTTTATTCCCAATTCACACAGGCTGCGTTCTGATTAATCCCGTTAAAAAATATCATTAGCAAGCAGTTGAAAATATAGCCTGAATACAACACATAAATTCCCTAATACTGCAACAATTCAGTTTGTTATTGATAGAAATAAAAAATCCCCGGATTTCTCCGAGGATAAAAACTAATAACCATGAAAACTCAAATTAAACATGAGTTGCTATCTTACATTGAAAAAACGTGCCAATAGTTTTATCAAATTATATTTTATGATTTTTTTAATACTTCTCAAATCATAGTTTCAAATTCAGAAACAAAAAAAATCACCTCAGATCTTCTTTTCAAGTACCATAACCGTAAAACACCATTTTGTTCTTTAAAAGAAAGTTATCAACTTTAATTTTTCGACTTATCAAGAATATAACATACTCAAAATAAGTACAATAATAAAGTTATCCACATCTTAACAATTAATAGTTATCCATATTGAGATTTATAACCAATAATCTTCTCACATTTATCATTAAAAACATTCAATCTATCTATATTTATTTCAGCAATATAAAAGTTATCAACCACAATATTATAAATTATCAACATTATAAACAATTGATAACAAACAGGATAAAAAAGTTATCCACATTTTAACAAATACAGAATCAGTATTTGTTAATAATTGAATAAACACAGCATATTAATATTCCGTTTTAATCACAAAAAAAATTTACACTTAAGACAATTACATGAATAACTTCATCTAATACATCAAATTGAAAAATTGAAAACCGAATAAACTTAAGAAATATTGAAAAAGTCACACATCTAACTAAAACCTCATCACAAGATCGGCCAGAGATAAAATATCTAATGTTAAACAATAATATATCAGAAAGGAATACGAATAAAATTCACGAATGACATCAATAAAAAATCCCCGGACAAGTCCGGGGATAAAACTAATAACCATGAAAACTCAAATTAAACATGAGTTACTTTGATATATTGAAAAAACATGCCAATAGTATCACTAAATTTTATTTTATGATTTTTTTAATACTACCTACTATTTAGCCACAGAAAAATTCTTTTTTTTACCACTATTTCGTATCATTTTTTTTACCACCAATCTTCTCAAACATAAGTTATCCACTATAAAAACACAAGTTATTAACATTATAAATCACTGATTATAATACAAATAAAAAAGTTATCCACATACTAATAAATTCAAATTCTATATTTGAAAAAATAGGAAATATATTGCTTTAAAAATAAATATTAATAAAATTACGCGGTATAAAAAGGAGATAGAAATTCCTACAGAAAAGAACAAAAAAAAATCCTCGGACTTCTCCGAGGATAAAAACTAATAACCATGAAAACTCAAATTAAACATGAGTTGGCTTCTTACATTGAAATATCGTGCCAAAGATTAATTTTTAAGAATATTTTTTTTAATAGTCCTGTAACCTTTACATAAATAATTACAGCTCAAACATCACATAAAAATACAATTAATTGAAAGTCAGATAATTAATTCAATCCAACCGTCTTCATTTTCTTTATTTACATCAATTATAATTTATTTTACACACAAAATATCTTATAAACAAAAAAAAGACCCCCAATAATGGAGGCCTCAAAAACACAAATGATGAAAAAAAAAATTTTTATTTATATCAGAAATATAATTATCTATCATTAAATTCTAATCAAAACTACAATGTATTTTTTTTATATTTTATGACTCTACTCATAAAATATAATTTATTATATCAATACGTAATATTAATCGGCAGTTGCACATATATTTACTCATTCTGACTCCTCCGCATTAATAAAAAGGTGAGTAACTTAAAATTCCTCAATTTGAAAATAAATCTAATATAGATTAAATATGATAAATTTAAAATATTTCACAGAGATAAGAGAAATACATCCTAAAAATCAGTCTCCATCTTATATAAAAATAACTGAAAAAATGAACTGGATTATAGATTAGCACATTATCCCGTTATTATTGCTTTAACACTGATAAACAATTATTAACAATCAATTCACATCAATAACAGGTAAAAAATAAGAAAAAAATATCAAATACGTCATGATTAGGGTCATGTTTTTTAATTATTTTAATTCCTACTTTTATGAAATAATTTAATTCATAAAATTGTGATAAAAATTTCTGTACTTATAGCCAACTATAATAATGGAAAATATTTTACTGATTGTTATAACTCGCTTCTCAGTCAGACATATACAAACTGGGAAGTAATAATTGTCGATGATGCTTCTACCGATGACTCTGTTGAAGTCATTAAAAATATCATAAAAAATGACAATCGTTTCAAGTTATATCACAATCAGGAAAATAAAGGATGTGGCTTCACTAAAAGAGAATGCATGAAATATGCACAGGGTGATATTTGCGCTTATCTGGACCCTGATGATGCCCTTTACAGTACAGCGCTGGAAATCTGCGCATTTGAGTTTGCAAAGCATACAGATATTGTGGCCTTATACTCCCAAATGATGCTGTGTGACGAAAATCTTACACCAGATAAGGTTTTTGCCAGTACAAAGCAGATTTATAACAGCCGGTACTTTTTCAACTGTCCAACTCAGTTTGCTCATTTTTTTGTATTTAAAAAAGAAACCTATTTTAAAACGTCCGGCATTAATGCGAACCTGAAAAGTGCTGTAGATCAGGATCTGTATTTGAAAATTCTTGAGCATGGCGGAGTTACGTTTGTTAAAGAACCCCTCTACTTATACAGACTGCATTCTAATGGCATATCACAGCACAGCTCCAAACAGACCGCAAAAGAATCTTTTGCCAAGGTAATTCATGAAACTATGAAAAGAAGAGGGATAAGAAAGATAAACAACCGGACAGTTCCTGATGATTATACCAATGCG
>Ga0153980_1000356_pt1 | contig 20934 bp, 18 predicted proteins | sample TSGA064MetaG_FD_104722 | JGI IMG/M metagenome (GOLD analysis project Ga0153980, IMG submission 104722) | Attine ant fungus gardens microbial communities from Georgia, USA - TSGA064 MetaG | ecosystem: Host-associated > Fungi > Mycelium > Unclassified | place: USA: Georgia, Magnolia Springs State... | reverse complement strand
GGCCGAGCTGGATCTCCGTTTTCAACCGATCGAAGGCCTGCTTGCAGCGCTTCGCACCCACTAACCGGGACGTCATGTTCAGAACCAGTCTTCACTACGTTGTTTTCCTGCTTGGCCTTGTCGCGGTGTGCTGGATCGGGGCCGGTTACGCCGGCACCAATCCGGTCGGCTTCGCGGTTGCCCTGCTGATCGCCGTCTGCTACCTCGCCGGTGGCCTCGAGCTGTATCGCTACCGACAGGCGACCGCCTCCCTTGTTGCAGCCAGCGCCAGTGCCGGCAGTGCTGGCTCCGGCCTGGCCACCTGGCTGGGCCAACTGCATCCCAGCCTGCGCAACGCGGTACGCCTGCGCGTGGAGGGCGAGCGTGTCGCCCTGCCCGGCCCGGTGCTGACGCCGTATCTGGTCGGCCTGCTGGTGCTGCTGGGCATGCTCGGCACCCTGCTCGGCATGATGGCCACCCTGCGCGGTACCGGCCTGGCACTGGAGAGCGCGACCGACCTGCAGGCCATCCGTGGTTCGCTGGGCGCGCCGGTGGAAGGCCTCGCGGTGGCGTTCGGCACCTCGATCGCCGGTGTCGCCACTTCCGCCATGCTTGGCCTGCTCTCGGCCCTGTGCCGGCGTGAGCGCCTGGAAGCGGTGCAGCGACTTGACGTAGAGATCGCGACCACCCTGCACACGCACTCGCAGTCCTGGCAGCGCAATGAGGCCTTCCGCTTGCTGCAGCAGCAGGCCGAACTCATGCCCGCGCTGGTGGATCGGCTGCAGGCCATGACGGCCGCGATCGAGCAGCAGAGCAGCGCCTCGGGCGAGCGGCTGCTGGCCAACCAGCAGAACTTCCATGCCAAGGCCGACGAAGAGTACGCACGCCTGACCGCCGCGATCGAGCAGTCACTCAAGGACAGCGTCGCCGAAAGCGCACGCGCGGTAGGTGCGGCCTTGCAACCGGTGATGGACACCACCCTGGCCGGCATCGCTCGCGCCAACGCCGCCATGAACGAGACGGTGACCGAGGCAGTGCAACGCCAGCTGGCCGGTCTGACCGAGGGCTTCGACGCCAGCCGCGTCGCCACCGCCGCGACCTGGCAGGCCGCGCTGGACAGCCAGCAGCAGACCAACACCGCATTGACCGCCGACCTGCGCGCCGCGCTGGACGGATTCGCCGCACAGCACGATCAACGCGCGCTTGGCCTGCTCGACGCGGTCTCCGCGAAGCTGGTCAGCACCGCTGAGAGTTGGCATGCGGCCCAGGCCGCGCAGCAGCAGACCCATGCTGCGCTGACGGCGGACCTGCGCAGCGCGCTGTCCAGCTTCACCGAAACGCACGAGGCCCGGGCTACCGGCCTGATCAACTCGGTCGGCAGCCGCATGGACGCCACCACCGCGCAGATCGCCGAGGCATGGCAGCACGCCCTGGCCCGCCAGGATGCCACTGCGACCGCACTGAGCGAGCGTCATCAACAGGCGCTGGATGCCGCCGCGGCGACGCTGCAGGCGCAGGCCGCTTCGCTGGGCGAGGCGATGCAGCAGTCGCATGCCCAGCTCCAGGACAGCCTGGAAGCACGCGATCAGCAGCGTCTGAGCGCGTGGACCGAGGCCTTCACCGGCATGAGCGCCAGCCTCGGCGAGCGCTGGGAGCAGACCGGCGACAGCGTGGCGCGTCGCCAGCAGGACATCTGCGACACCCTCGCCCGCACCGCCAACGACATCACCCAGCAGGCACAGGCCCACGCCAGCGAGACGATCAGCGAGATCTCGCGCCTGGTCCAGGCGGCGTCGGAAGCGCCCAAGGCCGCGGCCGATGTCGTGGCCGAGCTGCGCAGCAAGCTGTCCGACAGCCTGGTTCGCGACACCGCCACGTTGGAAGAACGCAGCCGCCTGCTGGCGACCGTGGAGACTCTGCTGGATGCGGTGAACCACGCCGCCAACGAACAGCGCGGCGCCGTCGATGCACTGGTATCGACCTCGGCCGAACTGCTGGACCGGGTCGGCACCCGCTTCACCGATCACATCGAAGCCGAGACCGGCAAGCTGGGCAGCGTGGCCGCGCAGGTCACCGGCAGCGCGGTGGAAGTCGCGAGCCTGGCCGATGCGCTCGGCAGCGCCGTGCAGTCCTTCGGGACGGCCAGCGACGGCCTCAACGAGCGGCTGGCCCAGATCGCCGCCTCGCTGGACGGCTCGCTGGCACGCAGTGACGAGCAGCTTGCTTACTACGTGGCCCAGGCGCGCGAGGTCATCGACCTCAGCGTGCTCTCGCAGAAGCAGATCATCGATGAGCTGCAGCAGCTGGCCGGCCGCCGCAGCAGCAAGGCCGGAGCCGCCTCGGCATGAGCGACGAGATCGAAGTCGAGGCCGACGGAGGCGCGCCGATCTGGGCCGCCTTCGGCGACCTGATGTCGGTGCTGCTCGGTGCGTTCGTACTGATCCTGGTCGGCGTGGTCGCGCTGCAGTTGGAGCTGACCAACCGGCTGGATGAAGAGGTCAAGCAGCGCCAGGCCGAAGTGCAGCGCCGCCAGACGCTGGAGCAGGCACTGGCCGGCCCGCTCGCGGCCGGGCGCGTGACGCTGGTGGATGGCCGCATCGGGATCCGCGGCAACGTGCTGTTCGCCTTGAACTCCGACACGCTGCAGCCCGAGGGCGTCGACGTCCTCAAGAGCCTTGCCGGGCCGCTGAAGGGCTACCTGGCCTCGCGCGAGGAAATCCTCATGGTCAGCGGCTTCACCGACGACCAGCAGGTGCGCGATGGCAACTGGCGCTTCGCCGACAACTGGGAACTCTCTGCCGAGCGTGCATTGACCGTGACCCGCACCCTGATCGCCGAAGGCGTGCCGTCGGATGCGGTGTTTGCTGCGGCGTTTGGCTCTGAGCAGCCGGTGAGTTCCAACGCCGACGAGGAGGGTCGCGCCAAGAACCGCCGCGTCGAAATTGCCCCGATCCCGAAACCCAAGGCGAGCAAGCCCGCGGATGCCCCGTAACTCTGTCGCAACGGCTGAGATTCTCGAGAACTGGCGAACGGAAAAGCTCGACGGGCTGGACCGCACGCGTTTTGCGATGATCGAGGCGTTGCATGCCCGCATGCAGGCGCATGACGGGGAAGTGCGGGCGCTGTTGCAACGGAAGCTGGACGCGCTGGTAGCGGGTTACGCTGAGCGGGTCGCCGAGGCGTCGGCGTCGCTGACGTCCGCGCCGGGCCTGTCATCGGGTCGCATCGGCCTGCAGGCGCTGGTCACGGAATTGACCCGGCAGCGCAGTGCTGCGTATCCGGAATTGCCGGTGCTGGGCGAGGTCCGGGCGACGTGGGCCAGGCTTCGCAATGCCAGCCAGCTCAAGGCATCACTGGCCCAGATGCCCACCAACGGTGGGCCGTTGAACTCCGGTGTACTGGTCCATCGCGCCCTGACCCTGATGAAAGAGACCTCACCCGGTTACCTGACGCATTTCATGGCGTACCTGGATGCGCTGTCGGGCATGGAGCACCTGCATCAGTGGGGCGTGCTGGTGGCGACGCCCAAGGCGGCATCGCGGGGTGCGAAACCGCGACGGCCACGTGCGGGGAAGACAGCTGGCTGACCATCCCAGCGCGACCCTTCCTTTCATCGGCAGCCACCCTTCAAGGATGTGGGCAGTACCTTCTTGGACGTGCGTCGAATCTCTTGAGGGACGTGTCGCCCTTCTATTTCCGTGCCTCGCCGGCACCACGACATCGCCGGCCGATCATCGCTAAGCGGCGCTTGCTTCAGAGCGGCGTTGATCACTGCGGACAAACACGCCAATGCATGCGCCCGCCATGCCACTCAGCACAGAGACCGCGATGTTCGGCGCATTGATGCGGAAGATCGGCAGAAAGCCTGCCTGGGTTCCCGCGTTGACGAAGTGAGTCGCCATTCCCCAGAGACACACGTACAGCACGCCGACGATGATCGCGAACCGGTACTGCCTTGCGATCAGCCCGCCAAACAGCGCGAACCACATGCCGGCAGCCGAGGACAGCACGTCGCTCGTATCGAATGCAACATCGCTTCGAGCCACTACTGAGATGCCCAGGAAGTACGCGGCCCCGAATACCAATGCCAGCACCAGAAGCAACGCCCCAAGTTGTCGCCACATGGATTGAAACCCCCGTTCATCCCGTTCTGCCGCCACTCTACCTGAATACGCCCGCCAGGCATTGCGTTCCACGCCCCCTCTTGCCGCCCAGAATCCACGGTGGTAGCGTGTAATTACGGCGTAATTATGAAGAAGCGGCACATGGCGCAGGACTGGAACACGCTGGCGACCCGCCGCCAGGCAAGGCTGCAGCGGGCCACCGATGCCGGGCTCGGGCGCCTGGTGCCGCATGCCGAGGTGGGCCGGCTCCTGCATACCGTGCTCGAACCCGGCGACCGGGTCTGCCTGGAAGGCAACAACCAGAAGCAGGCCGATTTCCTCGCTGAGTGCCTGGCTCAGCTCGATCCGGCGCAGGTCCACGGGCTGCACATGGTCCAATCCGTGCTCTCCCTGCCTTCGCATCTGGATGTGTTCGAGCGCGGCATCGCCCAGCGTCTGGACTTCTCTTTCTCCGGCCCACAGAGCGGCCGACTGGCCAATCTGGTCACCGAGGGCCGGATCGAGATCGGGGCGATCCACACCTACCTCGAACTGTTCGGCCGCTACTTCATCGACCTCACCCCGCAGGTCGCACTGATCGCCGCCCAGGCGGCCGACCGCCACGGCAACCTCTACACCGGCCCCAACACCGAAGACACCCCCGTGATCGTCGAAGCCACCGCGTTCCGTGGCGGCATCGTGATCGCGCAGGTCAACGAAATCGTCGACACCCTCCCCCGCGTCGATATCCCGGCCGATTGGGTCAACTTCGTCACCGAGGCGCCGCGCCCGAACTACATCGAGCCGTTGTTCACCCGCGACCCGGCCCAGATCTCCGAGATCCAGGTGTTGATGGCGATGATGGCCATCAAGGGCATCTACGCCGAGTACGGCGTGCAGCGCCTCAACCACGGCATCGGCTTCGATACCGCCGCGATCGAGCTGCTGCTGCCCACCTATGCCGACTCGCTGGGCCTCAAGGGCAGGATCGGGACGCACTGGGCGCTCAATCCGCATCCGGCGCTGATTCCGGCGATCGAGTCCGGCTTCGTGCAGTCCGTGCATTCGTTCGGCTCCGAGCTGGGCATGGAGCGCTACATCGAGGCGCGCTCCGATGTCTTCTTCACCGGCAGCGACGGCAGCATGCGCTCCAACCGCGCGTTCTCGCAGACCGCCGGTCTGTATGCATGCGACATGTTCATCGGCTCCACGCTGCAGATCGATCTGCAGGGCAACAGCTCCACGGCCACCCGCGACCGCATCGCCGGCTTCGGTGGCGCGCCCAACATGGGCTCGGACGCGCGCGGCCGCCGCCACGCCAGCCCGGCCTGGCTCAAGGCGGGCCAGGAGGCGGCCCTGCCTGGGCAGATGCCGCGCGGGCGCAAGCTGGTGGTGCAGATGGTGGAGACCTTCCGCGAGCACATGGCGCCGGCCTTCGTCGAGCGGTTGGACGCCTGGGACCTGGCCGAGCGCGCGAAGATGCCGCTGCCGCCGGTGATGATCTACGGCGATGACGTCACCCACGTACTGACCGAAGAAGGCATCGCGAATCTGCTGCTGTGCCGCAGCCCGGAGGAGCGCGAACAGGCGATCCGCGGCGTGGCCGGCTACACGGCGGTTGGGCTGGGGCGCGACCGCGCAATGGTGGAGAACCTGCGCGACCGCGGCATCATCCGCCGCCCCGAAGACCTCGGCATCCGCACCCGCGACGCCAGCCGCGACCTGCTCGCGGCCCGCTCGGTCAAGGATCTCGTGCGTTGGTCCGGTGGGTTGTACAACCCGCCCAAACGCTTCCGCAACTGGTAAGGGGCACGCCATGGAAACCCTGCGTTATCGCTTCCCCGGGCAGCACGATCTCACCGAGCGCGATCACCGCGCGCTGGTCGGCGTGGTCGCCTCGGGCAATCTGGAAGTCCTGATCGAACCTACGCCGCTGGACGGCGCGATGGAGATCGAGGTGATCACCTCGGCCATCGGCTTCGACACGATCTGGCAGGCCGTGCTGGCCGACTTCGCCGCGCGCCACCCGCTACGCAATGTCCGGCTGTCGATCAACGATGCCGGTGCCACGCCGGCGGTGGTCAGCCTGCGCCTGCAGCAGGCACTGGAAACCCTGCAGGTAGGAGACGCTTCGTGAGCAGTCATAGTTTCTACGAGGCCGACGCCCGCGAACGCATCCACGGGCTGCTCGACAAGGGCGGTTTCACCGAGTTCGTTGGGCCTGCCCGCCGCATCATCAGCCCGCACCTGGCCCAGCTCGATCAGCCCGGTGCGTTCGACGACGGCATCGTGGTCGGTGCCGGCACCCTGGAGGGCCGCACTGTCCTGATCGCCGCGCAGCAGGGCCAGTTCATGGGCGGCGGCGTCGGCGAGGTGCATGGTGCCAAGCTCACCGGCCTGCTGGAACGTGCGATCGAGGTGCGTCCGGAGGCGGTATTGCTGGTGCTCGACAGTGGCGGCGTGCGCCTGCATGAAGCCAACGCGGGCCTGATCGCGATCTCCGAGATCATGCGTACGGTGCTGGCCACACGCGCCGCCGGGATTCCCGTGTTCGCCCTGATCGGCAGTGGCAACGGCGCGTTCGGTGGCATGGGCATCGTGGCCCGTTGTTGTACGGCGGTGGTGATGTCCGAAGAGGGTCGACTCTCGCTGTCCGGCCCGGAAGTGATCGAGACCGTGCGCGGCGTGGAAGAGTTCGACTCGCGCGACCGCGCCCTGGTCTGGCGCGTCACCGGCGGCAAGCACCGCTTTCTCATCGGTGATGCCGTGCAGCTGGTACCGGACCGCATCGACGCGTTTGCCGAGGCGGCACTGTCACTGATCGACGCCCACGCAGAGACCGAGGATCCGTTGCAGGCGCTCGATCAGGCACACGCCCGGCTGGGCGCGCGGCTGCGGGCCTATGGCGGCTGCCGCGACGGCCTGGAGGTCTGGACGCTGCAGGGCATCGCCGATGCCGAGCAGCTGCCTCTGCTGGACACCGCTGACTTCCTTGACGCCGTCAAGGATCGGAGCCTGCCATGGAACTGACCCCCCTGCTGGATGCCCTGTTCCCGCTCGGCCACGCGGTCACCCGCGATGACGATGTGCTGGGCGGCACGGCCACCACCGCTGCCGGCGAAGTCACCGTCATCGGCACCGCCAACAAGCTGGAGGTCGGCGCCGACCACGCACTCGCGCTGGCAGCCACCGTGCTCGCCAGCACCCGCGCGCACCCGCAGCGACCGATCGTGATGCTGGTGGACACGGCCGGCCAGCGTCTGGCGCGGCGCGATGAGATGCTCGGCATCAACAGCTACTTCGCGCACCTCGCCCGCACGCTGGATCTGGCCCGCCGCCGCGGTGCGCCACTGGTCAGCCTGGTCTACGGTGAATCCGTGAGCGGCGGCTTCCTGTCGTTCGGGCTGATGGCCGATCGCATCTTCGCCCTGCCTGAAGCGCAGGTGCGGGTGATGGATCTGCGCGCCATGGCCCGCGTCACCAAACAACCGCTGGAGAAACTGCAGGCCCTGAGCCAGAGCTCGCCGGTGTTCGCGCCAGGCGTGGAGAACTACGTCAGCATGGGCGCCGTGGAGGTCGTCTGGGATGGCGACCTCGCACAGGCGCTGGTGGATGCGCTGCAGGCGCCGGTCATCGGCGATGAACGCCGCAACCGGGGCGCCGAGCGTGGTGGCCGCCTGTTGGCGCGCGATGTCGCCGCTGCCGTGGCCGCAGGCGAGGCCTGAACCATGCGCCGTCACGACCTGGTCTGGCTCGCTCCGCAGGCACCGTGGCAGGTGCTGACCCCGGGCGCGGATGCGCGCCTGAGGGCCTGGGCCCAAGCGCGCCTGCCTTTTGTCGTGGCGCGACGCGATCCGGTCACGGATGGCGATCAGCTGCGGCTGGGCGTGCCCTTACCCCTGGCGGAGCAGCGCCAGCGGCTGTCCCTGCGGGTCGAACGTCCCCACGTGCAGCGCAGCGCACCGCCACCGTTGCTGGCCGAGGTCGCCGATGCACTGGCCGCCCCCTGGCGCGATGCACTGCGTCCTTTGCTGGCTGACCTGCCCCAGCCCGCCCCACCGCCGCGCGTATTCGGCAGCTTCGCCTGGCAGAGCCTGACCGGCCTGCCGTATCTGCACGCCGGCTCCGATCTGGACCTGCTGTGGGAGATCGCCGACCACGCCCACGCCGCGCCGCTCACCGAGCACATGCGGCGCTGGGAACCCGAGCACGGCCTGCGCATCGATGGCGAACTCCGTTTCCCCGGCGGGCAATGCGTGAGCTGGCGCGAGTACGCCGGCGATGCCGCCCGCCTCCTCGTCAAATCGGACGACGCCTGCTGGTTGTCCACGCGCGATGCCCTGCCTACGCAGCCGGTGGCCGCATGAACGCCTTGCTCCGCCCCGCCCCGTTGCCCCCGCCCTCCCCCACGGCGGCTGCGCATCGGCTGGCCCGGATGGCGATCACCAGCCTGCATGCCGAGCTGGCCTGCGCGCCCAAACCCGGGTTGGTCACACCGTGGAGCCGCGGCAGCCACGATGACATGGACGCGGCCACCTTCCTGCGCAGCCTGTTCGCGCTGCGCGGCTATTTCGTGGCGGTCGCCGCCGCCGGCGCGCACAACGCACCGTTCGATGATCTGCGCATGCTCGGCATCGAAGCAGAAACCGCCATGCTGCGGGCGACGGGCGGCATCAATACCCATCGCGGCGCGATTTTCAGTCTCGGCCTGCTGGCGGCCGCGTCCGCGCGTCTGGCTAGCCTTGAACCTACTGCACCCCGGGGCACTGCGGTCTGCCACGCGGTACGCGACCATTGGGCTGCCGCGCTGCTCGCCGCACCATTGAACAGCGCCAGCCCCGGCCAGCGCGCCCGCCAGCGGCATGCCGTACCCGGCGTGCGCGAACAGGCAGCGCAGGGATTCCCGCTGCTGAGCGAGGTCGCCCTGCCCACCCTGCAGGCCGCCCTGCGTACCACTGGTGACCGGCAGGCCGCCATGGCGCAGACACTGATGTCGCTGGTTGCGGTGACCACCGATCTCAACCTCCTGCATCGCGGCGGCGAACGCGGGCTGGCCTTTGCACAGCAGCAGGCACGTCGCTTCCTCGCCGAGGGCGGCGCGCTGGAACCCGGCTGGCGGGCCCGGCTCGGGCCGGTGTGCGACGCGTTCGAAGCGCGCCGGCTCAGCCCGGGCGGCAGTGCCGATCTGCTGGCCTGCGCATGGTTCCTCCACCTGCAGGAGCGCGCATGAGCCTGGTCCTGCTCTGCCCCGGTCAAGGCGGCCAGCATCCGGACATGTTCCATCGCGTGCACGGGAATGCGCAGGCGCAGCCGGTGCTCGATCTGGCCAGCGCGCTGCTCGGCGCACCGGTCGAACAGATCGCAGCGGACGCATCGCGCTTCCACAACGCAGTGGCCCAGCCGCTGGTATGCGCCGCGGCGCTTGCCCATTGGGCGGCGCTGCAGTCGCAGTTGCCGCCCATCACCGCGGTGGCCGGCTACAGCGCCGGCGAGCTGGCCGCGCACGCGGTGGCCGGCAGTTTCGATACCGCCACCTGCCTGGCGCTGGCGCGCAAGCGTGCCCGGTTGATGGACGCTGCAGCGCCGGCCGATGCCGGCCTGCTGGCGGTGATCGGGCTGGACGAACGTCGCATTGCACGTCTGTGCGCGACGCACGGTGTGTTCCTGGCCATCGTCAATGGGCCCGACCACGTGGTCCTCGGCGGCCCGCGGCCTGCGCTGGAGGCCGTCGCCGCCGACGTGGCCGCCCACGGTGCACGGACCGTTCCGCTGCCGGTGGAGGTGCCCGCGCATACCCCGTTACTGGCCGCGGCGGCGCAGGGCTTTGAGGATCAGTTGCGCACACGGCCATTGCATGCACCCCGGCTACGCCTGCTGGCCGGTATCGATGGCCGCCTGGTCAGCGACGTCGAACGTGTCGTGGCGACGTTGTCGGCGCAGATCGCCCAGCCGGTGCACTGGCAGGACGCACTGCAGCAGGCGGTCGAGCGCGGTGGGCGCGTTTTCCTGGAGCTGGGCCCGGGCGCGGCACTCAGCCGCCGGGTCCGCGAACTGCACCCGCAGCAGGAAGCCCGTTCCGTCGAGGATTTCCAGACGCTGGAGGGCGTCCTGGAGTGGGTGGACCGCGCATGTGCACGCGCATGAGGCTCCGCCGGTAACCGCTGCACCCCGCAACCCTCGATGGCGGGTCGCCATCATGCTGCACGCGTATCAAGTGTCTCGGGAGGGCGCATGAGTCCGCAAATCGCAACGATCATCGGCTTGGTGATCATGTTCATCGTGGCCACCGCGCTGCCCATCAACATGGGTGCCGTGGCCTTCGCGCTGGCCTTCATCATCGGCGGCCTGTTCGTCGGGATGGAGGGCAAGGAGGTGTTGGCCGGCTTCCCGGGCGACCTGTTCCTGACCCTGGTCGGCATCACCTACCTGTTCGCCATCGCGCAGAAGAACGGCACCATCGATCTGCTCGTGCATTGGGCGGTCAAGGCCGTGCGCGGACACATCGTGGCCATTCCATGGGTGATGTTCGTGGTCACCGCCGTACTGACCGCCTTCGGTGCACTCGGCCCTGCCGCGGTGGCGATCATCGGCCCGGTCGCGCTGCGGTTTGCCAAGCAGTACAGGATCAATCCGCTGATGATGGGCCTGCTGGTGATCCATGGCGCGCAGGCCGGCGGGTTCTCGCCGATCAGCGTGTACGGCGGCATCACCAACCAGGTGGTGCAGAAAGCCGGGCTGGAAGTCACGGAAATGGCCGTGTTCCTGACCAGCCTGGGCTTCAACCTGCTGATGGGCATCATCTGCTTCTTCGCCTTTGGCGGTGTCGCGCTGATGCGCCGCGCGCCGATGGCGACCGAGCCGCTGGTCGCCGCCAGCCAGGCCTCGTCGCGCCAGTTCGCGATCGAAGGCCACGGCGCGCTGGTCTCGGCCGGCGGCGGCACGCTCTCCAACGACCCGGACGCGCTGGAAGACGTGCGCATCAATCGCGACCGCTTCATCACCCTGATCGGCCTGCTTGGCCTGGGCATCGCGGCGCTGGTCTACAACCTCAACGTTGGCCTGGTCTCGATCACCGTGGCGGTCTGCCTCGCATTGATCTCACCGAACACGCAGAAAGGTGCGGTGGATGGGATCAGCTGGTCGACCGTGTTGCTGATCAGCGGCGTGGTCACGTATGTGGCGGTGCTGCAGCAGGCCGGCGCCGTGGACTTCATCGGCCATGGCGTGGGCAGCATCGGCATCCCGCTGCTGGGCGCGCTGCTGGTCTGCTATGTCGGTGGCATCGTCTCGGCATTCGCGTCGTCGGCCGCGGTGCTGGGCGCCACGATACCGCTGGCGGTACCATTCCTGATGCAGGGGCACTTGAGCGCGGCCGGCGTGATCTGCGCGCTGGCGATCTCCTCCACGGTGGTGGATGTCAGCCCCTTCTCCACCAACGGTGCGCTGGTCGTGGCCTCGGCAGCGAAGGAAGAGCGCGAAGCCCTGTTCCGCCGCTTCCTGGTCTACAGCGGCCTGGTGGTGGCGTTCGGTCCGCTGCTGGCATGGCTGCTCTTCGTCGTACCGGGCTGGATGTAAGCCTCAGGCGGGCCTGCACCGGCAGGCCCGCCACGACCCGGTAGAATGCGTCATACCTGTCCATGAAGCCCTGCCATGCCCCTGGCCCCTGGTCCCCGCCTGTCGAAGAAACGCGTGCCGCTCTATGAAGAGGTGGCCGAGCAGCTGCGCCAGAAGATCTACGACTACGAACTGCCGCCGGGCGAGTGGATCGACGAGCCGATGCTTGCCGAGGAACTGGGCATCAGCCGTACCCCGCTGCGCGAGAGCCTGAAGCTGCTCGCGGCCGAGGGCCTGGTGCAGCTCGATGCCGGCCGCGGCAGTCGTGTCACCCGGCTCACCCTGGAAGACCTCAACCAGCTGTTCCCGGTGATGGCCATGCTGGAAGGTCGCTGCGTGCACGAGGCGGTCAAGCGCATCGATGATGAGGGCGTGGTCCAGCTGCAGGCGCTGCACGATGCGATGGAAGTGGCCGCAGCCGCGGGCGATCTGGCCGAGTACTACCGCAACAACTACCTCATCCACGAGAGCCTGCAGACGCACGCCGGCAACCCGTGGCTCATTCGTGTCACGCACGATCTGCACCGCATCCTGAAGATGCACCGCGGCCGTCAACTGCTGACGCCGGGCCGCATGGCGCAATCGCTGGCCGAGCATCGTGCCTTGATGGACTGCATCCGCAACCGCGATGCCGAAGCGGCCGAGCAGATGATGAACCGCCATCTGCTCAGCCAGGGCGAGGCGTTGGCCGCTTATGTGGCGGCCGGCGGCCAATTGAACGTGCCCGCCCCGCTGCCACGGCAAGGCGGGATCTGAACGGCTAGGCCAGTTCCACCGTCAGCCGGGTCAGCGATTGCCCCAGCAGGTGCAGCCGGATCTGGTCCAGGCTGGTGAAGTAACACGCCGTGTCCGCGCCGGCCAGGCGATAGATCCCACGCTTGCCGCCGAGCAGAACGAATTTTTCCTGATCCACCAGGTACTGGGCGACCGGCGGCACGCCCTGTGCCTTGAGCCCATCGATGTCGATGGGTTCAAGGGCATCCAGATCATGTAGTGCTGTGGTCATGGGGTGGGAAACGTCGTGACGGGAGCTCCAGCTTAGGGGTCGGCTGGACAGCAGCGCGTGGAACGATCGTGAGGACGGTGCGAGTGCTGGTCGCCTGCCGGTCAGCCGCGCAGCGTGGCGCCGCCGTCCACGTAGAGGTCGCTCATGGCGATATGTCCGGCCTGATCGGAGAGCAGGAACAGCACCGCCTGGGCAATGTCGTCCGGGGTGGCCAGCTTGCGTAGCGGTATTCCCGCTTTGTACGTGTCGGGGTTGCCATCAATGACACGCTGGCCGCCCTCCGCATCGGCCCACATGCCGGTCTGCATCGGTGTCAGCGTGGAGCCCGGGGCCACGATGTTGCAGCGGATGCCAAGCGGCGCGAGTTCCAGTCCAAGGCAGCGGGTGAACATCGTCGCGGCGGCTTTGGAAGCGGCATAGGCGGCCATGCCGTGGCGGGGCACGCCAGCGGCGTTGGAACTGACGGTGACGATGGCACCGGCGCGCCGCGGCCCCATCACCCGCGCCAGTGCGCGCGAAAGATGGAATACACCATCGGTGTTGACGGCGAAGACGTGGCGCCACTGTGCGTCATCGATCTCGGTGACGGTGCCGACCTGCAGCACGCCGGCGACGTTGACGCCGAAGCCGACCGGGCCGATCTCCGCCTCGATCCAATGGACGAGTGCATCCACTGCCTGGGGATCGGTCACATCCAGGGCGCACGCATGCGCCGGGGCCTGTCCGCCCCCCTGCTGCAACGCAGGCGCGGTGGTGTCGGTGGCGATGACGATGCTGCCACTGTCACGCAACAGCTTGACCACTGCTGCCCCGATGCCGCCGCCGGCTCCGGTGACCAGTGCGATGGTGCCGTCGAATCCCGTGAGTTTCATGCGGATGTCCTGGGGGTGTCATGACGTTGAAGCTGTGCATCGAGCCAGGGCGCGATCTGCGCCACCGCATCGCGGCCGGTGAGTTCAGCGTGCAGGTAAGGAAGCTCCACCGACTCGACGCTGGCCGCATGCGCGTGCCACAGGGCAGACTGCAAGTGCGGGCGGGAAGCGTGATCGCGGCCGGCGCGGAGGTGCAGCAGGGGACCGTCGTAACGTGCGTGGTGGTGACCACGGATCAGGCGGTTGGTACCGGTGACCGCGCGCACCACGCCATCGAGGACGACATCGGGCAGGTTGCCCAGTGCGCTCTCGCCGCGGCGCAGGAAGGACAGGATGCGCTCGCGGCTGTCCAGCTCGGGATGCGCGTCCGGATCGTGGCCGGCGATGGCAAGCAAGGCACGCAGTGCGGCGATCGGGTCCGGCTCGGGCTCGGCGCGCCAACACTCGCTGGGATATGCATCCAGCAGCGCCAGTACGCCGACCTCGTGGCCGAGCGCGCGCAGGTGCACGGCGATCGCCTGGGCGAGGATGCCGCCGACCGACCAGCCCAGCAGATGCACCGGACCCGGCCGACCCAGCGCGAGGATGCGCCGGGCGTAGCTGGCTGCCAGGGCCTCGATGCTGGCCGGTAGTGGCTCGGCCGCATCGAGCACCGGTGATTGCAGGCCCTGCACATCGCGTGCGGGCGACAACGCCCGGGCCAGGTCGCGGTAGTTCCAGGCGATGCCACCGGCCGGATGGATAACGAACAGCGGCGCGAGCGCCGGGTCGCCGCTGGCGAGCTGGATGATCGGCGCCAGCCCGTGATCGGTCGCCGCCGGCGGTGCGTCGATCCGGGCGGCCAGCGCAGCCACGGTGGGTGCGGTGAATACCGCGCCGAGGCCAAGATCGCAGCGCCAGCGCTGCTGGATCGCCAGCAATAGATGGACGGCGCTGAGCGAGTCCCCGCCCAGGGCGAAAAAGTCGGCGTCGCCCCCGACGGGGCTGCCCAGGCCCAGGGCTTCGGCGAAAAGATGTGCCACGGCCTTTTCGGTATCGGTGCGCAGTGCCACGCCGGCGGATATCGCCTGCGCGGGTGCCGGCAATGCGGCGCGGTCCAGCTTGCCGTTGGCGGTGACCGGCCAGTGGTCCAGTTCCATGAAGGCGCCGGGCACCATGTAATCCGGCAGTCGGTTGGCCAGGTGGCTGCGGAGCGCCTGCAGCCGCGGGCCGCCCGTGTTGAGGTACGCCACCAGCCGCGGCTCGCCCGGGCGATCCTCGCGCAGCAGCACCTCGGCCCGGGTGACGCCCGGTGCCGACCGCAGGGCGGCATCGATTTCACCGAGCTCGATGCGCAGACCCCGCAGCTTGACCTGATGATCATTGCGGCCGAGGTACTCCACCGCCCCGTCCTCTCGCCAGCGCGCAACGTCGCCGGTGCGATACAGGCGGTTGCCCGGTACGAACGGATCGCTCAGGAAACGCTCCGCGGTCAGATCGTCACGGCCGAGGTAGCCCCGCGCCAACTGCACCCCGCCCAGGTACAGATCGCCGGCAACACCGGGCGGCAGCGGCTGCATGCCGGCATCCAGCACGTACAGCCGGGTGTTCCAGACCGGGAAGCCGATCGGTACCGGCCGTGAGGTGTCGGTGCGGCTGGCCGGCCAGAAACTGACATCCACCGCGGCCTCGGTCGGTCCATACAGATTGTGCAGCTCGGCGTGGACCGTGGCATGGAAACGGTCACGCAGTCCGGCATCCAGCGCTTCGCCACTGGTGAAAACCCGGCGCAGCTGCAGCCCACGCGCCGCCGGTGCGGCAAGGAAGGCGGCCAGCATCGACGGCACGAAATGCAGCGTGGTGATCGCGTGGTCGCGGATCAACGCGGCCAGTGCCAGTGGATCGCGGTGCGCCTCGGGGGGCGCCACCACCAGTGTTGCGCCGGTGATCAACGGCAGGAAAAACTCCCAGACCGAGACATCGAAGGTGGCCGGGGTTTTCTGCAGGATGCGCTCGTCAGGCTGGAAGCCGTACTGCGTGCGCATCCATTCCAGGCGATTGACGATGGCGCGGTGCTCGATCAGCACGCCCTTGGGCTCACCGGTCGAGCCGGAGGTATAGATGACATACGCGGCATCGTCCGGCTGCGACGCGGTGCCGAGCGCGGCGTCGCTGGTGGACTGCCACTGCGACGGGGTGAGCACGGCAATCCCGGGGAACCGGTCGCGGTCCTGCGCCAGCGTCAGCACGCAGACCGGTTCGGCCGAGCGCAGGATCCTCGCCAGGCGCTCATCCGGGTGGGCCAGGTCCACCGGCAGGTATGCGCCGCCCGCGCGCAGCACGGCGACCAGCGCGATGATCAGCTCCAGCGAGCGCGGCAGCGCCACCACCACCCTCGCCTCGCGGCAAACCCCTTGCGCCTGCAGCTGCAGCGCCAGCGCCCGGCTGCGCTGCTCCAGCTCCGCGAAGGTGAGCTGCTGCACGCCGTAGACCACCGCGACCGCCTCGGGCGTGCGGTCCATGCACGCGGTGATCAGCGCGGCGAGGCTGAGCTCCGGCAGCGGGTGTGCGGTGGCGTTGACGTCATGCAGATAGCGTTGCGTTTCCTCTGGTGTGCACAACGGTACCGAGCCGATGTCGCCCCCAGCGGCCTGCACCTCGAGTGCGGCCGACACGAAATGCAGCAGGCGCGCCGCATGGGCCTGCACCTGGGCAGGCGTATACAGGGTCGGATTGGCCTCGATCTCCAGATCGAGCACGGCGCTGCCGTCGCCACGGAAGCCCAGCGTCACGTCGTCGACCGGACCGGTGGACAGCACCTCCAGTGACGCGCGTGCGTCACCCAGCTGCGGCGGTCGATAGAACGGCTGCACGTTGACCAGCGGGCCATGCAGGCGACGCTGGCCCCCGATCAAGGCGAGATCGCGACGCAGCTGCTCGCCACGGTAACGCCCGTGGCGGCGACCGCGCATCAGCCGCAGGGCGACATCGCGCACGTACGCATCCACGCTGCCCTGCCCGGCCGTAACCCGCAGCGGCAGCACGTTCATCACCATCGCCGGAACGCGGGCAGAGACGCTGCCAAGCCGACCCATGAACGGGACCCCGATCACCGCCTCCGTTTCACCACTGATCCGGCGGCAGTACTCGGCACCGAGCGCGGTAAGCACATCCGGCCAAGGCTGGCCGATGGCGGCGGCCGCGGCGTGCAGGCGTGCACGCAGTGCGGGGTCGATCGGCTGGACGTATCGCAGGGCCTCTGGCGCGGCGGCGCCGAGGCCGGCCTGCAGGCCGGTGGCGGCCGGCGCAGCGGCCATCAGCTCGCGCCAGTACGCAGCGTCGCGTGCGCGGCGCTCGCTGCCACGATACTGCGCATCTTCGTCGAGCACCGGCGCCAGTGACGCGAGGCCGGCATGCTGCGCATTGCGCTCGTACAGCGCGCAGACGCGCTCGGTGAGCAGGCCCATGCCATAGCCATCGGTGGCCAGGTGATGCACGCGCAGGTACCAGACGCTGCGGGCCGGGCCCAGCAGGAACAGGCGCTGCTGGCTGAGGCGGTCGCGGGCGGGATCGACCGGGCTGAGCCGGTCGCGCTGCATCGCCTCGCGGGCGGCAGCGGCCGGCTCCGGATGGCCGGACAGATCCACCACCTGCAGCGTTGGCGTGTGCTGCCGATCCACCCACTGCCCGGGCAGCCCCTGGGGCGTTTCGACGATGCGCAACGCCAGCGCGTCGGATTCATGTGCGGCCTGATCCGCAGCGCGCACGAATGCAGCCACGTCCAGTTCGCCCTCGATCCACACCGCATGGGCGGTATTGAAGGCGGGATTGTCCGGCGCCAGGCGCTGGGCGTACCACAACCCGGCCTGGGCCTCGCTCAGCCCGCGAACGATGGGCGCGTCCGGACCCGGCACCGCACGCGCGTTCATGCGCTGGCCGTGGCCTGGGCCTGCAGGCGCTGCACGACCGTCCACCAGCCGCCCAGCGTGGCGTGCTCGGCCAGATGGCTGAACTCCAGCGGGATGCCGGTGTTGCCCCAGGCCAGCACCAGGCCCAGCACCCGCATCGAATCCAACCCGAGGTCCATCAGGTTCTCATCGTTGCCGATCGCCTCGGGCGCTTCGCCAATCATCTCGGCGACATCGGCGCGCATGCGCTCCAGGGTGAGTGCGGTCATGCGAGCGTCTCCAGCAGGTGATCGGTGGTCATCGGGACGCCGCAGGTGCGGGCGATCCAATGCAGGGCCAGGTCGTGGTCGGCGCGCGAGAAATCGGCGACGGCATCGGCAGCGATGAAGCTCTCGATGTCGCGCTGGAAGCCTTCGGTCACGGTGGCGGTGCAGCCGATGTGCGCGTACACACCGGTGACCAGCAGCTGGTCGCGGCCACGGGCGCGCATCATCGTCTCCAGGTTGCTGCGCTGGAAGGCGCTGTAGCGATGCTTGACCAGCACGTGGTCGCCCGGCACGGGCGCCAGTGCCTCGATGATGGCTTCATGTTCGTCAGTGGCGGACATGCCTGGCCCCCACAGATCGGCCTGCAGGCCGCGATCGCGGCGGTCCTGGTTGCCGCGCTGGGCGGTGTAGAACACCGGAATGCCGCGTGCGCGGCAATGCGTGAGCAGGCGTGCGATGTTGGCCACGGCCGGCGCCAGGGGGGCAGCATCCGCCGCGAACGCGGCCAGGAAGTAACGCTGCATGTCATGCACCAGCAGCGCCAGGCGCTCGGTTCGTGGCTGCCACGCGCCACGCGGGCTGGGCAGCTCGGCCTGGGTCGGCAGCGGATACGGCTGGATCCTGGGCAGCGCCATCAGCGCGTTTCTCCTGTCTGTTGCATGAAACGTTCGCGCAGCTGGGCACGCAGCTCGCGGCGACTGATCTTGCCGACCGCAGTGGTGCCGAAGGCATCGACGAACACGATCTGGTCCGGCACTTTGAACGCGGCCAGGCCGCGGCTGCGCACCCACGCCTTGAGGCTGGCGGCCTTGGTCGGCTCGCCCTGGGCGACGATGAAGGCGCAGCTGCGCTCGCCCAGATACGCATCGGGAATCGAGACCACGGCAGCATCGAACACGCTGGGATGCGCCAGCAGATGGTCTTCGATCTCTTCGGCCGAGATTTTCTCGCCGGCACGATTGATGTGATCGCTCGCCCTGCCCTGCACCACCAGATAGCCGCCCGGCAGGCGCTGCACTACATCGCCGGTGCGGTAGAAGCCGTCTTCGGTGAAGGCGCGCGCATTCGCAGCCGGATCATTGTGGTAACCGCGGATGGTGTACGGGCCGCGGGTCAGCAGATGGCCGGTCTCACCTTCTGCGACCGGGTTGCCATGGTCATCCACCACCAGCACTTCGTCGTCCTCGCTGATCGGGCGCCCCTGGGTGGAGACGATGATGTCTTCACTGTCATGCAGGCGGGTGTAGTTGACCAGCCCTTCGGCCATGCCGAACACCTGCTGAAGGGTGCAGCCCAACCCGGCGATCACGCGGCGCGCGGCTTCGGGCACCAGCTTGGCGCCGCCGACCTGCACGACCTGCAGGGTGGACAGATCGTGCGGCGTCGTCGAGGCGGCCTGCGCCCACAGCAGCGCCAAGGGTGGCACCAGGCCGACACAGGTGACGCGCTCGCGCGCGATCAGGGCGAAGGCGGTCTCCGGGCCGGCGCCAGGACTGAGCACCACGCGCCCCCCCGCGTACAGCGTGCCGAAAAACCCTGGCGAACTCATCGGGAAGTTGTGCGCGGCCGGCAGCGCGACCAGGTAGACGCTGTCCTGGGAGATGCCGCAGATCGCGTTGCTGGCGCGGAACGAGTACAGATAGTCGTCGTGCGTGCGCGGGATCAGCTTGGACAGGCCGGTGCTGCCGCCGGAGATCTGCAGGAACGCGACCGACTGCGGGTCCGGACCCGGTGGCAGCTGCTCAGGATCGCCGGCCAGCGTGTCCAGCGCGGTGAACCCGCCCGCGTCACCGCTGATGATGACGTGCTGCACCTCGGGCACCTGCGCCTGCAGTTCACGCGCGAGAGTGCGGTAATCGAAACTCTCGTAGCTGGAGGCGGCGATATAGGCACTGGCCTCGGCCTTGCGGGCGAAATGCGCGACCTCGGTGATGCGGTGCGCGGGCAAGGCGTAGACCGGGATCAGCCCGGCGCGGAACAGACCGCAGACGACGGTAACGAATTCGGGCACGTTGCCAAGCTGGACCACGACGCGGTCGCCCGGGATCAGCCCCTGGGCCAACAGACCGGCACCGATGCGACCGGCTTCCTGCCACAGCTGCGCGTAGCTCAGGCGGGTATCACCGCCGACCACGGCGATATCCCCGGCAAAGCGTTCGGCACGCTCGCGCAGGAAGCCCGGGAAGGTCTCGCCACGCCAATGGCCGGCGGCGCGATAGCGCGCGACCAGGGCCGGCGGCCAGAGCTGGCGCAGCGGCAGCCGCGCGGAAGAGAAGGATGCGTTCATGGAGAGCTCCCACACATCAGAAAGGACGAACGTCATGGACGCCGAGCGCGGTCAGCAGGGCCATGAACTTGGCGGCCGTTTCGGCCACCTCGAGATCGGGTTGCGAGTCCGCGACGATGCCGGCACCGGCGTACAGGCGCACCTCGGTGCCCTGCACCCGTGCGCAGCGGATCGCCACGTACCAGTCGCCATCACCCTGGGCATCGGTCCAGCCGACGGCGCCAGCATAGAAGCCGCGGGCGACCGGTTCGGCCTGGCGGATCAGGTCCAGCGCCTGCTGGCGCGGCGTGCCGCACACCGCCGGAGTGGGATGCAGCAATGCCACCAACGCGGCCGACGACACCGATGCATCCTTCAGCGCGCCGTGGATGCGCGTGCCCAGGTGCCACATGGTGGCGGTGGCATGCAGCGTCGGGCGCGGCTGTGCTTCGACGTGATGGCACAGCGGTGCCAGCGCTGCCACGATGGCCTCGACCACGTGGCGGTGCTCGTCGTGATCCTTGGCCGAGGCCAGCAGCGTTTCCGCGGCGCGTGCATCCTCGGCGGGATCGACTGATCGACGCGCCGACCCTGCGAGGGGATGGGAGAGCACGCGGTCACCTCGCTTGGAGACCAGCAGCTCCGGCGTCGCGCCGACCAGCCAGGCCGGTTCGGTCGCGCCCGTTGCGGGCACCGGCACCACGTAGGTGGCCACGCTGGGGTCCTTGCCCAGGCGCGCGGCCAACACGCGCGGGTGCAGCGGCTGCGCGGTGTTGACCCGCAGGCTGCGCGCCAGTACGACTTTTTCAAGCGCGTTGTCGGTGCGCTGCAACTGCGCGACTGCCGTCGCCACGGCCTGTGCATACGCATCGGCGGACGGCTCGGCGAGCACATCACCGACCAGCGTCGGTGTTTCCACACGCACCACGGTGGGCTGGCCG
>Ga0153980_1000355_pt1 | contig 20939 bp, 15 predicted proteins | sample TSGA064MetaG_FD_104722 | JGI IMG/M metagenome (GOLD analysis project Ga0153980, IMG submission 104722) | Attine ant fungus gardens microbial communities from Georgia, USA - TSGA064 MetaG | ecosystem: Host-associated > Fungi > Mycelium > Unclassified | place: USA: Georgia, Magnolia Springs State... | reverse complement strand
CGAAAATGCTGAACAAGTTAAATATACAGCCATTCATCATGAATTAGTTGCTAGTGCCTTGGCGACTAAACTGGGTCATGAAATTAATCCAGGTTTTCAAATTGGATGTATGTTAGCAGCGGGAAACACTTATCCACACACTTGTCATCCAAAGGATGTTTGGTTATCCATGGAGCATGATCGCTTTAATTATTTTTTTGTTGATGTTCAATCTCGTGGTGAGTATCCAGCATACGCATTAAAGCGGCTAGAACGTGAAGGAATAAATGTTCCATTTGCTAAAGGCGATAAAAAACTATTAAAAGATTATCCTGTTGATTTCGTTTCATTCTCGTATTATTCATCTCGTTTAGCGAGTGCAGACCCAGAAGTCAACAGTAAAACAGCTGGAAATGTTTTCTCAACATTAAAAAATCCTTATTTAAAATCCAGCGAATGGGGGTGGCAAATCGATCCTCTAGGACTTCGTATTACTTTAAATGCTTTATATGATCGCTATCAAAAACCATTATTTATTGTTGAGAATGGTTTAGGTGCAATTGATACACCAGATGAGGAGGGGTATGTAGAAGATGATTATCGCATTGAATACTTGCGTGAACATATTAAAGCGATGGTCGAAGCAGTGGAACTAGATGGGGTTGATTTATTAGGATACACCTCTTGGGGATGTATCGATTTGGTTAGTGCCAGTACAGGAGAAATGTCTAAAAGATATGGTTTTATTTATGTTGATAAAGATGATTCAGGTAAAGGAACCTTAGAACGTTTGAAGAAAAAATCCTTTAATTGGTATAAAAAAGTGATTGCTAGCAATGGTGCGAATTTAGACTAGAAATTAAAAAGAAATATAAGTTTCACTGTTTAATAAAATTTGTAGAGAGAACTTGTATCAGTGTATAAGTCTCTACAAATTTTTTTATGATGCCGTTTCATAAGTAAATTAGATAATCTTAGTTACTGATGGTCTGAAGTTAATACAATAAATTATAAATTTCTTCGATTATCACTAGTGTAGGATAAGTTAGAACTTAGTAGAACAAATAGTATTTCCTTGGAAATGATAAAAATTTGGCAAATCATAGTCATCCTGTAGTTTGAAGATATTGTACTGGTAAAGCTAAATTCATGCAAATTATCTTTGAATTGTACAAGATCATCGTGTTTATATGTGATGGATCGATAGACCAACTATTAAGGAGCGATAGTACTCGTTTCTTATAAAAATCTATATTTTAATTTAGATAAAATGTAAATATAAAGATATATCTTTGACACATTTAAAAATATAACTTTATTAAATCCATGTGTATAAAGTTTCTGTTAAAGCTTATAATATAAAGGCAAAAAAATTTAAAAATAATATTGACACCTTTAAGACATGCGTGATATCATATATGAGTGCTCAATGAGCGACATAAAAAGTGTTAAAATGACTAATATTTGGCCCGTTGGTGAAGCGGTTTAACACACATGCCTTTCACGCATGCACACACGGGTTCGAATCCCGTACGGGTCACCATAAAAAGTAAAAAAAGATATGGGGAGGATTAGCTCAGCTGGGAGAGCATCTGCCTTACAAGCAGAGGGTCGGCGGTTCGAGCCCGTCATCCTCCACCAGATAATGGGCTATAGCCAAGCGGTAAGGCAACGGACTTTGACTCCGTCATGCGCTGGTTCAAATCCAGCTAGCCCAGCCATTATTTGAAAAACATAGAGATTTAAAAATGTCTCTATCATTAATATATAAATGATTTTATTGAAGTTATCTTTTACTGTAATGTCCTGTTAGTTCAAACTTTTAATCTAAGGGTCAGAGGTTCGAGTCCACTGCAGGACACCATCTTTGCGGATGTGGCGGAATTGGCAGACGCGCTAGATTTAGGCTCTAGTACCTTTGGTGTGCAGGTTCAACTCCTGTCATCCGCACTACCTACTTTAATCCGAACTTGACACAACAGCTTATGTCTGTTAGTGATGGGTTCGGATTTTACATTACTCTGAAATTTAATAGCAAAACAATTTTGGGCTACTTTGGCTCAGAGTTGTTTTTTTATTAATTTACGATAACATCATTAAAGTAATGTTAGATCATTAAAGTTGGAGTAAAGATTGCGCTTAGCCTAAAACTGTTAAAAAAGAGCAGCCAGAGGGTGATAAGAGACAGTAGGTTTAAAATGTACTTTATGATTGTCAGTTCCGTTGTCTTAGGAAAATTTTTATAACGATCAAATCAAATTCAAAAGCTGTAACTAAATTTCTATTGAAAGGTTCGGATATCGAAATTTAATGCTGAATAAGAGTGATGTATTGACCAATTAATCTAGTAGAAGGCATTTTGAAATTTTTATTCTGTACGAGAAATATGAGTCATAATTATTTTTTTGATAAGAAGGATGCGCATTTGAGGTTAAATAAAGTATAACATGTTTCCCATTATTCGAACTTATGGATATAATTGTATTTTAAAGGTGAGACGTCTGGAATTAATGGTAGAGGGTGTAATGACAAGTCAAGTGCCTAGCTTTAGTCTGAACAATTAGAAGACTTCTTATTGTTCACCCAAATAATTCATAACTAGTTGGTTAATTAAAATAGAATTCACATCATCCAAAGTTATTGGGCCAATCCCTAATAAATAGTTTTTCCAATACTAAATCAAGGTGATCAATTGGGCACTTCACTCATATAGTAAGAGTAGATACTTAAAAAGGGGTGGTGTGCATGAATGGAATGGTAAGAGTCTTGTCTATTGATGGAGGGGGAATTAGAGGGATTATACCCGCAAAAATTTTGATTCGAGTTGAGGAACTTTTACAGGAGTATAGCCAAGATGCTCAAGCTAAAATCAGTGATTATTTCGATCTGATTGCTGGAACAAGTACCGGGGGAGTCTTGACCGCATTATGTTTATGTCCAGATAAAAAGGGGAGTTGGAAATCAAAATATACGGCTCAAGACATGCTAAACCTTTATGTGAAATATGGAAAAGATATTTTTAAACGCTCTGTTAAAACACAAAGCTATGATTATTTTGGACTTTTTAATCCCTTATATCAAAAGACACAATTTGAAAAAATCCTTGATGAATATTTGGGTCAATATCGTCTAACTGATTTAACGAAACCTTGTTTAATCCCAGCGTATGATATTGAACATGGAAAAGCAGTTTTTTTTAATAAACTGGGCGTCGAAAAAGGAGAAGATAAAAACTTTTTAATGCGTGATGTCGTTAGAGCTACAACAGCAGCTCCCACTTACTTTCCTGTTGCTAAGTCAAAAGAAAAGAAGAAAAAAGAATCAACGTTTATTGATGGCGGTATGTTTGCCAATAATCCCGCTCTCTGCGCTTATATTGAAGCTACTAAGTTTCCTAGTGAACCTACTCAAAAAGAAGTCTTAATTTTATCGTTAGGAACTGGAGCCAGAGATCGCCATTATCCGTATCGTGTCGCAAAGCATTGGGGGCGATTAGGTTGGATCATTCCCGTCATCGATGTTTATGGTTCAGCGGCTTCGCAGACCGTGGATCATCAACTAAGAAAGCTGTATGAGCAAAAAAATTTAAAAGCTAATTATTTACGAATAGAGCCTAGCTTAGACCAGTTTAATGTGGATAAAGGTATGGATAATATTTCTAAAAAAAATATTAAGGCTTTACAACATGTTGGTGATAAAATGGTTGAACAATACGATGAGCAATTAAGATTATTTGTTAAAAAGATTTATGAGAGTCAAGTTACCTTCCCACATGAACGATTATATAGAAAGCGGAGATAAAACGAGGTTTTATTTCTGCTTTTTTGTTCATACTACAACTAATGAGGTGGTTTAGACGCATGAAAAATTTACTTAAAATTTTTTTTATGGTTAACTTAATAATGATAGTAAATGGAATGAGCATGAGTCAAATAGAAGCTAGCAACGAAGTTCTACCCTTTAGCTTAGGTGAAATTGAAATCCAACATCACCAAGAAACGATTACGATAGAATTAACGGGCCTCTTATCCGTTCCTCTAATTGAGGGTGAATTTCCAATTGTCTTAATTATTCCTGAAGTTGCATCTAGTCAAGAGATTAGTGGGCGATATCATCAACTTTTAAAGTCACTAAGCCAAATACCTGCATTAGGTGTATTGATAGACCTATCTTCATTAAAAGACGTGGAGACCATTGATGAAACCTTAATTGCCACTGTTTTTAATCATTACCGAGTGTCTTTAAATCAAGCGATTCAAGATGAAAGCTTAGCTTTTGAAAAAAATTTATACGATAAAGGGAGCTTTTCCGAAGTTATCTTAATTGGGAGTGGAGAAAGTGTTGATAGCATTTATCAAATTATTGCAAATCATCATAATAAACAATTGAGTGTTTCAGGAGTTATTCTAATTGATCCTCAGAGAAAACGAGAAGTTCCTAACCTAACTCTGTTAGATACTCCGACAGCCATCATTTTACCCTATGCTCTTTTAGAACAAAATGCCATTGGATTATCTTTTTTTCAAAGGAATCGTGTCGAAGTCAATCGTCAATCTATGACAACAATGGTTTATGTGCAACCAGATACGTCCTTATTTAATATGAGTGAATTTGAATATCTAAACTTTTTAAGCCAATATGCCATCGCTTTTATTCAAAGCATTTTTAAGGAAGCTCCGGAAGGGATTGGTTTATCGCCATTAGAAGTCGCTCCTAAAATGATATTTGACACAGCTGTAAAAACAAGCCTTATCGTTCCAGAAACACTTCCTATTTTGCAACCTAAAAAGGAAAAAGATCCTCATTTTAATGTTTTAGGAGGCACTAATCGCTTTATAAATTTAACACTAGATCATTATAAAGGATTAGTTGACATGTATAAGTTAAAATGGGAGACAGAAAATAGCTTATTAGAAATCGAATTGCCAAAAGAATATCGTGATTTAACTTATTATGACGCTCTTTCTTTATATATTAATTATTATCACCCTGAACAAGAGCCACTATCTTTTATCTTGGAACTTCAAGATATGGAAGGCCAATTTCAACAAGTTGAGGTTAAAAACTGGGAACCTCTAAACAATAATTCAGGAACGGTCATTCCATTTTATCATGAGCGGTTCATTTTAAAAGACCTAATGGAAGTAGATTTGACTTCTGTTAGATTTATCAAATTCATTTTTGAAATTGAAAATTTGGGTGAATTAAATATTGGTGATGTGTCATTAATAAAATCCCTAAATTAACACAGCTGGTATAAGTCATATAAAAAAACAAAAGCTAATGTAAGATAATAAAATGAGGAGGTTTATCTATGTCAGTAAGATGTGGTATGACTAGTTGTACTCATAATGATAATGACGGTAACTGTTACGCAAGTGTGTTAAATATTCGTGGTGAGAGAGCTAGGATAACAGATGAAACTTTGTGTTGTAGCTTTATCGATGAAGACTTGAGAGCTTTGATGGAATTTTCCGAAGAATTTAATTCTTCTAATAAGAGAGCAACTACAACAAATATTAAGTGTGGAGCTAGTCGCTGTATTTATAATGTGGCTCGACTTTGTAAAGCTGATAAAATTAAAGTTAATCCAGAAACTGCTAGCTGTGATACATTTATAACTCCGTAACTTTTGGCAGATAAATACATTAAAAAAGCAAATCCTTACTTTCCAAAGAATTTGCTTTTTTTGTGATTAAAATTGAAAGTGTACCCAACTTATTGTAGTTAATAAAAAAAAATTTATACAAAAATATATTTGTTTTTAATAACTTTTTTTTGTATAATATTATTGATTTACTTTCTTTATCAAATTGGTATGTGATGAATTGAGAAATTTATTCTGAATTTTGTCCCTAAAAAAGTGAATCAGAATAAATTAAGGTGGTATGGGTATGGAAAAGTTAACAGAGTTAATCGCGACAAGAAAAGTTAATTATAGTGAAGATTTAGCCGTTATTTTAGTTTCGCTTAAAAAGGTTGAATTAAAGAAAATTGTAGATGCTCACGGACTTAAAGGGTGTTCTTCATTAAATAAAAGCGAGCTAATAGAGCGAATCAGTGAAACCCTCTGTGAGGTTAATCGTTTAAAGAATCTCTTAAACACTATAAAAAAAGAATCTTTAAATGCTCTAAAGGCGTTAAGTAACAGCTCTTATGCAGCTCTTGAGTCTACTGATCCTGTAGATATTGAGAACTTGGTCGAATTAGGATACATCTATCCTGTTCTGAATCAAGCTGATTTAGTTTTCATGATGCCAAAGGCTGTAAAAGAAATTTATAAAAGCATTGAGTCACCATTAGACCAGAATAAGACTACGACATCAAGAACAGTTAGATCAGCAACGGGTAAGCAGATGCCAATAAGAGTTAATAAAGTGGGTCGCAATGCACCTTGTCCATGCAATAGCGGGAAGAAATATAAAAAATGTTGTGGATTTTAAAACAAGAAAAAAGTGAGTAAGATTTATAGTGTTGTTTAAAAGCAACACTTAAGTCTTTTTAAATAAAGAAAGTTATGATATAATGTTTAAGGATTAAGAAAGTTCTCAATTTTTCCGATTTGTAAAAATGGAAAGGTACTCAAGTGGCTTAAGAGGATGTCTTGGAAAGGCATTAGAGCGAGTGATCGTTGCGAGGGTTCGAATCCCTTCCTTTCCGCCAGAAAAACTAATTAAACAGTAAATAAAGTAAAGCCTGGAAATGATGGGCTTTTTTTGTTTGCTCTAGTTCAAATACATTGAATGTTGTCCAATGGGATTTAGTCCTTCATAAGTGACCAATTTTTGAAAAAAGTTGATATTCTATGAAAATTCATCTGATGTAAAATGAAATCTTTCGTTTCAAAGAAGTAGAATCATTTACAGTTAAACATTTGATCTATAAAAAGACCACATGAGTTAACATGTCGCCACAACTACTCAACAAAGGTGAGTAATTCATTTATTTTTTGTTTTTAGAACCTTGAAACGTTTAGTAGGCGAAAAGGTGGTTTTTTCTTTTTACTGCTTTCTTAGGTATAAACCTAGTAGCCATAACCTTTTCTACGGCTATGATAAATGCTTTTTAACGTTTTTTACGCTAATTCTAGTAAGAAGCAATTCATATTTGTTCATTCTTCCCAGATAGAAACAGAGAAAAAAGCTAGATGAACCCGATCATTACGCTTTATATCATTTAATCTTACTTTTTCTTCAAATTACTCTAAAAAATTTCTTTAGTAATGAGCTTGAGCTATTAGACTGCTATTTTTTTAAAAGGCTATAAATTAATATTAATAAGCTAGTATAGTAATTGAAAATAAGATAAAACATTGCTAGCTATAAAGGACAGTACTATGAAATAGTTAATAAACATGTTAAATGAACAGTATAATAGGAATAACTCATTATCAAACTTAAGTAAGACGCTTTATAACAGTATGTATAAATACAAGAACCTGAAGGAGTTGCATTTTTTCTTAACTGTGGTTTGAAATTTATTACCGGTGATAATAAACAAAAGTGTTGATGTAACTTGAGTACAATATTAATAACTCGTTTAGCTGTAAGTATTTAATTTATGTTGTAATAGAAAAAAGGATTAATCTCTATTATTCTTTTCCTACCATTAATTGTTGTATTATTTCCAGTAGTCGTTAGAACCTTGCCCTAGCTATATCTCAAATTTGTGATACTTAGATTTTTTTTAACTATGGCCTTTAGAATGATTTAAAGCATCTTGTCAGGTATATTATTTATATTTTACATGTTGAACTACAATGAAAAAACAAATATAAAAGGTAATTTTTGAGAATCTTGTGTTTATTACTATTAATTATTATCTAATTGAGGCTAAACATGTAATTTGATTTTATAATAAGTAAATTTATGTAAAACATGTAAAAATAAATACGGATTGTTGACATTTAGTTTTTATGTGTATAGAATTGTAATGTAAGATTAATAATAATAACAAGTAGCTTGTTAGGTGCGGCTCCTAGTTGAACATAGGCTACTGCCCAAAAATGTCGAGAGACGCCAATGGGTAGAACAGGCACGATCGGATTAAGGTCTGCTTAAGGTAGCTGATTCTTATTCTTATAGCAAAACAGTGGATTTAGCAGTCTCGAAACGATTTAAGTTTTACCTTAATAGGTGTAGTGAGACAAAGTAGCGGTAACTGTTTAGCTAGCTAATATAAGAATCTACGTCTTCTAGTGCCTAAACTCAGACGAGGGGTTAATTGGTTAAAATAGCGAATTTAAAGTCAGATTTTTTCTTGTGTATAAGAGAAAAAAAAGCTTAAGAATGATGTGCTTCTATCCAATGACTCTTCGGAGTCGTTTTTTGTTATTTAAGGGAGGTGGATTCATTGGATTCCAGTAGCTATGACAGCACGGTAGAGAGTGATGATGCGAGTTGGTGTAAAAAAATACAATTTATGGAGGAATTACAATGGAAAATCTTAAGAAATCTATTTCAAGTTACCTTAAAAGCAAAGACATGGAAGCCTTAAAAAATATGTTAAATGCTGCTGAAGATATGGAAGTGCTAGGTGCTATTAACGATTTGTCTTCAGAAGAGCAAGCGATTGTTTACCGATTATTAAATAAAGATCGAGCGCTATTTATTTTTGAACAATTGGATACCGGACTCCAGCAAAAATTAATTCATTCTTTTACAGAAGAAAAAGCTATTGAAATGATAGCTGAGCTAGCACCAGACGATCGAGTCCGTCTCCTAGATGAGTTACCAGCAGGAGTGGCAAAAAAACTTTTAGCTTCTTTATCGGCAGAAGAACGGCAAATCACTAATGTTTTAATGGGGTATGAAGCAGAAACAGCAGGTCGGATTATGACGCCAGAATATGTTCGCTTGCGTCGAGATATGACTGTGGAGGAAGCTTTGGAAAAAGTTAAAATAAGTGCAAAAGACAAAGAGACTATTTATACCCTCTACATAACCGACGATGGCAGAACTCTAGAAGGCGTTATTTCTTTACGTGAATTACTAATTGCTGATGCTAATGAAAAAGTTGAAAACTTAATGCAAAAAAAAGTCATTAAAGTTTCCACCGATACGGATCAAGAAGAAGTTGCACGCTTGTTACACGATCTAGATCTATTAGCAATTCCAGTTGCTGATAAAGAGAATCGATTAGTTGGAATTATTACGGTTGATGATGCCATGGACATCTTAGAAGATGAGGCAACAGAAGATATGTTTGATAAAGCTGGGATGGCAGATATCAATCGAAAAGAGAGCAGTCGAAGTGTCGTTCTAGTAGAAGGATCGCTTTGGGACATTTGGAAAGTGAGAATGCCGTTTTTATTTCTAACCTTAGCCGGAGGATTACTAGCAGGATCTGTTATTGATCAATTTGAAGAAACGTTGCATTCAGTTGCTATGGTTGCCATTTTTATTCCTGTCATTATGGATATGGGTGGAAATGTCGGAACCCAGTCCTCAACTGTTTTTGCCAGAGGCGTACTTCTAGGACATATATCTATGAAAAAAATAGGTAAGCATTTGTTAAAAGAAATCACAGTTGGATTTAGTATGGGTGTCTTGGTAGGGATTATAGCAGGATTAGCTGCTTATATCTGGCACGGAATTCCAGGCTTAGGTTTAGCTGTTGGTTTAGCTCTAATGATTACCATGACATTAGCAACGTTGCTTGGCTTCATGGTTCCCTATATCTTAATAAAACTAAATGTTGATCAAGCAGCTGGAACAGATCCTATTATTACAACTATAAAAGATATTGTAGGTTTATTGATCTATTTTGTACTAGTTAATCAATTTTTAGGGCATCTATTATACTAACATTAGAAATGACGAAAGAAGGGTTCCTCAGTGGAATTGCTTCTTTTTTTGCATATTAGGAAGACATTCAGAATATAATCCAATGAAGGTCGATTTAAAGACATTTAAAAAGAGAAAAACTAACTAAAATCAGACTAATTACGATTTAAATCAAACATTTTCACGGTCTTTTTCCAGTTATATTTCGTGACTAATTCTGTGGGTTTTCCTTTTCCACTGAACTTTTAAAGCTTAGTCTAACAGAAAAAACTTCGTGAATCTTGTATAAGTTTAAAAGCGAATTAGAATAAGCAAGGGGTGTCGTAAAATGGAGAGATGCTTTGATCGAGTTCGAATTGTTGTGGTACAGCCAGAAGATGCAGTATATTTTGATCGTTATTACAGTGATCCGTTACTGGCTATGGATAAATTTAATTATTTTTGTAAGTTAGCTAATATTAATTATAAATGGGAAGCAGAATTTGTTATGCATCGGGCGCAGCTGTATAATGAAATAACAGCATATTTTCCCCAGAATGAAATAAGTGAAGAGAATCAGTCTGGATTTGTTCAAGTTTCCATGTACTTTGAAGTTGGTGCAACAGGGTAATGTTCTTTCATGATTAACGTAATGCTGGAACGTTGTTTAATTCTATCTCTACTAATTACGTTCTAAATCGCTCACTCCGTAGGTAGGATAAGATTAACCATGATCAAATAATAAGAATATTTAAACCGATCGTTTGTTAAAGTATAATAAAAGAGTTAGTTTTTTTCTCTAACTCTTTTTTCAATGAATGTTGTTAGGTTTAACTTAACCTTTCTCTTTAATAAACATGGAAACCTGATCCTCACTGACTACGGATTCACAAATAGGAAGTGGATGAGCAAGGTTTTCTAGTATAGGAACTAAGATCATGGCAATGATTCCTGTGGAGAAACCGTTGTTGTAAAGATTCAGACCGGCGTGAAAGGCCCCGATTTGGTTAACGACACAAATGTGAAGAAACCCGACAAAAATACCCCATGGCCATCCGTAAGTGCCAGGGATAGGTCCTAGAGCAGTGCCAAATAGAGCGGCCATAATAATGTTTGAATGGTTGAGATCCCATACACCTATGAGTCCTCCTAGAAAAACCCCACATAAAATAGGACATATATTTCGGGCATGTTTTCCGAAAGCACTAAAGCCAATGATCGTAAAAATAGGCCCTAGCAAACTGCCGTTCATTTTACCGCCAACTAATAAAGTATAAGTGATTGCAAGGAACCCATTGATTCCCATATTAAGGAGCGTGGCAGAAAAGCCATCTAGTTGAATAAAATCAGTAGGTGCTTGCCCAGATCGTTTGTAAAGCCTTTTTAAATATCGCAAAGATTCTTTATCAGTGAGTAAGCCAATCACAATAAATATCGTAGAAATAAAATAAAGATAACTAGTTAATAAAACGTGATATCGGTCTTCTAACAAATCATTAGAGGCGGGTGAATAGCCAAATGAGACAAATAAGGCAACTAAAGTGGTTAAGAGTAAACCCGCAACAAAACCAACATTGTAAAGATTATAACCTTTTCCTGATTTTGAAAAGTGATTGGCCAGTGGTGGTAGAATAAAACCGATTAGAAGCCCTAATATAATTCCAGCTATGACTCTTAAAGGAAGGATTAAATCAAAGTGGAAAATAACTTCTGTTACAATAGGTGCCATTGCAGTGCCAAACAAAGCTGTGTAAACATACCTTCCAAAAGGCTCTTGGTGAAACTTAGCGTAAATAGCAACTCCAATTAAAATAGGCCAAACGTTTACTAAGTTTTTCCCCAAAAACGAAAAGCCAGTTACGATTAGAATAGAGGCAAAAGTAGCCCCGTTAAAAGAGTCATTATTTTTCCAAAGCATATAAGTAAAAGTGGCAGTAAGAATGCCAGAATTAAGAAAAGCAGCACTAAGACCGCCAATTCTTATGTAATCTGTAATCAAAACATCTGGATGAACAATGATGGCATATAAGCCACTAATGACTTCGAATGGCGTTGAATTTATAAGCCCAAATATGAGTGCAAATAAAATGAGTGAAGCTGAAAAACCAAATAAAATTAACATTTTATACATAGGTTTCCAAATTTTGTATCCTATGTAGAATCTTGTCTCTTTCATTATGACCCCCTCAGTTTCAGAAAAAAGTTTTTATCCTTATTTTTATTATACCAAAAAAAATCTAAAAGTATAGGGCTTAATAAAGAATGCCAGAAAGCAATAATGACAATAAGTCTATTTATAAGTGGCCGAGCGAAAGTTCTTTCAAAAAGTGATAATGTAAAGTATTTAAGTTAATAAGCCACTAAAAGCGATATTATTTTTGAATGTATTCGTTTTAAAGGAAGAGATTGTTAAGTTAGCCAAATAACATCGGACATTCAATATAGGGTTTACTTATTTTTGTAAAGTACAAAAAAACATCCGTATGTTTTAGTGTAGCAATTGGAGTTAAATTAAAGTTTAAAAATATTCTACATAAAAGTCAAAAAAAGCTTTTGCAAAAAGAGTAAAAAGATGTTATTGTATTTGACGGATATTAAAATTTTGCTTAAAAAAGATGAACTCATCAATGGGGTTTTTGAGTCGTTAGCAGTTTATTTTTATTTTTGGAGGGATTGGTTATGCAACAAATGTTGTCACCGAAAGAGATTGCAGATGCAACTGTGAATGTGGGAAAGTATAAAACTTCTAAGAAGGATCATATCGTGTTTATTTCAGCCATATTAGCTGGAGCATTTGTTTCATTAGGATATACAGGTTATTTAATTATTACAGGAATGTTAAGTGGATCGCCAGTTGGAAAAATCATCGGTGCATTTGCTTTTCCCATGGGACTCATGCTTATTTTAATTGCTGGAGCTGATTTATTTACCAGCAATGTCTTAATTACAATGTCTTGGTTTAAAAAAGAGATTAACTTTAAAAAGGTTGTCCGAAACTTAGGAACGGTTTGGCTCGGAAACTTTATGGGAGCTTTAATCTTTGTGACTTTGATTTATTTTAGTGATTTATTTACAGATTCAAGTTCAATAACTGAATTTGTTCATGCTGGAGTTGAAAAGAAGGTAAGTTTAACATTGGTGCAGTTATTTGTCAGGGGTGTTTTATGTAATATTTTAGTGTCAGTTACAGTCTATGCGACATACTCCTCTAAAAGTGTCCAAGGTAAAGTTTTAACGTTAGTGCTTCCTATCTGGGTCTTTGTGTTAACTGGGTTTGAACACAGCATCGCTAATATGTTTGTGCTACCTATTGGCTACTTAATTGGGGCTGACATTACGATTGGGCAAATGTTTTATAATATTATTCCAGTAACCCTTGGAAATTTGGTAGGTGGAATGCTAATTGCAGCTGCTTATTATTTTTTATTTGAGCATAAAGATTCTGAGTAATAAATGATTAAAAAATAAAACTCTATATTTGTTCAAGGTTAAGTGTGAATTTCCTCGTTATTGAGTTGAAATTTACACTTTTTTAGCGAATAGAGTTAAGTTTAGGCGTGTTTGACAATAATTCGGGTCGGCAAAAGAGGATTGATTTGAAGTTTGATGGGTGGATCTAAAATGAAACCATCTGTAATTATAAGAGGCATCTATCGTTGCTATCCTACGCTCACGATAGAATTTCATCGACTGGTTTTAGTGTGTTTAGCCTAGAATTTATAAATGAGACCCGACATAAAATTTCTGATTTAAACTGAACTAATGTTTGCTTATCTTTTGGTAGAAAGTAATTTATGTTATAATGAATTGAAACTGAGGTGATAAAGATGTTTGCATATTTAAAAGGGAATGTCGCATACGGTGGAAAAGATTTTGTAGTAATAGAAGTACATGATGTAGGTTACCAGGTTTATACCCCTAATCCGTACGAATTTAAAAGGAATAAGCCAGTTCAAGTTTATACCCATCAGATTGTATCTGAGAATGATATTTCTTTATATGGATTCAGATCATTAGAGGAACATGATTTATTTATTAGCTTAATTAGTGCTCGCGGAATTGGACCTAAAACAGCTTGTGCTATTTTAGCCATGAAGGATATGACTGGCTTACGTCAAGCCATTGAAAATGGAAATGCTAAGTATCTATGTAAATTTCCTAAGATTGGCCCTAAGACTGCACAACAGATCATTTTGGATTTAAAAGGTAAATTAGTAAACATTGAAGAGTCACCGTTTGTTAATAGTCATTTAGCTGAAGCTCTAGAAGCTCTACAAGCTTTAGGTTATGGAGAAAAAGAATTAGTCAAGGTTAAGAAAGCTTTTGAAGGGACAGAGGCGTCTGTTGACGATTTAATAAAAAAAGGATTGCAATTATTAGTAAAGTAGGTGATGGGGATGGACGAAAACTTATTAACACCCGATGAGCTATACGAAGATGAATCACAGTTGACCTTACGGCCTGAACGCTTAGATCAATACATTGGCCAGACTGAGGTCAAAGAAAATTTACGAATTTTTATTGAAGCTGCAAAGAATCGTCATGAATCATTGGATCATGTTTTATTATTTGGACCACCAGGTCTAGGAAAGACGACTTTAGCCACTATTATTGCCAATGAGATGGGAGTTAACATTAAGACAACATCGGGACCTATGATAGAGCGTAGTGGTGATTTAGCCGCTATTTTATCCGTATTAGAGCCTGGGGATGTTTTATTCATCGATGAAATTCATCGGTTACCGAAAACCATAGAAGAAGTTTTATATCCGGCAATGGAAGACTATGTTTTAGATATAGTGGTGGGAAAAGATGAATCTGTGCGCTCTATACGAGTGGATTTAGCCCCGTTTACTTTAATAGGTGCTACAACTCGAGCGGGTGATTTATCAGCACCGTTACGGGATCGATTTGGCGTTATGAATCGTTTAGAGTATTATACAGAAGAACAGTTGCGATTAATTGTTAAGCGAACAGCTGTTGTTTACGAAATTGAAATTGCTGAGGAGGCGGCTCTAGAATTGGCTCGTCGCTCTAGAGGAACGCCAAGAATTGTCAATCGTCTATTTCGCCGCGTTAGAGATTATGCCCAAGTTGTGGGGGACGGAAGTATCACTCAGGAAATAACGAAGCTAGCTTTGGATCGGTTGCATATTGATGATCTAGGGCTTGACTATGTGGATCATCGCTATTTAAAAGGAATCATCCAACGTTTCGGAGGGGGACCCTGCGGGATCGAAGCCATAGCTGCTTCAATTGGTGAGGAACCGCAGACGCTCGAGGACGTCTACGAGCCTTATTTGTTACAAATCGGCTTTATTAAGAGGACCCCGAGAGGGAGAGTCATCACGGAAGAGGCCTGCACTCACTTAAAAGTACCTTATCCGTTAAAATAAGCATTGAAAAAAAACACTATTTCATAGATAATTAGTTTATAGTCATCAGAGAGCGTGTTGACCACCTCAGATGGTTAGTTAATCATAAGGCGTTTACTAAATTTTTATGTTAATAAATTAATATTAACAAATGGAGTAGCCTTAAGTTTTAAGCCGTAAAAGTTGATTTAGGAAGTTGGTGTATGATGAAAGTTGAAGATTTTGATTTTGATTTACCAGAGGAGTTGATCGCTCAAACACCGCTAGAAAATCGGGATACATCCCGCTTGTTAGTCATAAACCCGAAGACAGAGGTTATCAAACACGAAGCGTTTCAGTCTATTGTTGACTATTTAAATCCAGGAGATACTTTAGTACTTAATAATACGAAAGTTATGCCAGCACGTTTAATGGGTCAAAAGTTAGACACAAAAGCGAATATAGAAGTGCTATTATTAAAACAAGATGAAGCAGATAGTTGGGAGACTTTGGTTAAGCCTGCCAAGCGTGTTAAAGTGGGAACCATTATTGAATTTGGAGATGGTCGCCTAAAGGCAGAATGCATCGAAGAAGATGAAATGGGAAAACGTAAATTTAAGTTTTTTTACGAAGGAGTTTTCTATGAAGTTTTAGAATCCCTTGGGGAAATGCCATTACCGCCTTATATTACAGAAAAATTGACAGACAAAGATCGTTATCAAACTGTTTATGCAAAAGAAATAGGTTCAGCAGCAGCACCCACAGCAGGACTTCATTTTACGAAAGAATTATTAGAGAGTATTGCAGCAAAAGGGGTCAACATTGCTTACATCACGTTGCATGTTGGGCTTGGAACTTTTAGGCCGGTTAAGGTTGAAGAGGTGGAAAACCATGATATGCACGCGGAGTTTTATCAGATGCCCCAGGCAACCGCTCATATTTTAAATGAAACTCGTGAAAAAGGAAAGCGGATCATTACGGTAGGGACTACTTCTACAAGGACGTTAGAAACCATAGCCCATGCTCATGAAAAGTTTGTAGAGTGTGAGGGATGGACCGATATTTTTATTTATCCTTCTTTTCAGTTTAAGGGAATTGATGGAATGATCACCAACTTCCATTTACCAAAATCGACTTTAATTATGATGATTTCTGCTTTAGCAGGTAAAGAGTTCATCATGAAAGCTTATGAAATAGCCATAAAAGAAAAATATCGCTTTTTTAGTTTTGGTGATGCTATGTTAATAATGACTTAAAAGAGTTAAAAGTTTTAAGCTTTTTAGTATTTATTAAAGCGATGGCTTTCTGGCATATTAAGTTTTTAATACATTTCTCTGTTAAGCGGTCATTCTTAATTATTAACAATAAAAATAAAAAATGTGAGGTGACATGATGGCAATTAGCTATGAATTAATCCATGAGTGTAAACAATCTGGTGCTCGTTACGGTAAGCTTCATACTCCCCATGGAACCTTTGAGACTCCTGTTTTTATGCCTGTGGGAACATTGGCTACTGTTAAAACACTATCTCCAGAAGAAGTCAAGGATATGGGTGCTAAAATCATTTTAGCCAATACGTATCATTTATGGTTACAACCTGGGGCAGACATTGTACAAGAAGCAGGTGGTCTTCATCAATTTGAAAATTGGGACGGAGCCATTTTGACAGATTCTGGAGGGTTCCAAGTTTTTAGTTTAAGCAAGTTACGTCAAATAGAAGAAAAAGGGGTAACTTTTAGAGATCATCGTAACGGGGCTCCCCTATTTATGTCACCTGAAATATCAATTGACGTCCAAAATGCTTTAGGGGCAGATATTATTATGTCCTTTGATGAGTGTCCTCCCTATCCAGCGACTCGCGACTATATGCAAAAATCAGTCGATCGAACGTTGCGTTGGGCTGAGCGAGGATTAAAAACTCATCAAAATCCAAGCACTCAAGCTTTATTCGGAATTGTTCAAGGTGGGGAATTTCCAGATATCAGGGAATATTGTGCTAAGAAAATGGTTGAAATGGATTTTCCCGGTTACTCCATTGGTGGGGTTTCAGTCGGTGAACCTAAAGATATTGCTAGGCGAATGATTGAATATACAACGCCATTTTTACCCCAAAATAAACCTCGTTATTTAATGGGAGTAGGTTCCCCTGATGATTTAATTGATGGAGCCATTCGTGGAGTTGATATGTTTGATTGTGTTTTACCTACGCGAATTGCTCGTCACGGAACGGCTATGACATCAGTTGGGCGTGTTGTCATAAAAAACAAGCTTTATGAACGTGACTTTACGCCATTGGATCCAAATTGTGAATGCTATACTTGTAAAAATTATACGAGAGCTTATGTGCGTCATTTAATTAAAGCTAATGAATCTTTTGGTCAAAGGTTAGTGTCTTATCATAATTTATTTTTCTTAATTAACTTAATGGACCAAATACGAAAAGCCATTAAAGCAGATCGTCTTTTAGATTTCAGGGAAGATTTCTTTGAACAATATGGTCTTAATCGGCCTGAATCACGTGGGTTTTAATGGTTAATAATCAAGATAAAAAGAGGTGAGAAAAAATGGAATATGCTTTTGTAATAGGTCAATTTGCCTTATTTGGAGGTTTACTTTACTTTATCCTCGTTCGTCCTGAAAATAAACGGCGTAAAGCTGTGGCTCAAATGCAGAGCAGCTTAAGTAAAGGAGATCAAGTCGTAACTGCTGGTGGATTACATGCACGAGTCCACGCAATTGAAGAAAGTACCATCACATTAATTACAGATGATGGGGTAAAATTAAAATTTGAACGAAAATCAATCACCAAAAAAGCTGATTGAGTTAGTCAAACTCAAAAGGGCAGACTCGTATGAGCCTGCCCTTTTTGGCAATCTGTTATTTTTTTCTACCTGGAAGGTTAACTCCAATCATTCCACCTGTCATACAAATAAATAAAATGATGATACAACGAATTAAAAATTTAGAATTTAAACTTGTTTCAAGACCGATTGTATAATACAGTAAATTTAAGACAATCAAAATGAGTGCCATTGATGATCCGATCATCCATCCTTTTTCACCTATATGTTTGGCAACGATAGACGTTCCTAAGAAGAAGATCACCACAAAAGAAGCATAGATCAGTTTACTAATGGTATTAGTTGAAAATATTTCAAAATATGCGAAGGTTGTGATAATAAGGGCGAGGATGGGAATACTAATTGCAATAAAAGAAAAACCTGAAAGTAATGCTTGCCCGATTTTCTGTGACATAATCTCAACTCCTGTTATAGCTTTTTCTGATGAAGTGTCCTTTAATATTTTAAAGGATAAGCGCTACTAACTATTAAAGCTAGTTTGACTAAAAGATAGACTTTTCGAAAAAATAAATGATTTGATTGAAAGTCATGACTTCATACATTAGTAAACTTATGTATGGGGGAAGGCTAGTATGATAGGGTTTTGTAGAAGACCATTAAATAAAGTATGATTGAGCTTCTTGGGTAGCAGTGAACTTGTAGAAAAAAATATAATTAAGATAGAGGTTGAAGCTTATTTAGAGAATGTGTAAAGATAAGTATTATGGAAAATGAATCATTAGGAGTCGCTCTATGAATATTGATTATGAACTAATTATATATCGTACAATTATTTTTTACGTCTTACTATTTGTTGTCTTTAAATTTATGGGTAAAAGAGAAGTTGGAGAATTGACTGTTATTGATTTAGTCATCTCTATTTTTATGGCGGAAATTGCGGCGTTAGGATTTGATAGATCTAGACCGATTCAAGAAATATTATTAATCATTGTTCTATTGGGAGTTTTACAATTTGTAGCTGCTTTTATAACTTTGCGTTCTAAAAAGGCGAGAGTCATTATGGATGGTAAGCCATCTATTTTAATTTACAAGGGAGTCGTTAATATTGGTGAGATGAGAAAGCAGCGTTATACCATAGACGATTTAATTTTACAATTAAGAATGAATAATATTACTTCGATATTTGAAGTGGATTATGCTATTTTAGAAGTGAATGGACAATTAACAGCCTTTAAGCAGGAAGGTACTCTCTATCATCCGCTACCTATCATTGTTTCGGGAAAATTAGAGCGAGAAAATTTATTAAGATTAAGTAAGACTGAAGAGTGGGTTAAAGAAGAAATGGAGCGAGAGGGTATACTTTTTATAAAAGATATTTATTATGCTGCCTTTGATGGGGAACGTTTAAAATTTTTAACGAGAGCAAATTTAGAGATGAAAGAAAAACGACACTATAGAGAAACATAGGTGATAGTTTATCATTAAGAGGTATAGAGATGCTAGAACATTTAGCCTATGCTATACCTCTTTTAGGTTGTAGAGATACGGTTCTAAAATCAGACTAGATTTTCCAGGATGTAATTGTGTGTCTTGTGAAGATGTCTTAGTTTTAATATTAGAAGTAAACGAGTCTTTTTAGTGACTTTAGTGGAAAAAAACCACAGAGCGAATTCAATAACAAATAAATAACTGATATGAAGCTAATCTGAATTAACATATTTAAAACAGCATGAGATGTAAATGTTGTCATTAATTGTAAGAAATATCCTAAAAAATAAGTAATCCCCATTGCTAATGCGCCATTCACAATTGAGCGATAATCAGCTTGATAATGAATTTGATTTTTAACTAGAACATAATGCCATAGTGTTAAAATAACAGTTTGTACAACGATAGCCAACACTAGTCCTTGAATGTTTAGACTAGGAATAGGTAATAAAATTAACATGATACTAATTTTGATGAGAGATGAAATAAAGGAAGAGGTCATAGCTAATTGAGCTTTTCCTACAGCTTGTAAAGTGGCGGTTAGCAAGGATTGAAAGAAGAAAAATAAGAAAAATGGTGCCATAAACAGCAAGTAATCAGATCCAGTAGACGTGTTAAAAAAAAGGTTCATGATTTCGTTAGGAAAAAGCATAACTAAGATCGTATATAGCCCATTAATTAAATAGAAGATTTTAAAAATGGTATTTAAGTAGTGATGAATAAGAGAAAAGTTTTTTTGAGTATAAGCTTTACTTAGAGACGGGTTCACAGATTGGATCACAGCTTGAACAATAAAAGAAGGCATTAATAAAATGGGAATTGTAAATCCTGAAACGGCACTATATAAATTACTACTAAGCTCAATGGGGTAGCCTAGTTTAAATAAGCATTGAACCACGATAATGGGCTCGAGAAACTGAGTAAAAGCTAGAATGATACGAGTTCCCGTTGTAGGAATTGAAGCTTTAAGGACATCTTTAATATTTGGGGAGACTAACGAAGTCGATTTAAAATAAGTTTTAGTTTCATGTTTATGAATTTGCCAAAAGAAAAGAAAGCTTAAAACGATAATGACTACCAGTTCGGCAACAATGGCACTGAAAATGACGCCTACAACCCCATAAATAACACCATGTGGAGTAGCTAGAGAAATAAAAATAAAACTAGCTATGATGCGAATGATTTGACTGAATAATAAAGCAATAGCCGCGGGAGTCATCATTTGCTTGCTTTGAAAGTAAGCTTTTAAAATACTTGACCAAGAGGTACAAAATAGTAAGGGAATCATGGAAATAAGGGGTAAATAGGCTCGTTCATCCCGAAGTAAGGTAATGGCTAACGGTCTTGCAACCATAAATAAAATAAAACTAATCATTAAACTTGATAGCATGACCAACATTGAAACGACAAATAAAACTGGTTTTTGATGAGTTGTCGCGTTTGTTAGCAAAGTAGGAATCGCTGTAGAAAAGCCTACATTAGCAATCGTTGTTAACAAGGTTAGAGACGGTAAGATTAAGACGTAAATCCTCATTCCTTCTTCAGCAAGTAAT
>Ga0153980_1000354_pt1 | contig 20967 bp, 18 predicted proteins | sample TSGA064MetaG_FD_104722 | JGI IMG/M metagenome (GOLD analysis project Ga0153980, IMG submission 104722) | Attine ant fungus gardens microbial communities from Georgia, USA - TSGA064 MetaG | ecosystem: Host-associated > Fungi > Mycelium > Unclassified | place: USA: Georgia, Magnolia Springs State... | reverse complement strand
CCATTGCATTTTATCAATTTTGTTTTTTAATGCGTAAAAATAATAAAGCCATTTATTAGCAGAGTAATAACTGGCCATCGGTGAAATAACAGGATGGAAACTGATACATTGCCAAATTTTACTTAATCCATCACAAATTGTTATGAGGCCCGGGCCCCATTGATTCCCGCACAATCAGTTCGCCGCTAAACATTTTATCATTGCGCATTTCACCGCCGTCCAGCATCGCAATCAAACGTTCGATGGTCTCCTGAATCATCTCGGTGACCGGCATTTTTACGCTCGACAGTGCAGGAATAGTAAAAGGCGCCAGCGGAATGTCATCGAATCCAATCACGGCTACCTGTGCGGGCACGGCAATCTGATGTTGTGCCAGCGCTTTAAGCGCCCCCACGGCCATATCGTCGTTACTGGCAACCAGCGCGGTGAAATTGCGCCCCTGCGCAACAAGCGCGTTTACCGCCGCCATGCCGTTTTGCGCTTGCCATTTGCCCGCCACGATCAACCCTTCATCAACCGCAATGCCCTGTTTCTGCAATGCCGCTTTGTAGCCCGCCAGACGCTCGCGTCCGGTCGGAGAATCCAGCGACCCGGTGATAAACGCAATATCGCGATGGCCCAGAGCAATTAATTGCTCCACCGCTTCGGCGCTGCTGCGCTGCTGATCGGAATAGATGCAATAGCTGTCGTGCTGACGCAGGCGGCGGTTGATCACCAATATCGGCTGGTTATGCTGGGCAATGATGTTGTCCATCTCATCCGTGGTGAGAAAACGCGGATAGATGATTACCCCATCACAGCGCAGATCGAGCAGGAATTGAATGGCTGCACGCTCCTCTTCAGCACTGTGTTTGCCATCCACCAGTAGCAGTTGACGCCCCTGCTGTTCCATCAGGCGTGCGGAGTGCTGCATCAATTCGGTGAAATAGCTACCGGTATACAAGGTGTTGGTGATCACCAATCCAATCGTTTGGCTCGATTTGGTCGCAAGGTTACGCGCCAGTAAATTAGGGCGAAAACCCGTTGCGGCTATCGCCTCAAACACTTTTTCCCGTTTTTCCTGACTGACATAGCCATTGCCCGATAACACGCGCGACACCGTCGCTTTGGAGACGCCTGCTACTTTTGCCACCTCAAGTATGGTCGCCATGATTCACTCTTTTTCCATGCTCATTGCCGCAGTGTACCTAAGCTGCGAATTGTGCGGCAATTTTTCTGCTGCCGCGACGAATTTACGGTTCTGCTCGATCCGATCAACTTCACATTTCCGATCATTAAAATTTAAATTTCTTGCCTGTGAAAACCCACATCTTCATGATTTTGTGAAACCGGTTTCTCATGATGATAAATCATACAGAAGGCGGCTGTACTTCTACCTAAAAAAACAGAGACCAAAAATCCATGGCTAAAAATTATGCGGAAGTCTCACGCGCCATCGTGGCTTCGCTCGGCGGGTTAGACAATATCGAAGCGGTAACGCACTGCATGACGCGTCTGCGCTTTGTGGTGAAAGATAGCGCGCAGATTGATAACGCCACGCTGAAGGCCATTCCCGGCGTGATGGGCGTCGTCCATACCGATGCCCAATGTCAGGTGATCATTGGAAATAACGTTAACCTCGCCTATCAGGAAGTGTTGAAGCTCGGTACGCCCAACCGCGATGGTGCCGCGCCGTTAAAACGCAAAATCACCCTGCGCAGCATCGGTGCCGGGATTCTCGACGCGCTGGTGGGCACCATGTCGCCACTGATTCCGGCGATCATTGGTGGTTCGATGGTCAAACTGCTGGCGATGGTGTTAGAGATGAGCGGCGTACTGGCAAAAGGTTCGTCTACGCTGGCAATCCTTAACGTCATTGGTGATGGTGCCTTCTTCTTCCTGCCGATTATGGTGGCGGCCTCGGCGGCGCTCAAATTCAAAACCAATATGTCATTAGCGATTGCGATTGCCGGCGTGCTGGTTCATCCCAACTTTGTTGATTTGATGGCCAAAGCCGCGCAGGGTCAGGCGGTTGAGTTCGCCTATATCCCCGTTACGGCGGTGAAATATACTTACACGGTGATCCCGGCGTTGGTAATGACCTGGATCTTGTCACATATCGAGTACTGGATTGATCGCATCACACCGGCAGTGACAAAGAATTTCCTCAAGCCAATGCTGATTGTGCTGGTAGCGGCACCGATCGCCATTGTGCTGATTGGTCCACTCGGCATCTGGATTGGTAGCGGTATCTCGGCGCTGGTTTATACCATTCACGGCTATCTTGGCTGGCTTTCAGTGGCCATTATGGGCGCGCTGTGGCCGCTGCTGGTGATGACCGGCATGCATCGTGTGTTCACCCCCACCATTATCCAAACCATTGCCGAAACGGGTAAAGAAGGCATGGTAATGCCTTCAGAAATCGGTGCCAATTTGTCGCTTGGCGGCTCTTCGCTGGCGGTAGCGTTTAAAACCAAAAATCCGGAACTGCGCCAGACGGCGTTTGCCGCAGCCGCGTCGGCGATTATAGCGGGCATCTCCGAGCCGGCGCTGTACGGCGTGGCGGTTCGCCTCAAACGTCCCCTAATCGCCAGCCTGATAAGCGGCTTTATTTGCGGCGCGGTAGCCGGCATTGGCGGGCTTGCCAGCCATTCGATGGCCTCACCAGGTTTGTTTACCAGCGTACAATTTTTTGACCCTGGCAATCCGATGAGCATGGTGTGGGTTGGTGGCGTGATGGTGCTTTCCGTGGTGCTCTCCTTCGTGCTTACATTGATTCTGGGCTTTGAAGATATTCCAGTGACCGAGAATGCACCGGCAAAAGCTGCGGCAGAGAACGCTGAGCCAGCCAACGTTAATTTATCCAAGGTGTAAATGAGGTTTTTATGTCTGCAGTGACATTTCCAGAGGGATTTTTATGGGGCGGCGCATTAGCCGCTAATCAGTCTGAGGGGAGCTATCTGGCCGGCGGCAAAGGCTTAACCACGGTGGATATGATTCCCCATGGTGCACACCGCATGCCGGTAAAGCTGGGCCTGGAGAAGCGCTTTGCGCTGCGCAGCGATGAATACTATCCCAGTCATGACGCCATCGATTTTTACCGTCGCTACCAGGACGATATTGCGCTGATGGCCGAAATGGGTTTTACCGTATTCCGTACCTCGATAGCCTGGAGCCGTATTTACCCAAAAGGCGATGAACTGACGCCGAATGAAGAAGGTATCGCTTTTTACCGTAGCCTGTTTGAAGAGTGCCAGAAATACGGCATCACGCCGCTGGTAACGCTTTGCCACTTTGATGTGCCAATGCATCTGGTGACGGAATACGGTTCATGGCGCAACCGCAAAATGATCGCTTTTTTCAGCCGCTACGCGCGTACCTGCTTTGAAGCGTTTGACGGTCTGGTGAAATATTGGCTGACTTTTAACGAGATCAACATTCTCCTGCACAGTCCTTTTTCGGGCGCGGGTTTGGCGTTTGAGCCTGATGAAAATCCGGAACAGGTGAAGTATCAGGCGGCGCATCATGAGCTGGTAGCCAGTGCGCTGGTCACGAAAATTGCGCATGAGGTCAATCCCGCTAATCAGGTGGGATGCATGCTGGCGGGCGGCAATTTTTATCCGTGGTCGTGCAAGCCGGAAGATGTTTGGGCAGCACTGGAAAAAGATCGCGAAAACCTGTTCTTCATCGATGTGCAGGCGCGCGGGGCCTACCCTTCTTATGCCGCTCGCGTGTTTCGGGAAAAAGGCGTGGAAATTGCGATGGAGCCCGAAGACGCCGCCACGCTGCGTCACACGGTTGATTTTGTCTCTTTCAGCTATTATGCCTCGCGCTGTGCGTCGGCTGAGATGAATGAGCAAAACAGCAGCGCCGCCAATGTGGTGAAATCACTTACCAATCCCCACTTGCCGCGTAGCGAGTGGGGCTGGGGCATCGATCCGCTTGGTCTGCGCATCACCATGAACATGATGTATGACCGCTACCAAAAGCCGCTTTTCCTGGTGGAAAACGGATTAGGCGCGCACGATGAAATGAATGCTGACGGCGAAATTAACGATGATTACCGCATTAGTTACCTTAAGCAGCATATTCAGGCGATGGGCGACGCCATCGCTGATGGTGTTCCGCTGATTGGCTATACCACCTGGGGCTGCATTGATTTAGTGGCGGCATCGACCGGTGAAATGAGTAAACGTTATGGCTTCGTTTATGTTGATCGTGACGATCAAGGTAACGGCAGCCTTGAGCGTATCCGCAAAAAATCGTTCTGGTGGTACAAACAGGTGATTGCCAGCAACGGGCGTAATCTCGAATCGATCTAATGCGTGCGCATTAGCGTGCACCTGACTCTGTGTGAATAAAACGACGTCGCGCAATAATCTCCACCTGACGCGGCGTCGCCACCGGCCACGCTTGCTGCGGGAACAGATACAACCGAACGCTGAACAGATGGAACAAGGGTGTTAGCACCCTTTCATCGCTTTTTGCCAACTGCTCCAGTATCAACAGCAGCAAATCCAGTTCCTCTTGCAAGTCAGCGTGCGGCGGCGTCTGCAAGGATTTCAGCCTGCGTTTAAGAAACAGCGCCAGTTCATGAAACATCTGTCCGCTATCCAGCTGATATTGCTGCAGAAGCGCTTTGTGCCGCGCGTAGTAGTCAAAACTGTTTACGCCCAACCACACTTCTTTGAGCAACATTCCGGCTGAACGCATATCGGGATGCGGATCCAGACGCAAACGCGGCAGTACCACATTCACTTTATCCAACATCAGACTGATAAAGCGTTGGCGTCCCAGCAGCGACGAGCCATTACGTTCGGTCTCTTTAATAAAGCGTAACAGCTCGCGCAGGCCTTGCCGCACTGCGCGGCGTGCGGTCCAGGAAGGTCGTTTGTTGCGCATGATGGCTGTCACGATAACCGCAAACATCACGCCGGCCATCGAGGCAATCGCATTATTGATCAGCAACACCAAATCCGGTTTTAGATGGTGACCCAAACCAATGAAACCGGGAATTTGAATCGCGACGCTGAGGCCAATCATATTGGTCGAAGGTCGCGCAATCATCAGCGCAAGCATCATCAGGCCAGGTGCCAGGCAAATGATTAACGCTTCAAATGAGGTGGCTTGCGGTAACAGCAGCGCCACGTAAATCACGCTGATAACAATGGCTACGATGACGCCACGCACAAACAGCTTCATCGAGGTTAGCGGCGTATCCACACTGGCCAGCAATGAGCACAGGATGGCCGCCATTACCGGCGCCGACGCGCCATCGCGCCAACCCGAGGCCATCCATAACAGGCAGGAACCGAAGGTTGCGCAAAATGCGGTTAACGCGGAGAGCCGGATCAGCCCCTTATCAAAAAAGCGATGCGTGCGTTTGCCCCGTGCTAGCGTGGTGTCGCCTGACAAATCGCTGACCAAACCACTTACGCTTTGATACGCACCGGCAATACGCACAAAATCCGTTAGTCGTTCAAGTAATCCGGTCAACAGCAGCCAGGTTTCCGTGGGCATCTCCCCGTTTTGCCATGTGGCATTGAGTTCCTGCTGACAGCCACTCAGCGTCTGCTGAATGCCACTGGTTTCACCCACCGCTTCGCCATCATGTAGCCATTGCAAAAACAGCTGAAAAGTTAGCGACACATTTTCCGGGAAAGTAATTTGCAGCGCAGATAACCGCTGTAAACGCAGCTCAATCGCCGTGAGCGTCGGGATTAAATAGGAAAGATGTTGGTATTGTACGCTGACCAGACGAATTAACCGGCGCGCGGCATCGCCTTCATAGACGCAGTGGGTAATCAGAACTTCCACCTGCTGCGGGTTGGTTGCCATGCGGATGAGGATATCGTCGCGCTCAGGCGATGTGTCGCTGGGAATACCGGAGAGCAGATCGCTGCATAATTTGCGCGCGTTGAGATACCACAGGCTAACGCTTTGCTCCAGCAGGCTGCGCATCGAGACCGGAAATAACAGCGCATGCACCAGGCTGCTGCAGACGATACCCAACGTGATCTCTTCTATACGCGAGATAACCGTGCTGGTGATAGAGAGCGGCGTGGTGACTTCCGGGAACCCCATGATTGCTGCACTGTAACCGGCCAGCATGAAAATATAACTTTTTGGTGTGCGGTCATGCAGCGACAAATACAAGCAAACGCTCACCCACAGCGAGACGCAGAAACAGAACAGCAATGGATGTTGCACGGTTGGCGGAAAAATAAAGAAGATAAATACGCCACCCAGCAAGGTGCCGAGTAATCGAAACACCGATTTGGAAATGGTTGAGGCGGAATAGAGCTGCGACGCAAGCAGGACCGTGGTCACTGCCCAGGCCGGCTTATCCAGATTCAATTCCAGTGCGAGATACAATGCCAGGAAGGCGGCCAGAGAGGTTTTTACAGCAAAAAAAACGGCGTTTTTTGAAAACCACTGCATCACACAAAGACCAGGAAGTACGAGTGCTGCGTATCCTGCCAGAATGTAAAAAAGCCTCACCTCGATAAATACGACAAAATGTTTCGCAATAAAAAAAGATGTTCTTAAACCACATGCTTTGCGCGGATAACGTGTAAGGACTGCTAATGCAATCTGATTGCTGGAGCGCATTATTGCTGCTGTTTTGCACAATTATCGCGCCTGAGACGATTTTTACGAGGATCTGTTATCAGACAAATAAATGTGTGCTGGATCACACTTTGTTGAAACATGCTCATTCCGATGGGATTTCCATAAAATTATTTCGCGCAGAGAAAAGCGGTTTCCTGTGCCAGATCATCTCTTCATCTACCAAAGCGCCTCCCGCCTGGACGAGTAGCCACTCCGCTCGCTGCCATTGATTGTGGCGACCCGATCAGCGCGAGCGGCCAACCCCAGTACTCTTTTAAAACCGGCGATGGTACTATTTACCCGCTTAATCAGGCGCAGAACGATGCGAAGAATGACCAGGAACGCAGGATGTTATGTAAACAACACGCTTATTGGGAAGCCAACTGGCAATTATCCCTGATTCACGCCTGTAAAATTTTTATCCATGCCATCTTTCTGCTGCTGTTTATTTCACACTCTGCTTTTGCCGAAATTAAAGACGATAAAGCTAACCGGATCGTCAGCGGCATTATTAGCTTTACGCACTGGCCGGGTTTAACGCGCGCACCGCAACTTTGCGTATTTTCATCCGCGCAGCATCTCTCGCTGCCGCAAAATACCGCCTCCAATGCAGCGCTGTTTAAGGTGGTCTATTTGACCAGCCAGAGCGAGCTGGCGACGCAAGATTGCGATGCGGTCTATTTCGGCGAACAGACGCCACAACAACAGCTGGAAATTGCTAAGCAATTCAGCGGGAAACCGGTGCTTACCCTGGCTGAAAACAATACAGATTGTACGATTGGTGCCGCATTTTGTCTGATCTTCAATGCTGACCACACGCTATTTTCAGTCAATCTTGATTCACTGGCGCGGAGTGGCGTCAGGGTAAGCCCAGATGTGCTGTTGCTGTCCCGCAATGGAAGCAAATAAGATGAAACTCGATAAAATAAGAAATGACAAATCATCGATACGCAATAAGTTGCGCAAAATTAGCACCATCAATTCTGCCGTTATTTTATTGCTGTGCTGGCTGCTGCTCTCTTCAACGTCGTTACTGTTTATAAAAAACTACGAAAAGCGCAATCTGGAACTGATTGCTGCGACGCTGAGCACCACGCTCACCGCCGCTACGGTATTTGAAGACAGTTACGATGCGCATAATAAAATTGCGCGCCTGGGTGAAGAAGGAATGTTTGACTCGGCAAAACTGGTCACTGATGATCACACTGTATTGGTGGAGTGGCACGATCATCAGCAAGAGAACGGCTGGTATCCGCGTTTATTGCGTGAATGGATTTACGTCAAACCGCTTAGCGTCAACATTAACCACGCGGAAGCCACCGTCGGCACGCTTACGCTTGAGGGCACCGTTACCGGTGCGGCCGAATTTATCCGCTACTCGCTGATGATTTTAACCAGCGGCATGCTGTGCGTATTGATTATCTCTTTCCTATTGAGTGAGTTTTTGCATCGCGGCATGCTCGCCTCATTGCGCAATATCACCAGCTCAATTCATTACGTGATTCGCTCCGGTGACTTTTCATTACGTATTCCGGAAAGCCCAACCCGGGAGTTTCAGCTTTTCTCCGACGACCTCAATTCGCTGCTGACAGAGATGCAAACGTTGCAGGCTTCGCTGCTACGTGACAATCAGTCGCTGGCGGCTAAAGCCCTGGAAGATCCGTTAACCGGCCTGGCTAACCGCGCCGCTTTTGTGGCCCGCCTGTCGCAATTGCTCGATCGGCAGTTCGCGAAAGAGCGTTTTGCCCTGCTGTTCCTCGATGGCGATCGCTTTAAGAGTATTAATGACAATTGGGGACATGCAGCCGGTGATGAGGTTCTGAAAACCGTCGGATCACGCCTTTCCGCTTTGGCTTATAAAAATGATTTAGTGGCACGACTTGGGGGCGATGAGTTCGCCATGTTAATCACCAGCCGGGTAAGTGAAGCACAGCTTCAATTGCTATTGCAGGATATTCACGAAGCCATTAGCCAAAAAATTGTGGTTGTGGAAGGCACTCAGATAACCACATCGGTAACCATCGGCTATGCCTGGTCACAGCACGGCGATACGGTGGAATCGATTCTGGAACGCGCAGATATGAATATGTATAAAAATAAGGGAATAAGTAAGGTGCAGGTATGAAAAGAAAACTTTTCCTGATGATGGTGGTATGGGCGCTGGTTGGCTGCCAGTCAACGGGGCGCTTCAGCGATGCGCAAATAGCGGCAATGCGTCACGCTGGCTTCAGTGAAAATAACGAAGGCTGGGGGTTAGGCTTATCGGACAAAATTTTGTTCGGTGTGAACGAGTCGGAACTCACGCCAGCCAGTAAAAGTACCATCACCACGATGGCGAGAAATTTGGCGGCTAGCGGCATTAAGCACGTGCGCGTTGATGGTCATACAGATAACTACGGCAAAGCGGATTATAACCAACAGCTCTCACTGAAACGCGCCAACGCCGTAGCGGCACAGTGGGCGGTGGGCGCGGCAATCCCACGCGACAATATTGTCACGCGCGGCCTCGGCATGAGCGCGCCGGTCACCAGTAATAACAGCGCTCAGGGCCGGGCACAAAATCGCCGCGTAGCGATTGTGATTACCTCGCCGTAATGCGCTGGCGCTCGACTGCATAATGGTATAAACGGTCGCGTGCTAAATTCTTCATTTTGACTTCGCACATAATATCAAAGGCATTAAACGACAGCGCCCAATCATTTAACGTTTGATTGAAGTAGTAATCGGAGTGGGCGCGAAGTTTCGACTTTGATACGGCCAAATCCTGCTGATCGGGAAAACCGCGATCGGGAATGATGCCTTCCTGAGCAATTGAATAATGCAGTACCGGCCGCACATCACGCCATGACGCCTCAATCAGCTCAATACGCGCATCGTCAGCCTGAATATATTGATCCTCTTTCACCCAATGATGGTGGATATCCAGCACCACAGGACAAAGATGGCGCGCCTGTAATACATCATCCAGCGAGCAGGATATCTCGTCGTTTTCCACCGTGAGCATATTACGGGCTGCCGGACTCAGGCGCCTAAACGCGGCGCGAAATCCCTCAATCCCCTTTTTCCCGTTCATATGGATATTGATTTTGAAATCCTGAAACTGGCGGCCATAACCCATCAGCACGGCGCAGGTGGCGTGATATTCCACATCTTCAATCGCGCGATCCACTACGCCCTCATTATCTGATGCCAGCACGGTATATTGGCCGGGGTGAAATGACAGGCGAATATTATGGGCGCGCGCCAACTCACCGCAGCGCTGTAATAACGGCTCGAGATCCTTCAGCAATTCACCATAAAGCTGGGTAGCTTGCGGGACCGTGTAGAGCGGTAACAGATCGCTGCCAATTCGCATCATGCGAAGCGCGTCTGGTTGCGCTGCCAGCTGGTTCAGCGTGAGGTAGAGGTTTTGCAGATTATTCTGCGCAAGTTGGTTCAGCAGCGTGATGCGAGCATCATCGTCAAGGCTGAGAAAGCGCGTGCGCGTGGTGCTTTTGAAGGGAAACGGCTGGATAGCCTGTTGATCCAGATACTTACAAGCAAAGCCTAATTTCATTTCATCCCCCATTTAATCAGCTTGAAAGCTTAGCTGTTATTCGGGAATCTGCGCGAGTGGGTCGCCATGAATGGCGACCCTACAGGCGTTACAGCGATGATGACTCAGTAGCAAATGGCGAACGAAAGTCGTTCAGTGCTTAGCTCATCGGCAGGTGACCACCCGTTACACGCTCGGGAAGGTCATGCTGCTGCCCGGCGCTTCACGATGAAGATGGATAAAGTTCAGGTGACGCTCATACTGATCGAGAATATCGATAATCACCTGCTCTTTGTTGTAATCCATCAAATCGTTGCCCTGGCTGCCTTCCAGCAGGAAGGTTTCCAGGCGGTAATAGGTTGATTTACCGCTGCGCGCACGATAGGTAAAGCCCGGTACCGAGTACTGTTGTGGCCAAATCTGATAGACGAAATCCTGCTCTTCGCCCAGCAGCACGCGCAGGTCCAGATGGCCCAGCGGCTGCCCTTCCTCCGGTTCCGCCCGCTCCAGCGACACGCGTCCACCGCGCAGTTCCAACTCTTTCGCCACGTCCTGCATCGCTGGATACAACACCTCTTCCATCATTTTCTGCGTATAGCGCGTGCCCGGGTAGTTCATCAGGCGCGATAAGCGCTTCTTCCAGCTCAGACGATCGTTGCTGGCCGGAATATACGGCGCAGTGTCGCGGCTGGCGCTGGCACGGCGATGATCTTCCACCTTCAGCGATTTATACAAGCCGGCCATCACAAAGAAGATCACGAAACTGAACGGTAAGCCCATGATCACCGTGGCGTTCTGCAAGGCAGAAATGCCGTTGGTCATCAGCATGCCCATGGTCAGCACACCAATCGCTATCGACCAGAAAATACGCAGCCAGTTTGGTGCATCGCTGTTGATGTCTTTCAGCTTCGAGGTGAAGTTACCCAGCACCAGCGAGCCTGAATCAGCAGACGTGACATAGAACAGCATACCGGTGATGGTGGCAACGGAAGCACTGAACTTAAAGGCGGGATACTGCGCCAGCAGACTGTAGAAACCGCGTTCGGCATGCGCCATCACTTCCTGCGCAAAACCTGCATCACCGTGAATGATTTCGTACAGCGCCGCGTTACCGAACACTGACAGCCACAGCAGCGTAAAGGTGAAGGGGATGATCAGCGTACCTAATACGAACTCACGAATGGTACGGCCGCGTGAAATACGCGCAAGGAACAGGCCAACAAACGGTGACCATGCAACCCACCATGCCCAGAAGAACAGCGTCCAGCTATTCATCCACTCTCTTGGCTGATCAAAGGCAAAGGTGTTGAGCGTCATGCCCATAAAGCGATTGACGTAATCCCCCACGTTCAGCACCAGCGCATTAAGCAGGAAGTCCGTTTTGCCCATAAACAATACGAACAGGATCAAGCCCAGCGCCAGCGCGACGTTGAGTTCCGAAAGAATACGGATCCCTTTATCTACGCCGGAGGTGACTGAAATGGTCGCGATAATCACCGACAGCACAATCAACGCCGCCTGCGCGGTGAAGCCTTCCGGCACATCAAACAGTACATTAAGACCGTAGTTAAGCTGCACCACACCAATACCCAAGGTGGTGGCGATACCAAAGATGGTGCCGATTACCGCGGCGATATCTACCGTGTGACCAATCGGACCATTAATGCGCTTACCGAATATCGGATAGAGCGCGGAACGAATGGTGAGCGGCAGATTGTAGCGATAGCTAAAGTAGCCGAGTGCGATCCCCATTAACGCGTACATAGACCAGCCGGTCACGCCATAGTGAAACAGCGTCCACACCATTGCCTGACGCGCCGCTTCCATGGTCTGCCCTGCACCTTCCGGCGGCTGCATATATTGGGTAACCGGTTCGGCTACCGAGAAGAACATCAGGTCTATACCAATGCCGGCCGCGAACAGCATTGCCGACCAGCTCAGTAAGCTGAATTCGGGTTTGGATTGCTCAGGCCCGAGCTTGATCGCGCCGTAGCGGGAACACGCCATGTAAATGACGAACACGATGTACAGCGTGGCAGCGAGCATGTAGTACCAGCCAAACGTGGAGGTGACCCAATTGACGGCGGTCTGAATCCAGCTGGCCGCTAATTCGCTGTAAAAAATCGTGACAAGTGAAAACGTCAGAATCAGTCCGGCGGAGGTGTAAAACACCACAGGATTGATTCTGTCTTTTTCACTGGCAGGTGGATTAATCATCGATTACCTCTGGTTAATTTCCTGTAATTCATGCCAATAAAGCCCGATTTGGTCGCAATGAATGGCGATCCTACGCGGGAAAATGCGGTTTCCGTAGGGTTTGCATTAATGCGCACCTGCTAAGTTCCTTTCAACTAACCGCTCCGTTTCTGTAACAAATCAAGCACAGCATCCTAACAAATTTCTTTTTTATATTGAACGTGCAATCAAAAAAAGTTTTAATAGTGTCCTTACATTGCGGTGGAGCTGGAGCGTTATGCCAAAGGTGGGAATGCAGCCGATACGTCGTCGGCAACTGATTGATGCGACCCTGAGTACCATTAATGAAGTCGGGATCAACGACGCCACCATCGTGCAAATAGCACGACGTGCCGGCGTATCGACAGGCATCATCAGCCACTACTTCAAAGACAAGAACGGTCTGTTAGAAGCCACCATGCGCGACGTTACCCGTCAGTTGCGCGATGCCGTGGCGGCACGATTGAAGCCGCTGGCCGACGCCAGTACCGAAGCGCGCCTGCTGGCGATTGTGGAAGGCAATTTTGATGATTCGCAGGTGCACAGCGCCGCGATGAAAGCCTGGCTGGATTTTTGGGCCAGCAGCATGCATCAGCCACAGCTAGGGCGACTGGAACGCGTTAGCAGCCGTCGACTGTTTTCCACACTCGCGGCTGAATTTCGCCGCGTGATTCCGCGCGAAAAGGCTCGCCTGGCGGCACATGGTCTCGCCTCGTTGATCGATGGCCTATGGCTGCGCGCCGCGCTAAGCGGTAAACCGTTCGATTTGGATATCGCCAGAACGCTCACCACCCAATTCATTCGTCAGCAGCTGGCTGACCAGAATCACTGAGGAAGGAGAAATCATGTCCCGATTCACCGAGCAACACCTTTATATTGATGGCGCACGAGTTCCCGCTGCGGCAGGCAACACCTTTCAGACCATCAACCCGGCCAACGGCGAAGTACTCGCTGAAGTGCACGAGGCCGAGCGCGCGGATGTTGATCGCGCTGTCGCCGCGGCAAAAAAAGGCCAAAAAGTCTGGGCGGCGATGACCGCGATGGAACGCTCGCGCATTTTGCGTCGTGCGGTGGATATTCTGCGTGAACGCAATGATGAACTGGCCGCACTGGAAACCCTCGACACCGGCAAGCCGCTCAGCGAAACCCAGTATGTTGATATCGTCACCGGCGCCGACGTTCTGGAATACTACGCCGGGTTGATTCCCGCGCTTGAAGGCCAGCAAATCCCGCTGCGCGATACTTCTTTCGTCTATACCCGCCGTGAACCGCTGGGCGTGGTTGCCGGTATTGGCGCGTGGAACTACCCGATTCAGATTGCCTTGTGGAAATCGGCGCCAGCGCTGGCTGCCGGTAACGCGATGATCTTCAAACCAAGTGAAGTCACGCCGCTGACCGCGCTGAAACTGGCAGAAATCTACACCGAAGCCGGCGTGCCAGACGGTGTGTTTAACGTGGTGAACGGTCGCGGCTCCGTCACCGGGCAGCTGCTGACCGATCATCCGGGCATCGATAAAGTCTCCTTCACCGGCGGCGTGGCGAGCGGTAAGAAAGTGATGGCTAACGCGGCTGGTTCGACGCTAAAAGACGTCACCATGGAACTGGGCGGTAAATCACCGCTGATCATCTTCGATGATGCGGATCTCGATCTCGCTGCCGATATCGCCATGATGGCGAACTTCTACAGCTCCGGCCAGGTTTGCACCAACGGCACGCGCGTGTTCATCCCTGCCAAATTGCAGTCTGCGTTTGAAATAAAAATTACCGAGCGCGTGGCGCGCATTAAAGCGGGAGACCTGAACGATCCGGACACTAATTTTGGTCCACTGGTGAGCTTCCCCCATCGCGACAACGTCATGCGCTATATCGAATCAGGTATTAGCGAAGGCGCGCGTCTGCTGTGCGGCGGTAAACGCCTGAGCGGCGCAGCATTCGACCATGGTGCATGGGTGGAACCGACCGTGTTCACCGATTGCCGCGATGAGATGACCATCGTGCGCGAAGAGATTTTTGGCCCGGTGATGTCAATTCTGACTTACGAAAGCGAAGACGAAGTAGTACGTCGCGCCAACGCGACCGATTTTGGTTTGGCGGCCGGTGTGGTGACGCAAGATCTTAACCGCGCGCACCGCGTAATTCACCAGATTGAAGCGGGCATTTGCTGGATTAACACCTGGGGAGAATCCGCCGCTGAAATGCCGGTGGGTGGCTATAAGCACTCCGGCGTGGGCCGCGAAAACGGCCTGATGACGCTGCAGAATTACACCCAGGTGAAATCTGTTCAGCTTGAAATGACCCGTTTTCAGTCCGTATTTTAATTTTGGCTTTTAACCTGAGGAACGACTAATGGAATTTGATTACATCATTATCGGAGCCGGATCCGCAGGGAACGTTTTGGCAACAAGACTGACCGAAGATAGCAGCGTCAATGTGCTGCTTTTAGAGGCGGGTGGCCCAGACTACCGCTTCGATTTTCGCACGCAGATGCCTGCGGCGCTGGCTTTCCCTTTGCAGGGAAAACGCTACAACTGGGCATATGAAACGGAACCTGAGCCATACATGAACAACCGCCGAATGGAGTGCGGGCGCGGCAAGGGTTTAGGCGGTTCATCGCTGATCAACGGCATGTGTTACATCCGTGGTAACGCCATGGACCTGGACAACTGGGCGAAGGAACCTGGCCTCGAGAGCTGGAGCTATCTCAACTGTCTGCCCTACTATCGCAAATCTGAAACGCGCGATATCGGTGCCAACGATTATCATGGCGGCGAAGGCCCGGTGAGCATTACCACCTGTAAACCCGGTAACAATCCGCTGTTTGCAGCGATGATTGAAGCGGGCGTTCAGGCAGGTTATCCGCGCACTGACGATCTCAACGGCTATCAGCAGGAAGGCTTTGGTCCAATGGACCGCTTTGTCACGCCGAAAGGCCGCCGTTCCAGCACCGCGCGCGGCTATCTCGATACCGCGAAAACGCGTCCGAACCTGAAGATCATCACGCATGCCACCACCGATCGCATTCTGTTTGACGGTAAACGCGCCATTGGCGTGCAGTATCTGCTGGGTTCCAGCAACACCTCGCATAAAGTCGAGGCGCGTCGTGAAGTGCTGCTTTGCGCCGGAGCCATTGCTTCGCCGCAGATTCTGCAGCGTTCTGGCGTCGGTTCGGCAGCGTTGCTAAAACAGTTTGATATTCCGCTGGTGCATGATTTGCCAGGCGTGGGCGAGAACCTGCAGGATCACCTCGAAATGTACCTGCAATATGAGTGCAAAGAGCCGGTTTCGCTTTATCCGGCACTGAAGTGGTGGAACCAGCCGAAAATCGGCGCGGAGTGGCTGTTTAACGGCACCGGCGTTGGCGCCAGTAATCACTTCGAAGGCGGCGGCTTTATCCGCAGCCGTGAAGAGTTTACCTGGCCGAATATTCAGTATCACTTCCTGCCAGTAGCGATTAACTACAACGGCTCGAATGCGGTGGAAGCGCACGGATTCCAGTGCCACGTTGGCTCCATGCGCTCACCAAGTCGCGGCCATGTACGCCTGAAATCACGCGATCCACGTCGCGATCCGGCGATTCTGTTCAACTACATGTCACATGAGCAGGATTGGCATGAGTTCCGCGATGCCATTCGTATTACGCGTCAAATCATCAATCAACCGGCGCTGGATAAGTATCGTGGCAAAGAGATCAGCCCAGGGCTGGATTGCCAGACCGATGAACAGCTGGATGAGTTTGTGCGTAACCACGGCGAAACCGCTTATCACCCGTGCGGCACCTGTAAGATGGGTAACGACGAGATGTCGGTGGTTGATGGCGAAGGTCGCGTGCACGGCATTGAAGCACTGCGCGTTGTCGATGCCTCGATTATGCCGTTAATCATCACCGGCAATCTCAACGCTACCACCATCATGATTGGTGAAAAAATCGCGGATAACATTCGTGGTCGCCAGCCGCTGCCGCGCAGCGAAGCGGATTACTTTGTCGCCGGCGATAAACCGGTACGCGCTGAACCGATGCGCGGATAACTACGCCATTCGCAGGGTAACGTTCTGTTACCCTGCCCTTTTACTCCATATATCGATAATAAGCTGCCATGGCTGGTGGCGCAGGATCGCCAGGTCGCCAAACCTATCACTTCGCAATACCACTATTACGGTTCGGATAGATATGAAGTTGACGCTAATAAAGCGCTGCCGCTGTTGGCCGTACATCCCGCTGTTTTCTGGCAAGATGCGCCGGATGTCCGCATCGATATTGAGTCAGGACAAATCCAGCTCTCGATCACCGAAAAGTACGACCAGCTTTGTCTTAGGCTCAGCCCGAGTTTCGATAGCCGCGATCAGGTCGTCATGGTCAATGAAACGCCGACCCGATTAGTCGCCTATACGGTGAACGAAGCACACAGAAAAATTGCCGCGGCACTCGGTGAAGAGCTGCGAATTTCCGCAACCATAACCGTAAACGTCAGCTGGCAGCGGACTTACTGGCAGGCAGTGATAGTGTGGGGAAAATGAATACCGAAACATTGTTGTCGGTGTTGCGTGGAGATTAAACACGCCATAACACAAACATTCATCTGGCTGCATTTATTTCAGTGCAGTCATTAATATTCGTTATTACTGAGACCAATCTTGTAGTTCGAGGCCTGCAACACGAATGAATTCTCGCGTATTATTGGTGACTAAAATAGTATTTGTCGCAATCGCATGCCCAGCAATTGCCGCATCATTAGCTCCTATCGGCGTACCGGTAGCAGCAAGCGCCATTTTCACTTGAGTGGTGGCATCAACTGCCGCACGGTCCCATGGCAAAACAGCATCAAGTCGAGTCACAAACGCTTCAACTAACGAGAGGTGTTTCGAAGAGGTTTTTTTGCCAATCGCGCCAAAGCGCATTTCGGCATAAGTGATAGCCGATACCACAATACGATCGCGTCGCATAACACATTGCGTTAACTTCTCAATCACCGCTTCCGGCTGCTCACGCATAATAAATGAGCATATATTGGTATCTAGCATATAGGTTTTCATCAAAGTTCAAACCGCCCTTCCTGAATCACGTCATCCCTCTCACTCAAGAAGTCTGGCTCTGCCTTTTCTTCCAATAAGTAAGAATCCCAACTCGGCTTAACCGGACGCAGGATTAGCGTATCCCCTTCACGAATAATTTCGAGTTCGTTGACCCCCTCAAAGTCCATGTCGCGCGGCAAACGGATAGCGCGATTGTTGCCATTTTTGAATACAGATACAGTACGCATGATTTTCCTCCACCAGGCACATATGTGAAGTATACGCGTATGCTTGGCATATGCCTATATTCTGTTGATTGATTTTCACACTCCCGCATCAACATAAAGTCCCTGTATAAAGACCACAGCAATGTCGCTAAAGCCCGGATCAAAAGACCACATCAAAGTATGTTGTAACTATAAACGTTAAATTCCCTCGTCGCATTTGGTAATACAAAGCCGCGCCCTCCTGCTGATTTTTCTGCTTCAATAAATCACCCATTTCATGAGGATCTACCATGAATCGCCGCCATTTTTTATCCTGCCTTTCGCTTTCGGCGCTGGCCATACGCAGCGGGATGACGTTTGCTGCAGCCACGCATGTCACAACGACAATTTTACCACTTTGGCCTGATTTGCCGCCCGGCGGCGGCGGCCCTGCTGGCAAGGTGGTGATCTCAGACAAAGGCGCGCAGCGCAATATTGCGCAGCCCACGCTTACGGTATTAACCCCTGCTAAGCCCAATGGCAGCGCGGTATTAGTTGCCGCCGGCGGTGGCTACACGCGCATAGAAATGGGTAAAGAGGCCTGGCCCGCCGCCCGATGGCTGACCGCGCGCGGTTATACCGCCTATGTGCTGAGCTATCGTTTGCCTCATGAAGGCTGGAAAGATGGCGCGAAAGTTTCATTGCAGGATGCACAGCGCGCGTTGCGCATGGTACGGCAGCGTGAAAAGCATGTCAGCGTGCTGGGATTCTCGGCCGGTGGGCACCTGCTCGGCATGGCAGCGACACGACCGGACTTCCGTTCTTATAAGGTCACGGATGCGCTGGATAATCAGCCCGCGACCGCCGACCGCGCGGCGCTCATCTATCCGATCATCACGCTGGAGCAGCCCTATACACACACTTCAACGCACAAGATTCTGGTCGGCAACAATGCGCCCGCAAGCGAAGATGCACGTTGGTCCGTGCAGCAATTTGTGAATCCGCACTCGCCGCCCTTCTTTCTGGTGCAGGCTAAGGATGATCCGATCTCTGATCCACACAACACGCTGATCATGGCCGATGCTTGTCAGCAGCAGCATGTTCCGGTTGAGATGCATCGTTACAGCAGTGGCGGACATGGCTTTGGCATGGGCAGGCCCGGCACACCCACCGTGGCGTGGCCGGAGCACTATGAAAATTGGTTGCAACGTTAACGCATCGTAGCCAGCTGCTCGCTGGCAAATCCCGCCAGCAAAGTCTGCGAAGTGGCCACCGCACCAAAAATCCCGCCCTGCATATGGATCATACTGAGCGCCGCTTCATGATGTTTTAACTCAGTAGCGGCGCAGCAATCGGCCAGCACCAGGCACTCAAAACCGCGATCGTTAGCTTCGCGCAGTGTGGTATGCACGCAAACATCGGTGGTGATACCGCTGATAATCAGATTACGAATACCGCGACTGCGTAAGATCAACTCCAAATCGGTGGCGTAAAATGAGCCTTTGCCCGGTTTATCGATGATGATTTCACCCGGCAGCGGCGCCAGTTCCGGAATGATTTCCCAGCCCGGTTCACCGCGCACCAGAATGCGGCCGCACGGACCAGGTGCGCCAATTTCTGCCTGCATCCGCTTCGAACGCCAACGCTTATTCGCGGGCAAATCGCTGAGATCAGGGCGATGACCTTCGCGGGTATGAATGATCGGGAATCCCCATTCACGCATCGTTGCCAGCACGCGTTGCAGTGGCGCAATGGGCGCGCGCGTTAAGGCGATATCGTAACCCATGCTATCCACATAACCGCCCTTGCCGCAGAAATCAGTCTGCATATCAATAACGATCAGCGCGGTATCGCGCGGGCTGCAGCGGCCGTCATACGGCCATGAGTAAGGGGTTGAATCAATCGCGAAATCAGGCATTTTTTTCCTCCATCACATTGATTGCGTTCTCACGCTTAAATTTGACAATCAGCGTATAGCTAGCGGCGGCAGTAACCAGACCAATCACCGCTTCACCAAATTGCGGAAATGCAACATGTGCAATCACCGCACACAAGCTGCCTATTGCCCAGGCCGCGAAGGCGCTGCCTCGTAAACGACGTGATTTACGCTGCTCGCTGACTTTTGCCATGAAGATCAGGTCGACAATCATCACCGCGCCAAATGGCGGCACCACAATACCTAACAAGCTGAGCCACTCGAGGAAATAAGACCACACCCCAGCAAGCGCAAGCGCCCCGCCGATGACGCCAAGGATCACCGTCCACAAGCGCATTTTGCTGCTGAAAAGGTGGCTAAAGCCGACCGCACCGTTATAAAGGCAATGCGTGCACACGGAACCAAGGTTGATGAATACGAAAAGGAAGGCAATGACCGAGAGCAACATGCCATGCCCCATCAGCATCGGCAGGAAGTTACCGCCGTTGCTCGCCGGGTCCACCGCCGCACCAACGGCTACAATCACCACACCAAACAGATAAGAGATAACATTCGCTAGCGGAAAAGCAGAGAACGCAGCAATCACCGCCGATTTCCCATCTTTCGACCAGCGAGTGAAATCAGCGGTCATGGTGCCTGAATCGGCAAAACCGGCCACCACCATAGTAACTGCCGTACCCATGCTCATCGCGCCGACCGCACTGGCACTCCCCTTAAACTGGGTAACGGTGCTGAAATCGTGATCCTGACCAATCAGCCCTAGTGCCACCACTCCCAGAATCACAAACAGCGGAGCGGCAATCAGACCCAGCACCGACAACGCCCGCACGCCCAGGAAAGTAATGGCGGTGTACAACACCATCGCAAACGCCGTTACTGCCAGCGCGTTCCAGCCAAAAGTTTGATGGATCACCGTACCGGTTAGGCCGGTCTGGAAGGCATACCAGCCAATAACCACGGTAGAAAGAAAACCTGACACCAGAATGTAGCCTTTGGTGCCGAAGGTGCGCTTCGCCTGCAGCGCAAAGTTCATACCGGTGTTACCCGCAAACCAGCTTAGCGCGCCGACGTAAGCAAACAGCACCAGATTACCCAGCAAAATCGCTATCAATGCCGACCAAAAACCGAGATGCCAGGTGATGATGCCGCCGAATAGCGCATTGGTGAGGATCATCGGAAAACCGAACCACACCGCAGAGACCGAGCCGGTTGAATGGCGATGGCTCAGCGGCACCGGCTCGTGTTCGAACTCCTGCTCAAGAGCAGGTGAATTTTTGTTAGTCATGGGCAACTCCGAATGAACAGGCGATGTGATTCCAGGGTTGAATGCGCTCGAATGCGGCACTTGCCGCTAGCACCAGGCCATCGTCCAGATGACGACCCACAATTTGCATGCCAATCGGCAATCCGCTGGCGGTGAAGCCCGCTGGCACAGACGCCGCCGGTTGGCCGGT